>Ga0180431_10004958_pt1 | contig 16448 bp, 13 predicted proteins | sample SS_ome_11_FD_132459 | JGI IMG/M metagenome (GOLD analysis project Ga0180431, IMG submission 132459) | Hypersaline lake sediment archaeal communities from the Salton Sea, California, USA - SS_1_MS_1 metaG | ecosystem: Environmental > Aquatic > Non-marine Saline and Alkaline > Hypersaline >... | reverse complement strand
TGACAATGTATCGATGGAAGTTGACTTGATCACGCCTGTTGCTTTGGAGAAGGAGCTTCGGTTTGCAATACGCGAAGGCGGCCGCACTGTCGGTGCCGGCGTCGTCAGCGAGATCATCGAGTAATCGAGAAGGTGGGTAGGATATTATGCCAAGAGAAATTATCACGCTCGCATGCGGAGAATGCAAGCGGCGTAATTACACCAGCACCAAGAACAAAAGGACGACTCCCGGTAAATTGGAGTTGAAAAAATATTGCCCGTTTTGCAGGCACCATACGGTGCACCGGGAGACTAAGTAATATATATGTGCAATCCATATCGGGGTTATGCCCCGGACAGGCCAGTAGCTCTAACTGGTAGAGCGCCGGACTCCAAATCCGGATGTTGGGGGTTCGATTCCCTCCTGGCCTGCTTTGATAAATGAGTAAAGGGGAACGATAGAATGGCGGTTGATAATCAGACGATATTCAATTACAGCCTCGGAGCGGTCTCGTTGGCGCTGTGGTTCGTAATGTACCGGTTTTTCGGTTTCGTAATGGAATTGGGTCCGGTACAGGATTTATTAGCGCCGAGCGAAACCATGATGACTATTGTGCCCTTCGTTCTTGGGTTGGGAGTGGCCGCCGGGGCTTTCGCGGTGGTAAGACGCCACGAGGAGGCGAATCGCTTCGGCGTCGAGGTGGCCGTGGAACTCAGGAAGGTGGTTTGGCCTACTCGTAAGGAGGTCACCGGAACGACGACAGCGGTTTTGATAGTGGTTTTCATTACTGCGATGATCTTGTTTTTGTTTGATAAGTTGTTCGGACTCCTTATGGCGGTACTTATGAGGTAGGGGGCGTTTATGGTCAAGAGGTGGTACGCGATACATACCTATTCCAGCTTTGAGAATAAGGCCAAGCAAGCTCTCGAAGAAAGGATCAAAAACTTCGGTCTGGAAGATAATTTCGATGAAGTGCTCATACCCAGCGAAGAGGTTGAGGAGATAATCAAGGGTCACAGGAAAACTTCGCGCAGAAAATTTTTCCCGGGATATATGCTGGTTAAAATGGATATGAACGAGAAAACATGGCATTTGGTTCGCAATACGCCCAAGATCACCGGCTTTGTGGGAGGAACTCGGCCCGAAGAAACTCCGTCCATACCTGATAAAGAAGTCGAGTCGATCACGAAACGAATATCCGAAGGAGCTCTCAGACCCAAGCCAAAGGTAGAGTTCGAAAAAGGCGAGAGCGTCAGGGTTATGGACGGCCCTTTTGCTAATTTCAATGGTGTAGTAGAGGAAGTCAACCCGGAAAAAGGCAAATTGCGGGTGTTGGTAAGCATTTTCGGCCGAGCCACACCCGTCGAGCTTGAATTCGTACAGGTGGAGAAGAGTTGAACAAATGAAGAAAGAAGTGGCAAGCATCAAGCTGCATATCCCGGCGGGAAAGGCCAACCCGTCCCCCCCGGTGGGGCCGGCGCTGGGCCAGTACCAGGTGGATATAATGGGTTTCTGCAAGGCTTTTAACGCCCAGACGCAGAAAATGGAAGATATGAAGGTTCCTGTGAGCATCGTCATATATTCCGACAGGAGTTTTAAGTTCGAGGTGGGAACCTACCTGACAAGCGAGCTTCTCAAGAAACATGCTAAGGTCGAAAAGGGTTCCGGCGAGCCGGGGCTGACTCCCGTTGCCAGATTGAGCCGTGAAAAGCTCAAAGAAATCGCACAGATAAAGCTCAAAGACCTCAACACCAAAGATATTGAACAAGCCGTGCGCATTATCGAGGGTCAGGCCAAAAGCATGGGTATCCTCGTGGTTTAAAGAAGGGATAAAAAAATGGCAAGAGTCGGAAAACGATATCAATCCGCTCGAGAAGGCATTGACCCGTTTAAGTCGTATGAAGTCGAAGAGGCCGTGGAGCTTTTACTATCGTTGCCCAAGGCCAAATTTGACGAGACCGTCGAAGTGGCTTTCAGGCTGGGTGTGGATCCCAAGAAACCCGACCAGATGGTTCGCGGCACTATCACTCTGCCGCATGGAGTCGGAAAAACGGTACGCGTGGCGGCGTTTGCCATAGGGGAGAAGGCCCGCGAGGCCGAAGAGGCCGGGGCGGACATTGTCGGTGGGGAAGACTTGATTGAAAAAGTGCAGGGCGGATTCCTGGAGTTCGACAAGACCGTAGCTACGCCGGATATGATGGGTAAGGTGGGAAAACTGGGAAAGATTCTCGGACCAAGGGGATTGATGCCGAACCCAAAGCTCGGCACCGTTAGTATGGACATTTCCCGTGCGGTAACGGAGCTTAAAGGAGGAAAGCTCGAATACCGCGTGGATAAGACCGGCATTGTGCATATGCCGCTGGGAAAGGTAAGTTTCGGAAAAGAGAAAATTATTGATAACATCAAAACGTTAATAGAGGAGATTATTCGAGCAAAACCCTCAGCCAGCAAAGGTACATACCTGAAAAGTATTTCCATTACAACCACTATGGGGCCGGGCATAAAGCTCGATCCCGGCAAAATCAAGGAATTGGTTACCTGAAGTCAAAGATAGCAGGGCCCACAGTCGGGGTAAGTGCAAATATGCACCCTGCCGAGACGGGAGGTTTACCTGTGATAGGTAAACATAGCATCCCACCTGCTTTGGCGGATGGTGGCATTAGGCCGAAGGCGCATAGTCGATTCGGTCGAAATCACCTGGAAAGGAGGTAGGACTTGAAAACGAAGGAGCAGAAAGCACAGATAATCGAAAGCTTGGGGAAACTCTTCGATGAGTGTACCAGTCTGGCTGTTTCCAATTACAAGGGCCTTAGCATGAAAGATCTCAACGAATTGCGAGACAAAATAAGGCCTCGGGGCGCGAGTTTTAGGATAGTTAAAAATACCCTCGCACGGATCGCAGCCAAGGGCACTTCATACGAGGACATGCTGGCCGGTCTTGAAGGTCCGAACGCTTTGATTTTTATGAAGGAAGACGTGAGCGCTGTCCTTAAGGCGTTGTTCGTCTACTCGAAAAATCGCAAGACGTTCAGTCTGCTCAGGGGACAAATAGATGGAGTACCCCTCGATGGCGCCGGTCTTAAAACTTATTCCGAGTTACCTACCACGGATGAAGTCCGTTCGATGTTCGTGGGCGTTCTCGGGGCTCCGTTGGCCAATGTGGTTAGTGTTTTTGATGCGCCGGCCAGAACAATTGTTGGAGTAGTCAGCGCATACGAAGAAAAGCTCGGAGGCCGGCAGGCGGCGTAACCGCTTCCTGCGGGTAAAACTTACAGAAAAAATCGAAAGAGGAGAAATCTCATGTCTGATATTACCAAGGACCAGATTATTGAGGCTTTAAGCGGTATGAACGTTATGGAGCTCAACGAGCTTCGCAAGGAACTCGAGGAGAAGTGGGATGTCACCGCTGCGGCCCCGATGGCAGTGGCTGCCGTTCCAGGGGCAGGCGCCGCCCCCGGCGCTGAGGATGCGGCCCCGACTGAGTTTGATGTCGTTCTTACAAGCTTTGGGGAAAAGAAAATACAGGTCATCAAGGAAGTGCGCGCCATTACCGGCCTCGGGTTAAAAGAAGCCAAGGATCTGGTCGAGGGTGTGCCCAAGGCCGTCAAAGAGGGAGTTTCGCAGGAAGAGTCCGATAAACTGAAGAAAAAGATCGAAGATGCCGGTGGAACGATCGAAATCAAACCGGCCTCATAACCAAAATCTTAATTACCGATGCGACTGCGTGTCGGGGAGGGTGGCAAAATGCCGAATATAGAGGGGAACGGATATCGCGTTAGAAGAAATTACGCAAAAATCCGGAAGATTGTAGACATCCCCAACCTCATTAACATCCAAAAGGATTCCTATAACTCGTTCCTGCAGAAAGATGTTCCGGTCGAGGAACGTAACTCGATGGGTTTGCAGGGGGTGTTTAAGAACATATTTCCAATCGAGGACTTCAACCGAATCAGTTCCCTCGAGTTTGTGAAATATCGATTGGAAAAGCCGAAATATGATGAGGGTGAATGTCGGCACCGGGGCATAACTTATGCCGCGCCCATTCAAGTGACGATCAGGCTTGTGGTGTGGGATCCCATCGAAGGGATGGCCGAATGCACTCAATGCAAGCAGAAGTTCGATGAACCCGACCCGAGGGGATATTGTCCGAATTGCGGTGGAGAACTCGAGCAATCTCGAGAAATACGCGAAGTCAAGGAACAGGAAGTGTATTTCGGCGAAATACCGCTAATGACGGAGCAGGGCAGCTTTATAATCAATGGCACGGAGCGCGTTATCGTCAGTCAGTTGCACCGTTCGCCTGGAGTTTTCTTCGATCACGACAAGGGTAAAACCCACAGTTCCGGAAAACTGCTTTATTTCGCACGAATTATACCTTATCGCGGGTCGTGGATAGATTTTGAATTCGATCATAAGGATATATTGCACGTTCGCATCGACCGGCGCCGAAAGATGCACGCCACCGTCCTTCTTAAAGCCTTGGGTTACGAGACGGAAGTGCTGCTTAACAAGTATTACAAGTTCGAGAAAGTTCGCTTCGGAGAGGGAAACAAACTGGAAAAATCCGTTGACCCCGAATTGCTCGAAGGGCAACGGGCTTCTAAGGAAATCAGGCATCCCAAAACGGAAGAGCTGATAGTTCGGAAGGACAGAAAGATCACTAAAAGCGTACTGCGCAATATCACAAAAGCCCGCCTGAAGTGGATTCCGGTTAGTAAGGATGATCTGATGGGATGCGTTTTTGCAAAAGACATCATTCTTAAGGACACCGGAGAGGTTATCGCTGAGGCCAACGGCGAGATGACGCCTGAAATATTGGAGAAGTTAAAAGAAATTGGAACTAAGGAAATACCGCTGCTTTTCATCGATAACCTCCGGATCAGCGCTTCTTTCAGAAATACCCTGCTCGAAGACAAGACCAAAAACACGAACGAAGCCCTGGTCGAAATATACCGCAGACTCAGGCCCGGCGATCCGCCTTCCATCGATACCGCGAAGAACTTTTTCAAAGACTTGTTCTTCAACCCCGCCCGGTATGATCTCTCGAAAGTCGGCCGTCTCAAAATCAACCACAAGCTGGGTCTTAATCAGCCGTTGAGCGTAACCACTCTTACCCGCGAGGACATCCTTCTCGTTGTCGGATACTTACTGGGTCTGAAAGACGGGAAGGGCGAGATAGACGATATCGACCATCTCGGAAACCGTCGAATACGTGCCGTCGGAGAGTTGCTCGAGAATCAGTTCCGTATCGGGCTGGTGCGCATGGAGAAGGCGATCAAGGAGCGTATGAGCTTCCAGGAAGTCGACACTCTCATGCCTCACGATCTAGTGAACGCCAAGCCGGTCAGCGCTGTGATAAAGGAGTTTTTCGGTTCGAGCCAGTTAAGCCAATTCATGGATCAGACCAACCCGCTGAGCGAAGTGACACATAAACGTCGCTTATCCGCTCTGGGGCCGGGAGGACTCACAAGGGAACGGGCCGGATTCGAAGTGCGTGACGTTCATTCCACCCACTACGGTCGCATTTGCCCCGTTGAAACGCCGGAGGGGCCTAACATCGGTCTGATTGCCAGCTTGTCTACTTACGCCCGAGTGAACGAGTACGGATTCATCGAAACGCCCTATCGTACAATAAAAGATGGCCGCGTCTCAGACGAGGTTCGTTATCTATCCGCACTTGAGGAGAGTGATATTCCTATCGCTCAGGCCAACGCTCCCCTTGACGATAAGGGACGTTTCATAAACAAAATGGTAAGTGCCCGTATAAGGGGCGAGTTCACCATTGTGCCGCGTGAGAGGGTGGGGATGATGGACGTTAGCCCTAACCAGCTTGTGAGTATTGCGGCAGGCCTCATCCCGTTTCTCGAGCACGACGACGCCAACCGCGCGTTGATGGGCAGTAACATGCAGCGTCAGGCGGTACCGCTTCTGAAAACGGACTCGCCGTTGGTGGGTACCGGCATGGAAACGGTTGTGGCCCGCGATTCCGGCGTCACCATGATCGCTCGCCGCTCCGGCTTGGTGGAAAGCGTGGATGCCCACCGGGTAGTTATTAAATGTGATGAATTTTCCCCGAAATCAGGGCGTAGCGTGGATATCTATAACCTTGTTAAGTATCAGCGCTCTAACCAGAATACCTGTATGAACCAGAAACCGATAGTTTATGTGGGGGAAAAAGTCAAGAAAGGGCAGGTGATTGCGGACGGTCCGGCAACGGATAAGGGTGAGCTCGCACTTGGCCGTAACGTTTTGGTGGCATTTATGCCTTGGGGAGGATATAACTTCGAGGATTCCATACTGGTCAGTGAGCGGTTGGTGAGAGAGGACGTTTTTACAAGTATACATATCGAGGAGTTTGAGTGCATTGCGCGAGATACCAAGCTCGGCAAAGAAGAGATAACCAGGGATATACCCAACGTCGGCGAAGACGCTCTGAAAAACCTCGATGCGAGCGGCATTGTCCGAATAGGCGCCGAGGTCAAGCCCAACGACATACTCGTGGGGAAAATCACTCCAAAGGGTGAAACCATGCTCAGCCCCGAGGAAAAGTTGCTCAGAGCGATTTTTGGAGAAAAGGCGGGCGACGTACGCGATACCAGCCTCAGGGTGCCGCCCGGCATCCAGGGCATCGTTATCAACGCAAAAGTTTTCAGCCGGAGAGGGGCGGATATTGACGAGCGTTCCAAGGGAATTCAAAACAAGGAAATTCGCAAGCTGCTTGCCGATCGCGACGAGGAAGTTCGAATTATACGCGCCTCAACCGTCGCAAAAGTTAGCCCCATCTTTGTTGGACGTAATGCCGCCTCCAGGATGGCCGTGGAAAAAAGGAAGGTCTTGATCAAAAAGGGAGATAAAATAACCGAGGAACATCTCAAAGCCCTGGATCCGAACGATTGGAGAAATATTCCCGTTGATCTGACCGAGAACGGGGAAGAAAAAATTGCGCGTATTATCGACTATGCGCTCGAGCAAATAGACTTGGTAAAAGCAATCGCCGAAGAGAAAATAAACCGTCTTAAAAAGGGCGATGAGCTTCCACCGGGTGTTATCAAGATGGTAAAAGTTTATGTCACCATGAAGCGTAAGCTTGCAGTAGGCGACAAGATGGCCGGTCGCCATGGGAACAAGGGAGTTCTCAGCCGGATATTACCCGAGGAGGATATGCCTTACATGCCTGACGGCACCCCGGTGGACGTTATTCTCAATCCTTTAGGCGTTCCCAGCCGTATGAATGTCGGGCAGATACTCGAAACTCACCTCGGTTGGGCTTCCAGAGAACTTGGACGTCAAATGACCGAATTAATGAATAACAGCTATGACATTGCCACGTTGCGCAAGCAGTTGAACGCGATGTATGGAGGCATGAAGGTTACAAGGTTTTTAGGGAAGGCTGACGTCGATACGATAATTCGCATAGCGAAAGATCTCAAGCGCGGGATTCCTGTGGCGAGCCCCGTCTTTGACGGCGCCGAGGAAACGGAAATAAAACAGGTTCTTTTAAACGCCGGACTGCCTGAAAACGGGCAAACCGTCCTCTTCGACGGTAGAACGAGTCTGCCGTTTGATAAGCAAGTTACCGTTGGAGTGATGTATATAATGAAACTCCATCACCTTGTGGACGACAAAATTCACGCGCGCAGCATAGGTCCATACAGCCTTGTCACCCAACAGCCGTTGGGAGGCAAGGCTCAGTTCGGAGGGCAAAGACTCGGCGAAATGGAAGTTTGGGCCATGGAGGCCTATGGCGCTGCGTACTCTCTGCAGGAATTCCTTACCGTGAAAAGCGACGACATTGCAGGTCGAAATCGTATGTACGAGGCCATAGTTAAAGGTGAGCATACTTTCGATCCGGGGCTTCCCGAAAGCTTCAACGTGCTTTTGAGGGAGCTCCAGAGCTTGGCCTTCAACGTGGAACTTCTCCCCGAGGATGAAGGGGAGGGGGCTTAGGCTCCCAAAGGAGGGCAACTTGAAAGAAATGATTGCAATACAGGAAAAGCCCCGTGATCCATTGAGCTTCAACGCTGTTCGTATATCCATTGCCAGCCCGGAGAAGATCAGGGAATGGTCGCATGGGGAAGTCAAGAAGCCCGAAACCATCAATTACCGCACTTTCAAGCCCGAGCGCGATGGGCTGTTTTGCGCAAAGATTTTCGGCCCCGTCAAGGACTACGAGTGCAATTGCGGCAAGTATAAGCGAATGAAGCACCGTGGCATTATTTGTGAGAAATGCGGTGTCGAGGTTATAAAGAGCAAGGTTCGCCGCGAGCGCCTTGGGCACGTCGATCTCGCCACACCCGTCGCTCATATATGGTTCCTTAAATCTCTTCCTTCGCGTATCGGGACTCTACTGGATATGACTCTTAAGGAACTCGAACGAGTCCTCTATTTCGAGAGCTACACGGTAGTAGAGCCGGGCGACAGTTCCTACCGCGTGGGAGAACTTCTCAACGAAGAAAAGTACAGAAAGGCAGTCGAGGAATTTGGCCCGAAGTTCCACGCCGGTATGGGCGCAGAGACTATTCGCAAAATGCTGTCTTCTATCGATCTTGATGAACTTGCGGAGATACTGCGTATTGAAATGAGCGAGACATCGAGCGAGGCCAAGAAAAAGAAGCTTTCCAAACGCCTTAAAGTCACCGAGAATTTCCGCACCTCCGGCAACAAGCCCGAGTGGATGATTCTGGAGTGTATACCGGTTATACCGCCTGACTTGCGTCCTCTTGTGCCACTTGATGGCGGCCGCTTTGCCACAAGCGATCTCAACGATCTCTACCGGCGTGTTATCAATCGAAACAATCGGCTCAAGAAGCTCCTCGAACTCAATGCGCCGACATAATCGTCCGAAACGAAAAACGGATGCTCCAGGAAGCCGTGGATGCACTGTTCGACAACGGCAAGCGCGGTAAAACCATCATGGGGCCGAATAAACGACCGCTTAAGTCACTTGCTGATATGCTCAAGGGCAAACAGGGGCGGTTCAGACAGAACCTGCTCGGAAAACGGGTAGATTACTCGGGACGAAGCGTTATTGTAGTCGGTCCTGAGCTTAAGCTTCACCAATGCGGCTTGCCGAAGAAAATGGCTCTTGAACTCTTTAAACCGTTTATATACAACAAGCTCGAGGAACGCGGCCATGCTTCAACGATTAAAAGCGCAAAAAAGATGGTCGAGCGGGAAAAATCGGAAGTATGGGATATTCTGGACGAGGTTATACGCGAGCACCCGGTGCTTCTTAACCGCGCTCCAACTTTGCACCGGCTTGGTATGCAGGCGTTCGAGCCGATTTTGATCGAGGGGAAGGCTATACAGCTTCATCCGCTGGTTTGCACGGCTTTTAACGCCGACTTCGACGGCGATCAGATGGCCGTGCATGTGCCGTTGAGCGTGGAGAGCCAGATCGAGAGCCGCGTGCTGCTGCTAAGCACCAATAACATTCTCTCTCCCGCTCACGGGCAGCCAATTATAGTTCCCAGTCAGGACATCGTCCTCGGGTTGTACTACATGACAAGGGAGCGTGCGCACGCCAAGGGGGAGAAGAAGGCATTTTCCAACCCCGATGAGGTCAGGTGTGCTTTCGATGCGGGCGAATTAAGCCTTCATGCCCATATATCCGTCAGAATAAACGGCAAGAAATACGAAACTACCACGGGCAGAGTGCTACTTCTCGAAATTCTGCCGGATCCCATACCGTTTGATGAGATCAATAGGGTTATGGACAAGAAAACGCTCGCCGCCCTTATCGACAGCTGCTACCGGCTATGTGGTATTAAGGAAACCGTCATACTTGCCGACCGGCTCCGCACCGTCGGCTTTACACAGGCGACGCTGGCCGGCGTAAGCGTATCCATAGACGATATGAAGATTCCGTCGAGAAAGGCCGAACTCCTGGATCGGGCCCAGAACCAGGTGCAACAGATTCAAAAGCAGTTTCTCGACGGGCTTATTACCGACGGTGAACGATACAATAAAGTTATTGATATTTGGGCGGGCGTTACCGAGGCGGTCAGCGGTGAGATGAAGCTCGAGTTGGGTGAGGAAATGATTCACGATCAGGAGGGCAATCAGCGCCAAATACCTGCTTTCAACTCGATCTGGATGATGGCTGATAGCGGAGCGCGAGGGTCGGACCAACAGATACGACAGTTGGCCGGCTTACGCGGACTCATGGCCAAACCCAGTGGTGAGATTATCGAAACGCCCATCACGGCAAATTTCCGGGAAGGGCTGACCGTGCTGCAATACTTTATCAGTACTCACGGCGCTCGAAAGGGGCTTGCGGACACCGCGCTAAAAACCGCCAACGCGGGCTACCTTACCAGAAGGTTGGTGGACGTTTCCCATGACGTAATCATTACCGAGCAGGATTGCGGCACTCTCGATGGAATCGAGGTCGGCGCTCTAATAGAGGGCGGTGAAATCATAGAACCGATGGAAAATCGTATCCTTGGTCGTGTCGCACTTGAGGACATACTCCACCCCGTTACGGCGGAAGTACTGGTCAGGGCCAACGAGGAGATCGACGAGGAAAAGGTGGCGCTTATTAGAGACGCCGGATTGCAAAAGGTGAGAATACGTAGCGTGCTCACTTGTCAATCGAGGCGGGGGGTTTGTATCAATTGTTACGGCCGCGATCTGGCTCGAGGACACAAGGTGAATATCGGTGAGGCAGTCGGAATAATCGCCGCGCAAAGTATCGGCGAGCCGGGAACGCAGCTTACCATGCGCACATTCCACATCGGAGGTACCGTGCGACACGCGCAGGAGCAAAGTACCTTGGAAGTTCGTAATGAAGGCGTTCTCAAATTCCACAATATCAGTACCGTTCGAAATAAGGAAGGCATCCTCGTAGTGATGAACCGAAACGGTGAAATCGCCATCGCGGATGACAGCGGCCATGAGCGCGAGCGGTATTCTCTGGTCTACGGTACTCACTTGTGGATTAATGAGGGAGATCGTGTCCAACCGGGCGAGAGAATTGCCGAGTGGGATATATATAATAACCCCCTGCTTACCGATGTTGAGGGTGTTATCAAGTTCGGAGATATTATCGAAGGCGTTACGATGCAGGAACAGCGCGACGAGTTCACCGGTCTTGCTCGAAAGGTTATCGTGCAACCCAAGGATCCGGAAAGCAGACCTCGAGTTTCAATAAAGGACAAGAATGGAAAAACGCTGAGAATTCCCGGTACACAGAGCGACGCTCGATACTTTATGCCCGTCGGCGCTATTATTAACGTTTCGGAAGGAGATGTTGTTTCTCCCGGAGACACGCTGGCGAAGATACCGCGCGAAACTACGAAAACCAAGGATATTACCGGTGGATTGCCCAGGGTGGCGGAGCTCTTCGAGGCCCGTAAACCGAAGGAATACGCAGTTATCAGCGAAATTGACGGCTTGGTAAAATTCGGAAAAGACACCAAGGGTAAGCGAAAGGTCATCATTATTCCGGACATCGGTGAACAGAAGGAGTATCTCATTCTCAAGGGCAAGCACATCAGTGTGCACGAAGGTGATCGAGTAAGGGCGGGAGAACCGCTGATGGACGGAGCTGTCAATCCGCATGATTTGTTGGCAGTGCTGGGCGAAAAGGCTCTTGCAAGATACCTCGTGGATGAGATTCAGGAGGTCTATCGTCTCCAAGGCGTCAAAATAAACGACAAACACATCGAAGTAGTTGTCAAACAGATGCTCAAACGCGTTCGTGTAACGGATTCAGGCGATACCGGTTTTCTTCTCGGGGAGCAAGTCGAAAAACACACATTCAAGCAAGCCAACGAGGAGATGATCGCTCAGGACAAGCGCCCCGCAATAGCCGAACCGCTGCTATTGGGCGTTACCAAGGCCAGCCTTTCCACGGAAAGCTTTATCAGCGCCGCAAGTTTCCAGGAGACAACCAAGGTGTTGACCGAGGCCGCTGTTTCCGGCAAGGTGGATTACATGCGAGGCCTCAAAGAGAACGTCATAATGGGAAGATTGATACCTGCCGGAACGGGTATGAACAGATATCGCAAGGTAGGAATGAAAGTTACTGAGGAATTAAAGCCCACGGCGGAGGAAGAGCTTTTGGCGGAAATGGAAATGGTAGAAGAAAAACTTCTGGGAACTTGATAAAGAGAGGTTCGAGTGCCTTGACATAAGCGATTCCATTAGTTAACTTCACATATTTAAGCAAAGGAGTGCCGTTTAGATAATGCCGACCATAAATCAGCTTGTAAGAAAACCTAGAAAAAAGATGCAAAAGCGGACATCGGCTCCGGCTCTTAAAAGCTGTCCGCAGAAGAGGGGCGTTTGTACCCGCGTTTACACTACTACGCCCAAGAAGCCCAATTCCGCGCTTCGGAAAGTGGCAAGGGTCAGGCTTACCAACAGCATAGAAGTAACCGCATATATACCGGGCGTAGGGCACAATCTCCAGGAGCACTCGGTGGTGCTCATCAGGGGTGGGCGCGTTAAAGACCTTCCGGGCGTGAGATACCATATCGTCCGCGGTACGCTTGATTGCCTCGGCGTGCAGGACCGCCGTAATTCCAGGTCCAGATACGGCGCCAAAAGGCCGAAATAGGTTGTTTGAAACGACCGGAGTTTAGAGGAGGCTGGTAAGGTGCCGAGAAAAGGAATGATTGATAAGCGGGTTATTAATCCCGACCCGAAGTATGGTGATCGGCTGGTGGCCAAATTTATAAACAGTCTTATGCACGACGGTAAAAAAAGTGTGGCCGAAAAAATATTTTACCAGTCCCTCGATGTGATAGCTGAAAGGACGAAGGATGATCCACTGAAGGTCTTCAAAAAGGCGGTCGAGAACGTCAAACCGCTGCTCGAGGTGAGGAGCCGCCGTGTGGGTGGTAGCACTTACCAGGTACCCGTCGAGGTGAGGACCGACAGGAAACAGGCGCTGGCTATAAGATGGATTATTCAGTTTGCCAGAAAGCGCAGCGAGAAAACCATGAGCTTGAGGATGGCCGGCGAATTGTTGGAAGCAAGTCAAAATAGAGGAAGCAGTATAAAGAAAAAGGAGGACCTTTATAAAATGGCCGAAGCCAACAAGGCCTTTGCTCATTACAGGTGGTAATTTGTCGGCAAAAAACCGGCATTCTAACATTCGAGAATTTTTATTATATGAAGAATTTAACGGCGGCACAGTATAAGGAGGTTATTTTAAAGTGCCAAGGGCTTTGCCCCTATCGCGAGTCCGAAATATCGGCATTATGGCTCACATCGATGCCGGTAAGACCACCACGACCGAGAGGATCCTTTACTACACCGGGATCAATTATAAAATCGGCGAGGTGGACGAGGGAGCTGCGACCATGGATTGGATGGTCCAAGAACGCGAGCGAGGCATTACTATTACCTCCGCCGCTACCACGTGCTTCTGGAGGGAACATCGGATAAACATAATTGACACCCCTGGACACGTAGATTTCACCGTAGAGGTGGAACGGTCACTGAGGGTTTTAGACGGAGCGGTGGCCGTTTTCGATTCTGTAGGAGGGGTCGAGCCTCAATCGGAAACTGTCTGGAGACAGGCTGATAAGTATAAGATCCCTCGAATAGCTTTTGTTAATAAAATGGATCGAGTAGGCGCCGATTTCCATCGCGTGCTCGATATGATGCGCGACAGATTGGACGCCAACCCGATAGCCGTCCAGATACCGTTAGGCGCGGAAGATGAGTTTAAAGGGGTTATCGATTTGATCGGTATGAAGGCCATAGTATACGAAGACGAAACCTTGGGAGCCCGTTTCAGGGAAATGCCCATACCGGAGGATTACGTATCCGAGGCGGAAAATGCCAGGGGAACGATGCTCGAAAGCTTGGCCGAATTTAATGAAACTGTTATGGTAGCTTACCTCGACGGCGGAGAGGTTACCGAGGCGGATTTGAAAGCGGCACTCAGAAGTGCTGTGCTCTCGCGAGAAGGTGTTCCGATACTTTGCGGCGCCGCATTCAGAAATAAGGGCGTACAACCGTTGATGGAGGCCGTTGTAGATTATCTACCCAGCCCTGAGGATATTCCACCCGTTGTAGGAAAACATCCCAAAACCGGAAAAAAAGAAATCAGGGAGGCCGCTGATGACGATCCGTTCAGCGCCCTCGTTTTCAAAATAACTTCCGATGAATACGTTGGGCAACTGACTTTCCTGAGGGTATATTCCGGCCATATTAAGACTGGTCAGCAGGTTTTTAACATATCGAAGAAAAAAAGAGAACGAATCGGCCGACTTCTGAAAATGCACGCAAACAAAAGCGAGGACGTCAAGGAAGTATGGGCTGGGGATATAGTTGCCGCAGTCGGAGTAAGAAACACGGCCACCGGGGACACGCTCTGCGAAGAAACGAAACCCCTACTCCTCGAAGCGATGGAATTCCCGGTGCCGGTTATAAGCGTGGCTATCGAGCCGAAAACGCAGGCAGATCAGGACAAACTCTTCACCAGTCTTGGAAAACTGGCACTTGAAGACCCGACGTTCCAGGTCAAGCAGGATCCTGAAACGGCTCAAACCATTATCTCCGGCATGGGTGAGCTGCATCTCGAGATCATCGTGGATCGTTTGATTAGGGAGTTTAAGGTACACGCCAACGTCGGAAAACCACAGGTAGCTTATAAGGAAACTATCACGAGTGTGGTGAAAGAGGAAAGTCGTTTCATTCGCCAGACCGGGGGCCGGGGCCAGTATGGGCACGTTATTGTCGAGGTTTTTCCCATCGATCAAAATAAAGGGTTTGTATTCGAAAACCGCACAAGGGGCGGGGTGGTGCCGAAGGAATTTATTCCGGCAGTTGAACGAGGTGTCCGTGAAGCGATGGAGGCCGGCCCGATAGCCGGTTTCCCGATGCTTGACGTGGGAGTCGCGCTGCTTGACGGATCACATCATGAGGTTGACAGTTCGGAGATCAGCTTTAAAATCGCCGGATCTATGGCATTCAACAACGCCGTAAAAAATGCCCGACCGGTACTTCTCGAACCTATAATGAGCGTAGAAGCCATTACGCCGGAAGAATATACCGGAGAAGTAATCGGGGATATAAATAAAAGACGTGGAAGTGTTTTGAGTATGGAGTCCAGGAAAAGAGTCCAAGTGGTTCAGGCCCGGATACCTCTGGCGGAAATGTTCGGTTACACCACGGAACTGAGATCGATGACTCAGGGCCGTGCTACACATACCATGCAGTTTTTAAAGTATGAAAAACTACCCCGGCAACTTGAGAAAGATATAGTCGCAAAAGTCATGGGGTACGTATAGAGCTACATTATAACGGAGGAAGTCATGGCCAAGGAAAAATTTGTACGGGACAAGCCGCATGTGAACATAGGGACGATAGGTCACGTGGATCACGGCAAGACGACGTTGACGTGCGCGATAACGCAGTATTTGGAGAAGAAGGGATTAGCGCAGTACATTCCGTTTGATGAGATCGACAAGGCGCCCGAGGAGCGAGAGCGTGGAGTGACGATCAACCTGGCGCATGTGGAATATTCGACGGACATTCGTCATTATGCGCACGTGGACTGCCCCGGTCATGCGGACTATATCAAGAACATGATAACGGGTGCGGCGCAGATGGACGGAGCGGTATTGGTTGTTAGCGCAGCTGACGGGCCGATGCCTCAGACGCGCGAGCATATACTTTTGGCACGTCAGGTTAACGTACCGTCGATAGTGGTGTATTTGAACAAGGTGGACATGGTGGACGATCCGGAATTATTGGATTTGGTGGAGCTTGAGGTGAGAGAGCTTTTGAGCGTATACGATTTTCCGGGCGATGACATACCTGTGATACGTGGTAGCGCGTTGAAGGCTTTGGAGAGCGGTGGAGATGCCGATAATGAAGCGAATAAATCCGTTCAGGAACTTTTGGACGCTATCGATTCTTACATACCCGAGCCCCAGCGGGACGTAGACAAGCCTTTTTTGATGCCGATTGAGGACGTATTCAGCATATCCGGTCGAGGAACGGTGGTGACGGGTCGAGTCGAACGCGGCATAGTGCACATCCAGGACGAGATGGAGATGGTTGGATTCAAGCCTACGGAGAAGACGGTGATAACTGGCATTGAGATGTTCCGCAAGCTATTGGACGAAGGTCGCGCGGGAGACAATGTGGGTTTGTTGCTTCGTGGAATCAAGCGTGACGAAATCGAGCGCGGTCAGGTTATAGCGAAGCCCGGCAGCATCACTCCACATACGAAATTCAAGTCGGAGGTATACGTATTGACGAAGGAGGAGGGCGGTCGTCACACGCCGTTTTTCAAGGGTTATCGTCCTCAGTTTTATTTACGAACGACGGACGTGACGGGAACGATCAAGCTTCCCGAGGGAGTGGAGATGGTGATGCCCGGTGACAATGTATCGATGGAAGTTGACTTGATCACGCCTGTTGCTTTGGAGAAGGAGCTTCGGTTTGCAATACGCGAAGGCGGCCGCACTGTCGGTGCCGGCGTCGTCAGCGAGATCATCGAGTA
>Ga0180431_10004957_pt1 | contig 16450 bp, 16 predicted proteins | sample SS_ome_11_FD_132459 | JGI IMG/M metagenome (GOLD analysis project Ga0180431, IMG submission 132459) | Hypersaline lake sediment archaeal communities from the Salton Sea, California, USA - SS_1_MS_1 metaG | ecosystem: Environmental > Aquatic > Non-marine Saline and Alkaline > Hypersaline >... | reverse complement strand
CTCCCGATGCAGATTATAAAATACATAGAAATCTAATTGATACAGGCATGTATAAATTGCATTCTGTGGTTGTTAGCACCCAAGAAGAGGCAGTGAAGGTATCTAAAGAGTATTGGGAAAACGACTTAATAGAAGCCATTCTATTGTGTCCTGGATTCAAACATGGCGATGTAGCTGAAATCTTCGAGGTTCTAGAAGGTAAGGTTAGCGTAAATGTATCAAGAGGAGATGGCCCAAGTAACATGCTTTCTGCAGTAGCTAGGAAAAAAGCAGGATATCCGAGGTAAAATTGAGACGAAAGGGTAATTCAATTGAAGGGAACAAGGCGAGCAGATATCAAACCAAGTATGCGAGTTTTAATCGTATTAAAAAAGGACCAGCGATCTGGCAAGCTAACCGAGGGTATAGTCAAAGATATACTAACAAACTCTCCTAATCACCATCATGGGATAAAAGTTCGGTTGAGGAGCGGTCAAGTTGGGCGAGTGAAAGATATAATTAGGTCTAAACAATAAGTAAAACATCCTTATTTTAATATTACTCATGATTTTTTTTAGAATACCAAAAATATATAGGCAATGAAACGCTCTGTCACTTAATAATGGGTTATTTTTTATTAATTATTAGTACTAAATATTCAAGATTGAAGATTTATTCGTCGAATAATAAGTTGTTTGAGATGTTTTCAAAATAAAAGCATCAATCATGATTTCTTCTTCTGAGATGGGGTATTTAATTATTTTAATGATGAAACCCGCTCATTGATTTTTCTAAAATAAAAATAGGACAATAAATTTGAGCGTAAGTAAAGGAAAGACCCATAACAGAAAGAAAAATGAAAATATAAATGTTAAGTGAAAAACTAAGAATGACCGGAACGGTCAAATGGTATAATAAAGAGAAGGGATTCGGATTTATAACATCCGATATGAACGGTGAAGAGGTTTATTTACACCGTACAGCATTGCAACCGCACGATGATGAAATTATCGACACCGGCGATCGCATTACTTTCACAATCGAAAAACAAGAAAAGGGGCCGGCTGCTCTTGAAGTAAAACGGTCCGTAGAAGAAAAAAAGATACTGCGATCCGATCAAGCAGGTATTTGTTTAAATTTTACTGATCTTGGACTAAATCCAGAAATCTTACGCGCAGTAAGAAATGCTGGATATGTGGCTCCGACACCAATTCAAGCACAGGCAATTCCTGTCGTTTTGAAGGGACGAGATTTGCTAGGATGTGCTCAAACGGGAACAGGTAAAACTGCAGCATTTGCGCTTCCAATCTTGCAGCGATTGAGTAAAACCTCAGACAGTCAAAAGCAATCGAATATCGTAAATAACAGCAAGAAACAACGTCTACGTCGAGTAAGGGCTTTAGTGCTATCACCTACGAGGGAGCTGGCGATCCAGATTGGAGACAGTTTTAGAATTTATGGAAAATACACTGGACTAAAAAGCGTTGTCATTTACGGTGGAGTTGGACAAAATCCACAAGTAAAAGCATTACAGCGCGGCGTAGATATTATAGTTGCTACACCTGGTCGATTACTCGACCTGATAAGGCAAGGTCATATAAATCTGAACTATATCGAGGTGTTGACTTTGGACGAAGGCGACAGAATGCTTGATATGGGTTTCATACACGATATTCGTACTATCGTCAAGATGATGACAAAAAAGAACCGACAGACCTTACTTTTTTCTGCTACAATACCTCGTGAAATAATTAAATTAGCAAAAAATATTCAACACGATCCAGCCGAAATAAATATATCTCCCGATCAACCTACCTTGGAAATTATTAAACAAACGGCATATTTTATAGTAAAAGAGAAAAAACAAGCATTGTTGGAATCATTACTCGCTGATACGACTATTACAAAGGCGTTAGTTTTTTCGCGCACTAAACACGGCGCGAATCGAATCGTTAAGAAACTGGAAAGGAGGGGGATACGCTCCGAGCCGATACATGGAAATAAATCACAAAATGCGCGACAATTGGCACTTAAAAACTTCCGCACCGGAAAGACTCGCGTTCTGGTAGCTACCGATGTTGCAGCGCGCGGCATTGACATAGATGACATCTCACACGTCATTCAATTTGATTTGCCAGATATGCCGGAAACTTATGTGCATCGTATCGGTCGTACGGCAAGAGCAGGCGCGGAAGGAACTGCGATTGCATTCTGCGAAAAAAATCAGCGCCAACAGTTAAGAGATATCGAGAAATTGATTCAAATGCGCGTGAAAATAGTCCAAAACAACCTCTAAATCGTTTGATTTTTAGGCAAAGATTTTTAATTGTCTTCAACGATGGTACCACCCGCTCTATCCTTTGCTCGCTTTTCGAAAGATTCTTGAAAGCCCGGGCGGTAATTCATGTATTTAGGGATGGGGTATCTCAGTCCTGCGCGATGGGTCGTTTCAAGGTTCTCCACGATTTCAGCGAGCTTGCTTTGCGGAATTGAAAACATTATCTCCGAATCCTCAGCACCGCCCCACACTCTATCGCCATTTCCTAAAATGACCAATTGTGGTTCGTCGGTATTAAACGTCTTGATAACGCCCTCGTGGCACGAGCCTCCCCTTCCCGAAGCGGTAAATTCGAGAGTTCCGCCCTTACCGTAGAGATATGCGTGAATGAGGCGCATGATTTGAGCGGGATTTCCGTAGACTTGAACGACGTCTGGTATTATTTTCGTAGTAGATAGTGGAGATATGACGACTCCCTTGTACTTGCGCTTGATGAAATGAAGTTGCGCCCACCATTTTTTCGCCGTCTCAGCGTCTTTTGCGTAAAGCCCCGTCGTGAACTCGCTTGCAAATTTAACATTCTCGTCCGTGATGGTTGTCCATCCATAGACCGCTCGGGCGACCTTGCACACGCAATCTTCTTCCATGACTGCCATCGTCCACCCGTATCTTCGTACCATCGTGAAGTTCTGGCACAAAAAGTTCTGAATCTTCAGGTCAGCGTTCGGTCTTTTACTTCCTTCGGGAATTTCCTCTTCCTTTCTTATCAACTTTAGCGCAATCGGAAAAGTTTCAGGTCTCAGGTATTTCTCGATCTTTTTTCCAATCTCGTGATATTTTTCTAACTCACTTGTCATAGTCTTCATTTTTTTTTTATTTATTATTCATGAGAATATAAGTATAATCACTCCTAATAAGAGATTTACAATCGTCAACAGAATTATTATCTTGAATAGAGTTTTTTCGATCTTTTCTTTATTTTCCGTCCACATTGGTCTATTTGATTTACGAGCTAATAGGATAGTAAGGATTGATATGATAAGGAAAACGATCGAGGTATATACAGCTATAGCACCAATAGCCTTATTAAGAGAAACTATCTGGAATATTAAAAGCATAAATTGAAACATTAAATATCCAATTATTTTGAAAGTTGCTGTTTTCTTCGTGCTATATGGAATCCACTTTCTGTTTTCTCCTCCCTCATTCATCGTAGTTTTATTTTCCAGGGCAAGGATTTTTTCCAAAACCATCAAATCCTTTACTAGTGCCTTTCTCTTCACCTTCAACTCTCCCTTTTCTTGCTTTGATAAGCCATCTACTGAGAGTTGTTCTTCTAGTTCTATATAGATCTTCTTCGCCTTGGCATATGCTTCTTCTACATCATCAATATCCTTGTACATCTCTTTTTCACTGATTTAATTTATATCAACATTTTTAATCAACCCAGAAATCCTTTGCCAAATCCCTTCTAGTTTCCCAAGTTCCATCCTTTCTCATGAAACCCATGATTCCTTTCGCTTGATCTGCGTCTTTTATTTTCCACATCCCGTTAACTGCTCCCGTCAACGCTCCTGATAAGGCTTCAAATCCTTGAGCGGTATAAAGATCGCATTCCACTCCTCGGTTGATGATGAACTTTAATTGCCGCATTGCTTGTTGATTCTTAACCTTAAGGAGTTCTAAAAGTTTTTCGACCTCGTTGTCGAGTTGGTCGTTAGGTACGAGCCTGTTCCATAAATTCCATTCCACTGCCTTTTTCCCGGAATGAAGGGCGCCAAGTATGTTGATTTCTTTCGCTCTTCTTCTCCCAATCAGACGGGCTAGCCTTGTTGTCCCCCCCCATCCAGGGGTGATTCCCACATCAACTTCTGGCATGCCCCATTTCGAGCGCTCTGTCGCTATTACGAAATCAACCGCCATTGTGATTTCAAGTCCCCCTCCAACTGCGTAACCATCGACTGCGGCTATCGTGATCTTATCCAATTCCTCTATTTTATTTGCCATGCTCTGGTAATATCGAGCCCGTCGCATGATTCCATTCGCATCGCCCCACCTTGGCATTTCAGAAATATCGTCTCCCACGCAAAAATTATTTCCTGCCCCCTTAAACACCAAAAATTTAATCCTTTTAGAATTTTGGACCATATCCACGGCGGTAACAATTTCATCAGACAATGCCATGCTTAACGCGTTCATTTTAGCTGGTCTATTCAATGTTATCCACGCCGTTTTATCCTTTTCCTCATAAATAAGTTGTTCGAATTTCATAAGATAAAGAGTATATAGTTTGCTTAATAAAAGTTGCTTATTGAAAAAATTTAGATTTTTTATTTCTTTAACTCAGCCATTGGATTTTTATTCATGCAGGGAACGTTAAACTGGCAAAATCCGCATCCTACAGGGGGTTCTTGTTCTTTCACAACATAGTCAATGCGACGCCAATGTGGTTTTAAAATCGGTCTAATTTTGAACAATATTTTTCTCGCAACTATCCGGCCATAATAATAGCATTGGTTCTTATCGTGCCCTTCTGCCGTAATGGCATTACCAGGACAATTTTCTTCGCACTTTCTACACGTTCCTTTTGCGTAGTAGAGGCAATTTGCGTACGGATCGTCGCTTTTTCTTGGCGTTACCTCAAGGGGAGCATTAGTTACTACGGATGCAAGCCTTACGTTACAGCCCGCTTCAGTGATGAGCCCTTCGTGCAAGCTGAAGGTTCCTAAACCCGTAGCAAATGCCGTGTGGCGTTCAGACCAAGTAGAATAAAACTTATTTATCGTTCGAAGACTATACGCTTCGCTGAGCATCCCCGCTACTGCTTGGTAACCTTTTTCCTTGAAATACTCAATTAGTTTTCTACACATGTCTTGTTTAAATTCATTAGCGTAATTCCTACCAACGCAATAAATTTCTGCGGGCAATAAAGTCCTGCCTTTTTTCGTCCAGTTTTTACTTCCCTTGCGAATTTCGTCAACATAAGGAAAAACTATTGAAACAACCCGAAGTTCTGAGGGGGCAACCTCATTCTTTCCTTCAGCTACCCACAATTCAAGCGGGGTCATGTGCTCTTGATCGACGACTTCTTTAAACTTTTGAAAGATATGATCGTCACCACGAGCCACGCCAATCAGAGGATCGGAGAAGATCCACCCCCCACCATATTCCTCCGGAAGACGGTTTAGCGGGTTAATCTCGAATTGATTCTTTAGATACCCTAATAACCCTGCATTCATTATTTTCCTGCCTTTTTTTCATTCATGATAAACGAGATGCAAATTTGTAAGGTTTTCTCGAGCGTTCCTTCCTTGATTTTATCGAGAGTGTCGGTTGATTGGTGGTAATAAGTCGAGCGATTTTTCCAATCCGCTGAATTTATGAAAGCTGCTTTTATCCCCGCTTTAGAAAATGCAGCGGCATCGGATCCACCGCTAAATTTGCCCACTGATTTTTCTAACTTGCCCGCACCAAAGCGTGGGGCGTCAATGCCTACGTCTTGAGCTGCAATAATCAGTTTTTGGACGACTTCTTCGGAGTGCCGAGTTTTTGTAGTTGGTTCATACTCTACGATGTGGAATCCATCAGGTGTCTCAATGCCGTCCATGTTGACCACATTGGCATCATTTTTCTTTAATTCGTCGAGATGAGCAGCAGCGTATCTATAACTCCCTCGCAACCCACTCTCTTCGCTTCCAAAACTTATGAGTCTTACTTCGGTGTTATCAGGAATTATTTCTCTATTATCCTTTAAATAACGAGCTAACGCTTGTACGATAGCACAACTACTCATGTTATCAACTGCTCCCGGGACGACATTTCCCTTATCTCCGAGCGGAACAAAAAAGAACAGGGTAACAAGACATGGTACTCCAATTATTAATAGCCATATTACGATAGGAAGGAAAAACGACTTCAAGGCTAAAAATCCGAACAGGATAAAACCGAGATTAAAGAGCGATAAAATTAACCAGATGAGCATCGTAAATACCCCTATGAACGCAACGGGAATGAAAATCCACCCCATGAGTTTCAATAAAGTAAACTCTAAAGCCGTATCCATGTGGCTCGAAAAAATTAATATTTTTTTGAGTTCTCCCTTTGGTTTAAAGCTTCCAACGACGTTTTGAGACGATTTCTTGCGAAACAGTGGATCTATGAACTCTTTGTAATTGAAGAATTCTTGGCGCACTACAAGAATGGGTAAAAACGCTAAAATTGAAGAAAGGATGGCAAAAATTAAAAGCAATACATGATCCATGAGGAATTGCATTATTAGATACAGGACAAGCGAGATGGAAACCATGATCACGTCAACTTTTATCCACCCTAAAAACGCTTTCGGATGGCATGTAAAAGGTTCCACGGCTACATCGTCACACGTTTTCTCGAATTCTTCTTTTATAATTTGAGCTGCTTTTGCTTCTTGCGGACTACACGGCATTCTTGGCCCTACTTCGTCAATTACTTTCTTCACAAAGCCATACATATAATCGTCCAATTCTTTAGAAATTTCCACTTTCATAGATATCAATTCTTGTTATTTTCTAATTAAGATTCAACCTCACACTATATAAATTCATGATTCCTTGTATTATAATGTTCACTTTACCAACTTCTTCAAGAGCGAAGTTGCTCTTTCGGTGTTAAAAATCCCGCAAACGCAGGGTTTTGATAATTTTTCTGCTGCTTTTTCAGCAGTAGTTTTTCCGTTCTTAATCCGCTCCAATTGATGCAACACGGATTGAGGAGAAATACAATGATGCCCACACATTGTCGTGATTTCAAGTATTTCTTCTTCGGTGGGCAAGAGTTCTTTCTTGCCAAATGTTCCTAACGATAAATGGACGGTATGCATTTGTAAACCAACATCTTTCATAGCTGTTTGGACTTCGGATATTAAACCACTGATGACTATTGAAATCCCTAAATCCTCTTTTTTCAGCGCTTGTATTACCTTCTTCACCACGCTAATATTGTTAAAGGCAGCTGTTACTACAGGAGATATTGTCCAGGTGAATTCCGGAATTAAATTTATGGGATCGTGTCCTTTAAAGATTTTAGCTATTTTTATAATGCTTTGTCTAGCTTCCGGCGATTCTCTATTAATGCCTTTGGCAAGACACGCCAACACAACGTAATCTCCTTTTAAATCGTTAACGGCGCCTATTCTATGCAATGAATGGGTCATGTTAAGGTTCCCTCCTTTGCTTTTCTTTTCCCCAATCCAATGTTAATTTTTGCGTTCGGTTTAACATCAAAACCTTGTTCTTCCAAAGTCTTTATCACGGGTATTGTCCCATCGCTCATTACTCTAGAGACAATTCCTACGGTAAAAACAGTATGTAATTCTTCATCTGCTTTTTCAATAACTCGCAAAATTTCAGGCAATCTTTCCGAGGGTATCTTGAATTCGATTATCGCTGAGAGCACTCTCTCGTTTTTCACTTCTTCATTCACATGTCCTTGGTCGTCAATTAAAAGAGCAGTAACGGGAGAATCTTTTTCGTACTCCACGCCAATTTTTGATAACTTCAATGTGAAATATTCGACATGCTTAAGCAAAGTACCCACGCCAGGACGTCCTAATTCAATGGATACGCCAAGCTCAGCGTGTTCAAACCTGTTTGTAATGTCGTTCGTTTTCATTTCTTCGGTTCCCCTGCCAGGCACCCCCGTTAACTTGTGAGTAGCCACAACGCTACTGAAAGGATTGCGAATCACGCGAGGCCATTTAAGTCGTTCGGGTTTAATTGCTTTGCCGGGACAGTCTGCGTTTTGATAACAGACATTGCATTCCACGCAGAGATCTCGATTAATCACGGCCTTGTTCTCGATTATAGTAATGGCTTGAACAGGGCAATAAATAACACAAGTTCCACATCCGGTGCATTTCGATTCCTTGATAAGCATTCTTCTTGCAGTTTCTTACTAAAGAGGTTATAATTATTGAATAACTTCGCATCAATTTTATTTCTTTTTCCTAATCAATAATAATTTATAGGTATAGTTTTATCAACAATATATAAGAATAAACTTCAATCGTGTGATTCTTCTTCAGAAAGTCATGTCTTACATAGAAAAGAAGTATTTGGATAATATCAAAGGGATTTTTGACCAATTGACTGAATTTGACAAGAAAGTGCTCGGACTCATTAATCAGAAATCAATAAAACACGGAGATGAGGTTGCAAAAATATGTGCGGATGTTAACAAGAAAATCAATACTATCTTAGGTAAATATTATCCCGAAATAAAAGACATGAACGACAAGCTGGAGATCAAGGCGTCGTTAAAATTTTACTACGACTTGATTGATAAATTAACGCATTTCATAAGAAGTATCGAAAATTTTCAAAAACTCGACGATAAATATTACAAAAACTTGATAAAATTCATAGAGGAGAAGAACGTTTTGATTTCCAGTAAATATAGAGCTATTTGTACCCAAGAACTTACAGCTTTTTACGATCCAAAATCCAGAGACGCCTTAGAATCCATATTAACTCAAAAAATTTCGAGAAAGGACAGGCATTTCTTTACTATGGGACCATTAGAAGAAGAAATAAAAAAAATAGCTAAAATTGCGGGTGCTCATTCGGTTAAAATCAAATCCGCCGAGCAATTCAAAGACGAGGCGTTTATGAACGCCCTTTCAGTTATCATGTTCACGGTGTTGCCCGAGGACGACGAGGAGAAACTCAATAAAATAGGGAAAGAACTACAGGAATACATCGAATCTAAAAAGCATTTCGTGAAAGTTAAAAAGGGAATGATAATGACTGATGCGAAATTATTACCTGACAAGGATTGAACTCTTGAACTTGTCTTTACTTTACTTCTTCACCGTTTAATATAACTTTTTCTTTAAAAGTTTTTGGATTTTCAAAGGAACCCCTCACTGGACAAAGAGATTCTACTTTTTTGAGAACCTGCTTGATCTTCCTAAATTTTTCTTCTGAGTCAATATTCCAAGTTACACCGTAATTGTAAAACCCTGGCAAGGGCGCTTTTCTAACTGCTAAAACCGCACGCTGATCGAAAGTTGCCTCTACTCGCACTTTAATGGTATTAATTTTCATCTTCGCAAAAGAAAAATACAAGAGTGCCGTTATTTCCAGGCAATTTGAAAGTGATGCCAATAGAGATTGCATCGGATTTGGTGCTAGATTCGTACCACCTAGTACCTCGGGCTCGTCACTTTCAATAATAAAATCGTCAATTTTCGTACGAACGTGTAAATCGTTCACTTGTTCTGTTTCTGCTATCAATTTTTTGATAAATAACTCGTCGCCTTCTTCCGTAAACTTGTACTTGTTCATGTTCTCAAGTCGGGTCAAGTAGGCGGTTATTATTTTATCACTCAACAATTTCTCAGTCATATTCAATAAAAACATGCGTTAAATATTTAATTTTTGTTTAATTACTAATGGTGATTAAAATGGCAAAAAAGAAGAAAGATGCTCCCATTACTGGGATTACCGTTTCAAAAGAAGAAGACTTCTCTGCGTGGTACACGGAAATAATTAATAAGGCAGAGCTCGCAGACATTAGGTATAACATCAAGGGATTTGTCTGTTATAGACCGTGGGCAACGATTACAATAAAAAAAATGTATCAAAAGTACGAGGAGTTATTGGAAAAGAACGAGCATTTACCATTAGTCATGCCTTCGTTGATTCCAGAAAGTAATTTCTTATTAGAATCGGATCACGTGGAGGGTTTTGCGCCTGAAGTCTTTTGGGTCACCGAGGGGGGCACTTCTGGACCATTGAGTGAAAAACTAGCGCTGCGTCCAACGAGCGAAACAGCGTTATACAAGATGTACCACTATTGGATTCGAAGTTACAACGATTTACCATTCAAGCGCTATCAATCTTGCCAGGTTTGGCGATACGAGGGAAAAATGACGAGACCTTTCTTCAGGGCGAGGGAATTTCATTGGATAGAAGCTCACGATGTATTTGCAACATTAGAAGAAGCGAAACAACAAGTCGTACAGGACATGGAAATGACCTATCAGATGCTTCAAGACGAGTTTTGCATACCAATTATCTTTTTCCAGCGCCCTGAATGGGACAAGTTCCCCGGAGCAATCCACACGTACGCCGCAGATGCCCTAATGGGTTCTGGGAAGGTCTTGCAATTGCCATCTACTCACTTGTTAGGACAGAATTTTTCAAAACCTTTCGACGTGAAATTCGTGGATACTGACGGAAAGGAAAAATACGGTCATATCACGTGTTATGGTCCGGCAATTAGCAGGATTTACGGTGCTATGATTGCATATCTCGGTGATGACAAGGGTCTAATATTGCCATTTGATTTAGCGCCCATCAAGATCGTGATCGTGCCGATCCTTGTAAAAGGCAAGGAAGATATAGTTAAAAAGAAATGCAAGGAAGTCCACGACAAAATTAAAGACCTGTATAAGGTAAAGCTTGACGATTTAGAAGGCTCACCAGGAAGTAAATTTTACACTTGGGAGATGAAAGGCGTTCCAATTAGGATCGAAATTGGTCCTAAAGACATTGAAAAGGGGCAAGTGGTAGTCGTCAAACGCAACGATGGACAAAAATCGTTTGTAAAGGAAGGCGAGTTATTGGAGTTTATAGAACAGATTGCCAACAATTACACTAAAGAAATCAAAGAAGAGAAATTGTTGGATTTCGAAGAACAAATCGATCTCTGCTACGAAAAAGATTCGGCAAAAGAGGCCATTGAAAACGGTAAAATCGTGTGTTGTGGATTCTGCTCCATTGATAAAGACGGAGAACCTTGTGCCGAAATAGTTGAGAAAGAAGTTGGAGGGCTCGTGCGGGGAAAACGAGTGGACGAGGAAAAACACGAGTTTTCCAGCTGTATTATTTGTGGAAAGCCTGCTAAGTGCACGGCATACATAGCCAGAAGCTATTAATTAGATAGTTTTACTTTTTTAATCCCTAATAACTCTTCACGCGTGTCTATCGTCTCTACTGAAATGTTCACGTTAAATTTTCGATTAATATCGTAATTTTTCAATTTATTCCACAATTTTCTCTTGAACACCTCGTTATTATTCTCAATTAAAATCACTAAGGGAAACATGAAGACTATGACAATGAGAGGACTAATGAGGCGCACGACATTTCTAATTACAGGGACAGCGTCAGTTGACCACACAAAGAGAATCAACGATAAATTATAGAAGAAGCCTATCCCCGCATAACCTTTTATGAACTTATAGGTTTTGCTGCCAGTAAGGTTATAAAACTCCGTATCAACTCCCCTAACTTTTCGAGTCCTTGCGAGACCAATATCCATCATCACCCATATCGGGACTATGATTAATACGCTAGGAATTGCAACCATCCACATTGATTGTATCATGAGCTCTGGGTCGGGAATCAAGGTAATTCCTGATGGATTCACGCTTCGCATGAACGATATGTAAAGCAACTGAGAAGAAAGCGTATAGCTGAAGTTAAAAATCAGAAACCCAATAACCAACGCTCTAGATAGCAATTTTCGATACAGGGCAGGACCTAATAGATGTTGAGTAGGTAAAAATCCTAATAATTGATTTTTTTTAACGGACTTGGTATAAATCCTTAGGGTGATTCTGGGAAAGATCAAGCTCACGAGAGACGTCCCCGCAAAGGTAACGACTAGAGCCATTACTATTGTGAACAACCATTCGATCCTTTCGTCACCAGGAAATATGAAATTTCCCTCTGGTTTACTTGATGTGTCTATGGGCATTAAAATCGAAAAGTAGAGCACCAGAAAAGCAAAAAAAGCACCAAACATTGTGATAAAAGCAAGATACACGTGTCTTTTCCTTTCCTTTAAAACATCTAACGACTGGCGCAAAAAGATATCGACGTATTTTTCACCTAATATGTTAATACTCGCAACAATTAGACTGTTTATCCCTATTTTTCCTTCGCGATATTGCCCCCAAACACCGTCTATTTTATGAAAATAAGTCCCAAGCTCAGTCTTAAGAAATATCTCGAGAACTTGCTCTTTTTCAATCTCACGCATCTTATCTCTCACGAAATCGCCATACTTTAAAATTAGCTTGTAAATTCGCTTTTGACCTAGAAATTTAAAGTTCTTATATTTCAGCTTTTCTTTCTTTTCAGAAGAGAAAGACTTGTCTTGTTGCTTAGAATACATAAAATCATCCTTTAACTTTTCCGCCATCTCACTCACTACTCGGGTTGTTGAATATAACTTACCGTGATTAGTATAAGAAAGATATCAATTTAATTTACATATATAGTTTTAATAGACCAATTTTTATATTTCATAAAATTAAACAATATATTTTCTGATTCTTGCAATTATTTGTGATATCACATATCAGATAAAGAAAAAGTCATTGAAGCGTTTAAGAGCGCAGGTAAAACCCTTCAACCAGGAGATATTGCAAAAGCTACTGGGATTGAATCGAAAGACGTTTCAAAAATAATCAAGGAACTCAGGGAAGAAGAGAAAGCCCCTTCGCCTAAAAGGTGCTATTAGGTGTTAAAAAAAAAAAAAAAGAATAATTAATTTTTTTCATCGACGGTCTATCAATTCAACCGTGCACTTCAGATCCTTGTTCATGTTTAATTTGATTATGGTTTTTTCGAATTTCTTTCTGAACCGTGCTTTTTGGTTATCCATTAGAAGAACAAGAGGGAAAACAGAACATATGATAACTAAAGGAGTACTGAATTGTACTGCAATGTTGATTAGCTCTGATTCGTATGTTCTAGCAAAGGCCCAATCCATAAGCATCATTAATAAACTATAGGTAAACCCAATTCCAGCATATCCCTTGATAATTTTATATATCTTGCTCGTCGTTAAATTGACGCTAGAAAAATTCACGCCCTTCACTTTTTTCGCGGATACTAACCCAACATCCATCAGAAACCAAATTGGAACGACGATAAGCGTCAAAGGAATGCTAAGCATCCACATTATTTGCAGCATTGTCGATGGGTCAGGGATCAATAATTGACCCCCATATAGCATCTTCATTTCAGCTTCTCCTATGTCAGTTAACATGAATGTAACGAAAGCTTCGTTTGCCGATAATGTATAGCAAATATTGGCAATGAAAAATCCTAATACAAGCGACCTCCCCCATAATCTGAGAAGATGATTCTTGCTGTTTAATTCTTCTTCGGGAACGAGCCCAATTTGCTGTTTTTTTCCCAGGGTTTTTACGAATAGTTTTGTAAAACCGGGCATGGCAAGGTAAAGAGACAATATTCCCGAAACAAATATAGCGACAAAAATCATGTTTCCCGCAAATAACCACTCAATTCGCGCTGCTCCGGGGGTGATATACGAATCCGAAGGATTCATTTCCCCAAATAGCATAAATCCATTTATAAATAAAAACACAGCCAATAATATAATAACGCAGATTAGATAGTTTCTCTTTTTGTAATCCATTTTATATTCTCCAATATTAAAAGTAATTAATTTAAAAATTATGAGATAGTACGGGTATTTATATCTATTTCTACCACATAATTGCGATTTTCGCATGATTGATTAGGATCAGTTTGTGGTAAAAAAAAGGCTTATTAAATAGTTTTTGAATTTTTTTTTGTCCGTTTTCAAACAAATGTGTACAAAAAAAACATAATTTATATTCAAATTAATGTTTTACTTATTAAGGAAGAAAAAGTGATGAACGAAAAATGATAGCGAACTACCCCGAAATCTTTATAACTAATAACCTAGAAATAACTAAGAAAGAAAACGACGATTTACCACAATTTATTGGATGTCTCATTGCTGACAAAGATGGAAAAACGCTTCTAAAATTCGAGATTTTTAGTGGAGCCTTAGATTTCTATTTGAAAAAACCTAACGAAGCTTCTTTTGATTTAGATTTGATTCCGATGTTTTTGAGTGCCTTTGAGAGATTTTCTGAGCAGATGAATTTCGATAGCATGTCGCGTCTTAACCTAGAGGCAAGTAATTTGAAGATGCATTCATTTTTCTGTTTCGAAAAATTCACGGTTACCTTTTTTGTAAATCCAAGAATAAACACGAGCGTATTTGAAAGAACTATGAAAACTTATTTCTATAACCTTTTTGAAGAACACGAGTATTTGTTCGCAAATTTTTACAAGCGAGGTACGACATTAACTGTTTCTCGTCTAGAGCGCGAGGGTGCTCAGTGGTTAAATACATTAAATAAAAATCTACGCGTTGTAAAGTGAAAACATGATAATTCTCGGCATAATTTACATTATCTTACAAGTATTCGATGTTTTTACAACAAATTTAGCGTTGAAAAACGGATGCGAGGAAGGCAATCCTTTAATAAAAAAATCGTTAAATGAGAGATCTGGTTTCCCAATTTATTTGGCGGGAATTAAAATTGGAATTGGAGTATATCTCACTTACTTGATAATTATCCTTGAGAGCGTGTTTACGATCTCTTTTCTGAACTATTTAGTTTTAGGGCTTGATATCTTCATGTTTTTCGTGGTAATGAATAACACCATTAGGATTCCTATCCAAATAAGATTAAATCGCCAATCTTTTGCTGAAAACATCAATCTTGAAAAGTTCACGCAAGTAGAATCCGTGAGAGAATGGGTCGGTAGTATCTAATATTGCAATGTAAACCGCAAATTTTAACTGATTTTTACCATTTAATTTCTCAATTATAACGACAAGTTTAATCTCATGAACGACATCATACAACCATTATCGGAAGAGTTCGAAAAGATTTATTTCGTGAAGGGCCAAAGAGGAGGAAGGGTTCCATTTTCGCATTCCTTGTTGATTGACGACCACATTATTGATACGGGAATATCTAGAAAGCATCTCAGAGTGTTAAAAAAGGAAAGCCCTGTTAATCACGTGATATTTTCTCATTGGCACGAGGATCACGTGCGGGATAATCAAATGTTAAAAGATGTAAAGCATTCAAGTCATCCATTAGATAAGCCAATCATTGAAGACGCAAGAAAATTCATGGAGTATTATTGCGCTCTTAATACGCCAATGGAAGAATTCATGGCAAATTACTTGTACGATGTTCTTAAAATAAAAGACACGGAAATAAGTACTACCTTTGAGGACGGTGAAATAATACAAATTGGAGAAAACTTTCAATTGCAGGTCGTCCACACGCCAGGGCATTCAGCGGGGCATTGCTGCTTCCTTGAATTAAATACACGCATAGCCTTCTTAGCAGATATAGACCTTAGTTCCTTCGGACCCTGGTATGGATGTCATGATTGTGACGTCATTGATTTCGAGGAATCCATAGATAAATTAAAAGATCTTAAGATTAAAATCGCAGTGACAGCTCATAATGGCTTAATTGAAGGTTCCTCAGAGATTAATAAGAAGCTGGACGATTTTAAAGCCATTATTTTTCAGCGAGACGATTTAATTTTAGAACACCTCTCAGAAAAGACACCAACTACAGTTGATGATCTAATGGGTAAAAAAATCATTTATCACAAGTATAATGATGGATTTTTAGAGTTCCTTTACGTAGCAGAAAAAACCATGCTACAGAAACATCTTGACAAGTTCCTTAAGAAAGGAATGGTTGAACCAATTAATCATGGGTACATTTTGGGGTAATACAACATGAAGAATCTAACAGAACCTTTAGCAGATGGGCTCTTTTTTGTTATAGGAGAAAGAAATGGAAAATACCCATTCTCTCATTCGCTGTTAGTTAACGATTATCTCATTGACACGGGAATTTCTGATAGAAAAATCAAAAAACTAAAACGAAGCTACGAAGTGAAGCACGTGCTTCTATCGCACTGGCATGAAGATCATATCGCAGGTAATAACATGTTGGATAACGCCAAGTTCTACTGCCATCCAAAAGATAAAATCATCATAGAAGATATAACTAAAATGAATGAATTTTATGGTGTGACAGGAACTGCCTCAGAAAGTGAATTTGAAGAAGATTTTGAATTATTAAACATGGCAAACACGAAGATAAACGAGATTTTTGAGGATGGAACTATTTATGAAATAGCTGATAATCTCAAATTGAAAATAATTCACACACCTGGGCACTCGGCGGGACATTGCTGTTTTCTCGAATTAAATTCACATATAGCTTTCTTAGCAGACGTGGATTTAACCTCATTCGGGCCCTGGTACGCTGGAATCGATTCAAGCGTCGAAGAATTTGAAGAATCTGTCAAGAAATTGATCGAT
>Ga0180431_10004956_pt1 | contig 16459 bp, 17 predicted proteins | sample SS_ome_11_FD_132459 | JGI IMG/M metagenome (GOLD analysis project Ga0180431, IMG submission 132459) | Hypersaline lake sediment archaeal communities from the Salton Sea, California, USA - SS_1_MS_1 metaG | ecosystem: Environmental > Aquatic > Non-marine Saline and Alkaline > Hypersaline >... | reverse complement strand
GAAGATGGTGGTCTTGACCACGTCCCCGAATCCGAGCCCCAGATCGCCCAGGACGGCTGCCAGGTTGTCCAGGACTCGGGCCGCCTGCAGAGCGACGTCATCGGGAGCACGTTCGTTGGTCGCCGGATCGAGGGCCACCTGGCCGGAGATGAACACGAAACCGTTCGCTTCAGCGGCCGTCGAGTAGGGGCCGATCGGCGTCACGCCGTTCGGCACGTCGGGAACCTGCTTGGGCATGGAGCCTCCACTGGACGCGATGAGACCGAGGCTACTCGTGCCTGCGGACACCCCCGACGAGAGGGTCACCCACCGAACATGCGGTAGACCCGACCACACGGAGCCACGACCCGATCCGCCGGCCCCTGCGGCACCGGCCGACTCCCCTTGAATGGGAGGAAGATACTGTCGGCAACCCCCGCTCGCCTACGAGAAGCTCTGGCCGCAGCCGCAGGAGCGGTTCTGATTGGGGTTGGTGATGTGGAACCCGGCTCCCTGCAACGAATCCCGATAGTCGACCTCGGCCCCGGCCAGCATCTCCATGCTCTGGTCGTCGACCGCGAGCCGGACGCCGGCCCTCTCGGACACATGATCCGAGTCGTCGATCCTGCTGTCGAAGAACATCTCGTACGAGAAGCCCGAGCATCCGCCGGGGCGCACGCCGAGTCGCAGCACCAGACCCATCTCACCCTCACGAGCCATGAGTTCGGCCACCTTGGCGGCCGCGGCATCGGTCAAGGTCACCGTCGGCCCGGATCCCCGGGGCGTGATCGAGATCGACTGCATCGCTGCTCCTGGTCGGGTCGTGGAGCGGCGAGTATAGGAACCACGACCCGCTACTTTCCACCTACCTCCGTAGTGGAAACGCCAGAGGCCATGAGCACGAGCACAGTCGAAGACATCTACGCCGCACTGCGCGGTGTCATGGATCCCGAGCTCGGAGCCGACGTCGTCGAGCTTGGGATGATCCGGGACGTCTCGCTCGCCGACGGCATCGCCACGATCGGGCTGGCACTCACGATCGCCGCGTGCCCCATGCGCTCCCAGATCGAGGGTGACGTCGTGCGCAAGGTGAAGGCCCTCGGAGGTGTCGACGACGTCGTCGTCAACGTCACGTCGATGACCCAGCAGCAGCGCTCCGAGCTGATGTCGGTGGCCCGCCGTACCTCTCGCGAGCACGCCGAGCCGACCATGGTGAGCCCGCTCACCCGGGTGATCGCCGTGTCCTCGGGCAAGGGAGGCGTGGGGAAGTCGTCGATCAGCGTGAACCTCGCCGCGGCGCTCGCGGCCGCGGGGTTCCGGGTCGGCCTCCTGGACGCCGACATCTGGGGGTTCTCGGTGCCGCGCATGCTCGGGGCCGCAGAGCGCCTCGAGGCCAACGAGGACCGCAAGATCGTCCCGGCTCGCGCCAACGGCGTCGACCTTGTTTCCACCGGGTTACTCGTGGAGACAGAGGAGACCGCTCTGATGTGGCGCGGGTTGATGCTCTCCAAGGCGCTCGAGCAGTTCCTCAAGGACGTCGCCTGGGATCCGCAGCTCGACTACCTGGTGCTCGACATGCCCCCCGGGACCGGGGACATCCAGATGGCCCTGGCCCGTCTGCTCCCCCAGGCCGAGATGGTCGTGGTCACCACCCCCCAGAAGGCCGCCCAGAAGGTGGCCTCCCGGGCGGCCGACATGGCGCGGCGGTCCTTCCTGCCGGTCGTCGGCGTGATCGAGAACATGTCCGGCTTCACCACCGAGGAGGGCCGCCACTACGACCTCTTCGGGAAGGGAGGGGGACGCGAGCTCGCCGACGAGCTCGGAGTCCCGCTGATCGCCCAGGTCCCGCTCGACCCCTTCGTCGTCGAGGGCGGGGATTCCGGGAACCCCGTCGTGGTGGCGCGGCCCGACGCACCGTCGGCACGGGCGATCACTGCGGCCGCCTCCCACATCGTGGAGCTGGTGCCCCCGGCGGAGGACGAGACGTGCACGGCCCGAATCGCCGTGCTCATGGATCAGCTGGAGCAGCAGGAGCAGCCGGCCCCGTCGTAGTGGCCTGCTACCGGCAGATCTTCACGAGCAGCTGGTACGGGTTGGTGAGCGGCCCCCCACCGGGCCGGTATCCGAAGTGCAGGTGAGGGCCCGCCGCGTTCCCAGTCTCGCCCACGTACCCGACGAGCTGCCCTACGCCGACGCGCAGCCCGTCCACGATCCCGGGCGCGTAGGCCGACAGGTGGGCGTAGTAGTAGATGTCGCCGCTGTCCCCGCGGATGTACAGGCCGATGCCGCCGGCATAGTCCCAGTTGGGACTCCAGATGTAGCCGCTCTCGATAGCGACGAGCGGGGCGCCGTGGGCGGCGACGAGGTCGGTCCCCTTGTGGGTGCGCCCGCCCGGCCTCGGCTCTCCCCACGAATCGCGGAAGGTGTTGGCCGCCGCCACCGGGCAGACCCGGCCCCCCGGAGGGATGTCCGCGCTCGACGAGTACCCGGAGGCGGCCGCGGCAGCGGCGCGGGCTGCGGCCTCTTCGGCCAGGCGCCGCTCCTCGGCGATGCGGCGCCGTTCCTGTTCCTCCGCCCACCACTGGTCGTAGAGGGCCCGGTATTCGGCGTCGGCCTCGTCCAGCTGGGTGATGAGATCGGCCGCCAGCCGATCCATGAGCTCGCTCTCGTCCTCCAGTTCGGCGACGAGGCCGTCGAGCTCGCTTCCGAGGCGGGCGCGGTCCTCCTGCAGGAACTCGAGCTGCGTGACGACGTCCCGCTCGCCCTGGACGAGGGCCGTGAGGTACGCGTCCCGCGTGCCCACCTCCGTGAGCCGATCGACGTCCGTGATGGTCTGCGCCCGGGTGGTGCCCGCGTTCACATACATCGCCACGGCTCGTTCCCGGGCCGCGAACTCGGCCAGCACCAGCTCCCGTTCCCGGTCGTCGATCTCGGACTGCAGCGCGGCGATCCGGTCCTCGAGGAGGATCTGACGGACGATCACCTCGTCCACGATGGCGAGTTGGCCCTCCAAGTCCCTGCTGAGCTGCTGCATCTTGGCCTCGGCCTCGGCCAGCTCCTGCTGGGTCACCTCGGCACCTGCCGACGGGACCAGTCCGACCATCACGAACACAGTGACGAGTGCGGCTGCAATTCTGCGCACCGGTACTCCCGGATCTCGGAACCCCGATTCTACGCGCGGCCGAAACACACCCGGACCACCCATCAGCAGATCCCGGCCACCACAGGGTACGGGTTGGTGTAGGAGCTTCCCCCGACGAGCCAGCCGAGGTGCAGGTGGGGAACCGAGGCGTTCCCGGTGTTGCCGACGTAGCCGACCAGCTGGCCGGCCACCACCCGGGTGCCCCCTTCGATGCCCGGCGCGTAGCCGTCCATGTGGGCGTAGTACCACATGTCGCCCGAATCGCCCTTGATGTAGAGCCCGATGCCCCCGGCGTAGTGCCAGTTCGGGCTCCAGATGACCCCCGATTCGATGGCGACGAGCGGCGTGCCGATCGCCGCCATCATGTCCACCCCGGTGTGCCCGCGCCCTCCCGGACGCGGCTCGCCCCACGAGTCCCGGAACGTGGCCGCGCCGTCGACCGGGCACACCATGGTCCCCGGGGGTGACGGCGGCGGGGGCGGAACCGTGACCGGCGGCGCGGTGGTCGGTGTCGTTCCTCCGCCCCCTCCCCCGCCCTGAGTGGTCGGCGTGGTGGGGACCGTGGTGGTGGTGGAGGTCGCCAGGAATGCCTCTCGTTCGCGCCGGAGCCGCTCCTCCTCCTCGCGCCTGATCCGCTCTGCCTCCTGGCGATCCCACTCCCCCTTCACGGCCTGGTACTCGGCATTGGCCTCCTCGAGACGGGAGTAGATCGAGCCGACGAGCGACTCCATCTCCTGGGTCGTGTCCTCCTGCGTCGCCAGGGTCTCCTCGAGGAGCGCCTGCTGGCGCAGGTAGTCGCGCCTGGCCACCTCGAGCCGATTCACCGCGTCGCGATCGGCTTCGGCGACCGTCTCCAGGTACGCGACCAGCGCCGGGGCATGCTCGATCTCCATCACCAGGGTGGCCCGGGAGCTCTCGATCCCGGCCGTCATGTACATGTCGGCGATCCTGGCGCGCACGGCGATGCGGGCCAGCGCCAACTCGCGCTCGCGCGCCGCGAGGTCGCCGGTCAGCGTATCGATTCGATCCTCGAGCTCGATCTGGCGAACCACCGCCGCCTCGTAGGCGGCCACCTCGTCTTCGAGCTCCGCGGTGGCCCGCCGCACCTGTTCGCGAGCTTCCTCGACGTCGGCTGGGGTCACCTGTGCGGATGCCGCACCGGGGATCAGCGCCGCGGCGACGCAGGCAGCGGCGGCGATGGCGATTCGGCGAGAGAGGAGGGCTGCACGGTTCACGAGCTGCCTCCAGCGTATACCGGGGCTCCCCAGTCGTCGGCACCCATCGGGATCTCGACCAGGCCTTCTTCTCCGAGCTTGCGCAGGTGGGCACCGACCGACTGCGCGGCTGCGAAGTGCAGCGACCGGTCCACCTCGGAGTACACGGCGGCGACGACCGCACCCAGGGTGTCCGCTCCGCCTCTCACGGCATCGAGGATCTGCTGTTCTCGAGACAGCCGGTGCTCCAGGTAGTGCTCGAGGACCTCCCCCGGATTCGAGATCACCGGACCGTGCCCCGGGTAGATGACCTCGATGTCAAGTTTCGACAGCCGCCGGAGCGAATCCATGTACTCGGCCATGTGCTCGACCATCACGGTGGAGCCTCCGATCACGTGGTCGCCGCTGAACAGCGCCGAGCCGGAGAGGTAGCAGACGTGGTCGGCGGTGTGCCCGGGTGTGTGTACCGCGATGACCTCGGCGTCGCCGACGGGAACCGGCTGCCCGTCGCCGACCTCGACGTCGGGGACGAAACCCGGACCGGGGCCGCAGCCGTACGTGGGGACCCCGAGACCCGCGGCCAGGGGGTTCGCCGCGGGGGCATGATCTGGGTGGGTGTGGGTCACCAGCACTGCCGCGGGTTCGAGCCCTTCGAGCGCGAGGCGGATCGCGGTCATGTGCGACGAGATCACCGGGCCGGGATCGACGACTGCGGCGGCACCGCCGGACTCGATGAGCCAGGTGTTGGTTCCCTCACGCGTGAAGAGGCCGGGGTTCGGAGCACGCAGCAGCCTGACTCTCATCGCCCGGCGGCTCCCGGTGCGCCGGGCACCACGACCCGGATCGACCCCTCGTCGTCCGTCTCGATACGGGGTTCCACCCTGGGGATCTCGTCCTGTGCTCTTGCGAACGCCATCATCGCTTCGGGATCGTCGAAGGCCGACATCAGCTCGAGATGTCTGCGCGTGGGGAACTCAACCACCCAATGCCCGTCGTCGGCAAGCTGCAGGGCCCTATTCGGCGTCACCCAGGTGGGATCGAACACCTCCAGCCGGTCGGCCGAGGCCACCGCGCCCTCGTCGAGCACCGCCACGTAGAAGCGGGTGTCGAACCGGATGGGGAGCAGTTCCGGCGTCACCCAGTTGGAGAGATACGCGAGCCGATCGGCGTCGAAGCGCCCGCCGGCGGCCACCACCGCCGCGTAGGGATCGCCGTCCAGCAGGACGAGATCGGGAGGGTCGGTGATGGCGATGCCGGCTTCTTCGAGGAGTTCACGCAGCGCCGCCGATCGCCACGCCAGCTCCGACGGATCGCCGCTCCAGCGCACGGCACGCCGTGCCGCGGTTCCCCGATCGGCCTCCTCCATCGAACCGCCCGGGAAGACCCTCGCATCCCCCATGAAGGACGCATCACGGCGGCGGCGCACCATCAGCACCTCGAATCCGCCGGAGCACGGGCGGAGGGCGAGCACGGTGGAGGCCGGGCGAGCCGGCGCTGGGTCTGGCCTCACCGGCGCCATGGTACCCCGCCGGGGTGTTCCGGCCCATGGTGTCCCGATCCCCGGCGGCCGCCGCCGGAGACGTCCCGTCCGGCCACGGCGTCCCCGCAGGCGGGGTCCGGCGCAACGATTCAAAGGTCCGATCGGTTTCGGTGCGTGCCCGGTGCCGGGACCGATCGTCAGACGCTGGCGGCCCGGCGGGCCAACACCTGCCGCCGCTCGGTCTCGGTGAGGCCGCCCCAGATCCCGTACGGCTCGCGGATCTCGAGAGCGAACTCCAGACAGTCGACCTTGACCGGACACACCTGGCAGATGGCCTTGGCCTTCTTCTCCCGCCGCTCTCGCTCCTCTTTGCGCTCTACCGTGCTCGGCGGGAAGAAGAGGTGCGAGTGGTTGCCCCGGCAGAGCCCTCGGATCTGCCAGGAACGGTCGGGTGCCACTTCCATCATGCGTGTCGTCCTCCTGCGCCGGCCGTCCGAAACGGGACCCTAGCGAGACGGGTCCGCCGACGCCAGGAAATTACTGGGAGAGCTCCGGCTCCACGTCGAGCACGACCCCGTCGACGCCTGCCACCACCACCCGGTCGCCCGCCGCGATCCGAGCCGCCCGCCTCGCCCGGGCACGCCAGCGCGCCCCGTCGACGACCACGACGCCTTCCGGATCCAGTGCCGACTCCGCCCTGCCGGTGCGTCCCACGAGGTGCTCCCGGCCGATCGTCACCGTCGAGAACCGCGATCGCACCACCGTCGTGAGGGCGACACCGAACCACAGCATGGCGGCGAGGACGACCAAGGCCACCGGCCACCAGAGCACCCCCATCTGCGGCGCAGCCTCCACCAGCCGCAGGCCGCCGTATGCCAGAAGGGCCGTGCCCAGCAGGCTTCGCCACCCCAGATCGTTGCGCTGGAAGTCCACGGTGTACGCACCGACCCCGGCCACGGTCGCCGCAACGGCCCACCAGTTGACCGGCAGCACGGCGAGGCCGTACCCGGCGATCAGCAGCGACGCGACACCCACGGCCGCCGCGATCCCCGGCCCTGCCGCATAGAACTCGAACGCCACCAGCGCCAGACCGGCCACGAGGAACAGGAACGCCGCCTCCGGCTGGATCGCCAGGCGCAAGGTCCGATCGATCAGGCCGGGTTTGCGGAAGCGGACGTCGGCAGATGGTGTGACGACCTCCGAGCCGTCGTCGGCGACATCGACCCGGGCGGTCTCCAGCGTGACCGTCACCCCCCGCACCTCCACCTGCATCCCGTCGAGCCCGACCACGAACTGCCCGATCGAAGGCGACACGATGTCGACCAGCCCCGAGATCGGATCCTCGACCTCGGTGCGGCCTTCGATGAGCTCCGACGGAACCTGCGGGAACGCCTCTGCCACTGAGGCGGCGCTCTCCCCCGAGCCCGCGACGGTCGGGGCCAGGTTCCCGACCTTCACCCCCGGCGCGGCACCGCGAATCGGGGCTGCTGCCAGGACCTGAGCCGCCGCGCCGTAGGCCCGGGCAGGTTCCGGCCCGACCCAGACCGCGAGGGGAACCGGCGCATCGGCGGCGAGAGCGACGAGACGCTGCGCCACGGAATCCACCGCAGCCGCCGAGTCGAGCTGCAGCACGATGAGCACGGCCCCCGACTCGGCGACCGTGTCCTCGACGAACGACACGAGCCGCCGGTCGATCGGGCCGCTCACCTCGACGACGTCCACGACCCCGGCTCCCTGCGATGCGTCGACCGGAACGGCGGACGCGACCGCCCAGAGGCCCATCCAGAGCATCACGAGCGCGCCGCGCAGGGGAATCACGACGCGTCATGGTAGGGGTGCGGCCCGCCGACCCCGGCCGGGCCGCGACTACAGTTCTTCGCGCCGATGCCGGACATCCTGTTGGTCGCCGACGAGCCTTGGATCGTGAACGACGTGCGCGCCGCTCTCGACGCACACGCCATCACCGTGCAAGACGACCCGCGCGCCGCGGCGGGCACCTGGCTCGAGGGCGATCACGACGTGATCGTCGTGGACCTCCAGGTTGCCTCCATGGGAGGGATGGCCGTGACGAGAGCGGTGCGCGACGCCGCGGCGACCGCGGGCCGGCCCCGGCCGCCCATCGTGCTCCTCACCGACCGTGACGCCGATGCGTTCCTCGCCAAACGCGCCGGCGCGTCGGCGTGGCTCCGCAAGCCCTTCGGCTCGTTCGCCCTCCGGGACCTCGTGGAGCGTCTCGCAGCGGACGCCGTCACGGACCCCTCGTGAGACCCGACGACCCGCCGAGTCCCGACCCCTTCGGGGGCACATCGTGAGCGCAGCGCAGGCCCTCTACCTCGCCATCCTGTCGGCATGCGTGCTCGCCTCCGGGTTCTTCAGCGGATCGGAGACCGCACTCGTCGGCGTCCCGCGCGAGCGAGTGATCCAGCTGCAGGATTCCCGCTCCCGGCGCGCCTCTCGCATCGCCGACCTCACCGACGATCCGGATCGCATGCTCAGCACGATCCTGGTGGGCAACAACTTCGTGAACATCCTGGGAGCATCGGTGGCCACGGTGCTCTTCGTCGACCTGCTGGGGGAGGACTGGGGACCGTGGGTCTCCACCCTGTCGGTGACCGCCGTCGTGCTCTTGGTCGGAGAGATCACCCCCAAGAGCCTCGCCACGCGGTTCCCGGAACGATTCTCGCTCGCCGTCGCCCCGACCATCTGGCGACTCTCGATCCTGCTGCGGCCGATCTCCCGCTTCTTCCTGCTCCTGGCCAGGGGGCTCTTCAGGCTGTTCCGCGTCGACCCGAACGGACGCCCGTCCCCCATAACCGAGGAAGACATCAGGGCGATGGCGGTGCTCGGGGAACGCACCGGCGACATCGAAGCCGCGGAACGCGAGATCATCCACTCGCTCTTCCACCTCGCCGACCGCCCGGCCAGGGAGGTGATGACGCCGCGACCCGACATCTACTCGTTGCAGGTACCGCTCACGATCGAGGCGGTGCGAGCCGCCGTCGCCGCAGGAGGCCACAGCCGGTTCCCGGTGATCGGCGAGGACCTCGACGACCTCAAGGGCATCCTCCACGTCAAGGACGTGCTCAGGATGGACCGCGAGCCGTCCCCCGAGGAGATCCGGCGGCTCGTCCGCGAGCCCTACTACGTCCCGGAGAGCAGATCGCTCCTGCGGCTCCTCCACGACATGCGCACTAGCCGGCGGGCCATCGCCTTCGTCCTCGACGAGCACGGGGGGATCGAGGGGATCGTCACCATCAAGGACATCGTGTCCGAGCTCGTCGGGGAACTCCAGGACGAATACGACCCGGGCTCGCCCACGGTCGTATCGGTGAGGCCCGGAGAGTGGCTGGCCGACGGCCGAATGCCCGTCGAAGAGATCGCCCAGGCCCTGGGAGCCGACCTCCCGTCGGGACCGTACTCGACCCTCGCCGGGCTCGTGCTCGACTTGGCGGGGCGAATCCCGGAGGAGGGCGATGTGATCGCGGCGGCCGGCCACCGCTTCACGGTGATGCGCATGGACAGGCGCCGCATCGATCGGGTTCGCATCGAAGCCACGCCGACCTAAGATACGTTCCCGACCGGGACGTGGCGCAGTTTGGCAGCGCGCAGCGTTCGGGACGCTGAGGTCGCCGGTTCAAATCCGGCCGTCCCGACCAGGGCCCCTGCTGAGACGGGGGCCCTGTCGCGTGCGGCCTCCTAGACGACCAGTTCGGCCACCTGCACCGCGTTGAGGGCGGCGCCCTTGCGAAGGTTGTCGCCCACCGCCCACAGGGCGATGCCGCCGGGCGTGCCCAGGGTCTCCCGGATCCTCCCCACCAGCACGTCGTCCACCCCGGCCGAGTCGAGCGGCGTCGGCACGCGGTCGGTCCAGACCCGAACGCCGGGGCCCGAGGCGATCACCTCGGCCGCCTCTTCGGGACCGACCGCGCGATCGAACCAGGCGAACGCGGCGATCCCATGCCCGACCACGACCGGCACGCGCACACACAGCGCCTCGACTGCGGCCCCCGGAGCGTCGAGGATCTTGCGGGTCTCGTTGACCAGCTTCCACTCCTCGTCCGTGTAGCCGCGGTCTGTGAACGATCCGGCGTGGGGCAGCACGTTCCATCCGATCGGTCTCGAATACGCCGCGACGACCGGCTCGACCCATCCCCCGAAGCGCAACGAATCCGGGTCCTCGCCGAGGGTGTCCACCTGATCCCGCAATTCGGCGATCGCCTCCAGCCCGGTCCCGGACACCGACTGGTACGACGTCGCCACGAGGCGGGAGAGCCCGGCAACCCGGTGCAGCGGGGCCAGCGCCATCATCAGCACCATCGTGGTGCAGTTCGGGTTGGCGATGATGCCCCGGTGCCGTTGCGCCGCCTCGTCGTTCACCCCGGCCACCACCAGGGGAACACTCGGCTCCATCCGGAACGCCGAGGAGTTGTCCACCACCACCGCACCGGCCTCTGCAAACCGCGGGGCGTGCGCCCTGGAGCGGGCCGCTCCCGCTGAGAACAAGGCGATGTCGATCCCGGACGGATCCACCCGGTCGAGATCTTCGACCGTCGCGCGCCCCCAGGGCGTCTCCACGACCCGGCCGGCAGACCGCTCCGAAGCCATGAGCCGGATCGTGCCTACCGGGAACCTGCGACGCTCGAGCGTCGCCAGCATCTCGGTGCCCACCGCCCCGGTGGCGCCGACGACGGCGACCGTCCGGGCTGTCATCAGGCCTCCTCGGTCGGCGGCGTCGGCGGGTCGAATGCCACGTGAAGGCTCCGCACGGCCCTGTCGACGTGCTCGGCATCGATGACCGCGGATACGCGGATCGGCGACGTCGAGATCATCTGGATGTTGATGTCGGCTGCGGCGAGGACCGCGAACATCTTCGCCGCAACGCCGGGGGCACTGCGCATCCCTGCTCCCACGACCGACACCTTGGCGATGTGATCGTCGAGGGTGGCGGCTCCGGCACCCAGCCGGGCCGCCACCTCGGTGGCGATCCGCAGGGCCTCGCCGGCGTGCTCTGCGGGAACCGTGAACGATATGTCGGTAGTCCCGTCGGCGGCCGCGTTCTGGACGATCATGTCCACGTTCACCGCCGCCGCGGCGAGTGGCTCGAACAGGCTCGCGGCCACTCCGGGGCGATCGGGAACACGGGCCACGGCCACCTTGACCGCCGACGTGTCGTGGGCGATGCCGCTGACGACCGCCTCTTCCATCGTTGGGTCTCTCACCCAGGTCCCATCCTGATCGTGGAACGACGAGCGTACATGAATCGGGATGCCGTACCGGGCGCCCAACTCCACGGACCGCAGCATGAGCACGCGGGCACCGGACGCGGACAGCTCCAGCATCTCCTCGAACGACACTTCGGCCAGCTTGCGGGCCTCCGGGATGATGCGCGGATCTGCAGTGAAGACCCCATCGACGTCGGTGTAGATCTCACACGAGTCGGCCATCAAGGCCGCGGCGAGCGCCACGGCCGTTGCATCCGAGCCGCCCCGTCCCAGCGTCGTGACCTCCTTGGTGTCGGGGGCCACGCCCTGGAAGCCGGCGACGATCACGACCCTGCCGGCATCGAGACCCTCTCTGACCCGGAACGGGGTGATCTTCTCGATCTTGGCGGCTCCGTGCCTGGCGTCGGTCAGGATCCCGGCCTGCGATCCCGTCAGACTCACGGCTTCGACGCCGTGGTCGCGGATCGCCATGGCCAGGAGCGCCATCGAGATCCGCTCCCCGGCCGTGACGAGCATGTCCATCTCGCGCGGGTGGCGCTGCGGACTGACCTGCTCGGCCATGGCGATGAGCTCGTCCGTTGTCGAGCCCATGGCCGACACCACCACGACGACGGAATCCCCCGCCCGGTGGCGTTCCGCCACCCGGCGGGCAACCGAGCGAATCCTCTCGGCGTCCGCCACCGAGGACCCACCAAACTTCTGCACGACGAGCGCCATGGCCGGCAGGAGTGTACCGGTGAGCGCCGGTGGAGCATCGGCGACACGGGCCTGCCGGGCACGGTGGGGAGCCCGGCCGCGCATTGTCCGGCTCTCTCCGTAGAGTCTGGCCTCATGACCAGAGCCCGTTCCCTGACCTCAGCCGCAGTGGCCCTCGCCGTGCTCGTGGCAGCGTGTGGCGGAGGCGAGTCGCAGTCCGAAGCGCCGCCGATCACGTCGCCCCAGTACGAGGCATTCCGCGCCCAGCCCACGGCCTGCGGAGCGGAAGCACCGCCTCCTGCCTTCGAGATGCAGTTCGCCGCTCCCGACGATCTCGGCCTCGAGGGGACCCTGGAGGCCGTCCTGCACACGTCGTGCGGCGACATCCGAGTCGAGCTCGACGCCGACGCTGCCCCCGAGACCGTCAACTCGTTCGTGTTCCTCGCAGAGCGCGGGTATTTCGACGGCACCGCCGTCCATCGTGTCGCCCCGGGAGCCTACGTACAGGCCGGAGACCCAACCGCCTCCGGCCGGGGCGGACCCGGCTACGTGATCCCCGACGAGTTCCCACCGGCGGGGTTCCTCTACGAGTCGGGAACCCTGGCCATGGCCAACGCCGGGCCCGGGACCACCGGGAGCCAGTTCTTCATCGTGATCCGGGATGCGCCGCTTCCCCCCGCATACTCGGTCTTCGGCACGGTGCTCGCCGGCAACGACGTGATCGCCGCCATGGAGGCCGTCCCGAAGGGAGAGGGTGCGATCCTCGGAGAGCAGAGCCGGCCGCTCGAGACGGTCTACCTGGAACGAGTCGAGATCCTCCGCTGAGCCCGTGCCCGTCGACCTGCACACTCACAGCACGGCCTCGGACGGCAGTGAGCCTCCCGCCCGGGTGATCGAGGAGGCGGCGGCCCGCCGACTCGGCGCCGTCGCCCTCACCGACCACGACACGCTGGAGGGCATCGACGAGGCTCGGGCCGCCGCGGGGCGCTCCGGCATCGAGATGATCCCGGGAGTGGAGCTCTCGGTCGACTGGCAGGACCGGGCGATGCACCTGCTCTCCTACTGGATCGAACCGCGTCCCGGACCGCTCCAGGACCGCCTCGCCTCGCTCCAGGCCGGCCGTAATGCTCGCAACGCAGAGATCGTGGCGGCGCTCTCCGGCATGGGCATCGACATCACCCTCGACGACGTCGAGGAGGAGTCCGGAGGCGGTTCGGTGGGCAGGCCGCACATCGCCGCAGTACTCGTGGCCCGACGCGTGGTCCGCTCGGTCGGCGAGGCCTTCGACCGGTATCTCGCCACGGGACGACCCGCCTACCGGAGCAGGCCGAGGCTCCCGGTCGCCGAAGCGGTCCGCCTCACCGCGGCTTCGGGTGGGGTCTGCGTCGTCGCCCATCCGCACACGGTCGCCGACGGCGCCGCCGGATTCGCCGAGGCGTTCGCTGCCTTCGCCCGGCTGGGGATCGCAGGCGTGGAGTGCTACTACGTCGAATACCCACCCGAACACCGGATCCGGCTCGCCGACCTCGCCGCAAGCTTCGGTCTGATCGCCACAGGTGGCTCCGACTTCCACGGCCGGTACAAGCCGGGCATCTCCGTGGGCACCGGGCGAGGAGACCTCGTGGTCCCCGATCATGCGGTGGACGCCCTCGCCGAGGCGCGTCCTTCGGACTAGTCATCCGCTTCAGGCAGTCGCCGGGCCTGCCGATGGACCTGCCATGAGCCCGGTGACCGAAGCTCCGGTGTCTTCCGGACGCCCGGTGACGCCCGTCGACTACGCCTCGCACCGGCCGCTGATCCAGTGGGTGCGGGCCGGACTGGCGGGGGCGCTGCTCACGGGGGCGTTGCTGGCGATGGCCTACGACGTTCCCTTCTGGCAGCCGAGGGCGATCGCCTACGGCATCGTGCTCTGCGACGCACTGGTGCGCGTGGCGTGGCGCTCGGGCGCGCTCGGGTTCCTCATGATCGACGCAGCGGCCTTCAGCATGGTGGTCGGCTCGGGCGGTCACATCGGCGGGCCGTTCATCGCCCTGGTCGCCTATCTCGTGGCCGCCGGAACACTGCTGGTGGCCCGCCGCCGAGTGGTATGGCTGTTCGTCGTGGTTGCCGCGGCGCTCGCAGTGCGCGCTCAGTCTCTCGGGCTCGGGCCCTCCGACGACCACGACGTTCTGGTGCAAGCCTTCGAATGGGTCGAGGCGGGGATCCTGCTGCTCGGAGGCACGCTTCTCCTGCTGTCTGGGGCATCCCTGGTCCGTGCCGCCCATCGGCGGCACGAAGTGGCCCTGCAGGCCGAGCAGCGAGCCTCGGCGATGAAGAACGAGTTCGTCTCGATGATCAGCCACGAACTGCGCACCCCGCTCACGAACATCACCGGGTTCGCCGCCTCCCTCCAGGAGACCTGGCAAGCCCTCGATCCGTCCGAGATCGACGAATTCCTCGGCATCATCTGCAAGGAAGCCGACCATCTCGCCAACCTCGTCGACGACGTCCTGGCGATCCCCCGCCTCGAGGCGGGCCGACTCGTGCTCGATCCGGTCGACTTCCCTCTGAGGCCGGCCGCCTACCGTGTCGCCGAGTTGCTGTTCCCAGAGGGGGGCGGCACCTCGGCGACGGTCGCCGTGCCCGGCAACGTCGTCGTCAGAGCCGATCCCAACCGGGTCGAGCAAGTGCTGCGGAACCTCCTCGACAACGCCCGCAAGTACGGAGGGGACCATGTGGGCATCGAGGCGATCCGGAGAGGCGAACGGTTCCTCGTGGTGGTCGCCGACAACGGGCCCGGCGTGCCCGCCGAACGCAGGGAGCGCATCTTCGACCGGTTCGAGCAGGGAGTGGTGGGCACGGAGCCGACCGGAACCGGGATAGGTCTCGGGCTCACCGTCACGAGGCACCTCGTCGAGGCCATGGGCGGGGACGTGTGGTACGAGCCGGGGTTCCCGGTGGGAGCCAGGTTCTGCTTCACCTTGCCGGCTGGCTCGGCTCAGCCCATCACGCACGAGCCGGCAGCCGAGGCGCAGGCCGCCGTCGGGCCTTGACAGACCCGGATCAGGCCGGAGGCTCCTCGGCGTCCGGGCGGTCGCCGACGCTCCACCCTGCAGGCTCGGGAGCCCGGCGAGCGAAGGGCGTCTCCACGGGACGCGGTCTGCCCGACATCACCCAGAGCCCGGGGCGGGGCCGCTCCGGGGGCATGGCGGCCAGCACCGACTGCTCCTCGACGAGGCGTGCCAGCGCGGCGACGATCGCGGCCGCCTCGAGAGAGCCCGCTCCACCGAAGATCTCGAGGCCGTCGCTCACGGGACCTCCACCAGCTCGACCAGCACGCCTCCGAAGCTGCGCGGGTGCACGAAGGCGATGCGCCTGCCGCCTCCGCCGATCCGCGGCTCGTCGTCCACGAGCGTGGCGCCCTCGGAGCGCAGATGCTCCAGGGCCGCGGTGATGTCGGCCACGGCGTAGGCGACGTGATGGAGGCCCTCGCCGCGCCGTTCCAGGAAGCGGCCGACCGGCGTGTCGGGCCCGAGCGGCGCCAGCAGCTGCAGGTGAGAGCCCCCGGTGGGGATCATTGCCTCTTCGACCCCCTGGGACTCCACGACTTCCCGAGACGACGGCCCGACGCCGAACAAGGCGAGGTGGCGCGCCAGGGCGGCGTCCAGGTCGTGGACGGCCACGGCGACGTGGTCGAGGTTCAACAGCAGCACGGCGTGAGGGTACCCGACCGGGCCGGGGCCGCGCTCCGGTAGATTCGGGGTCCACGGTCGCTTCGCAGGAGGTCTGCAGTGGGCTCTGTCATCACCGCGATAGCTCGGACGCCGATGGGACGGTTCGGCGGCGCGCTCACGCCGCTCCAGGCCGTCGATCTGGGTGCCGCGAGCATGAAGGCCGCCCTCGAGCGCTCCGGGCTGGCCCCCGAGAGCCTCGACGAGGTGCTGTTCGGGCACGTCATCCAGGCTGGCACGGGACAGATCACCGCCCGGCAGGCTGCCCGCCGCGCTGGAGTGCCGATGACGATCCCCTCGACCGTGATCAACAAGGTGTGCCTCTCCGGGTTGACGGCCATCGCCTACGCCGACCGCGACATCCGCATGGGAGAGGCGACCTTCGTCCTCGCCGGCGGAATGGAATCGATGTCCAACGCTCCCTACCTGCTTCCCGGAGCACGCTGGGGCATGCGCATGGGCGACGCGCAGGTGGTCGACGCGATGAACCTCGACGGACTGTTCTGCTCCTTCGACGACTGCATGATGGGCGAGTCGTCCGATCTCAAGAGCGCTGCGCTCGGCATCGGGCGCGACGAGCAGGACGCATGGGCTGCAGAGAGTCACCGGCGTGCCGCAGCGGCCGCCGAGTCCGGGGCGTTCGCCCGGGAGATCGCCCCCGTCTCGGTGCCGCAGCGCAAGGGAGACCCGCTGGTGGTGGATCACGACGAGGGCATCAGGCCGGATTCCACCGTGGAGTCCCTCGCCCGCCTGCGTCCGGCATTCCGCGCCGACGGCACCGTGACCGCGGGGAATGCCTCCCAGATCTCGGACGGAGCCGCCGCCCTGGTGGTCGCCGACCGGGCCGCCGCCGAGGCCGAGGGCCTCCCGATCCTCGCCGAGGTGCTCTCCTACGGCCAGGTGGGGGGACCGGACGCCACCCTCCACGACCGGCCTGCGGAGGCGATGCGGATCGCGCTCAAGAGGGCCGGGATGTCGGTGAGCGATCTTGATCTGCTGGAGATCAACGAGGCCTT
>Ga0180431_10004955_pt1 | contig 16468 bp, 28 predicted proteins | sample SS_ome_11_FD_132459 | JGI IMG/M metagenome (GOLD analysis project Ga0180431, IMG submission 132459) | Hypersaline lake sediment archaeal communities from the Salton Sea, California, USA - SS_1_MS_1 metaG | ecosystem: Environmental > Aquatic > Non-marine Saline and Alkaline > Hypersaline >... | reverse complement strand
TTACTGCGCTGCGGGCGCGTTATTTCAGACGCGGGGCTCCCACTCGTCGTCGATCCACAGACCGTGCGACTCATGGAGGCGCGTGACGAAGCGTGCCCACGTCGTGTCTTCGGGCGGGTAGCTATCGCAGCCTCCGTCCGCGCGCATCACGTCACATCCCGAAAGAGGGTTGTAGCGCGCCACGAAGAGCGGCGCATTCACCCACAGGGTGTAGCCGTCCGTCAGCAACTCGTAGAGTGTACCGTTCGACGTGACCGTGCCCGACCGCTGCGGTCGAGGGGCGCGAGAGGCAAGTGCCGATGTGCGTGTACGTGCCATCATGCCACTAGCGTAAGCCCCTTCAAATCGCAGGTCAACCCAAAAGATGCAAAAGGAGCAACTCAGACGATTGCCCACTCCTGTGCATCTAGCCGTGCGGTGAGCGTTTTCTCCGAAAGCCGCTCGACGGAAAAGGGGCAATTCTTGTGGGGAGAGTGCGCGACCGTGTGGGCGGGCTGCATTTCGAGCGAGCCCCAAAAGACAATCCACTGGTCGCCGTCCGTGTCGTACCAGAGCCGTCCTGCAACGGGCAGCGGCACGTCCCCCTCGTCGGAAGCCGCCTTTTGCAATTCTTCGACATTCAGCACCAACGGCAGGGAACCCGTGTGAACGCAGTGCTCGGCGTAGCGCTCATGGTCAGGTTGCGCGGTGGGGCGGGCTGCAAGCTCTCCGGTTTCGGTCACGTCGGAGAGCCGCTCCCACGAACACCGGGTGGTCGGTAGGTGCAGTAGCTCGCCGCCGCAGGCGAGCATGTCCAAGCGATGCAGGAGGGTGTGGCGGTAGTAACGCGTCGTATTCGCAAAGTTTGTGGCGGCAGCGTTCAGGTACGCGGTGTTGAGCGCATTGAACACTTGCCACGTCGCGACGAATCGCTCGCGTCGCCAGCCGAGGGTTTTCTGGATCGTGCCGAGCAGTTCTGCTTGCTCGCTTTCAGAAAAGGTAGGGTAGAGCAGTCCGGTGCCTGCGCCGTCGTAGACGTGCCCTTTCGGGCCGATGCCGACGTGCCCCACTCCGGTGATGCCGGGAGCGTAGATGCCCTCGCGGACGAGCCTGTCGTCTGTGACGTCGCCCATCTCGCGTGCCGCGTCCATGTCCCCGCCTACCTCTGCGCCGAACGCGATGTTCGGGCCGAGCATCCCTTCCGCGATGCTGCGACTGCCCGTTTTGCGCAGCGTATCGAGCGCAGCGAGTGCCTCCCGCGCCGTCGTGGGGGCGAGTGCGATCTGACGGAACGAGTGCCCGTCGATGTCGTGGGGGTGCATCGAAGGCTCCGTGTTCGCGGAAAACCGCGTCCGCAGCATGTGCTTGTGAAAGAAGGGGTGATGCTCTCGTGTCAGGCTCACAAGGTCATGTCCAAGGGACACCGAGTAGGCTGCCAGCGTACCTTGGAGGACCTTGGTGCCGATGTCCACAAGGCCCCTTTTGATTTTCTCCGATTCGGCATCCGGCTTGTGTTCGGAATCGCTTGTGACCGCGTTGACAAACTCGCCTGCAAACAGGTCAACATTGCCGTACCACTCGAAGCCGACGTATAGCTCCGCGCCGCATTGGCGCATCCCCGAAGCGAGTGCGCCAAGGTCGGCGGCGACTGCTTGCAGATGGCCCGAGCGGGTGAGGACGCCCAACTGCTGCTGCACGGGCGTGGCAGTCGGTAGCAGCGGGAGGTTGCGAAGCGCTCGCTCCGCAGGGTCGGGGAAGACCGACGCGGCGTCGTGGTCGAGCATCGCCTCCAGCGGTGTACCCGCTACGCGTTCGCGCATTTTCTCGTGCTCGACTTCGTGTGTGCGGATTGCGTGCTCAAGTGCTTGATTGAACGTGCTCATGTGTGTGCTCCTGTGGAGTGTGTTCGGGGCGAGATTGCCCAGCCCTTCGTACTCTACTCACCGAGCGCAGCAGGGGCAACCTCCCCGGGGAGTCGCCGTCCGGGGCCGAGCGTTGCTCCTTCGCTCCTCGCGCGTACGCGCTCGAAGGCTGGAAACGGCTAAAGACCTGGAAACACTGGAAACTTTCCAGCTTTTCCAGCTTTTCTAGCTTTTCCAGCTAATAAAGGACTTGACTCCCCCGATAAGAGGGGGTAGGGTTTCCGGGGAGTTTGGCAGACCGACTGCCGCCGAGTAGTCTGAGAATCCCCGGTCGGGACAGGCCGGGACCAACCACCGCCCCACGAGGGGCACAAGCACGGAGCACGCCATGAACACGCAGATCGAGTACCCCCGGGAGACGAAGCACATTGAGATCGACCACGTCGTAAACGGCGTGGAAATTGTCGTAGCTATCCGCATCAAGTGGAAAGGACCGTACGACCGGGCGTCCATCGACGCGACCGCATTTGCCCGCGTGGAGGGAGGCAAGGGCAAGTGGCGGCGCGTGGCGGGGTGCCACGACACGAACCCCGACAGGTGGACTGGCCCCGGCGCGGGCTATGACGCCTTCGGAAAGGCGGTGTTGAAAACGGCAGGGTGGGCGGAAAACCCGCCCCGCGACCGCAAGTCCGTTGTCGCCTTCGACCCCCGCGAGAGGTTCGCATGACCCGCTTGCCCGTTTCCACGGGCGGCACCCGTGAGCTTGCCTACCCCTGTTTGTCGGGGCGGTTGGCTCACTGGTGCTAGGGAGCTATCTTAGACTCCCCGGTCGGGACAGGCCGGGAATCACACCCGCCCCACGAGGGGCACACACACGGAGAGAATATGAACACGTACTCGCAACGACTGGCCCACTACAAGCGGATTGGATACTCGGACGAAGAGGCTCGCGCGAAGGCGGAAGTCGCGGACCTTATCGGCGGCGACGATGACGACGCGGGCACAGGCTGGGGCATCCGCGCCGGACGCGGCTGGGGGGGTTGGGGCGGTAAAGCCCTGTCCGGGGACGTGTTCAGCACGTTTAGCACGATTCAACCCGGGCACTTTAAGACCGGAGTTTCCGGCCTGTACCGCGACTCTGCCGAGCAGATCCTCACGAGCCTTGGCGAGTCCGAGAAAGGCGTCGCGGAGATCGCGGCGGGGGATTTGCTCGCCGCAGGCTCCACCGGCGAGTGGAAAACCGGAAAGTACCAGAAGGAGGTTCGGGACGAGGCCCGCAAGCTCGCGGAAGGGCTGAATGTACACCCCGACAAGTACATTCGCGACAAAGCGGAGCTTGCGAAGACGTCCGTGATTCACGCCGCGAGCTTGGCGCGGCATATCACGAATGCGGCCCGAAGTGCCGTTTCCGAGCGGAAGGCGGGGGAGGAGCAGCAAACCCCCGAAGAGCGGCTCTCCGACCACGTCCGGGGCGATGCACAAGGGGGCGACGGTGCCCTTGACGCGGTCGCGAACGAGGTTGCAAAGCTCATGGCAGAAGAGCGAGGAAAGGAAGATCTTTCCGACCTGTTCGGAGACGGCCCCGGTCGCGGCGAAGGCGGCGAGTTCGGCCCCGGGATCGGGGACGCGGACTCCGGCGAGGGCGTCGAGCTTACGGAGGCGGAAGCCGAGCGGGAAGCCGCTCTGTTCACGGTGCTCCAGACCAACGGCGGTCTGGAGATCCGTTTGCTGGGGGAGTTGATCCCCCACTTCGCGGGCCGAGCGGGCGATCTCGGCAAGGTCGGGGAGTTGGGCGTCCCGACTGGAAACACCCTTACGAAAAAAGTCACGGACTTGTACCCGGAGCAGTTGCTCCGCGTGCTCGACGGCGACATCGCGGCTTTCCGCGATCTCGCGAATGTCGGGCTGCCCGGGTATGAGCGGACCGACTACACCCCGCAAAAGGACGGCGACTTCACGATTCTCGTGGACGTGTCGGGCTCGATGCGGCGGATCGTGTGGGCCGCAAGGCTCGTGACAACAGCAGTTGCCGCAGCGGCGATCACGGATGGTAGGAAAGTACACATCATGCCTTTCCGGGGAAGCATCGTCCGCGACTGTTGCATGGTGGTCGATCCCACGAAGCCGCTCAACCCGCTCTTGTTGCTCGCGGAAGTATCCGCGAACCTCTCCCGCAAGCTCGGCGGGGGCACGAGCCTGAACGAGAGTATCCGCGTCGGGAAAGCGAGAGGGTACGAGGGACTCTCCGACAATGACGATCTCCTGATCATCACGGACGGCGAAGACGAGCACTACACCCCGGGAAGTGGGCATGACCCGACTTTCTCGCATCCCGGAAAAATCACGTTCTGCCACCTGATGCCGTGGCACCGTCAGGGGTTCGACGACCCCGGGCACGGGAACCACGAGCAGGCCCGGGAATGGGGCCGCCAAGACACGGCGCGGAGCTTCTACGTGGAGCCGCCGCACGACACGGACGAAGCCCTGATTGCTGCTATGCAGCAGGAGGAGTTCGCCGCTGAGATCGGGGCCTATACGGCGGAGCCGATGTACTATCTCGTGCAGGCTTGGCGCGAGAAGCGGGAGCGAGACGGGCTCCCGCCTATCGGGTATTTTCAGGCCGATCCCCAGCTTCCCGGGGAACAGTTCGTCGCGGCTATTGTAAAAGCCGCCGACAAGGCACTTGACGTCAACGACTACTGAGGTTTCCACGATGAATCTGAAACTGACATACGAAGACCTCCCGGGATACCCCGGGGTTCGGGTATGGGTTCGCGATGCGAGGGTCGGGGCGGGTGCTCCCATTGGCGAGTTGAGCCTGCGTGCCGTCGGGCACACGCCTTACCCGGACCTCGAAGCCGGGTACATATATTCCCGGGTATTCCATCACGGGGTCGTCCCCCGCGAGAAGCACGTCGTCGAGTTCTTCGACGGGTGTTTCCAGAATATTCCCAAAGACGTCTATGACGTGCTCTGCAAGGGAAAGTGGGCCGAGTGGCTACGGGAAGAGGACGACATGATTCCCGCCCCCGCCCCCGCCTCGTACGAGTGCCCGTTTTCGGGCTGGGAGCCGTGAACTGTCAGCGGGACGCCCGCTAGACGTACTACCCCTAGTTTGCGGGGAGTTTGGCAGACCGCCGCTCCCTGAGTAGTCTGAGACTCCCCGGTCGGGACAGGCCGGGACCAACACCCGCCCCACGGGGCATACACACGGAGAACACGCCATGACGACCACGACCGCCAACACGACCACGACCGCCGCTAACACGACCACGACCGCCAACGAGGGCACCATGACCGACAATGCGACCGCGAACCTTGCCGCAATCCGCCAGCACCTTAACACGGTGTACCTTTCCCGGGGATTCCAAATTGACTTGCTGCTCGTCGCCGTCATCGGCGGGCTCAATGGCGTGCTCATTGGCCCCCCCGGCACCGCAAAGTCGCAGCTTTGCCGGGAAACCCTCCACCTTACGGTGGGCACGGATCACGTGTGGGCCAAGCAATTCAACCCGTTCACCACGAAAGACGAGGTGTTCGGCTTCATGGACATCAAGGCGATGAAGGACCACGGCGAGTACCGCACGGACACCCGTGGCCGCATCACGGCCCCGGGCGTCCACGCCGCATTTTTCGACGAGGTGTTCAAGGCATTCGGCCCGCTCTTTTCGGGGACCATGAGCATTACCCATACCGGCGAGCGGGCGGTGGACTTGCAGGGCGATCCCGCCCCCCGGAAAACCGAGGTGGAAACCATTCTCGCGGCGAGCAACGAGCTTCCGCCCGGGTTCGGCGGGCGGCGTGCAGACCAACGGACAGACTTCACCGCCTTTTGGGATAGATGGACTCTCCGGTCGGTCGTGCAGAGCACGTTGACCGACGAGCAGTTGGTCCGCATCCTTCGGATGCAACTGAACCGCCCCACCCCGCCCGCTGCACTCACGAAGGCGGAGCGGCGAGGGCTCCAACAGGCGGCCCGCGACGTCCAGTGGAAGGACAAGAACCCGTTGATCAAAGCCTTCCGTATGGCGGAGCAGAAGGGCATGTCCCACGTCACCGCTCGGAGGCTTGGCGAGCTAATGCACGCCACCCGGGCACATGCCGTTCTGCATGGTCGCGACTACTGCCACCTTGAAGACTACCGCTTCGCGGTAAAGGCGGGGTTCTGGCAGGACTTCGACGACTTCGATCGGATCCGCGAGATCATCGCGGAAATGGGCACGGAAGCCGATAAGCGGCTCGACCTGTTCTGGCGGGAGATCGACCGCGTGCAGGGCGTGTACTTCCGCGACCTTGAGAATGTTTCCAGCTTGGATGAACTCACCGTCGTCTCACAGGCGTGCTTTGAAGCCGCCCAGCAGGCGACCGCTGTGTTCAACCAGATCCCGGAAGCGGAGCTTTCCACGCCGGGGGCGAAGGACGCGGCCCGCGAGCAGATCGTGGCTTGGCGCGACGAGATGTCGCGGATCTTCCATGCCCACAAGGCGGAGCTTTCCAAGCCGGAGGTTTCCGCCCCGTTCGACGGGCTCGCCTAAAGGCCCGCGCCGCTGCCCGCAAAGGCGGGCGGCACCCGTGAGCCTACCTCCCCCCACTTCCCCGGGAGGTTGGCTCTCCGGTGCTAAGGCGACTAGTATCAAATTCCCGGTCGGGACAGGCCGGGACGAACACCCGCCCCTACCACGGGGCATACACACGGAGCACAACCATGAGCAACACGACCCGCAGCATTCTCGACCAGATCCCCACCCTCTCTCGCAACGAGGAAATTCACCCGGATGCGATTGGACTGGACATCTCGTTCGCCAGCCCGCGTGGCACCTTCCACGTGGACTACCGCGAGTGGGACCGCGAGGGCTTCGGGGACTCTTTCTCGTGGCGTCCCAAGGGGCGGTACTCCCGCTTGATCGCCGCCGCAGGGGCCTTCGGGCTCAACTACCAAGGGGGTCGGGTGTTCTCCAAGAACCCCGTGAAGTCTTCGTCGAAGACGACGGCGTGCCCGAGCAAGTCGGAGCATCTGGAAGTGGAGTTTCCGGTGCTCTTTCTCGAAGCGAAAAAGCGGAAAGCCGAGGTTGCGGCTTCCCTCCGCTACCGCTTCGTGGACGCGGACACTTGCCAGTTCGACTGGGTGAAGGACACGGGCGTCCTTCCCATGGGCATCCTGAACCGCTTCCAAGCGGCTTTGCAGGAAGCCTTCGACCGGGGTTGGTGCCACGACAAGGTGGACGCCCGGGCCATGCTGTTGAACGGCTTCAAGGCCGAATGCGGGGCCGTCGAGATCGCCGGAAACAAGCTCTTCGTCCCCGCGAAGCACGCCGAGCGGGCAATGCGGGTTGTGAATGCCGCCGAGCGGGTTTTCCGCGACGGCGACGCGGGGCTCGTGATGCACGTCCAGCAGGTCTTCCCGAACCCGGACGCCGTGCGGAGCACGGTGCTGGGCCATGCACAAAGCCTCGCTGCGAAAATCGCAGAGCTTGGCGAGGGGATCGACAAGACCGCATCCGCAAAGCGGAATATGGCAAAAGTGAAGTCGGAGCGGCGGGGCCAGATCAACGAGCTTCGCGGCGAGATTCGCGGAATCGAGCAGATGCTCGCGGCCCAGCTTGCGGAGATGGACGCGGAAACCGCGTCCGCATTGGCAGAAGTGGAAAACTGGCTTTCCACGTTCACTGCCGACGTGGCGAGCGAGCTTGACGTGGCGGAAACGGCTAACCTCTGTCAGGTCACGATGGACGTGGTTCGCGCCGAGCGGGCGGAGCCCGCACCCGTCGAGCCTGAGCCCGTGGTCGAGCCCGTCACGCAGACCGTCGTCGAGCCTGAGCCGGTCGCGGAGCCTGAGCCGGTCGCGGACAACCCGTTCGCCGGGTTCAACGTGGGCACCCCGGAGCCCGTGGCCGAGCCTGAGCCCGTGGCCGAGCCTGAGCCCGTGGCCGAGCCTGAGCCCGTGGCCGAGCCTGAGCCCGTGGCCGAGCCTGAGCCCGTGATTGTGCCCGCTGAACCGGACCCCGCCGACCCGTTCGCCAACTGGAGCCTGTAAGGGCAAGGGCGGGGCGAGTAAAGACGACTTTCCACAAATTGAGTTTCCAGAGAGATACCATGAACACGACCAGCACGGACACGACCAGCACGGACACGACCAGCACGAACAGCACGGATACCACGTACCCGAGGGGGCTTCGCCTTACGGCGGAGCTTGCCCGGGAGCTCGAAGCCCGTGGGGCTTGGAGACGAATCGCGGGGCACAACGTCGCGGTAGTGTTCAAGCGGTCCATCCGCTACTACCAGCAGGGGCACCCCTTCCCGGGTAAGCCCGTCCCCGGTGCCCACCGGCATCTTTGGGCGAGCCGCGAGGGGGCTCTCAAAGGCGTCTACGAGGATTTTCCACTCGTGGCCTTTGAGGTGAGCGGCCCAGCAAACACCGTGTACGGGCCGTTTGACCGGCCCGAAGACGCGGTCGCATTCATCGCCCGCAACCTCCTGTAAGGCCCGCTGCCCGCTTCGCGGGCGGCACCCGTGAGTGTACCCCCCCTTTGTCGGGGCGGTGGACTCCCGGGTGCTAGGACGCCACCCTAGATGTGTCAGCGGGACATCCCGCCGACGTATACCAACCAATCACGGCCCGACAACCCGGGCACCTACCACGGAGCACATACATGGCACGCCTGACCGACCCCCGAAAATCGATTCAGTTCACCCTCATGTTTCCCTGTGGGCCGACGTTGGAGCCGCGCGTCCTGCACGCAAAGAGCTTCCTGCGATTCGTACGGGGGGGCGGGCTGGCCTATGCAGGCAACCCGCCCTGCACCCTCCTGCTCGACTGCTACGTCGGGCTCGACGAACCAATCCCGGGGGGCGTGCGGGGCGTCCAGAGCTTTTTACAAGAACTGGCCTATGACCGACTCCTGCCCTCGTTAGCACACGCGGGGCATTGGAGCGAGGCCGACGAGGCCGCTCGCATTGCGAGCGAGGAACTCGTGGACGATTGCCTGAGCGGCGTCTACGGCGACTGCGGCGAATAACCCTTTCATCCCTTTCCTACTTTCCAGCTTTGGAGGTTGACATGACAGGCATCACTTACGAAGAAGCAGTCGAGCAGTTTCGCGAGGGGATTCTCCCGCTGATCGTCTTCGCCTACGAAGGCGACGGCGTGCCGGATTACCCGGCGCGGTCTGAGGCGTGGTCCAACTTCGTGGACGGGCTCGTGACGGACATGCAGGCGTCGATTGACGCCTTCCTGTGGGAGCATCCCGACGAGTGTTGGGCACCGTGGGAGCGGTAGCCCGCTGCCCGCTCTGCGGGCGGCACCCGTGAGCCTACCCGCCTTGGCGGGGGGCTTCACGGGTGCTAGGACGCCAACTGTCAGCGGGACGTTCCGTTGACGTACACGGACTGGCCAAACACACACCCCAAGGTGACAATCATGCTAGTGAAGATTCAACACGACACTGCAAGCGAGTTTGCCGATTGGAGCACACCCTACGGCGTGATCGAGACGAGTTTCCGCTCGCTCGGCACGGGTAGGCTGTGGGGCGTCGCGATGCAGGGCGGGAAGGTCGTGATCGACTACTTCCCTCGCCTCAACCACGAGCGGATCGCGCGAGCCGCCTACGGCGTGCTGGCCGCGAGGGAGGCACACAACCATGAATGACGATATTTCAGAAGGCAGGTTCACGTGGGCCGAGTTGAAGCAGGCGCTTCCACCGGAGAAGCGGTGCTACATGGTCCTGACCGAAGACCTGAACAAGTATTACACGGGCGAGTTCTTAGCCAGAAAAGCCCGCGAGTTCACGGAAGCAATACGGACGGGCGAGCACCGATCCCACACTCACAACGGGTTTCAGGACGCGTTCAAGTGGGCTCGTGTTGGGGCCGACTTCGTGCTCGTGCGAACGTGGGAGCACAGCAAGTGGGAGATCCACCCGGCGTCGCCCCAAGCGTTTGACGACATGGACAGGTACGTCCACAAGTACGTCCAGCAGAAGACGACTCCCAAGAAATTGAGCATCGACGAGATGACACGCCTGATGGACTCATGGCGCATCGACGGCGAAGAAACTTCTTGACAGGGCGTCCAGAGTACGCTTTAAGGACGTACATCACTCGCCGCCTAGCGGCACAAACACAGAAGCACAGGAGCACAACCATGAACGTCAAGCGCACCATGAAAGGCGACACGCACATCCGCCGCGTGCTGGAGAGCCTCAACCTCAATCTCGGCAAAGCCGAGGTTCGCAAGCTCGCTCGTGCCCTCCGGGGCGACGACGCCTTCGCGGAGATCCGCGTCTACCATGACGGGTGGGTAGCGACTCGCTACCGCTACCCCGCCCCGGGGCAGCAGACCACGATCCGCATCGAAGGATGCGGGTTCCGGGTGCAGCACTCGAACTACGACCGCAAGCGGTCGGGCGGCACCGGACCCCTCGCGACGTGCTACGTCGGGCGTGAGGACCAGTCCCAAGGCCGCCGGGTGTGGTCGCTATGAGCCCCCGGACATGCGGCGAATGCACAGCGTGTTGCGTTGTGCTCGACATCGACGACCCCGAACTCCAAAAGCCTAAAAACGAGCCTTGCAGCAAGCTCCGCAAGGACGGGTGTGGCGGGTGTAGCATCTACGCGACTCGCCCGAAGGTCTGCAAGGGCTTCGAGTGCGTGTGGCTCGCGTTCCCGGATGCGATGCCCGAAGAGCTTCGGCCCGACCGCTGCGGGATCATGCTTCGCATTGTCAACCGAAACGGCGAAAGCCGCGTAGACGACTTGGCGGATGCCGTGCTGCTGCTGAACGAGACGCACGAGAACGCGCTGCAAAACGAGCTAGCGCTGAGTCTCATCGAGCTACTCGACCGCTCGATGAAGCTCCCCGTGCTCGTAGCCATGTGGGATGGACGCCTGATGACCCCGAAGGTAACGCGCTATGACGATTCCGCTTGAAAGCATGTGGGTAGAGCCGGGAGTGGTGAGCCTTGGAGCCGTGCGGGACATGATGCTCATCCCCGAGTACCGCGAAGCGCCGATTCACCTCAGAAAGCCGCTTTTCTTCGAGGCGATGAAGGCGTCCCGATGGTATCGCACTACGCTCCATAAGTCCGAAGGAACGTCCATGTATCTCGACATGGCGGTGTTCGTAGAACTGTTGGAGAGCCAAGCCCCGCACTACGCGTTCCATGCAGTGACGGATGCGGGCTCCCTCGTTAGCAACGTGCTCTACGAGAAACTGAACACCATGCAGGAGCTAGGACTGTGGCCGCATCCCCCCGCTTTGAAAGGCAAGTCGGTAGCGCTCTTCCGGTGCCCGTCGTGTGGCGTGTTCCCATGCTATCGAGAAGCGAAGAAATTTGCCATTCACCGCGAGGTGCTCTTGCCCTGCGACGAGTGCCTCTCACAGATTGACCTAAAGGACCCGTTCAATGTCAACCGTGAGAATCAGTCTGAAAGTCTCTGAGCGCGTCTCTGAGCGCATTGACCGCCTCCTAGCCATCACAGACGCGGGGAGCCGAACGGAGGTCATACGGAGGGCTCTGGCGGTCTATGAGCACGCAGTCAACCGCGCCCGCTCCCCCGTCCTCGACACGCTGCCCGAAGAACCCGAAGAAACCACCGCAGCGCACCTACCACCCCTCCTGTTGGAGATCTAACATGAACGTCAAATTGATAAAAGCCGTCAAACGCGAGCAGGAAGACAACGACCCCGTTGTTCAGCAGTACGTGTGGCAGACCGAAGAGGGAGCGTACATGCTCTCCTCGCACTCGGATCTGTCGCGGATACCCGGGGTGGATGTCCGCGTCTTGGGATACCGGCACGAAATCATGCTCTTTGACTGCGATGCCGAAGGCACCGTCACAGACCGCTCCGGTCTTGGAGAGATACGCTCGGATGACTGGCCGAGCCATGCCGAAGCTCTGCGCGAGCACGGCTACGAGCCGGTGTTCCCGGCGAGTGACCCATTTATCACACTTGGAGAAAAGCAATGAACGAAGAGCAAACACTCGACTACGTCGCCACGCACTTCCCGCTTGCGATGGCAGAGCTACGCAAGCTCCCCACACTCATGCGCATGGACGCAGCGGAAGCAGCGGTCCTCGGCGGCGCGGAGGAGGGGAACGGATGAAACTCTACTTGCTAGAAATTGAAGAAACCCGCTCGACGCGCATCTACGCTCTGGTGGAATCGGAGGAAGCCGCCAAGCAGCTTGCCTACGACATCGACCTTGACGACTACTTCGACGCGGAGCCCGAGCGGGGCGTGGACGTGTTCCCCTACAACGAAGAGTTCCATCGTACCGTGATGGACATTCGCATGAAAGTCCGTCCCGCCATCCACGCCGCAGCGCTCACGGAGTGCGTCGAGCACACGTTGCCGGTGTCGCGAGACGTGCAGCTTCGCGACGCGCTCATCCTCGCGGGGCTCGAAGACGGCGAGCTACCGGAAGTGCTCGAACGCTTCCGCCCGCCCAAGCCCCCGGTGATGGACGAAAACACGCTCCCGCTGCCGGGGTTCGACGACGTACCCGTGCCACAGGAAAAGCCATGACTGACGACTACACGCACATCCTCGAATTGCTCGATCTCGAAATGGGCTGGCCGAAGATGATGCGCATCTCCCGGCTCTCCGAAGAGCAGAAAAGCCTCTACATGGTCCTGCGGCGCTTTGAAGCGCTTCTGGAGAAGGAAGCGGCGAGCCCCACGTACCCCTTCGCGGAGGGCGTGTCGCTACACTTCACGACCAAGCCCGAGAACGTGGGCATCCTCACCGCCTACGGGACGCGACACGCGGACCTGCTCACGATGAGCATCGAGCGCGATAGCGCACTGCGCGACGTCTGCAACGTCTACGTGACCCTCAAAGGCCCCAAGGGGCTAAGTGCCCGTAATCATTAGGGTTTCTCAATCACAAGGGACTGAACGAATGAGCAGTCCCCTATGAAAAGTGCAATGATTCCAATAAATTACGAGTCACCCTTGTGTCCATACCTATGACACCGTTACATAACGCTGTCAATTCTTGATACCTATTCCCCTTGTGCCGCGCGCCGAATCGAGTACGCTAGGCACGAATCACTGCCCCGCTGGGGCCTAGAACACGAGAAAAGCAGATGAGTGACAATCCGTACAACCGCCGCGAGTTTGACCCGACCGCCTCACAGTGGGTGGTGCTCGTGATGACGACGCCCGACGAGCACCCGGCTCGTGGCGGCGCAGCGCTCGCTACCCGCTCTGCCTTCGCCACGCGCGAGGACGCGCGGCGCTACGCGGACTCCATCGCGGACTGCTACCACGCGGTCCTCGCGCAGACGAACCCGAAGGTGACGCCATGAAAGAACTCTCAGAATACGAACAGATAGCGCTCTTCGAGGTGATCCCCTTCCTGCTCGCGCGGATTAGTACGACACTGCACACGGACTACTTTCGGGACGAACGGCGCAGGTTGAGCCAAGCGTTGAACCAAGCGCGCAAGCGCCTCCCCGAGCGGAACCCCTTCATGCCCGAAGGCGAGCCGACGCGGTGGGATTACGAGGTGCGGGAGAAGACCGGCGAGAGGTGGCTACCGTGCCACACCGTCCAACACGCCAAGAACAACGCGCGGTTCTCCAAGAACGCTACCGGGCGCATCCGTCCGGTGTACGAGATTTACGGCAAGTCCGAGACGGTCCCGCCGCTCGGTCAGTCCAGCGAGGAAGCATGATCGTCAGCGCAGCGCAGGGTGTCCACCTGATCCCCTTCGGGGCCGACAAGTACATCGTGTCCGTCACGGCCCCGGGCATGTCCACGTCCGTAGGCGACGTCATCCGGTTGCCTGACGGAAGATGGGAAGCGAAATTTTGGTTTCAGCAGGAACACGCCGACACGCCCAAAGCTGCGTGCCTCGCCGTCATCGAAGCGGCAAAGGCGGCGAAGAAGGGGTAAGAATGGCACGGAAGACGAAGATGTTGAGCGCAGACGCCGCCCCCAAGATCCGGCAGCACTCCGCGATGCCCGGGGCCGAGAAGCGGGACCCCAAAGTCTCACTATTCAAAAACACAGAGAAGGGAGACGTGGTCATCCTCGAAGACCCCGAGAGCCCGGTGCTCTTCCGGCTCTGCCGCGTCGCCGCGACGACCAAAACGCTCATCTTCGTCGAAGGGCAACGCTACTTGCGGACCGACGGCATCCGCTACGGAATGGGAGCCTACGACTACCCGCAGCGAATCCACCCGGCGTCGAAGGGGAACGTGCGTCGGATGAAAGAGTACCTGATGCGGCGGGACCTCAAAGCCGCCGTGCGTAATGCCTTTGACCTACGGCTTCACGAACTGGTAACATTGGAAGAAGGGCATAACGTCCTAAAAGCACTAGAGGCAGCGTTCGATGGTATCCTCACACGCCGACAGAAGGAGTAACAATGGTCAACATGGTGAAGAGCGCTCAGTTCTACGCGCGAATCAACCCGTCTAACCCGAATCTCTGGATCATCTACTCGCACAACATCACGGGCAAGGACCCGCAAGTGGGCGAGATACGCTACGAGTCCGTCGTGTCGCCGGAAGGCACACCGGGGTACAAGTGGTTGGCGAAGATGCACTTTGTCACGGAAGAGGGGGATACCCCGCAAAAGGCGCTCAAAGCACTCGTCGAGCGCTACAACCGCATCTATCAGACGAACTGGTCCGTCCAGTAAATCACGAGGAGAAAAGAAGCATGTCCCGCACAAACCAAGTCCGTGGAGCGGCTCACGCCATCACACGCGACGTCATCATCCGCCTGCAACGCGTCGAGCCTGCATCCGATCCGTTTTGGGTTGCGTCAACCCAACAGGCGTTTGAAGACCGCATCATCCCCCACTTGCACGTATTGGACTTCAACGCCGTGCAGTTGATGATCACCTATGCCCGCGACGGCTCCATCGCGGACCCTCTGGAGGCCCCGGCGACCAAATCGCTGGAGAATCGCGCCGCCTACGCTGCTCACAACATCGCAGTCGCCCTTTGCCGCCTCAGTCGGGACGTGGGTAGCACCATCGAGATTGACGCCGTCAAAGAGCCCTACAAGGCGTTTGAGGACGCCATCGCACAAGCCCTGCACAAGCTCTACCCGCGATCCGCCGTGTACTTTCTCCAATACCACCGAACGGGTAAGCTCAACCCCGAACTCGAATCACCTCCGAATCCGGTGAAGACCAACCGGGGCAAGTACCCACGAAAGAAGAAAAATGAGTGAACAGACACCCAAGAGAAAGCGCACCAAGAAGGAGCGCGCAGGCATCACACTGATCGACGGGGTCGGGCTACACAACGCGATCAATGCGTACAGCCGCAAGTCCGCTGTCCGCATCGACGGGAAGGAGTTGAAGAGCGCCATCTTCGACATTCGCACGCGGTTCGGGTATGTCGAGGAGTCTCGAACCTACGCTTATATGAGCGTGAACTACGAGTCCCCGAAGCAAATGGACCTCGTGTACCTGCTCGAAGACGCGGGCATCCACGTCATCTCACTCGACTACAAGACGACCGCCGTTCACACCGCGCGCATGAAGACGAAGAACGGCGACCACATCCCCATGAACACGAGCGTTGCCCCGCACATCTCCTACGCGCTCGGCATGATCGCCCAAGGCGACACGCTCATGGACGTGCTCCTGATCGCGCAGAGCTTCGAGCTTGACTACGCGATGCGTGCCTGCCGGAAGGATAACCACCGCGTCGCCCTCGCGTATTGGAAGCCGTGGTTGGACCGACGCTACGGCATGTACTCCGACATCGACTTTTTCGATTTGGAGAATCTGCCCCACATCTTTGAAGGCTCGCCGCACGGGATGTTCCCGAACCCGGACGAGTCCCCCTATGAAGCAACCGAGGTTCCGGTGCCCGTGCTCGACTAGCTCTTCTGGCGAGGAGGAGGGGGGATCACACCGGACGGAATTTCCGTGTAGTCTATTGGCGGCTCCTCGCCGTTCCCGCCGCCGAGCGGGTCCGTAGTAGCGCTGCCGCCGTCCAAGGGCGGGACGGTGCCGTTGTCCTCCTCCTTGCCTGAGTCCGCACGGGAGCGGCCTGAGTCCGCACGGGAGCGACTCGCCGCGTTGACCACAAAGAGTCCAAGGGCGGCAATGCCAACAATGACAGGGAAGTCCATAGTGTGTTCTCAGAGGAAGAAGGAGAATTGCTCTGCGATTGCGATCAATGCTGCGTTCGCGGCAACAAAGGTTTCAACGTCACTCGTGACACTCACGGCGGGAGGCATCGGAATGACCAATCCGTCAACGTGTGCCATCTGCGTAGCGGGGTCGTAATATCCGTCCTCCGTCATTTTTTCGATGACGAAGGTGTAGCGTCGATAAGGATCGACCTCTTGTATGATGCGAAGATCGCCTCGAAGAACACTCCAATTCAGTACCGATGACGCCAAGTGAACGTCGAACGCTTCCCGAAGAACCTGCATCTGCTCTTCGGATTCACGCTCTTCAAAAGGGATGTCTTCAAACCACTCAAAGTCGTCGATCTTTGAAGCCGCTGCTTCGACCTGCTCGGCAATCTCGGATTCGTGCCTTTTCAGCTTCTCTTTGAGCGCTTTGCGTTGATCCGGGGTGAGGTCGGAGTCCGCATTGGAGCGGCTCGCCGCGTTGACCGCGACAAGTCCAAGGGCGGCAATGCCAACAATGA
>Ga0180431_10004954_pt1 | contig 16468 bp, 14 predicted proteins | sample SS_ome_11_FD_132459 | JGI IMG/M metagenome (GOLD analysis project Ga0180431, IMG submission 132459) | Hypersaline lake sediment archaeal communities from the Salton Sea, California, USA - SS_1_MS_1 metaG | ecosystem: Environmental > Aquatic > Non-marine Saline and Alkaline > Hypersaline >... | reverse complement strand
TATCATTAATTAAGGAGTGATTTTAAAATGGCAAAAAAACAGTTTTGGAAGGATTCGTGGGACAAGGGAATGAAGGATCTGGATCCGAAGTTATGGGAGACAAGCTACGTCGATGCGATCAGGCCGACATTTAAAAACTTCCCGGATAAGGCCGCATTTGGCTTTATGGGCGTCGAGGTGACGTTCTCGGAGCTCGATGTTTACGCAAATCGCTTTGCGAATATGCTAATTGACAACGGCCTCAAAAAGGGGGACGTGGTGGGAATAAACCTACCCAACATCCCTGAATACCTGATCGCGTGGCTGGGCGCCCTGAAAGCGGGCTGCGTCGTCTCCGGCGTGTCGCCCCTGCTCATGTCGGACGGGATGCTGTATCAGCTCAAGGACTCCAAGGCCAAGTGCTTGGTTACTCTCGACGCAATCTTTCAGCACAGGTTCTTGGAGATATCCGACAAGCTGCCGAACCTCAAGGTTGTCGTTGCGGCGAGCGTCGGGGGATTCCTTCCCTCGATTAAGAGCTTTCTGGGAAAGCTCCTGAAAAAGATCCCCTCCGGCAAGGTTACTCCCGTCAAGGGAAAGGCGGTCATGAAGATCGAGGATGTCATCAAGACCGACAAGTACTCGGACGCGGACCCGAAGGTGAAGGTAACGGCCGACGACATCGCATATATCCAGTACACCGGCGGCACAACGGGCCCGCCGAAGGGAGCGATGTTGAGTCACAGGAACGCCGTCTCGAATCTCCTTGTCGTGCAGGAATGGCTGGGCTGGGAGCCGGGAAAGGGATTGGCCCTTTCGGGATTTCCCTTCTTTCACATCGCCGGTTTGTTTTTCAACGAAAACTGCATATATCTTGGCTGGACCCAGGTACTGATTCCGAATCCACGGGACACCGAGCATATCTGCAACGAGATCGCCAAGTACAAGCCGACCGCCCTCGTCAACGTGCCCTCGCTCTTTCAGCTGCTGATTGCAAATCCGAAGTTCAAAGAGCTCGACCATTCAAGGCTCGAGGCTTGCGTATCCGCCGCGTCGCCGTTCCCGGAGGAGTCCCAGAAGGAGCTCGAGAAGATCGTCGGAAAGGGCAAACTGGTCGAGGCCTACGGTATGTCGGAGACATCACCCTTGACCACGATGAACCCGTTCCGGGGCAAGAAGAAGTTGGGCTCCATCGGGCTGCCGCTGCCGAACACGGATATCAAGCTTCTGGATCCGACAACGGGAAAGGAAGTAAAGCTGGGAGAGGCGGGGGAGATATGCGCCAAGGGCCCGCAGGTCATGGTGGGCTATTACAACAAGCCGGAGGAGACGAAAAACGCCATCGACAAGAACGGGTACATGCACACGGGCGACGTCGCAATAATGGACAAGCAGGGCTATCTGCGCATAGTCGACAGGACGAAGGATATGATAATCGTCGGCGGCTACAAGGTCTTCTCGGTAAAGGTGGAGGACGTCCTGAGCGAGCACCCGTCTATAGACATGGTCGGCATAGTCGGATTGGAAAATCCGGACAGGCCGGGCTCCGAGATAGTCAAGGCCTTTGTCCAGCTCGTGCCCGGATACGAGGGCGACAAAGGGGCGCTGAAGGAGGATATAATCAAGTTCGCCAAGAAGAAGCTCGCGGCCTACGAGGTTCCGAAGTCCGTCGATTTCATAGACGAGCTGCCCCTGACCCCAGTTGGAAAGCTCGACAAGAAGGTGCTGAGGAAATAAAGAGAAGAAGATCTGAAAACTACTTATTTTCAAGAAGAGGGGAGGAGTATCTGATAGTTGAGCGATGATGTGGGAAACGGGACTCGAATGGCGGGGCAAGTGATAAGGATAAGGGATTTTTGTTCAATTTGGCACAGGCTATCTTTAAATAAATAGTGAAGGGTTTATCCCTTCCGCCCACTTGATTGTCAAGACAGGAGTAATGTAGCTGGATAGCTGGATAGCTATATAGGTAGATATTACAATCGGTGGAAAATAACTTACAATGTAGTGGCGGATTAAGACTCCGCCACTACAGCTTATCGACCCTATCTCTCCCATTAAATCGAGCCGAAGTGGGTTTTATTTGACATTTCAATGCGGCTTTCGGGATGGGATTGTTGGTTTTGAAAGAGTGGTAGCGGCAGAAGTACAAAAAATTGATGTAAAAAATCTTAATTACTGTCGGTTGTTGCTTGAGCTAATATTCAATTTCAGATGGAGAGCAGATTAATGGAAAAGGTTTTTTTTGAGGACTATGAGATAGGGGAACCCCTCGTTTCTCCAGGAAGGACGATGACGGAAACGGATATCATCAACTTCTGCGGATTGACAGGTGATTGGCATCCGATACACACAAACGTGGAGTACGCCGCAAAGACGATGTTCGGGGAGAGGATAGCACACGGGATGCTCGGCCTCTCGGTCGGGTCGGCCCTCGTTTTTCGCCTGGGACCCTACGTCTTTACACCGAAGAAGTTCATCGCATTTTACGGGATCGATAAAATTAGGTTCACCGGTCCAATCAAGATCGGAGACACCATAAGGTGCGAGGCTACGGTGTCGGAAATGAAGGAGAGGGACGAGAACACGGGAACCATCGCCTACGAGGCGAAGATCAAGAATCAACGGGACGAGGACTGCATCGTCTTTACGCCGAAGATGCTTGTTGGCAGAAAAAAGTAGAGAGCGTTTAAAAGCTATTCGTTCCAAGGAGTTTAGTAATGGATTTTGAGTTAACATCCGAGCAGAAGATGTTGAAGGACACCGTCGCCAAGTTCGTGGACAAGGAGGTAATCCCCCGGGCGCCGGAGATAGACGAGGACGGGAAGTTCCCGGAGGAGAACTTCAAGTCGATGGCGGAGCTGGGCCTCTTCGGGATATCGATCCCGGAGGAGCACGGCGGGATCGGCGCCGACCTGATGTCTGCCGTTCTGGTCATGGAGGAGATAAGCAGGGGGTGCGCCGCCACGGCCAATACCTTCGGCTCCCACGCCATTCTCTGCACCGAGAACCTCTACAGGAACGGCAACGAGGAGCAGAGGAAGAAATACCTCCCCGACCTCATCAGCGGAAAGAAGGTGGGCGCCATCGCCATCACCGAGCCGGAGGCCGGGTCGGACGCCCTGTCTCTACGCACGAGGGCCGTCAAGAAGGGAGATAAATACATCCTCAACGGCACCAAGATGTTCATAACCAACGGGCCGCTCTGCGACGTGGCGGTGGTCTACGCCAAGACAGACCCGGACGCCGGCCACAAGGGGATAACGACCTTCATCGTCGAGAAGGATTTCCCAGGCTACTCCACCGGAAAAACCCTGAAGAAGATGGGGGTTCGGGGATCGCCGACGGGAGAGCTTATCTTCGAGGATATGGAGGTTCCGGCCGAAAACGTCCTCGGAAACGAGAACGAGGGGATAAAGGTCCTGATGAACGGGCTCGACAGGGAGAGGATAATCTACTCGATTACCCCCATAGGCGTGGCCCAGGGGGCCTTCGATATCGCGTTGAAGTACGCATCGGAGCGCGTCCAGTTCGGCACCGCCATAATCAACTTTCAGATGATTCAAGATATGCTCGCCGATATGGCAACAGAGCTCCAGGCGGCGAGATTGCTTTCTTACTGGGCGGCGACGCTGGCCGACCAGGGAAACAGGGTCCGCCTGGAGGCCTCCTACGCGAAGCTCTTCTGCTCACAGGTCGGGATGAGGGTTGTCGACAAGGCGACCCAGATACTGGGGGGCTACGGTTTTATCAGCGAGTTCGCTGTGGAGAGGATGTACCGGGACATGAAGGGGATCGAGTTCGGCGCCGGCACCACCCAGATCCAGAAGCTCATCATCGCAAGGGAGCTGATAAAAGGGATGGGGGGAGCGTAAAAACCTATATAGATACAGTCATTGCGAGCGACCACTATTTATTTAGAACGGAGCGCATCAATCCGGTGTTAACAAGCAAAGTGAATGTTTAGGGGGGGAGGGAAAATTCTGATTAGAAGACGGGGGGCAACCCCCGTTTTTTATGCCGTCTTCTTCTACTATATGGGAGATGGAGAAAATGTTAAACACTCCCAACCAAATAATCCTTGAACCTTTCCCCCTTTGACGGTATAATCGAAGGCCTTTAGAACAAACAGTAGCGAAGAGAGGCCTCAACCTCCATGACCCGACTCCCGAATAAAATCGTCGACTTTCACGTCCATCTCTTTCCGGACAGGATGTTCGACGCCGTCTGGCGCCACTTCGCAGAAGTCTACAAGTGGGACGTCATCTACCAGCTCTATTATAAAGAAACCGTCTCCCACCTCCGGGAGAGAAACATCGGCCCCATCGTCTACTCCAACTACGCCCACAGGGCGGGCGTGGCGGCGGGCCTCAACGACTGGAACAAAAAGATATTGGACGAGGTGGAAGACCTATACTGCTTCGGGGCGTTCTCGCCGCTGGACGACGATGCGATGAAGATCGCGAGGGATGCCATCACCCACCCCAAGATGCTGGGATTCAAGCTCCAGCTCCTGGTCCAGGAGCACTATCCCGCGGACGAACGGTTCTTTCCCCTCTATGACCTGGTGATGGAGCGAAACAAGCGGATCCTCTTTCACGTCGGAAACGGCCCCGCCGGAAACCGGTTCGTCGGCTACGACAATTTCAAAAAACTCCTCGACCGATACCCGGATCTCCCCTGCAACGTGGCCCACATGGGCGGGATGGAGTATACGGAGTTCATGGCACTTTTGGATCACCACGAAAACCTCTACCTTGACACATCGTTCACGTTCGTCCCGAAGATGGCGACCTTCTTCGGCCTCGAGGAGATATTCGCCGACCTCAAAGGCTTCTGGGGAGACAGCCTCGAAAAGCACAAGCGCAGAATAGTCTACGGCTCCGATTTTCCGAACCTGATTTTCCCGAGGGAGGACGAGATAGAGTGCCTCGTGGGACTCGACCTGTCGCGGGAGTTCTACGATATGGTCTTTTACGAGAACGGCGTGGGATTGATAGGGGAGCACGCGGGGGATTGAAGCGGTGGAGCTCAATCCGTCTCACTTTTTTTGGGCTGGTTTGTAATCGAACTTCAGAGGCTTGAACTTTCCCCCCTCGAGGATTACGTAGTCGTAATCTCCGTCCATCCAGCTGCCGACGTTGACGTAGACGCGCTCCCTGCCGTTTAGGGTGGTTTTTTTAAGCTTCCGCTCGTGAAAGTGGCCCATGACGACCGCATCGTATCCCTCTTTGAAGCGGGCGTTGGCGAACTCCCAGGCGATCTTTTCGTGGTCGTCTTCCTTCCTGTCGGTGTAGGCCCGGCTCGCCCTGCTCATCTTCTTTGCAATCATCTCGATGACGAAGTTCGGAGTAGATCTCCTGATAATGCGAAAGATCGGGCTTCTCAATATGAATCTCAGGAGCCTGTAGCCGTGGTCCTTTCTGTTCACCTGGTCTCCGTGGGCGATGTAGATCCTTATCCCCTGCGCCTCCATGTCCCAGGGCTTTACGTAAACGGCGGTCCCGATACGGTCGGTGAATATCGGCCCCATGAAGAAGTCGTGGTTTCCCTCGGTGTAGCGAATATCCACATCGCTTCGGGAGAGGTCGGTGAGCCGGTCTATGATCTTCTCGTATCTTTTCGGGAAGATTTTCCTGTATCCGACCCAGAAGTCGAACAGGTCCCCGAGGATGACGAAGGTCAGGGGGCAGGATTCCACAGCGGTCTCGGCGATCAGTCGATCTAAAAAGGAGAGGAGGGCCGAGTAGTTCTCGTCCTCCGGGCTTGACAGGTGGCTGTCCGTGACGAAGTATATCTTACCGCTTTTCGAGGTCATGGGATTTCTGAATTATCAGGTTTTTTACTGGCCGCTATTTAGGCTCTATTGCCTTGTCGTCCGAGTCTTCCGTGTCCTCGTCGTCTACCGGCTCCTTTTTCTTGCCGAAGAAGTAAGATACCCAGATGCTAATCTCGTATAGGATTATCAGCGGTCCGGCCATCATTGCCTGGGTTATGACGTCTGGGGGGGTCAGCATTGCCCCGACTACAAAGGTCGCCAGAATGGCGTACTTCTGATATTTCCTGAGCATCTTGTGGTTGACAATCCCGAGGCGCGACAGGACGAGGATGACCAGGGGAAGCTCGAAGATTATTCCGAACGCTATGAGCATCTTTGTGGCGAGGGAGAGAAACTCCTTTATGGAGGGCATCGCCTGCACGAACTCCGATGAAAATTTGCCGATGAGAAACTGAAAACCGTAGGGAAAGACGACGAAATAACCGAATAGGGCGCCACCGACAAAAAAAACGGCGGAGATAATCGATATGGGGATGAGGATTTTCTTCTCTTTTTTGAAGAGGCCGGGCGCCACAAAGGCCCATATCTGGTATATTATGTAGGGCGAGACGAGGAATATGCCGGCGATGATTCCGACCTTGAGGTATGTGAAGAAGCCCTCGGTCACCCCTGTAAAGATGAGTTTTTTCCCCGGAAGGGCATCCAGAAGGGGCTTCATAAGGAGGGAAAAGAGCCACTCGGACATCCAATAGCATACGGCAAATCCAAGGGCGGACGCGATGAAGATCTTTATGAGCCTGTTTCTGAGCTCTTCGAGGTGGTCGAGTATGCTCATTGTGGAGCCCTCCATCTCCTCGTTGTTTTCTCTTTTGTTTGTCTCTTCGCCGTTGTTCTTGTTTTTGTCTTTCTCTTCCAAGCCTCTTTTCCTTAGCTGTAAATATCAAATATCGATATTGCGATATCGGCAAATATCTCAATATCGATACATAGTTACCGTATTGAAACCTTTTAGGACTGCCCTAAAAGAATTGACAACATATATATTTCGCTGCCTCCCAAGATAAACCGGACTTAAGGATTACGCCAGCCCCCAGGATGCGCCCACCCACCAAAGCACGTCCGCACATAGAATATGCCAACCCCCCCGTAAATTAGTTTCGCCGTTTGTTATAAGCGTCAAGCTTTTAAAAAATTGGGATTGGATTACAGTCCCTTTAAACTTACTTATGTAACGAGATATGAGGCCCAGGAGCTTCACGCTCTTTTTATTTTCAACTATCCCCCCTCGGTATCGGCCCGACCGCCCACCTCAATTCCCTTTTGAAACCGCTGTAATATCCCCCACCCCCCCCATGACCCTACCGCCCCATCTTACGCCCTCTTTCTTACCCCCTCAATTGCCTCCCCTTAATTTACGCCGCACCTATTTTTTGTCCTCGGCTTGATCGTCTCCCGCTTCATCCCCCTCGGAATCGCCGTGAGATTCTCCCCCGTGGCCGCTCTCGCCCTCACTGTTGCCCCCCCCCGGCTGTCTCGAATTCGGGGGATTGCCGTCATCCTCGCTCATAAAGTCGTGAAAGGCCCTGTTTACGTTTACGCTGTTCTTTATACCGTCGGTGGCCCTTCTGAGCTCTCCGAGGCCCTTCCCTATGGCCCTTGCCACCTCGGGGAGCTTTTTCGGCCCCAGGATCAAGAGGGCGATGACGAGTATTAAAATAAGCTCTGGTGTACCGATTCCAAACATTCCTTAATAATACGGATTTTTTTGTCGTGTGTCAAGATTATATGTAAAGAATGTGGGATTGGATTTTTTATTTGCTCATTGGCCGAAAAGGGGATATCATGTATATAAGGAGGAAAAGCATGAAAATGAAAAGATGTAATCTGTTTTTCGTTAAACGGTTTCTCGCCGTTTTATTTATAACCCTGATTTCCACTGTGATCTTAACGGGGAGCACATCTTCCCAGAAGCTTGAGCGCTACAGGCTGCCCAACGGCATGGTGGTGCTGCTTTATCCGGACGGCTCAACTCCGGCCGTTGCCATGAACGTCTGGATTTCCGTGGGGAGCTTTAACGAGTCGGAGGATGAAGGGGGGATATCCCACTTCCTCGAGCATCTCAGCTTCAAGGGGACGGAGGAGCTCAAACCCGGAGAGGGGGCGGCGATAATTGAGGCGTCCGGGGGATACGCCAATGCGTATACCTCTTTTGACTCCACGGTATACACGGCCAACGTGGCCAGCCGCTTCGTGGAGGATATGATCAGGGTCGTGGGGGACTCCGTCCTGAACGCGACGGTACCCGAGGTAGAGGTGGAAAACGAGAGGAAGGTGATCTTGGAGGAGATAAGGATGAACATGGATTCCCCCGGGAGGAGGATAATAAAATTCATGCTTGAAAAATCCTTTCCGGGGCATCCCTACGGGAAGCCTATCTTAGGGACAGTGGAGAAGGTGAAGCTGTACACGAGGGATGATATTAACAGGTACCGCAAGGCTTATTACGTCCCCTCGAACATGACCCTCGTCTTGGTGGGGGATTTCGAGCCGGCGCTGGTAAAGCCGATGATAGAAAAGTACTTCGACTCCGGGCGCAAGAGAGAGACTGTCAGGCCCGCGCCGTCGGTGAGATACCCGACAAACAGCGGTCTTACGGTCAGCGGGCTTTACGAGAACGTCAACATGGGTTACCTAAAGATCGGTTTCAACATTCCCCCCATAGACCACGAAGACCTCTACGCGCTCGATGTGTCCTCCCTGATACTGGGGGAGGGGAGGGGATCTCGTCTTTACCACCGTCTCGTGGACAAGGAGAAGCTCGTCTATTCGATTAACGCCTTTTCATACACGCCGAAGAGGGCGGGGCTGTATCTGATAAGCGCAAACCTCGGCCAAAAAAATATGAACGAGGCGGTGTCGACTATACTGGAGGAAATCGTCGCCCTGAGGACGGGGGGAGTTACGGAGGAAGAGCTGATAAACGCCAAGACCAGCATCAAGACCGACTTTGTGTACGGCAAGGAGACGTTTAAGGGGCTTTGCAGTACGCTCGGCTACTTCGAGACGGTTATTGGCGACGTGAGATTTGAGGAGAGCTACCTAAAGAATATCGACAGAGTCACGGAGGCCGACATAAAGAGGGTGGCAAAAAAATATTTCAACGAGAAGAATCTCACGGTTACGTATCTTCTTCCCGAGGGTGCCGCCGGGACCGTAACCGAAAAGGGCGTTGTAGAAGCCGTCCACCAGGGCTTTAAAAAGGGTGGAGGGGAGGAAGCGGTCTCCTTAAGGGCGGAGCTGGTGCCGGGCGAGGTCGGTTTTAAGGCAAAGCTCAAAAACGGAATAACCTTAGTTATAAAAGAGGAGCCGGAGCTTCCCATCGTCTCGGTCGTCGCGATCTTCCCGGGGGGGGTGAGATACGAGGATGAAGACAACAACGGGATCAACAAGCTTATGTCCCGCATGTTGACCCGCGGCACGGAAGACCTTACGGCCAAGGCGCTTACCGACAGAATAGACTCGATAGCGGGAAGCGTCAACGGCTTTTCCGGAAGGAACAGTTTCGGGGTCATGGCCCAGTTTTTGAAGGAGCACGAAGACGAGGGGTGGGAGATATTCTCGGACGTTATCTTGAATCCGACGTTTGACTCGGACGAGCTCGAGAAGGCGAGGGAGAAGGCGCTGGCGGCAAAGGACTCCGAGGCGGACAATCTTGTCCTGACCGTCATGAGGCTCTTCAGGGAGACCCTATATGGAGATCACCCCTATTCGATGCCGAAGACGGGGACGAAGGAGAACATAAAGAAGTTTACCAGAGACGACCTGATGAAATACTACAGGGCCCACGCCGTTGCGTCCGAGATGATAATTGCGGTGGTGGGGGATGTGAAAGCGGAAGATGTCCTGAAGAGGATGGAGGAGCTGTTTGAAGCGATGCCGACGGCCCCGGCACAGCCCCTCGATATCGAGCGGCCGAAGAGGCCCGATTCGCCGAAGAGGGTCGTTACGAGGGTAAGGGGGAAGGAGCAGGCCCATATCGGCATGGGATTTCTGGGCGTTGACCTCAAAAACGATGACCTGTATTCCCTCGAGGTCTTGACGGCTATCCTCTCCGGGCACGGGGGGAGGCTGTTTGCCGAGCTTCGGGAGAAGAGGGGGCTTGCATACGCGGTCACCGCGGTGAACATGGCGGGGCCGGACCCCGGCTTTTTCGGCGTATACATGGCAACCAAGCCGGAAAACCTCAAAGTGGCGGTCAGGGGGATGGAGGGGGAGCTGATAAAGGTAAGGGATGGGGGTGTTACGGCGGTGGAGCTCGAGAGGGCGAAGAACTACATAGTGGGAAACTACGAGATCAGCCTCCAGAAGAACATGGATATGGCGATGGTGATGGCGACAGACGAGCTCTACGGGCTGGGATACGATTTTTTCACAGAATATCCGAAGAAGATCCTTGCCGTGACGGTGGATGACGTGAAGAGGGCGGCCGAGAAATATATCGATTTTGACGGGAAGGTTACGGCGATAGTCAAACCTTAGAACTAATTAATCGGATTGTTTGGCGACGGATCGGCTATTAGGGGGGGGACAATCGAATAAAAATATCATTGGAGGTTGAGATCACAATGGACGCGATGGAGGCGATGCTGACGAGACGCAGCATCCGTAAGTATACGGACAGGCCGGTCTCGGAGGAGACCGTGAAGAATCTCCTGACCGTAGCTATGGCTGCACCGACGGCGGCGGATCAAAGGACGTGGGAGTTTGTGGTGATAGAAGATAGGAAGATGCTCGACGAGATACCGAGATTTCACCCCTTCTCCAATATGCTCAAGCAAGCTCCCCTTGCCGTCTGCGTTTGCTCCGATCTGCACAAGGAGACGAAGATAGGCTACTGGCCCCAGGAGTGCGGCGCGGCGACCCAGAACATCCTTATTGCGGCAAACGCCATGGGCCTGGGGGCCGTATGGCTGGGGATCCATCCGGTCGAAGAGAGGGTTAAGGGCCTAAAGAAGCTGCTGAGTTTGCCGGATCGCGTGATGCCGCTTTCCCTCATTGCCCTGGGGTACCCGGCGGAGGAGAAACCGCCCTTAAATCGCTACGACGAGGAGAAGGTCCACAGAAACGGGTGGTAAAGACAATTTTTTATCCAAGAAGTTAGAATTGTCTTTACAATATTAATGATAGGATATAGTATAAGATACATATAAAAAATAGTATTCATTTATTTTTGGGGATTGAATATGGAAGTCGTATGTCCGAGCTGCGGGTTCAAGTGAAATATCAGAGACGATCGGATTCCCGAAGGCGGCGGGAAGGTGACATGTCCCCGCTGTAATACGGAGTTTTTCGTAAAGAAAAATCGGCCTGCAAGACCGGAGAGCGCAACTGGCGAAAACTTGATCTCGAATCTTCCCGGGGAGAGCTACGGGCCGCATGTATCGGGGCCCGGTAGGGAAGTCAAAAAAAGGAGTCCGATTCTGGTCTGCTCCGTTCTGCTGGTTACGGCAGCATTTTTTTACATCCTTGGGTTTATTTCCGGAGTTGTCGTTTACGAGGCCGACTCCGAGTCCGATGTCGAGGTATCGAAGCCGGACGGTGCGGCTGGCGATAAAACCAAATCGGGCCCTTCGACGGTGAAGGAAAACGAGCCCACCGAAGCCCCGTACTCCGATGAGGAGGAGAACTCTCCAGCGGAGATACCGCTGTCCACTGAAGGGGGGGTCGAGGCAAAAAAGCTGATGGAGTCACTATTGCCATTCTCAAAAGTGCAGGCGGAGAAATTTGTAGAGGACAATCTCTATCTCAAGGTCTATGGAGAGGGCACCGTTGTTGATGTACAAGTGATAGATATTTTTTGGAAGTCTTATACCAAAAAAGATTATGAAGACAACAAATATGGAATGAAAATTCAACTCGAAAGCAGTAAAGAGAATGTGAGTATTGCTTTGGCGATGAAAGACAGTGAAGTTGTGAAAATCAATAAAGGGGACATCGTAAGGTTCAGTGGAAAATTGGTAAATTTTCGTAATCTTGGTTTTGGTTTGGAATATATCTATCTTGATGACGGCAAGTTGAAGAAAAAATAATCTGAAGGGGCCGCACTAATTAAAACGGCTCAAATCTTTATTTATCAATCCACCCTCTCCCAGACGGGCCTGCCAGATCTCATCGATCGGTTGACCGTGCCTTCTTTTTCCATGTCGAGGATCACGGTCAGGATCAGCATCAGAGTCATAGCCTCCATCGAAAAGGGTACCTCGGGAAAGATTGATAACATGATCTCTTTCAGCCTTAACGGCCCGCCGGCCAGCGCCTTCCTTATAATATCGGGGTATTCGAGACCGCCCGAAAGTGCTCTTTCGAGTACCTCTCTTACCTTTCTCCTTCCCACCGTCGGCTCGCCGTGGCCGGGGATCAATATCTCCGGATCGAGCGAGATGGCGGTCTTCAGCGATTCTACGGCAGAGACGTAGCTGGAGCGGGGATTGTTGAGGTCCATCCCCTGGGAGTTCGTAAAATCTACCAGGTCCCCGGCGACGAGGAGGCCGGCATCCGGGACGAAGTACCCGGTGTGGCCGTCCGTATGGCCAGGAAGGGAGACCGCCCTTACCTCCCTTCCGATCGTGTCGGCGCAGAGGTGGTCGCCGTCGGAGAGGACGCTGTCCACCTTGATCCTTGGCTGCTTTCCCCAGGCGTAGCGAAGAAGAAGCCCGGCAAGCCAGATCGGATAGGGGAATACCTCTCCCGTCAACGGGCCGAAATCGGTTAGAAAGCCGTTGAAATTGTCCTTCTGGTTCTCGATGTATCTCTTGGCGGCGGAGGAGGCGGATATCTCGGCCCCGCACTTTGACTTCAAGAGGAAGGCGGAGTTTATGTGATCCCAGTGGGAATGGGTATATGTTACTTGCCGGATGTCACGTAATTTCAGGCCGTCCCTCTCGATATTCGCCTCGAGCTCTCTGAAGGCGCCTCCAGGGACGACGCCGCTGTCTATCATAAGCAGGGCGTCGCCGGAGACGATCGTCACCGAGGCGGAGCCCGCCCCGGGCCTTATCTTGTCGCCCGGCCTGTCCCTATAGGTGTAGATACCGTCCGCTATCTCCACTGTCCTTCACTTCTATATTTAGAACTCATTTTATATGATCGTCCGGTGGGGCCCGAAAAACTCGGTGATGCTTGGAAAAACTATTCTATAGACAAAAATCTAATTGTCAAGGGCCGCCTGTCAGGGCAAAAATAGAGAGTAAGCTGAATAGATGCGGCCGCGGAGCCTTAATCTCAGGTCCTTAAATAAAAGGTTTAAATGAAGGGCCCGGCCGTTTGGATTTAAAATCGATCCCCCTCACCCTGTCATGTTCTGACCGTCAGGAACAGGTAAACGCTGGCGAAGACGAAGAGGATGTTTGCGGTCCAGGCGGCGATGAATGGCGGGAGGGTCCCCCCGTGCCCCAGGGATATGCAGATGCTGTGGACCACCCAGTAGAAGAATGAGAAGGTAAAGGCGATTACCGTTGCCGAGGCGATGCCGCCTTTCCTCCCGATCATAAGGGCAAAGGGCGTGGCGATCAGCGCCATGATGAAGTTCACAAGGGGATACGACACCTTCGAGTGGAGGTCCACTTTGTATCGTGTGGTATCGTATCCGTCTTCGTTAAGACGATCTATGTAGCGGGAAAGCTGGCGGAAAGACATCTTTTCGGTCTGCTGTTCAAATACTATCTTGAAATCCTCCGGACGCTCTTTGATATCGTAGTATTTCACGTCAAATTTCTTTACACTCAGAAGTGTCGGGCCCGTGAAGTCCTTTTCATCTACGGTGTGAAATTCCCAGCCGTTATCCGTCCACTCGGCGTCTACCGCCATGATAGTCTTGACGAGGGTGAAATTCTCGTCGAAGTGGTATATCGTAATCCCCTCGATCTTCTTTTCCTTCGGCAGAAACCTGTCAATATAATAGATGACGTTTCCCCTCTTTACCCATATCTTATCGAGCTTGTACTCCGGCTTGAGCTGTTGTTCTTTCTTCTTTATCTTGACGATCTCCATATAATCGGTAAGCCTGTTTGCCTTGGGGACGATATACTCGTTGCCGAAAAAGGCGATAATACTTATCAGGAAGGCCACGACAAGAATGGGCGCGATAACAGCTATGTGACTTACCCCGCATGTCCTCAAGGCGATGAGCTCGAGGTTTTTGCCCAGGAGCCCCAGGGATATCAAGGTTGCCAGCATTACCGTTATGGGAAGGCTCATAAAGAGCATAAAGGGTATCTTGCTGGCGAAGTAGAGGATTATGGTCGAGACGGACGCGGGATGATCGAGAAGTAATCCCGTGTTTTCGAAGACATCTACGATAAGAAACAGGACAATAGACGCGGATATCGCGAAAAACATTATTATGAAGAACTGTTTTAAAATATACTTCGGTATAATTCTCATTTGTTGAATCTTTGAAATAACTTGTTAATAAATGCCATCATGTTGTTGTAGAGCGTGATTATCAATACGGGGGATTCCCGCCCGGTCTTGATAAATATATACAGCCCCGCCCCTCCCATGATTACATTGCCGATCCACATCGAGTAGAGGGGGGGGATCAGGCCGTTTTTCCCCAAGAGCTCTCCTATGAGCATAAAGATGTAGTAGGCAAAGATAACGATTATGGCGAGAAACATTCCCCCCGACTTCCCCCGGGGATTTGTCTGGATTCCCAAGGGGATTCCTATGAGCATAAAGACGATGCAGGCAAAGGGGAAGGCGAAACGCTTGGATATCTCCACCTGTCTTTTTCTTATCGACGATATCGTGGAGTCGTAGTGAAACTTGGCCTCCGGATCGTCCGGGTTTTCAAGATACTCCCTTTCATGTCCGACAAGGTCGTTCCTCAGCCAATCTATGTCGGCGTACAGCTCGCCCAGGGTCATCTCGAAGTCCCTTTTTCGAACCTTCTCCTTGTTGTTCTCGTCGCCGAATATGTTGATATTCAGATCGTACTTGTTAAAGACGGACGTTTGATCGGAGTCCATTTTTTTGCTCGAGAGTATGATCGTCCCGTTGATCAGACTGATGGTAAGAAAGGAATTGGACTCTTCCGCCTCTATGTAGCCCTCCTGGGCGATGATGGTAACCGCCATATCTACATTGGTCTCGTCGTAAACCAGAATACCGTGAAGTCGGTCGGAATTGGCCGGTATATCATCGACGTATATGATTATCCCTCTCATATCGTTGAAGACCTTCTCCTGCAACGCCACGTTTACCTGAGAGCCTATGATTTTAACGACGAATTTGTGCAGGTTGAAATTGTTTCGCGGGGCGACGTAAATCGTAAGGTAGAATGTTAATACCAGGGTGAACAGCGTGAATAGAATCACGGGGCGGATAAGCTGATAGATGCTGACCCCTGAAGCCTTAAATGCGATAATCTCGTAGTCCCTCGAGGCCCTGCCGAACGTGAGAATTATCGACAAAACCAGGGACATCGGTATCGTGAAGACGAGGAAGTTGGGGAGCATAAGGGCGATGAGGGTCACGACTTTGATAAAGCTCATCCCCTGACTCACCATCATCTCGGTCAGCTGAAAAATCCTCCCCATGATGATAATAAAGCTGAATATAACAAGACCAATCGAGAAATTGACGAGGATTTCAAGCAAGAAATGTCTTGAGATTATTTTCTGCATAACCATCTATTCTAAACGATAAGACGATAAAAGTAAATAAAAAACTATCGAAAAAATATGGAAAAATTTGCCTGGCTAAAAAAAATCGATGGAAGCCGGGATTTGTCGGGGTTATTTCCCACGGGTTGATTCGGCTCTCTCGTTAACAATGCGGGTGATATAAGCGGACTCGGGGGGTCGGGGACAAACCGTGAGGCCGCCCCCTGTGCATTCCTTTAACCGCGATTTTTCGAGTTATACGAGGATTCTATTCGTCGCTAACTCTTTTTTCCCCTCGAGCTTTCACGGTAGAACTTGACGAAGTAGTCTATCCCGGACCAGAGCGTAAGAAACAGGGCGATCCACATCACCAGGAGTCCCGATGCGTGGAAGTTGAGTGATATTGGGACGTTATTTACCTTTGTCAGGGGGTATGTATGATGCATGATCAAGCCGATTGTCGCTATAACCTGAAAGAGATTTTTGTGTTTCCCCAGAGAGCTTGCCGCAATAACTATCCCCTCGTTGGCCGCAACTGCCCTCAGGCTTGTAACGCCGGTCTCCCTTAAGACTATGAGGGCGACGATCCATGCGGGCACCCGGCCCAGCGGAATCAACATGATGAGGGCCGTCAGGACGAGGAGCTTGTCGGCCAGGGGATCAAGCAATTTACCGAGATTGGTAACGAGGTCGTATTTTCGGGCGATATAGCCGTCCACAATATCGGTCAGGGTTGCGATAAGGAAAAGAAGTGCGGTAACGAAGTTTATGAATGGGGTCTCGTATGTGAGCATTACCATAATGACCGGTATTATCAACAACCGAAACGCCGTCAGCATGTTCGGTATATTGAGATTGGATCCTTTGTTAAATAACCTATTCAATGATTACCTTCCCCTTTCCAGCAAATTCTATAAATGGGATATCGACCGCTTTGTTCTCATCCTTATTTTGCGAGATATTAACGACCCTTGGTGTGATCTTGCCCTGCCAGCCGATAAATGCCCCCGCCTTTACCTTGAAAGGCGATCCTTCAACTATATCC
>Ga0180431_10004953_pt1 | contig 16469 bp, 15 predicted proteins | sample SS_ome_11_FD_132459 | JGI IMG/M metagenome (GOLD analysis project Ga0180431, IMG submission 132459) | Hypersaline lake sediment archaeal communities from the Salton Sea, California, USA - SS_1_MS_1 metaG | ecosystem: Environmental > Aquatic > Non-marine Saline and Alkaline > Hypersaline >... | reverse complement strand
CGCTACTATGCGGGCTCCTGCAGTCTCGGCGCGGCGATGGGCGGCGTCGCCACGTTCTACGACGACGGCGGCAGCGACTACTACAGCGGCAAGGTCTATACCCAAGGCGCGGCGGGCTTCGGCGTCGGGATCATGATCGACGACAGCGTGGAGCCTGCCCCCCAGTTCGACACTGCCGAGGGCAACGACGCGGTGATCGACGAATGCGAGACCGGCGAGAGCGAGGTTGATGCGCACAGTCTGATGGACAACGACTACTACACGGCGTGGTCCAACGCCCAGGCCTTCGCGCGCCCGCGTGGCGTGGCGCTCTGCATCAACCGCCGCGGCAACGAGACCTACCACGCGGGCGGGGTCTACCTGCACGCGCCGCTGTTCGCCGACCGCTACCAGAGCTTCAGCCAGGGCTTCGCGATCGGCGAGCGCGGCATCGACTGGGCAGGCGGCATCGCGATGCTGATCGACTACAGTGGCAACGACAAGTACCTCGGCGACATCTACAACCAGGGCGTCGGCTACTGGTACGGGGCGGGCCTGCTCTGGGACGGCGGCGGCAACGACCTCTACGAGATGACGCAATACGGCCAGGGCTCGGGCATCCACCTCGCCGTCGGCGGCCTGGTGGACGCGGGCGGCCACGACAGCTACATCATGCACTCGGGGCTGGGCCAGGGCTCCAGCCACGACCTCGCCGTCAGCGTGCTCCACGACCGCGGCGGCAACGACCGCTATCACGGCAACACCACCTGCAACGGCGGCGCGCTGACGGGCTCGGTCGGCATTTTCCTCGACCGAGCCGGCAACGATACCTACGCCGGCCGGCGCAGCGGCTCGATCAACTACGGCGACAACCGCCGGATCAACATCGGCCTGCTGGTGGACCTCGACGGCACCGACGATTACATGCTGCCGATCATGGAGGACGGAGCGCAGTGGACGCACACCAACATCGGCATGGGAATCGATATCATGCCCCCGCCCCCGCCGGAGGAGACTGAGGAAGCGGCGGCCGAGCCGGAAGAGCCGGAAGTGCCGATGGTTCCGATCCCGGAGATCTGCTACTGCGAGGGCCCGCTGACGCAGGAGATCTTCGACGAGTTGTGGGAGATCTCGATCCGCTGGGCGGTCGGCGACAACCGCTTCATCGTGCCCGAGGCCCGCGCGCGGCTGATTGAGTTCGGCCCCGAGGTGCTGCCCTATATCTCCGCGGTGATGGACACCTCGAACAGCGGCCTGGCCTACCGCGCCTACATCGACATCTTCGGCGCGCTGTACGAGGACCACGCCGATGCGGTCGACCAGGTGCTGAGGGATAACGCCGCCAGCGGGCATCCCGAGCGCGAGAAGGCGGCGCTCTATCTCACCGGGGAGCTGAAGCTGGTGAGCCTTGAGGACATGGTGGTCGGCTTCCTTGAGCACGAGGACCCCGCCAAGGTGCGTCGCGCGATCGGCGTGCTGGGCAGCCTCGAAAGCCACGCCGCTGATCAGAACCTGATCGACCTGCTCGACCCCGAGCGCAACGACGAGGCGATGATCAAAGCGGCAATGACCACGCTGATCACGCTCGAAGTGGACTGCTACGACCAGCTCAGGCCGCTGCTGGACTACCCGCTGCTCAGCGTGCGTGGCGAGTTGGTTAAGCAGCTGGCGGAACACTGGGATGTGTATGGGAATGATGTTGAGACGCACATCAAGGAACTCGACGGAGCGAGTATCCACTTCTTCAACATATCGGAACTGCCGTCTGATACCACACCGGATTACGCGAGTGCCTTTGCCCTTCCCAGCAACGACAACCATGATTGGCAGTCGCAGCACAGGAGGTCAATCCCGGTACAGCACATTCGGGTGCTTCGATCACTACTGCAGGTCCTCACTGCCTCCGAGCACTCTCCATCAGATGATGTGCTGGGGCACATTGTGAATCTCCTGTTCTGTGATGATTGGGGCATGCGTGCCGACACGGTGCGCGTGGTGCGGCACTGGCAGGAATTGGCACAGGAGGATGGGCGTCTATCTATGATGATCGCGCCGGTCGTGGCAGCGATGGAAGAGATGCTGGCAGGCGAGACCGATCCCTACGTCCAGTTCGCGGCGGGAATGTAGCGATTCGCCTACCCACTCGCGCGGATCAGTTGTAGGGGCGACGCCTGCGTCGCCCGCAACGGAGCAAGTGCCGACCGCGCTGGCTCTATCCCGAATGTGGGTCAGCCGCCGGCCGGTGTAGGGGCGAGGCTTGCCTCGCCCACCTTTGACTGACATCTTCTTCAGATGTGGGTCAGGCTTGCCTGACCCCTACTCCCGCCCCATCTCTGTGTGCTCTGTGATCTCTGTGGTCTGCCCATGGTCGCGGGCGACGCATGGCTTCGCCCCTACGGGTATTCGACGCACCCGCCTATAATCCCCCTGTGGCAATCAGGGAACAGCTCGCGGCGCAGCGACTCGGCGTCGCCAGCTGGCGCGAGAACATCCACGGGGCGGCGATCCTCGGCGGCTTCGTGGTGGTGCCGCTGCTGGTGATGATGCCGCTGGTCTACCTCGATCCGTGGCTTGAGCCGCTGATCGGCAATCCCGGCGAGTGGTTCGACGGCGGCAGCTTCCGCAACAACTTCTTCGCCACCATCATGGTGATCGTGCTGCTGGTCACCGTCGTCGGCGGGCCGCTCTGGGCGCTGCCCGCGCTGATCGACTGGTGGTGGAAGCGCCAGTACGAGCGCACCTGGCAGCTGCTGAAGCACAGCGGGCTGGCGCTACTGGTCGTCTCCGACGCGGGCCTGAGCCGCATCGAGGAGCTGCAGGATCGCGTGCCGTGGCTGAAGGTCGGCGCGACCGGCGAACCGCTGACGCTGAGCCAGCGCATCGAGTACGCCAGCGACTACTGGCGGGCGTTCTTCGCCCTGGCGCGCCAGCAGCCGGAGCGGCTGCGCGCCGCCCTGCGCTGGGGCAACGCCTGCCGCCTGCTCGACGACCTGACACCGCTGCTCTTCAACGGCTGCACCGCCATGATCTTCCTGGCGGTCTCCCTGCCGGTGATGCCGCTGGTGCTGCCGGCCTACGTGATCCTGCTGGGGCTCGCCATCGAGCAGCAGGCGGTTCAGGCCGCGCTGCTGGACCACTTCAGCGAGGAAGGCCACCAGCCCATCGTCGACGTGCCAAGTGACGACTGAGCGCCGCTGCTATCATAGATGGGTCGAGTTTCCCACAGGGAGGCACCCAACCCCATGTCTGACGATCAACCTCACTGGCGCGGCGCCAAGCGCCCCGAGCCCTTCTACATCAAGTCCGTCGCCCCGATCAACCTGATCGACCGCGAGGCCCGGGAGCAGGCCCTGCAGGCGGCGCGGCTCAACCTGTTCAACCTCAAGAGCCGCGACGTATTCATCGACCTGCTGACGGACAGCGGCACCGGCGCGATGAGCCACTTCCAGTGGTCGGCGCTGATGATCGGCGACGAGGCCTACGCCGGCAGCGGCAGCTTCGACCGCTTCGAGCAAGCGGTGCAGGACATCTTCGGCTTCGAGCACGTGCTGCCCACCCACCAGGGGCGCAGCGCCGAGCTGATCCTGATGAGCCACTTCCTGAAACCCGGCGACATCGTGCCCAACAACATCCACTTCGACACCACGGCGGCCCACGTGCAGTACCGTCAGGCGCTCTGCGCCAACCTGGTGATCGACGAGATCTACGACTGGGACAGCGAGCACCCCTTCAAGGGCAACATGGACCTCGCCAGGCTGGAGGCGCTGCTGAAGGACAAGGGCGAGCAGGTGCCGCTGGTCTGCCTGACGCTGACCTGCAACAGCGGCGGCGGCCAGCCGGTCAGCGTCGAGAACGTCAGGGCGGTCAAGGCGATCTGCGCGGCGCACGGCAAGCCGCTGCTGATCGACTCGGCGCGGGTGATCGAGAACGCCTGGTTCATCAAGCAGCGCGAGCCGCAATACGCCGACTGGTCGATTCCGGCCATCACCCGCGAGATCATGCGCCACGCCGACGGCATGTGGATGAGTGCCAAGAAGGACGGCCTGGTCAACATCGGCGGCTTCATCGCTCTGCGCGACCCGGAGCTCTACGACGCGCTGAGGATGTACGAGATCCTGTTCGACGGCTTCTGCACCTACGGCGGGATGAGCGGCCGCGATCTGGACGCGCTGGCGCTGGGGCTGCACGAGTGCTGCGCCGAGGACTATCTGCAACACCGCACCGGGCAGGTGGCGCACCTGACCTGCACGCTGCGCGATGCCGGCATCCGCACCACCTGGCCGCCGGGCGGTCACGCCGTCTACGTCGACGGCCACCACTTCTGCCCGCACATCCCCGACGAGCAGTTCGCGGCCCACGCCCTGAGCCTGGAGCTTTACCTGGAGGCGGGCGTGCGCAGCGTCGAGATCGGCAGCATCCTGCGCGGGCGCCATCCCGAAACGAATGAGAACCAGTACGAGGGCCTGGACCTGGTGCGCCTGGCGATCCCGCGCCGAACCTACAGCTTCACCCAGCTGGAGTTCGTCGCCGACGCGCTGATCGAGCTGAAGCGCAACGCCGGGCAGATCCGCGGGGTCAAGTTCGTCAAGGAGACGCCGGTTCTCAGGCACTTCACCAGCGAATTCGCCTGGGTTTGAGCGATTCCGGCCTGATTCTGGAACAACGGCGGCGGATTTCACGTCCATTCAATCAGAATCCCCGCGTTTGTGTTGGCGGGGGTGGCAGCTTTGCAATATAATGGGGTGTGATGGTCCGGACGCTGACCGCGATGGGAGCAGTAGGAGCACTGATCGTGCTTGTCAGCGCTGCGCCGGCAACGGGTTTCCCGCCGTCGGCTTCATCCACCACCGGCTTCCTCGTCTCCGCCGACGAATTCTCACCTGTCAACATGGCTGTGGACTGCTATCCACAGGCGCTCCCCAACGACGGCCGCAGCGAGGCCGAGATCAGCGTGGTGCTGACCGACGGCGAGCGGCCGCTGGCGGACACGGTGGTCCGTGCCGAAATCGTCGACGGCGACGGCATCCTGTTCCGCGAGGAAGTGGCCACGGACTCCGACGGGGTGGCGGTCTTCCCCTACCGCGCCGGGCTGATGCCCACCAGCGGCCAGCTGGCCTTTTCCGTGCCGGACACCGAGGCCAGCGCTTCGCTGAGCATCCCGCTGGCGCCGGTCAGCTATCTGGACGTGACGCTGGTGACGCCCGAGGAATACCTGGCCCATCTGGCGCGTCAGGCCTCGGCGGCGCCGATCTACACGCTCAAGGCCGACGTCTTCCCCGATCAGCTGGCGGCCGACGGCGGCTCGCTGTCCTCGATCTGGGTCGAGCTGAGGCACACCGACGGCAAGCCGGCCCCCGGCGTCCCGCTGATCGCCAGGATCATCAGCGGCGAAGGCTCACTGGAGCAGGCCGAGGTGGTCACCGACTCCGACGGCGGCGCCGAGCTGTTCTTCGTGGCCGGACTGACGCCGGGCACCGTCACCGTGCAGGTGATGGAACCGTCGACGGGCCTGACCACGGCGGTCGACATCCTGCTGGTCGAGGCCGGACCGGCGCGCGTGCAGTTGCTCTACGTCGACCCGCTGGCGGCGACGCTGGCCCGCGACGGGGCGCTGATGCCCGCCGACGGGGTCAGTGGCCTGCCCGTGGTGGCCGAGGTCACGGACCTGACGGGCATTCCGCTGTCGGGAGTCGAGCTGGAGCTGTCCGTGCTGGATGAGACCAACGGCTGGATCGAGGTGCTGGATCCTGTGACCGACATCGCCGGCCGCGTCGAGTTCATCTACCACGCGGGCACCGCCACCGGCAAGGTGCGGCTGCGGGCCTTCATCGCCGGGGGCCTGAGCTACGGCGAGCCAGGCTTCTAGACCGCCGCGCGCGGCCTTCCCTGCTGATTCCACTTGCCTTGGGCCCTAGGGCTCGCCCAGCGCTTCGTTGAGCGAGACACGGTAGTGCTCGGCCGCCACGCGGGCCGCCGTCTCGAACTTGTCCTCATCGTGCTCGTCGGCGAAGGGGCCGTATTTGTAGGCATAGATGATCGAGCGGCTGAAGTTGAACACGGCGCCGCAGCCGTCTTCACCGGCGAAAGCGTCGGCGTCCTGCGGCCTGCCGCCCTGCACCCCGATGCCCGGCACCAGGATCAGCGATTTGGGCGCCAGCTGCCGGACGCGGCGGGCGGCCTCGGGATAGGTGGCGCCGACCACCAGGCCCAGTGAGGAGTATCCGTGGTCGCCGACGAAGTCCGCGCCCCACTCGTTGACCAGCCGCGCCATGCGCGCGTAGACCGGCTCGCCGTCGATTTCCTGGTCTTGCAGGTCGCCGCTGCTGGGATTGGAGGTCTTGGCCAGTACGAAGGCGCCCTTATTCTGGGCCAGGAACGGGAAGAACGGCTCCAGCGCGTCCTTGCCCAGGTAGCCGTTGAGGGTCACCGCGTCGCAGAGCAGCGGCGACTGGTCGTCAGTGCCCTTGTCATAGAAATAGGCGTCGGCGTAGGCCTTGCTGGTCGCGCCGATGTCGCCGCGCTTGCCGTCCAGGATGAACAGCTTCGGCTCGTGCTCCAGCAACAGCCGCTCCAGCACGTGCATGCCGGCGCTGCCATAGCGCTCGAAGTAGGCCAGCTGCACCTTGTAGCCCACGGCGATGTCCTCGGTGGCAGCGATGATCCGCTCACAGAACTCGCGCATCGCCCACTGGCGGGCCACGCCGATCTCGCGCGTGCCGAGCCCGAGGGTCGCAACCACTTCGCCGCCCAGTGAGGCCGGCGCGTGCTCCTGCGAGGGGTCGAGCCCCACGATCAGGCGGGACTTCTTGCGTTTCATCTCGTCGATCAACTGGTCTGCGAAGTTGGCTGTAGTCATGCGCATATTTTACATCTGGACAGCCCGGAATGGGCGTCTGTCGGCGGTGGTTTTCGTCTCAGTGCGGCCACCCGGCTCAGAGGAAGCCCCGCAGGTAGGCCGGCTCGACGTACCGACTGGGTGCGGCGGCGCCGACCGCTCGTCTGAGTCCTTCCGCCGGAACGCCCGCGCAGGTCACGGTCTGCGCTCCAGCCTGGGAAGCGCCGTGCAGCAGCTCCGCCATCACGTCGCGGCGACCGGCGGCGACCGGCGGCGTCTGCTCCACCACGACGGTGGCGATCCCCTGGGCGCTCAGTTCGGCGGGCAGCGCCTCCAGCGCCACCAGCCGGCACTGCCCTTCCCCGTTGTCCGGACCGTACCAGTAGGCCTCGCCGCGGCGGGCATCGCGCACCACCGCGGTCCGCCCGTTGGCGTAGACCGCCGCGATCGCCGCCAGGCTGCAGGCCCCATACAGCGGCACGCCGCCGGCCGCTGCCAGACCGTTGGCATAGCTAATCGCGACGCGCGTGCCGATGAAGCTGCCCGGGCCCGTCCCGACTACCACGGCCTCCAGCTCCGACACCAGCAGCTCGCCCAGCAGCCGGCCGGCGACGGCGCCGATGTCGCGGGACAGTTCGCTGCCCGTCGGGTGGCGGTCCTCGGCGATCACACCCTCGCCGTCGGCCAGCGCGCAGACCAGCTGCGCCCCGGAGCTATCGAGCAGCAAGCGCACTGAGTACCTCCACGATTCCCACCGGGCAGTCGTCCTGCCAGGTGAACTCCAGGTTGCGGCGCTGGTCGTCCTCGCCCGGCGGTGTCGCGTCCGACGGGAAACTGAACACCACCATGATGTTGGGCATCTCGCGGGCCGGCACCAGGTAGCGACCGGGCCACTCCACGGCCAGAATCCCGTCCTCGGAGGCCATTTCGAGCAGGCCCAGCTCCTCGATGTCGGGGTCCGTCCGCGTGCGGTAGAGATCGGCGTGGACCAGCACGCGCCGCCCCATGCTGTAGCGCTTGACGATGTTGTAGCTGGGGCTGCGCACCAGGTCCTCGATGCCCAGGCCGGCGGCCAGCCCCTTGACGAAGGTGGTCTTGCCGGTGCCATAGTCGCCGACCAGCAGCAGCGCCAGCGGCCCCTCGGCGACGCGGCCCAGGGCCTCGCCGACGCCGTAGGTCACGGACGGCCCGCCGCTGATCAGCCGCAGGTTCATGGCGCAAACACCACGCTGTGCAGATCGAACACCGGGCCCTCGCGACAGACGCGCAGGTTGTGCTCCGCGCCGTCCGCCATGATCCGCGCCGTGCAGCCGTAGCAGGCCCCGACCCCGCAGGCCATGTACTCCTCAAGACTGGCGAAGGCCGGCATACTATCAGGTACTACCCGCTGCAGCGCCGCCATCATCGGATTGGGACCGCAACTGTAGAGCGCGTCATAGCCGGCTGACCGACCGCTGTACAGCTCGACCACCGTGCCGTGGTGGCCGCGGCCGCCGTCCATCGTCGCCAGCTCCATCGGCAGGTCATAGCGCGCAAGCAGCGCCGGCACCAGGTCGGCCTCGGTTCCTCCACCGAAGAAGCACACCGGCTCGACGCCCGCGTCGCGAGCCCGCAGCTGCTGCGCCCAGTAGAGCAGCGGCGCCAGCCCTACCCCACCGCCGACCAGCGCCACGCGCCGCCACCCAGGCTGCCACTCGAAGCCGCGGCCCAGCGGATAGAGGCAGTCCAGCCGGGTGCCGGCAGGCATCTCGGACAGCCGCTCGCTCAGCCGGCCAAGGTGCTTGTAGTACACGCTCAGCCGCCCCCGGACCTCGTCACTGCCCAGGATCGAGAACGGTCTCAGCAGCGAGTGGCGGTCGGCGGGATCGCAGCGCAGACTGAGAAACTGCCCGGCGGTGATGGGCGGCAGCGGCGCGGGCAACTGGAGCTCAAGCAGCCAGTGCTTCGGCGCCAGCTCCGTGTTGGAGACGATCTCGGCGGGAACATACTGCACGCGCTAATCATAGCGTCTCGCCCGGACGGCACCCGGCGGGGATATAATCACGGTATGGCTGCTCGAGATCGCTTGGCCTTAGTCGGCTTCCTCGTAGTGATCGCCGCCCTGTTGCTCGCGATTCCGCTGTTGATCATCAGGGCTGCGCCCGGCGTGGGACGCGCGATCGAAAACACGATCCAATCACAGATCGATCAAGCCTATGCGGAGCCGGACGCCGGCCCGCTGGAGCTGACTAGCGACGAGTATTCGGCCGAGTTGGCAGCAGCAGTGGCCGACGGTCTGGCGATGTCGTGTATGAGTCGTGATGACAGTGGAGGAGCAGTCAGCTACGTGACATGGGAAGCCGAGAAGGGTAACACCGCATGGCGCCCTTACTGGATGCATCCGGATGACGAATGGCGGTGGGCACCCGGTCCCAGCACGCTCATGTCTTCCAGCGCGGACGGCACGCTGCTGTGTCTCGATGAGTGGGCGACGGTACCAGATGGACTATCTCTCAACAACGAGAACATGCGCCAGGCGCAGTTGGTGATCTTGTGCGGGCCGACCGGCAACAACCCACGAGTCGCTGCACTGACCATCCTGGTCGGTGGCGGGCCGCACTTCGCATTCAACCAGGCGGGCACCCGGCTTTACGGCAGCCCGATCCTGCCCTGCGCGCCGACGCCCGCGGGCTACGCCGAGTACATCAATGACCCCGGTGGTGAGCGGGACTGGCCGGAGTACAACTACATCGATCTTGAATCATGGGAACCGGGCTTCCAGCCCGACCTGTACCTGGGCGACGGGTTCTGGAAGTGCCCTTACAGCGACAACTTCCGCATCGAGAACAACTGGTATGCCGTTCACGAGTTCAGTAACCTGACCGGCGGCGGGATCCTCGGCCGCTGGGCCAGCCCCGACGGAGTCGAGGCCCATATTGACGGCTGGGTGCTTGAGGACGCCGTGCTGCTGATTGGGCCCTCGGCCTACGGGCTGCTCTGGGTCGACGGGCGATTCATCGCCGCCCCCCACCAGCGCTGGCGCGTCTATTGCTGGTTGAGCGACGGTACCTACATCTTCAGCGACGACGGCGGCGAGTCGGTGAAGTACGGCAAGGTGGACTGGAGCAGCTTCAGTGTGGACTGGTGGGTGGACCGCCCCGATCTGACGGGCTACACCGACTATGTCTTCCACCCGGTGGCGGGCTCCGAGGCAGTGTTCATCCACGATCAGGCCGCGGGCCGGTTGTGGCACACCACGCTGACGCGGGAGGGCGCCCGGCCCTAGGCCGCGCTACTCCAGCACGCTGTTGGTGAAGTCCTTGACCACGGTGTGCGGCGCGGTGCCGCGCAGCACTTCCAGCAGCCGTCCCTCGACGGTGATGTCGCAGACGATGATCGCCATCTTGTGCTCGCGGCAGAGCGCGAACGCCGTGCCGTCCAGCACCCGCAGGTTCTTCTCGATCGCCTCCTGGTAGGTCAGCTGCACGTAGCGCCGCGCGTCCGGCACCTTGTTGGGATCGGCGGTGTAGACGCCGTCGACCATCGTGCCCTTGATGAAGACCTCGGCGTCGATCTCGACGGCGCGCAGGGCCGCGGCGGTATCGGTGCTGAACAGCGGGCTGCCCGTGCCGGCCACGAACAGCACCACGCGGCCCTTCTCCAGGTGCCGCACCGCCCGGCGGCGGATATAGGGCTCGGCCACCTCGTGCATCCCGATCGCGCTCTGCAGCCGCGTATAGACGCCCAGCTTCTCCAGCGCATGCTGCAGCGCCAGGCCGTTGATCACCGTGCCTAGCATCCCCATCTGGTCGGCGGTGGTGCGGGCGATGCCGATCTCGGCCAGCTCGCGGCCGCGGATGATGTTGCCGCCGCCGACGACGACGGCGACCTGCACGCCGGCGTCCGTCAGCCGCTTGACCTCGTTGGCGTATTTGTCGAGCGCCTCGGGGCAGAGGCCTGAATCATGCGTGCCTTTCAGCACCTCGCCCGACATCTTGAGCAGAATCCGGCGGTAGCGCATGGCTCATGCTAGCACAGGCGGGTGCCGCCCGACTGACGGCCCGCCGTCCGGAACCTCCAGGCGGCTGCTAGTCGCCCCAGTCCTCGGACTCGCCGATGTCCAGGCCGTCAGCCTCATCGCCGTCGCCGGAGTCATCGCCGCCGCCCTCGGTGGACGCCGGCCGGTAAACCGGCTGGCCCTGGTTGTCGGCGGTGCCGCTCAGGAAGTAGTAGCCGGGCTGGTAACCCTCGAGCCCGGAAGCATCTTCCGGTACGCCCCACAGCGGGCCGTAGACGTTGTCGTAGCCGTAGCCCTCGTAGAGCTGCCCGTCATCGCTGCGCGGGGCGTAAACCGGCTGGTTGTAGTAGGACATCTCGCTGTCATAGCGGTAGCCGGCCGTGCCGTGGGCGATATCGGCGCGCGGGCTGTAGGCCAGGCCCTCATCGCGGTACTCCCCGGCGATGTACAGCTGATCGCCGGTGCCGAAGTACATGCCCAGCATCTCCGGGCTGGCCACCAGCAGCGTCTGGCGATCCACCGGCGTCGCCTCGTCAAAGACGCGGGTGGCTTCCACCAGTACGTCTTCCTTGATCACCTCATCCTCGGCCCAGGCATCGTCGGTGGCCCAGGCCGCGCCGGTCAGCAGCAGGCCGCCTAGCAGCGTCAGTGTCAGGATTCTGCCCATCGTTTCCTCCTCGCCGGACCGCCGCAGCGCGCCCGGCCGCGCGTACACCCTTCTGTTGCTTACCACCGTCGGCGCCCAATACGCCTGCCCCAGGTGGGCGATGATTTTAGCACAACTGGGTGCTCATCCCCCGTAGCGGCGGCCGCTGCGCCGCCGATTTTTGCGGCTTGCCCGAATCCGGCGGCAGCGACGCCGCCCGTGACGTGCGCCGGCCCGGCTCCGGTAGCGCGGGCGTCTCGCCCGCATCCCCGGTAGCCGCGCATCCTATGCGCGGCATTCAACGGGCGCGAAGAGGCTTCGCGCCTACCGGGCAGGGGCCGGACCCCGTGCCGGCCCGTCCCCGGTGGCGCGGGCGGCCCGCCAGCGATTCACCGGGGTGCGCAGGCACATTAGAAGAGAGTGAGCTCTCCTCTGGCAAGGTAATCATATGGCCCCTCTTCCCAGCTGCATCCTTCTTGAGGCACACCGATGCCAACGTCGAATGGCAAGCGGAAAACAGTGATCGGAAGATGGCCCTGCAGGCCAATGAGGCTGATCTCGCCCTTGTCCGGCCAAATGCTATGGGCGGCGAAAGGTGGATGAACGCTGGCCAATTGCACTTTCCCAATGCCAGGAACAACGATGATCTCGCGGAGCCTACAGCGGTGTTTCCGCTTGTAGCCAATATCAACACCAAGGTTCAGCGTGTATATCATGCTGCCACCTGACAGGCTAATGCCAGTATACTCAATGCCTATCCAGCATCCGTCTGGGCCAACGCAAGTAGTACTTCGCCCTAACCCCGGGATGGCCGTCTTAGGTCAAGTAGGGGCCGAAGCCCGCGCCGGCCCGTCACCAGTGGCGCGGTCGTCTCACCGGGTACTCATGCCTGAGCCCGGATCACACCCGGCGCTGCCTCAGTCGCCGAGGCTGTCCAGCAGGTAGTCCGCGGCGGCCTTGAGCTGGGCCAGGAAGCGGTGCTGGGTGAAGTGCTCGGCACGCTCCCGGCAGGCGGCCTCGCCGATCTCGAGGCGACTCAGCCGGTCGACGGCGTCGTCCAGCGCCTGGGGGGTCTGCTCGGCGAAGTGCGTGCCCGTACGGCCGGCGAGCACCGTCTCGGCGGCGCCACCGTAGCCCAGGGCCACCACCGGCCGCCCGCAGGCCATGCACTCCACCGGCGTCAGGCCGAAGTCCTCCTCGGCCGGGAAGACCAGGGCGCGGCAGTTCTGGTACAGGATCCGCAGCTCGTCGTCGCTGACGGCGCCGAGGAACTCGATGTTGCGCCCCGCCATCCGCTTGAGGCGATTCTCGAGCGGTCCCTCGCCCACGATCAGCAGCTGCTCCTCGCGGTGGTTGAAGGCCTCGATCGCCAGGTCGACCCGCTTGTATGGCACCAGCCGCGAGACCGCCAGGAAGTAGTCGCGGGCGCCGCTCTGGTCCGGCACGAAATACTCGGTATCGACCGGCGGGTAGACCACCGGCGCGCGGCGGCCGTAGATGCGGCGGATACGCTCGCGGACGGTCTCGCTGATCGCCAGGAACTTGTCGACGCGCTGGGCGCTGGCGTGGTCCCAGAGGCGCAGGTAGTGCGCCGACCAGCGAAAGACGCGGCCCGCCAGCGGAGACAGCTTCGTATGCTGCAGGTAGGTGTGGTAGAGGTCCCAGACGTAGCGCATCGGCGTGTAGCAGTAGCAGAGGTGCCGCTGCCGCGCGTGGGTCAGCACCCCCTTGGCCACGGCGTGGCTTGAGCTGATCACCAGGTCGAAGTCGCGCAGGTCGAACTGCTCGATCGCGCTGGGCATCAGCGGCAAAAAGCGCTGCCAGTTGCTGGTCGAGCCCGGCAGCCGCTGCAGGCCGCTGGTGATGATGTGGGCGTCCTCCAGCTCGGGCGGGGTGTTGCGGCGGTCGTGGACCAGGGTGTGGATCGGCGCGGTCGGGAACAGCTGGTGCATCAGGATCAGGCAGCGCTCGGCCCCCCCGAAGGTGGTCAGCCAGTCGTGGACCAGTGCAACCCTAGCCGGCGCGGCCATGCTCGTTCACCTCGAACCGTATCACCCCGGGGATGGTGTCCACCGGTTGGTAGGGCAGATACAGAAAGTTCTGCGCCGGGAAGTACTGCACCGGTGACGGGGCGTTGTCCAGCAGTATAAACCGTGCCAGCGGCGTCAGACCGATGTGGCCGACGTTGAGCGTCAGCAGCGTCTCGAAGCGCGGATCCTCGCCCAGCCAGTAGATCAGCAGGTACTCCTCGGACTCAGGCTCGTAGAACCAGAAGCCGAAGATGCTCAGGTTGTGCACCTGGAACTGGGCCAGCGGGTCGGGATCGGGCGAGACCGGGTCGAAGCCGCCCTGGGAGTAGACCCACAGGTCGTCGGCCTCGGGCTGCTGGAAGGTGTAGCCCTGGAAGCGGAACGGCGGCGTGATGTGATAGCAGCCCTTGATCGCTTCGTTGAGCGTTCTCAGCGCGTAGTAGCTGGCCTTGGGGGCGCCGCTGATGTCCAGCAGGCCGCAGCACTGGGCGGGCCGCTGGCCGCTGGGGTCGGAATCCTGGATCGAGGCGAAGATGATCCGCTCGACCCCCAGCCAGCCCAGGTAGAGCGCCCCGCGGGCGTACATCGCGGCCTGCTCGGCCTGGTCGACGCCCACCCAGTTGTAGCAGGTCGAGACGCCGAAGCTGGTGACCCAGACGTGCATCCGCCGCTGGGCCGCCCAGCTGACCACGTCGGCGGCATAGGGCAGGCTGTGCTCGCTCATCGGCGCGTCGCTGGTGCGCTCGATGGCGCCCTTGGGCGGGAAGAGGCTCAGCGCGATGACGTCCAGGCTCCTCAGCGCGCCCTGGCTTTCCAGCATCTCGAGGTAGGTCAGGTCCGCGCCGCGGATGCCGCCGCTGACGATCCGGGCGTCGCTGTCCGCCAGCACGATCGCGGTTCGCGCCAGGCTGACCAGGTCGGTGTAGCTCTGGGACGACAGCCCGATCGAGTAGTTGATGTTGTCCAGCAGCTGGTAGTGGGTGAAGGTCGCGCCGTAGCGGGTGGCGACCGCCTCGCAGAACGCGACGTAGAACTCCACCACGGGCACGCGGGCGGTCAGCACGGGCATGATCTCGAAGCCGGCGCGCTTGAGGCGGCTGACCACCTGATCCAGCACCGCCCAGTCGGGTTCGGCCTCGGCCAGGAAGTGCTCCATCGGAATCGCGACCCGCACCAGCCGGCAGCCCGTGCTGGCCGCCGCCTCGATCTGCTCGCGGGTCAGGTTGTAGTTGTCGAGGTGCACCCCCAGCGGATGGTGGTCCGGTTTGGCCCAGGCCCCGTTGAACGGAGCGGGCGCCAGCAGCGGGGGGCTGACCTCCGGTGTCTCCAGCGAGGGCACGGACTCCGGCACCCGAATGGTGCCGACCGGCTCGGCGCGGGCGGCCGGTGCGCCCAGCAGCACTGCGGCCAGCGCGATCATTACGCGGCCCATCATCAACGACTTGCACCTGCTCCGCATCGCTAGGTCTCCGTCCGGCGCACCCGGGCGTAGAGGTCCAGGTGGCCCTGGGCCAGCCTGCCGAAGCTGAAGCGCTCCGCGTACTGGCGCTGCCGGTCCACCTGCTCGGTCCACTCGCGGGCCAGCCGCCCGCCCAGCAGCTCCTGTATCAGGACTGCGAGGGCCTCGGGCGTGTTCTCCTTCGGCGCGTAATACGGGTGCTCTTCCTTGCTGCCGCCGCCGACGACCACGGGCAGGTCCAGGTGGCTGATCGCCGCCACGCTGGAGCGCTTGCTGGAGTAGCCCTCGTCGAAGGGGAACACCGCCAACATGTGCTGCTGCGCCATGTCTTCCAGCCGCTCGCGCGGGATGTGGCCCAGCCGCACCACCGCCTCGGCGAGGTCCAGCTCGGTGATCTGGCCCAGCAGCTGCTCCGTGCGCTTTTCGCCGGGCGGGAAGTCGCCGCCCAGGTAGAGCATCGCGGGGGTGCCTGCCTCACGCACCAGCTTCAGCGCGGAAAGCAGGCGGCCGAGGCCCTTGCCCTTGGCGGGCAGGCCGTAATGGAACAGGCTGAGCTCCCGGCGGCCGTCCGGACCACTCGAGGTAGACAGCGGCGGCACCTTGCGGCCCTCGGCCTCCAGCCAGACGGCTTCCAGCTCCTCGCGGCTGCGCAGCACGTTGCCCACCGGCAGCGCCACCACCGGCTTGTTCGGCAGCTTGCCGACCAGCGGCTTCAGCTCCGCCTCGCTGGTCACTACAAGCGCGTCCGTGCTGGGCAGCATCTGGTCCATCACCATCCTGCGCAGCGGGTGGCTGGTGGTCCATTCGTGGAGTGTGACGACCACGCGGCTGCGCGACTGCATCCCCGCCAGGTTCTGCGGCAGAAAGCCCGGCCCCACCGAGGTGCCGTAGCCCTTGGAGGGGTACTGGACGTGGACGATGTCGTAGCCCGCCTTGCGCAGCTCGCGGGCCAGCTTGTTGAGCGAGAACACCGAGAAGCCCTTGACCGGGTGCAGGTGCAGGGTGGTCAGCTGGCCGAACGGCGGCTCGGCCGGGCCGTGGTGCTCGTCGAAGTACAGGTGCACCTCGGCGTCCAGCGCGATGTGCTGCGCCAGTTCATAGGTGTAGTCTCCCACGCCGCAGCGCGTATCGCCGGCGCTGCCGCTGACCAGCGCGATGTTCATGGGCTATAAGTGTAGCGCACCGGCGGGGGCGGGACCGCCTTGCGGCGGGACGGAACCGGAATCCAGCTCCATCAGCGCGGGGCCTTTGCCGCCGCCGCAGCCAGCGGCGAAGGCGGCGATGATCATCATGGCCAGCGTGAACTGGCCGAATCTGCGATATAACATAGCTGTTACCTCTCTTGCTACGGATGGGTGACGGGGCCGGGGCTGCAACCCCGGCCTTTCAACATCTTGCTCAGCCTTCCTGCATCCCGCTTACGGGCCACCTCCCCATGCTGAACTCGAAATCACTCGCATTCCCAAATGAGGCTCTATTCCAATCTCGGATCCATACGTGTAGCCAGCAGGCGGCTCCTGTTG
>Ga0180431_10004948_pt1 | contig 16485 bp, 15 predicted proteins | sample SS_ome_11_FD_132459 | JGI IMG/M metagenome (GOLD analysis project Ga0180431, IMG submission 132459) | Hypersaline lake sediment archaeal communities from the Salton Sea, California, USA - SS_1_MS_1 metaG | ecosystem: Environmental > Aquatic > Non-marine Saline and Alkaline > Hypersaline >... | reverse complement strand
TGATGACAATCGGCAGCTTTTCATTTTCCGGGGTGGGAGTAACTATTGTCTCGGTAGTATCCTCGGTTTCCTGCATAGACAATTTTATCCCCCCTAACCAGAAGACCAGGATGACTACGACTGCCGCCGCGATTACGATTATAACCAGCCATAGCCAAAAAGGCATACGCCAGCGCGGCGGTGTAGAAGCCGGTTCCGGCGCAGCGGGCGCAGGCGTTGATTTTTCGGGGAATATTTGATCAGTGGGCATGAGATTGGGATTAGAAGATGGAAAATGGAAGAAGGAAGGTGGAAAGTAATATAAAGGTTTCTACCTTCCTTCTTCCACCTTCTATTTCCTATCCTCAATTATACCAAAAAACTTCCCGCCAGGCGAGACCTGGCGGGAAGCTATCTAGAAAGCGACTTTTGCCTATTTAGTTGGGGTCGCGATCAATTGACGACGGAGGTAAACGACTCCGATACCGGCACCTAGTGCCAGGGCTGCCGTCACAATGGCGATCACCAGCGTGTTGCCGCCAGTTTCAGCCGCGGCTGTTTCCACAGTCTGAGCACCGGCAACCTGGGCAGCGGCAGCTGAACCGGAGCTAGGCCCGGTGAAGGCTGAACCAACTCGGCCGGTAGTGGAAGTACCGCTGGCCTGACCCGGAGTACCCTCCTCATCTTTCTGTTCGACAACGATGTCATTGATGATCTCGGTATCCGGCTGGGCTTCCTGGATAATCTTGGCCTGGTAGACAGCCTCAACTTTCTGCTGCGGTTCCAGACGATCAACCTGCATAATCAGCTGGTCATTTGTAGACTGGTCGATCACGCCATCGGAAACCTCGACCACCTCTAATTGCTGCAGAGTTGCCGGCAGGATATCCTTAGCTTCAACTTCGACCGCGGCCGCGTTACCGACATTTTCGAGCACCACCCGGTACTGCATGACGTCGCCGGCTTCGACAACGCCGCCGTTAACGTCCAGCATATCCTTGCGCGGTACCACGTAAGGCTCAGGTGGTTCCAGCGGCTGTGACGGAATCGTGGTATCGACAATGGCTTCTTTCGGATCAACACCGAGAGCGCCGGCAATAGCTTTGTTTATGAAGTCAAGACCGTTACCCGGCAACTTGGAATTGATGCGGGCGGAGAAAGTCTTGGTGACAGTCTCGCCGTAGCCGACATCGCCAAGATACCAGAACAAGGCATTGCCTGAATCTAGCGCACCACCGGTGTCAGTCACCTCGATATAACGCTCATCGTAATCATCAACGATCCAGGCCTCGCGAGCAGTAACCCCTTCAGCACTGAAGCTACCTGTCTGCTCAGTGTTGGTGTAGCTGACTGTATAGGTCAGAGTCTCACCAGCAGCGGCGGTATTAGAAGTGACATTAGTTTCATCGTTGTCCGTTACCAGCTTAACTACATCTAGAACCGGGGACGGTTCAACGTTACCTGGAACCGTCACGGTAGTAGTTACAGCATCAGTCAAGACTTCTTCAGGTTCTCGGGTTACATCAGTATTAGGAGGCATATCAATCACCACACCGGTATTACGAATCGTGTAGGTTCCAGGATTGAGACTACCGCGCACATTTGTGTAAAGATCTTCTGCTCTGCTAAATCCAGCTGCCCAATTAGCGTCTTCCATGTGGATGATGGTATCGTTGATACCATCACGGTCGATGTCCAGTATTCGCTGCGGTTGATCAACCGGTGAAGGCGGTAATTCTAGACCAGTCACATAATCGTCACCAGGCAGATTGGTATACTTACGAACATCAGGGCTAGTTCCGGAAATTCCCAATGTCTCATTTTGTCCGATTATTCCGATTCCGGAAAGGCTGCCTGATTCCTCAAGCTGCGTCTGCTCTATTTGCGAAAGTGGCTGAACAATATTCAGCTTCTGCTGCAGAAGTTCTTCCAGCTCCTCTACCGTCGGCTGCGGACTCAGTTCGCCGAATGCCTGCTGGACAACATCCTGGTTAGGAATCAGCAGCGAGGTCAGGAACCAGACATTTTGGGCATCGCCCGGGCCTTTGTTACCGCCGGAAGTTATGTAGTTAAGGCGATCTTTGGGATTAGCAACCGTCTTGTCCACCTGCTCTGTTACCCATAGTTCATAATCCTCTTGCGGCTGAACGCCTTCTTTGACTAAGAAAGTATCTTCAGCATGACAAGGTTCAGTCTGGTACAACCCTGACGGATCCGGGTACTGATCAGACTGACAGGTGGCATCATTTATGACCGTGGTTTGGTTAGGAGTACTATCCTTAACTTTGGCTGTGTATTTCAGAGTTACCGGCAAAGTAGCACCCGGACTCATTGTACCAACATCGAAACAGACATGGTCAGCAAATTCGGCTGATGTACATTCGGTCCCTTGGGTTACGGTAACTGATTCAAGATGCTCAGTGTCATAGTAATCATTCACTTCCATATTAGTCAGCTCCCCGGTTCCGGTGTTGTCTAGAGTCAGAGTATAAGTCACCGTATCTCCCGGATTAACTTCCTTGGGAGACACTGACTTGGTCAGGTTGGCCTCATATTCTTCGGGAGGGAAAGGAGAAGCGCCGATGTCGAAGAGGCTGAAAGCCTCACAGGGAGTTGCCAGGGGATGATTGGCAGAACAAACTGCATCGTTTCTTACATCTTCGTGGAATCCTTGAACGTCTTCCTTAACATTGATTGTATAAGTCATTACCACCTCATCACCGGCAGCAATAGACCCCAGGGAGAAGCAAACTTTGCCTGGGTTACTTAGACACTGCTGTGTCTCTGAATTAATGGTACTTTCGTCTAGATATGTTTCGTCGAAGTCATCCATAATCGACACATTATCCAGGTCTTCAGTGCCATCGTTAGAAACAGTCAATGTATATTCAACTGGATCCCCCGGGAATACATTTTCCTCGGGATTTTCCAACTTGGCTAAATTAGCGTCATACTGCTCGACCTGTCCGGGTTTATTGACTGTGTAGAACAAACTGTGCGCATCTACCCAGTTCCAGTTAAAATAATCCAGGTCTTCGGGGTAAGACTCATCATTCAGTTCTGCTGAAGTAACAGCAGCACCGTTGCCAAGTGTGTTCCCAAAGAGAGTATCACTACAAGTACCAATCAGGTTAGGATACTGCAGCGGGTTCGGATCCTCGTCCTTAAACTGAATAGCAACGTAGATAGTACCGGACCCATCTCGATCAGCCCAATCAGCATATACTATACCATCATTGAAATCATCGCCATCAAAACTGGCTTTAGTGAAAGCCGCTCCAATGTCATTGCCGTTTTCATCGGCAACATAAATATCAGCAATACACTGATCATATTCAACCGGATCACCCAAACCACCGCTTTCCCAGCCATAGATGTCAGCGAACGTGATCTCGGTCGGATTTCCAGTGTACGTTAGATCCACTTTGAAAAGAGCCACACTATCCAGCTCTTCGCCGGGAACATCCCACTTCGATGGGTCTACTTTGTCTGTCTGAGTACCCCAGATGGTGGTTTTTACAATCCCCCAGCTGACTTCCTGGGTCGGGGTTCCCGATACCTGGACGCCGGCAATCTGGATACTTCCGCCCGGGCCGGTGAAACGAAGTTTGCCGTTTTCTGGAATATATATAGTCAGCGGTTCCCCTCCAATATTGTTGCTGCAAGTTCTGGATATCGGCTCAAAAATGCTGTTGTCATTGACACACTCACCTTCTCCCGCTTTGACATCTTCTATCCTCTTTGAAGCTACCGGTATACCGCTCGGATCCAGGGCTTCAATTACCAAGGGCTCACTTTGTGTATCCGCGGAACTGAAATAACCCAGCATCATGGTGAGATCATATTCCCCCTCCGGCCAAGCACCGCCAGGGTAACCGGAAGATAGATCCAAGACTACCGGGCCAACCTGGTCATGCATGGAACACTGTTCTCCCGGAGGTCCTTCTAAGCCGCAATCCCAACGAGAAGTTAGGGCTGGATTGAAAGGCGGATTAGGAGCGTTCGGACCATAATTTTCACCGGGCAAATCGGGGTTCTGGGTTACCGTATAGGTTTCGCCAGTAGTAGTCGTACCATTGCGCAGCTCAATCCAGCCGGTGTTAATTTCCTCGCGGGGTACACCGATCAATGTCGCAATTTGGTCCCAATAAGCAAAAGTTACAACGCTAAGTACCGCCACCGCAACTACGATAATGGCGATCAGGATTGTGTTCCGTCTTGTCATATTTGTTGATTTTTAGCCCAAACAAGCCAAAAACGGCTTGATTCGTTCTAAGTTATGATAAATAAAGTTATTCACAACAGAACAAAGCTTTTTTCACTATTCATTATATCATTTCAAATGGGCTTAGTCAATGTGTAAAATGAAATCTAGTCAAAACATACCCAAAAAGAATAGAGGTCGGATATTATCCGACCTCTATCTCTATTCTTTAGGAATCTATTTCAGGTTAGCTTTGCCGCCGGCATCTTCAATCTTTTTCTTGGCTTCCTCGGCATCCTTCTTCGGCATTTTCTCTTTGAGAACCTTGGGAGCACCGTCGACTAAGTCCTTGGCGTCCTTGAGTCCTTTACCAGTAATCTCGCGCACAGCTTTGATGACCTGAATCTTCTGGTCACCGGCTTCCGCCAGCTCCAGATCAAACTCAGTCTTTTCCTCTTCACCGCCGCCGGCTTCGCCGCCGCCGCCAGGTGCCGCTACCGCTGCGACTGGAGCCGCCGCGGACACACCGAATTTGTCTTCCAAGACCTTGACCAGCTCAGAAAGTTCCAAAACGCTCATTTTTTCCACTTCTTCAACGAGCTTTTTGAATTTCTCCGGGACTTCAACGTCCTTTTTTTCTTCCTTAGCTTCTTCTTTGGTTGCAGGTTTTTCTTCTGCCATATAATTGGTAATTATTTACGCTAAATTAAGAATATTAAGCTTTAGCGTCTTTAATTGAATTAATAACATTGACTAAACCGCGCAGATTACCGGCTAAAACGTTAACAAAGCCGGATACCGGCGCATTGATAGTACCCACTAATCTGCCCAGCATTTCCGGCTTGGTCGGAAGTTTGGCCAGCTCAACAACCTTTTCTTTCTTCAAAATATCCATATCCAGAATTCCCAGGTTAATCTCTGGTCTCTTTTGCTCTTTGGCAAATTCATAGACCACTTTAGCCGGGGCAATTTCATCTTTGCCGGCAAATACCGCTGCCATCTGCCCGGTCATCTGCTCCATCTTCAGCTCCTTGCGTTTTGATTTCTCCAGCGCCAATTTGATAAGAGTGTTCTTAGCAATCACAATCGAGGCTCCGGTCTCCCGTAGCTTGGCCCGCAGTTCATCAAAATCAGCCACGCTCAGTCCGGCGTAGTCTACAAAAACCACACTGGGTGCATTATCAAAGTTAGTAACCAGTTCTTTGACGATTTCTTCTTTTTGCTGGCGAGTAATAGCCATAGGTTTATAAAATCCTGCTCATAAGGACAGCAGGAAAACTTAAAGATAACTAGTATCTTTGGTGTTCTCGGCTGGAATTACCCTCGCTAGGCTCAGACTGAGCCTGTCGAGGCACCCGCTGTCTTAGAACGATTAAATCTATATTGTAGATACATGATAGCTCATCTGATTGTGTTGTCAAGTATTCTTTGTCAGCCTTGCGCCCGGTGAACCGTTAAGAGGCAACGAACCATTTCTTGTTACTTTTTTACCCAAAAAAGTAACCAAAAAGGGCCCGCCACCGCTACAGCGGGGTCCCGCCCGCGGCGGGAGGGGCGCGAACCGCCATGCTCTATTCTTGCATACTACTTTCTTTTGGGGCTTGCGCGCGCCCCCGGACCCCACCACTCATTCTAGTTAATTTATTATTTTTTAGTTCTATTTTAGGTAACTAGCATAAGAAGCTCCACTGGGGGTTCGGGGGAAAATGCGGGAACATATAGAAAGCATAGACACACTTTCCTGCACATAGGACCCTTCATTTTCCCCCGAAGGTTTTTGGCTACTTTTTGGCTTCAAAAAGTAGCGCGAGGCTGGGGAATGACCAAGCTTAAATCATTTACATAACCACCCCCGGAAGCCTCAAGGATTCCTTATACCAAAGGTGAAACTCTATAAGATGAAACCCGACTCGAGCCGGGTATAATCGATTAAAAAAACCGGAGCAATGATCCGGCTTTATCTATACAAAAACGTTTTACTGATAATACGGCGATATCATGGTGTAGATTTTGGTATCAAAAGCCTTACTGATACTGCCTGCCTCCGGTCCCTGGATGAATTGGCGCAGCGCCAAAAAACAAGTGAGAATTATCACCAAAATTGCGATTACGACCAGGCCGATATACTTGGGGTTGGTGTATTCAATTTCGGAAGTAACCATCTGAAATTAGAGCAATTAGTAATTTAGTCTAAATACTTACTCTTATTATCCAAATGCTCTTCATACGTCTCACTAAATATTGTATCACCCTCCGGTGTATTTAGAAAGTAACGATACGAAGTGATCTCCGGGCTGATAACAGCATCAATTGCGGCCAGACCCGGATTACAAATCGGTCCTGGCGGCAGGCCGGCATAACGATACGTATTGTAGGGCGAATCAGTGCGGACATCTTCCAGAGTGGGCTGCAAAGCACTCTTATTGGTGACAAAATTTACCGTGGCATCGGACTCCAGTTTCTGACCGCTTTTCAAGCGGGCAATAAATATCCCGGCCACTGCCGGCATATCCTCTTCGCGAGCTTCTTTTTGGACAATGCTCGCCAGGGTCACTGCCTCATACAGGGTCCAGTTGCGCTCAATGATAGCCGCCCGCCGGTCCGGATCCACCTTGGTATCAAAATTTTCGAGCATCTCGGCTACGACGTCGCGCATTTCGGAATTGCGATAAAAGCGATAAGTGTCCGGAAACAGAAAGCCTTCCAATGTCTGGTCAGCTGGGATCTCCGCCAGCCAATCGTAACCGTAATCTTTCTCGGCAGCGGCTTCCAGGAAATCAACCTCGATTTGCTTACGGTAATCAGATGGCAGCGGTGCCCCCAGACCGGTGGTGCCAAATTGCTCGGCAACTTCCGTGGCAATCTGCTCCAGTCGCCAGCCTTCGGGGATAAAAAGCTCAACTTCGCCGGAGCGATCATTCGTCAGCACCGACACCAGCTGCGGAATTGTCATCCCCGGACTGACTGAAAACTGGCCCGGCTTGAATTCCCCCTTCACTTTTTCTGACCAAACGTAGTATTTGAAAGGAATTGTGCCGGCAATTATTTCCTGCTCGGCCAGCATATCCGCTATCTCTTCGGTCCCCATCCCCTCCTCCACAACGATTTCGACAAAGACATCCATATCCCCGGATTGCGCATTTGTTATCGACTGCTCCAGCCAAATGTAGCCAATCCCGACCACCAGCCCGATGATAACTACAATGCTTACCAAAATAAATAGCCTCCGCCGAAAGGAGGTCTTCTTATCGCGGTCCAATTGCCATTTAAATTCTTCTCGCATCTTATAGAATATCTTCCCACTTAGTTCCATCCAGAGACTTCACCAGTTTTTTCACTTCCGGCACTTCGTCTTTGGGAACAACCAGAGTGGCGTCTTTAGTCGAAACAACAATCATTCCTTCCAGCCCGACGGTGACAATAACTTTTTTGTCATCATCATTGAAAACAAGAGAATCCTTGGTCTGAAAATCGATAACCTTCCCCCGGGTTACGTTAGCATTTTTGCTTTTGGACAACGCTTCCTTAATTGCATACAAGGTCCCCGGATCGCTCCAGCCCATGTCCAGCATCAGAACAATAGCCTGGCTGGGTTTCATCTTTTCCAGAATAGCATTGTCGAAATGGACTTTTTCTAGAGAGGGATAAACGCGGCGCAGGATGCTGCCCTCCCGGGAAGACCCCAGGGCCTTTCCGATCTGAAGCAGTTTTTTATACATACCGGGCTTTTTGTCCTTGAATTGAGCCAGGACAAAATTCGGTGTGGTCACCCAGTAGCCTGGATTCCAGACCCATTTTCTAGAGGCAAACATCCGCTTGCACTTGTTGAGCGGCGGGCGGTAGTGCCAACCATTGAATTTACGAGCGGTAATTCCGTTCACTTTCTGAACTGTCGGCCCAACATTGATCCAGCCCAGGTTGGCCTCGGCATAACGGGCTTTTTCACCAAAGAATATGAAACGGTCACTGTCCTCTTCTATTAGTTTGGCTCCCGCCCGGAGACCACGTCGAAAATTGCCCGGCTTCTTCATCAGATGATCAGCCCACAAGATCGCCACCGGCTCGTCCCCGACATCGCGCAGCTTCAGCATAGCCAATCCGATTGCCGGAGCCACATCCCGCAGTGCCGGCTCGGTGATGATATTCTCATCGGGAATTTTGGGAACCTGCTTGCGAATTATGCCTGCGTACTGATCTAGTGTGGAAACATAAATCTCATCCCACTTGGCAATCGGGCTAATTCGTTCTACCGCTAGCTGTAGGGTAGACTTTCCCCGGAACATCGGGTCGAATTGTTTGGGAGTCTTCTTACGAGAAAGAGGCCAAAGCCTAGTCCCCTGACCCCCTGCAAAAATTACAACTTTCATTTTTTAATATCTGATAAGCGGAACAAAAACAAATCCCGGGAATGTCTTGGTTTCAAAGTTATCTTCGCTGACCCGCTTAACCTGAAGGATGCTGTTTTTGACCGGCAATACGCAGATGCCACCGACCTTAAGCTGGTTTAGCAATTCCGGTGGTGGCTGGGAGGCGGCCGCGGCGGCAATGATCCGATCGTAGGGAGCTTTTTCCGACCAGCCGAAAACCTCGCCCGCCAGTCTAAATTGAACGTTTTGATAACCTTTTTGTAACACGTTTTTCTTCCCGAACTCAAGCAGCTCTTTGATTCGCTCAACCGCATAAACTTTGCCCTGCTTCCCCACAATCTCGCTGAGCAAAGCTGACTGCCAACCGGAACCGGAGCCGACATCAAGTACTTTGTCTCCGGGCTGAGCATCCAAGAGCTCCAGCATGAAGGCTACCGTGGTCGGCTGCGAGATAGTCTGCTCTAAACCGATCGGCAGTGGCCGATCCTCGTAAGCTTTAAGCTTCTGCGCGGTGGGGACAAAATCAACTCTGTCAACTTTGCGAAAAGCATCCTCAACAGACTTGGAATTGATGGTGCCGTCGGCAACCAATTTGTCCACTAAATCTTTCATAGTGTAGTCAGTTTACCACTTTTTGTCACAGAAAACAAATTGAAATTAACCGCTAAAAATAGTATAATAGAAGTATAAACCCTAAAGAAAACAAATATGCCCATATCACCAATGGAAAAAGAAAGCAGAGAACGTCCTGGGGAGGTAGAACAGCGAAGCGCAGCACCCGAGCTCGGACCGCCGGAAACACCCGCCGAAGCCGCTGAGCGCCGTTTAGCTGAGTTGGATGAATCAATCCCTCAGTATAAAGCTTCCAGTGAAAAAACTACCGAGGAGCTAGATAACGCCATCCAGGAACTGAATGCCGAGCCTCCCCGGGTTGATATTTCTAAGGAGACCGTTACCCAGGAAACTCTGGGCGGAATGCGCCAAGAGAAGCAACAAATCCAGGAACAACTGGGCGGTGAAAAGCGGCCGGGAGTTGATCCTGAAGCCGGACTGACCCAGAAAAGCCCTGAAGATGCCCCGGTAGCCGTGGAAGCTTCCCGGGAACAGATGGAGTCAGTTATTTCCGACAAGATGAAAGAATCTATGGGAGAACTAGCTACCGAAGTCAAAGCGGCCCGAGCCACCGCCGAAAACGGCGAGCTCACTCCGGAGCAGATTGCCAAGCTTCCCTCTTTTGACAAGATTCGCGAAGTCTTCAAAGGATCAGAAGAAGTTGGTGGCACCGAGGTAGAAAATGGAATCGAGAAGATGGCCGAGCAGATGGCCCAAAATCTCAAAGAGAAAGGATCCGATACCGATATTCGCCCAGATGAAATTGAAGAGATGGGTCTGGAAAATTTCTCTGAACAAATCCAGGCCGCGGCAGCGGAAAATGTCCAGCGGATTGAAAAGACCCCGTTTGAAAAAGAACAGGCAGAGAAGGAAGCCAAGAAACGAACGGCTGATGCCCGCCCTGCTACCGGACGTCATACCCAGCGTACCGAAGAAGAAGGACTCAGACCAAGCGCCTGACTATATAACCCGCTCGCGGTTAGAAGGAAAAGTGACCGCGTCGGCAATGCTTTCCTTACCCTGCAGCCATTGCATAATTCGCGCCAGGCCGAACCCGCAGCCGGCGTGAGGCACACTCCCCTGACGGCGAGTGTGTTTTATATACCAGGAAAAATCATCAATGGAGCCGCCCTTTCTTTTCAGACGTGCCATCATCTTGGACCCCTCCAGGCGATACACCAGTTCATCCGGGTCGTGCACCCGGGCGGCCGCCCCGACGGCTTCCCCGCCGTGCGGCAGGATCAGATCGGCGCTGAGCACCCGCCCTGGACTTTGCTGGTCGGGAATCATGTTAAAGAACTTTTCGACTTCGACTTCCTTATCCCAATCCCACATCGGATCGGGAAATCGCACTAGAAACAGGGGCTGGCCGCTGACTGATTCAATCAGCTTCTTTTCCCGCTGGGACGAGATGTCATCGCCCCAGGAAATATCTTCTCCCATTTCCTGTAGCCGAGCAATCGCCTGGTCATAAGTCAGCTTGGGAAAAGTAACCGGGCAGTCAGCCAGATCTAGCACCCTTGACTTCAGCCCCAGCGCTTCTATTTCACTAGTCGGCAGGCTGAGCAAACCGCGCACAATCGCATTGATGAAATCTTCGATGTAGCGCAGCAGCTCATCGAAATCACCGGCAAACTCGATTTCAATCAGCGTGAACTCGGTCAGATGCCGTTTGTCCACCCGCGGCTCCGCCCGGAAACTGGAACCGACACAATAGACCTTCCTCAGCTTGGGAACATACGCCTCCAGGTAAAGCTGACCGGTCTGGGCCAGGTAGACATTACCGGTCTTACCTTCGGGCCGAAACCATTTACGGTCTCCCCCAGCCGACACTTCGAACAGGGTGTCAATGTTTTCACAAGCACCGCTGGCCCGGACGACTCGGGGAGGTAGCATTTCATAGAATCCCCGGTCATCGAGGTAGCGGCGCGCTAGCTTGAGCACCCAGTGCTCGAGTTTGGCTGTTTGGTGATCCATGTTTGTCCATTTGAGCCTGGCTTAGACAACCAGACTTCGTTACTTATTAAAAAACACCCCCGCCGGAGAGGCGGGGGTGAGAAATCTCTGAATGGTGAGGCGGTGGTGCCAGCAACAACGGAAATTTATAAAAAAAGAGCCCCCTGGGGGGACTGGCTGTCTCCTTATATTCTGATTCTGTTTTCTGTACTTGTCTTGGCACTGCTATTTATTAGGCATTTTTTCCAGGATAGCTGATAACTTCTTGCCAGGCAAGATTTGGTTGTGGAAAAGTTCTTATTTTCCGAAATTCCTGGTGCAACCGTTGTAGAAAAGAATCGCCTTGTCCAGTTCCTCGGCATCGAAATCCGGCCAGAGCGTATCCGTGAAATAAAGCTCACTATAAGAGCATTGCCAGACCAAAAAGTTGCTTAGCCGCTGTCGACCGCCGGTGCGAATTATCAGATCTGGTTCCGGGCAACCGTTAGTGTCAAGGTTCTTTGACACTAATTCTTCATTAATATCTTTAGCCGATACGTTTTGATCCACAATTTTTTTGAAAGCACGTAGGATTTCATCACGGCCGCCATAATTCAAGGCCAGATTCAGCTTGATGCGATTATTTTTTTTCAAAACTTCTTTGGCGTGAAAGAGTAGCTTTCTGACACTGAGCGGAAACTTGTCAACCTCGCCCATCAGACCTATCATCACTCCGTTTTTCTTCATCGACTTAAGGCGGTTTTGCAAAACCAGCTTGAGCAGTGAAAATATTTCTTTGAGCTCGGTGCGGGTGCGGTTTTTCCAGTTTTCGGTTGAAAAGGCGTAAACGGTCAGGACTTCTACCCCCAGACGAGCGCATTGTTCCACCGTTTGCTCCAGGGCATCAGCCCCGGCCCGGTGCCCGTCCGCACGCGAGACAGCTTCATTTTCCGCCCAGCGCCGGTTACCGTCCATAATGATTCCGATATGTTTAGGAATGCTTAAATCAACTGCCTGGGCGGCAGCTTTTTGCTGTAAAAGTGCAATTGCATCGGTTTTTATATCAGAAGCCATAAACTGACAATAGATTACAACAGTTTTCTTATTTCCGCAACCAAAAAGTCCTCGGCCTGACTATGTGCAACCTTCTTGTAAACTTTCCCCTTCTTGAAAATCACAACCTGATTCTTGGTGCCGGTGATGCCAAGGTCAGCTTCCGCCGCTTCACCAGGGCCATTTACGACACACCCCATCACCGCCAGATGCAGCGGTTTTTTTACATACTGCAATTTGCTCTCCAGGGAGTTGGCTATTTTTTCGACATCAAAGGTGGAGCGCCCGCAAGTCGGGCAACTAGTGATGCTGACACCGTCACGGCGCAAATTTAGAGAGCGCAGGATCTCCCGGCCAACCGCTACCTCTTTCACTAGTGACCCGGTGAGAGAAACCCTGATTGTATCCCCGATTCCGTCGAGAAGTAGTGATCCGATTCCGATTGAGGATTTGATCGTTCCGGCAAAGACTGTTCCCGCCTCGGTCACGCCGACATGAAAGGGATAATCGACCTTTTCGGCTAGCAGACGGTAGGCCTGGACGGTGCGCTCGACATCACTGGCTTTGAGTGCCACGATAGTATCTTTGAATCCATATTTTTCTAAAATCTTGATGTGACGCAGAGCCGAGTGCACCATCGCCCGCGCAGTGCGACCATAGCGCTTCAAGAGCGGTTTCTCTAGAGAACCCATGTTAACACCAATCCGGATCGGGACTCTGGCTGCCTTAGACGCGGTAACGACTGCTTTGACGCGATCCGCGGAGCCGATATTACCGGGGTTGATGCGCAACTTGTCAATCCCCTGCTTAATTGCTTCCAGAGCCAGCCGGTAATCATAGTGGATATCGGCAATTAGCGGAATATCAATCTGTGCTTTTATTTGACCCAGGGCTTTGGCTGCTGCCATATCCGGAACTGCCACACGCACTAAGTCGCAGCCGACCTTCGTCACTTGTTTGATCTGGCGAACAGTAGCTACCACATCCGAAGTATCGGTGTTCGTCATAGTCTGTACCGAAACGGGAGCATCTCCGCCGATTATGACGGAGCCGACTTTGACCGCTCTAGTTTTACGCCGTTTTATCATTAGATTGCTTTCAACTTAGCGACAACTTCTTCTATCACCTCAGCTGGGGTGGAAGCTCCGGCAGTCACTCCGACACTTTTGGCCCGTCTGAACCAATTTTTCCTAATATCACGAGCCGTCATTACCCGGTGCGTGCGCGGATTAATCCGTTTGGATATTTCCACCAGTCGCTTGGTGTTGGCACTACTAGACGAACCAATTACTATTACAACGTCACTTTTCCTGGGTATTTCTTGGATCTCTTGCTGCCGGCGTTTGGTTGGCAAACAAACTGTGTCTAGAAAACGAATCTCTTCCACCTTACCGGCCAGACTCGCCAAAATTTCTCGGATCCGGGCTTCACTCTGAGTTGACTGCACTACTATACCCAGCTTCTTGATTCTCGTAATTTCAGAACTATCGGCAGCTGATTCCAGAATGACCGGGTTTTTAACTTGGCCAGCAATTCCGACCACCTCATCGTGTCCTTTGTCGCCGATAATCGCTACGCGGTAGCCCTGGCGTTCCAGGCGGCGAGCGGCCTGGTGAATATCAGCCACCATCGGGCAGGTTGCATCTACAATCTTCAGTCTCCGTGACCGGGCTTTTTGATAAGTCTCCGGAAGGCTGCCGTGGGCCCGGATAAGGATAGTAGAGCCCGGCGGTATCTGAGAAATCTTGTCCACCACCCTGACTCCGGCCGCGTCAATATTTTTGACTACAATTTCGTTATGTACAATATCGCCCAGCATGTAAACTTTGCCGGGCCGATCGTGGGCTGTCTTGAGCGCTTTTTTGACAGCAATGCTGACGCCGGCGCAGAAACCGGCGTATTTGGCAACTTTAACTCGCATTAAAATTCTCTTTCAATGATATAAGTAGCTATGCCCTGGAAAAATTCCTTTTCCGGCTTCCGGATTTTTGCCGACGCAATCGCTCGCTTGGCCTGCAAGGCATACTTTTTCGCTAAATCCCGGGAGTAATCAAGCGCACCGGACTCGGTCACAATGCGGCGGGCTTCTTTGATGTCAGCCTTCCTGATATCCGGTTTACCCAGAATAGAATCAAAGCGACGACGGTCAGCCGGCCTAGCTTTTTTTCTCACCTGGTCAACCAGCAGCGTCTGTTTTCCCTCCTGTAAATCAGACCCGACTGGTTTGCCCAGTTTTTTCTCGTCTGCGAACATGCCCAGGATATCATCCTGGATCTGAAAAGCTATTCCCAGAGGCAAAGCGTACCGTGAGAAAGCCCGCTGAACATAGTCCGGTGCGCCACCCAGAATTCCGCCCAAGATCAGCGGTGACTCAACCGTGTAGCGGGCCGTTTTATATTCTAGAACTTCCAAAATGTCTTTTTCCGAGGCCCGGCCACGGGCACCAATTAGTACGTCCATAATCTCGCCGTAACCGGTAGCTTTGAGAACATTATTCATATGCTGCACCGCGGCAATTCGGCGCGGCGCCGGAAATTTTGAGTCAAGAACAATTCGATAGCAGTATGACGCCAGGATGTCGCCCAAGACTAACGAAACCGATTCGCCAAAATGGCCGGACTCGCCATAGTCTAGTTTTGACTTATGGTATTCACGATAAATCGCGTGCGCCGCCGGCCCACCGTGACGCAGATCATCTTGATCTATAATGTCATCGTGCATCAGCAGGAACGTGTGGAAGATCTCGATGCCAATGGAAGTCTTTTCTGCCTCCCGAATATCCCTGCCTCCGACTGCCTTGTACGCCTGAATAGACAAAATGGGGCGAATCCGCTTGCCGCCCCGCAAAATTTGCCGCTTGGCCGCAGCCAGCATATGCCGAAAAAAAGGATGCCAATCTTTGACGTCTTTGATCTCTTTATCAAAAAACTTGCGGATCAGCTCCGCAATCTTAGGTTGATAGTCTTCTAACTGACGCTTGGCCTCTGAGCCTGTCATGGAGGGTTGACTTTTATTTATAATTAGTGTAAGATATGGTCACATTAAGGAGGGATTATGCGGGAAAAAATCAGGGCATATTTCACCCCGGAATACGAGGAGGGGAAGGGATATCGGAACTCCTGGATCGACAGCCACATCGGCATGCCGGCCGTATCAGTGCTCTTCATCATAGTGGGCGGTCTCGTCTGCCTGCTAGGAGGAGGCATATTCGGTGCGTCCATTCTGTTGATCGGCATTGCCGGCCTGCTCGTTTCGATCATCAACCTTCTCACCTACAACCGGTGACCTAGTCGAGAAGCCTCAACCCGAGGCTTCTTTCATTTCTTGTCTTTAAGATACTGGAATGAGCTGTATGCTGCCCGGGCTCCCTGAGAAGCGGAATTAACAATCTGTTCAAAATGACCTGTCTTATCAGTGATATCGCCGGCTGCATACAAGCCGTCACGGTTTGTCATTTGATCAAGATCCACAATGATGCGCCGCCCTTCATTCAGCTTAGCACCGAGTTGTTCAGCTAGTTCACTGGCCGGCTCCGCCCCGATTTCTATAAAAAGCCCGTCTACTTTGAGTTTCTTGCTCCCCGCAAACTCTTTGTCTAAATCAACCGAGGTGACAGTTTTATCACCATTTATCTTAATGACATTGGTTTGTAAAATTACCTTGATTTTATCATTTTTAGCAACACGGTCAATCCAAATTGGCTCGCCCTTGAGCTTATCACCGCGGGCGATCAGATAAACCTGAGGACAGTATTGCGTCAGTAGAATGGCAGCCATCGTGGCCGCATCACTCCCCCCAACTACGCCGACAGTCTTACCTTTATAAAAGGGGCCGTCACAAGTAGCGCAATAAGCCACGCCTTTGCCGTCAAATTCTTTTTCTCCAGGAACGCCCAGCTTGCGCCGCACTGTTCCCACTGCCAAAATCAAAGTGCGCGCCTGATATTCTTTGTCGCCAACTTTGACCTTGTACACACCGTCTGCCTCGCTCACCTCTTCCACCCGGGCGTCAACTATCTCGACGCCAAGTGATTCCACGTGGCTACGAAACTTATCCATCAAATCCATCCCGGAAATCTCCGGAAAGCCAGGATAATTTTCTATTTTGTAGGCATTGACGGCCGTGCCGCCCGGGGTTTCCCCGATCAGCAATGGGTTCAAACCGTAGCGCTGGGTGTAAATAGCGGCGGTGTAGCCGGCCGCGCCGGTGCCGATGATGATGACGTCGTGCATATTTTTTAAATCCTTTCCATTAAATATTCGCTAAAATCTGTCAGGCGGTGTTTAGGTTTGGTTTCTCTTGTTTCCAGAATCCGGAAATGTTTGCCGTAGAGTT
>Ga0180431_10004942_pt1 | contig 16493 bp, 15 predicted proteins | sample SS_ome_11_FD_132459 | JGI IMG/M metagenome (GOLD analysis project Ga0180431, IMG submission 132459) | Hypersaline lake sediment archaeal communities from the Salton Sea, California, USA - SS_1_MS_1 metaG | ecosystem: Environmental > Aquatic > Non-marine Saline and Alkaline > Hypersaline >... | reverse complement strand
TGCCACAGCACCAGGCTCCCGCACCGAAAAAGACCATTTCCCGAACGTCAAGAATAGCGCCGAGAAGCTCTCTGGGTGCATCGTACACACCTTGCATGCGCCCCAGCCGACAAGGATCTTGATAGGTAGCGCGACCGCCCAGCCTTTCCTTTTCAGGAAGGCCGGCCTTTCTCAAAAACTCCGTCAGGTGCATCACCTCAAAGGGGAAAGGCCCCGAAGATTCCGGATAAAGATGTTTCAGAACATAGCTGCACTCCCCGCAGGCTGTAACGATGGTCTTAGCGCCGACATTCTTGAAAGATTCCACATTCAAATTGCGGAGTTTTTGAAACGACGTCCGATCCCCGGTCCAAATGAGGTCGTGCCCGCAACATCTTTCATTTTGCAAAACCACCGGCTCCACACCCAGTGAATTCAGGATTCTCACCGTATCGACGGCAATTTTTGTCAGCGTCACATTTAATCCGGAGAAAAACGCTTCGAAATAGGGAAGACACCCGACAAAGTATAAGATCTCACCCTGAGAGGACACCTTCAGGTCCGGGCTGATCCAGTCCAAACGTTTCTGGTTTAACCCCGGTGCGGTCTGCATGCGCATGAGCCCCTGCAAAGCCCCTCCGTGACTTAACAGGCCTTTTGATTTCTCTTTCCCGTATAGCGGGCGTATCGCCCGAATGAATTCGGTAAAAGAGATCCCCACGGGACAACGCTCGTTACAAAGGCCGCAGGTAAGACAAGTCCAAGCCTTTTCCCGGACATATTCCGATTCAAGTCCTTCCTCAATGGCATATTTGGCAACGAGACGTGGAGAAAAATCCCGGTCTACCTGAGCCAAGGGGCAGGCCCCGGTGCATTTTCCGCAGTCAACGCAGTGGAAAACCTGAAAGTCTTCAATGAATTTTGACAATGCACTACTTTGATCCAAGAGAGTTCCTCGCAAGAATCCAGCGGTTTGAAAATGGGCCGGACAGGGCGGCCACTGGGGTCTTTTTCAAAGCGCTAAGCTTTTACAAATCCCCTATGCGTTTCCCTGTGAGGGCTGGGGCTTACGGCCTGTAAACGCTGATGCAAACGGTGATTTTCCGAGCCCGGAGACCGATTCAACAAAGGCGTTCATTTGATCAAAAAGCCGCTCTTTTTCATTGAATGAAAAAGTGAGCGTTAAAAACCTGTTAGATTCCAATCCAACAATATGCATGAGTTCTCGAATACATGTCGCCACTTTTTCGGCTTGCGCGGGTCCCGGACCGTACCGGCATTCCTTTTCCTTACATCCAAGCACCATCACCCCTTGTGCGCCCCGCTCAAAAGCGAAAAGTACCATCGCAGGATCTACGCGTCCTGCGCACATCACCTTGATGGGGTAGACGGTGTAATGGGGTGCGGAATCCGACTGACACAAATCCATGTAACATCGATAGGGCGCCCAATTGCAGAAAAAGGCCAAAATTGGGCCGTGGCTATCCCAGGATTGCATTCATCACCTCTTCGTAATATTGCTGTTCGGAGGCGGCCATATGAACGGCGCCCGTAGGACATTCGGAGATACAGTTTCCACAGCCCGTGCACAGCCGCGGGTCGATCCATGAAGAAGCCACCCCCCGGGAGATCTCCTCCAGATGTGCGGCCCCTTCAGGACAAATGTCCGCACATCTGCCGCAACCACGGCAGAATTCCGGGTCTACTTGCGCCGCCAGGGAGTCCCCAAGCCCGGTATTGTCAAGCACATCTTCCAGTGCCTTGCCGGCAACGGATGCTCCCAACGTCTTATCCGGAATCTTGATTGCTTGTGACCATGACGCCATATATACGCCCGGAATGCCCGTTTCGAGGGTTCCGAAAGCCTTACTGCTCACGGCGTGAATCGGTTTGGAAAACGCATCTCTCTGGTAGCGGAGGTTTTTAAATTTTTTTCTCCCCAGGATAACGACACCGCCGTGGATTTGTTGATATGGAGGATTTTCATCCAAGGCCTCACTGCTTGGTTCCGGCGGTCGTTTCTTCTGAGTTTGAGCGGGATCGCTCCTGATTGAAGATATTGAGGCCCCTGACCTCCCAAGCCTCTCAAAAATAAGGGTAAAATTTCCTCGTTGACCCTCCAGCCGAACCGGCTTGACAGGCCGGAGCAGGTCGATTTCGCTCTTTCTCAAGTCCGCCTCGACATCTTGATGGATTTCTCCGTCCTCTGCCAAAACAACGGAATGAAACTGCGTTTTAAGGCCTTTTGCAGCTGCTATGCCGGCCTCCGTCGCGCCCAGAACCAGCGCTTGGGGGTGTATTTTTTCGCTTTTCAAGGCCCAGGCCTTATGCTCCCTCAATTGTGAAAGTCCCGAGCGTATCACCCGATTCGCCCGATCAATCCCCACTGAACCGTCCGTCCTGTAGGGGAGCAAGCACGTCTCTTTGATGTTGACGAGCGCGATATCTTTGGGTGCATACCCCACTTCTTTAAACAGCCTCTGCTTCAGTCTGATCCGCTGTTCCGTGCATGATTCACAGGCGAAATCCAGATTACAGCAGACACATGACGCAATCAGCGCGCCATTCAATCCCTGCGCGGAAATCACCTCCTCGATGCGGCGCCCCATTTCCGGGTGGCAGGCCGATACCAACACCTCCACATGAGCCACATCCGGAATTTGCTTCAAAGGCTCAATCATCCCGGCCAATTGGTTGTTCGGGTTTAATGATCCGTTGCATGAACAAATAAAAATTCCGATCTTTGAATCCCCGTTCCTTAGAGACTTCCCGGCCATGGGCGGCATCTGCACAGGAGACGTTTTCGACAATACTTCCATGGCGGCACTGCGCCCCGCCACCATTGCCCTCGCCCACGAATTTGTGTCCCGGGGACGCCCGATCGAGATCACGTGGGACAAATCGGATTTTGAAGGGGCTTGACGGTTGTCGGACATGATGATTTGGTCAAAATGAGAAAACCTCCTGATTGGAAGTTTGCCATGCCCGATGGCACCCAGTTCACACGAGGCTTCGCATTGAAGACATTCGCAACAAATCCCGCATTGGAGGCATCTTCCAGCCTCCCGCGCGGCGTCCTCAGCGGATAAACACGCAATGACTTCACCATAGTCTCGTATTCGCTCTGAAATCTTTCGATGCGGGCCGTCGCTTCGCACTTGCCTGGGAATCTCTTTTGGAATCGGGTTATAGGGTTCACGGCGGATCTCACGGTTTTTCTCCCGGATCCGCCCGATCGCGGTATCCAAAGCTCCGATGATTGTTTGCGCCGCCCTTCGCCCGGAGGCCATGGCCTCCACCACGGTCGAGGGCCCCGTTACCGTATCCCCTGAAGCATAGATTCCGGCGATGTTCGTCTCCCCGGTCTCTGAAATCACAAGCCCGTCCAACGGGGTCTTCTTTATGTCGCCGCCGATTCCCAGAGTGCCGACGGCCCCCTGCCCTATACTGACAATGGCGGTATCTGCATCCATCAAAAAATTTGATCCCTCGATCGGAACCGGTCGCCGGCGTCCCGAATCGTCCCTACCCTCCAATTTCATCTTTACGCATCTGAGCCTGCACAACCGGCCGTTTTCGCTTTCGAATTCCACGGGAACGGTGAGGGGCTTCAGTTTCACGCCTTCTTCCAGGGCCTGCTCCACCTCGTGCGGATCCGCCGGCATTTCCTTTCTCGTTCGCCGGTAGATAAGCGTAACGGATCCGGCCCCCGCGCGGATGCCGGCGCGCGCCGCCTCCACCGCCGCATTCCCGCCGCCGATAACCACAAGCCGGCCGAGTGGTTCAAATTTTTTCCCTTTCCACAATTCCCTCAAAAACGACACACACCCATAGATTCCTTTCGAGTCCTCTCCCCGGATGCCCATTCTGAGGTCCTTGGATGCACCCGTTGCCAATAAGATCGCCCGAAAGCCCTCTGATTTTAGTCTCTCCAAATCCTCCCAGGCTTTAACCGAAGAATTGAGCCTCAATTCAACCCCCAAGCTCATGATGTCATCGATTTCCTGCTCGATGATCTCTCTTGGAAGACGGTAGGGAGCAATGCCCTGATGCAGGAGCCCTCCCGGTTTGCCATCCGCCTCGATCAGTGTGGGGGAAAATCCCGCCCGGGCAAATTCATGCGCCGCTGTCAGCCCGGAAGGCCCCGAGCCGATGATGGCGATGCGCGGACCTTTGGGAAAACGCATGGGTCCGTTTCCGGCCTCTCTGCTTCGCTTTCTCGCCACATCCGCCGCAAATCGCTTCAGAGCTCGGATGCCGATAGGTTCGTCGATCTCTTTTCGCCTGCATTCCGTTTCGCAGGGATGGTGACATACCCGGCCGCAAACACCGGGAAGCGGATTTTTTTCCAGAATGAGCTGATAAGCCTCGTCAAATTTGCCCTGACCAATCAAGGCCACGTACCCCTGTGGGTTCATGTCGAGGGGGCAGGCCAATCTGCAGGGAGCCTTTTCCCGTTTGTCGATCGCCATGGTATGAGGCGCACATAATTCGAAAATCGGTTTGCTCCCGTCCGACAGTTCGACCGGGCAAGAGAAAAGGCATTTTTGACAATCCACACACAATTCCGGAGATATCCACTGGGGCCTTTGGATCCATTCCACCCGCGCGGCCCCTTCGGGGGAGTCCTCAATATGGGTGACTTCCGTCTCGGTGAGGATGTCGACAAGCGGATGATAGGCGGCCTGGGTGCGGAGGTATTGCGTCCAGCGCCTCGCCTGATCGGGCCATTTGCCGTCGGCTCGGCCGATCTCACGGTTTTTTTCCACAAGGGTGACACTTCTATTACAGGCAGCCAATGTCAAGGCGGCCTGCAGCCCCTGCGGCGTGCCTCCGATAATCAGTACGGAATTTGTTGAAGCCATATTGCGTTAGTCTGCGTTTCCTTTCAGATCCAATCCGTATTGAAAACCCCGCTCCATACCGGACAAATTCTTCTCTTCGGTGCCCTTTGGGACCGAGGAGGCGATCGCGGCTTTCAGTGAATCGTAAGAAACCAGTTGTGTAACCGCCATAACGAAGCTCAACATAATGATGTTTGCCATCATTTTGACACCCATCTCCTCGGCAAACCCGGTCGCCGGTATGGCGTAGTGCTTAACGTCTTTCCGAACGGCTTTCGGGTTGACTTTGACCAGGCGGGAGTCCGTGAAAAGGCTCCCGCCCTGTTTCAGCTTTGAAATGTTCTTGTCGAATCCTTCCTGTGACATGCAGAGCAAAACGTCGGGGTTTTCTACGTAGGGATACTCAATGGGCTCCGTTGAAACCACTACCTGCGCAGCGCATGCGCCGCCACGCGCCTCGGGTCCGTAGGACTGAATCAACGTTGCGTTTTTTTTCTCGAACAGGGTCGCAGACTTTCCAAGGATATTGCCGGCGAGGATAATCCCTTGCCCTCCGAACCCTGTAAGGATGATCTCTTGGTAATCACCTTCAGTCCCCATGATTCCTCCATGGTTTTGGCTACCCGCTTTTTCTTGGCCACATGGTCTCTCTGAGTTCGGACACTCCGGAGAGGCTTTCCAGAAAAGTGGGACGTTGCGTGTCAATAAACTTGCCGAGTACCATTTTCTTTCCTTCTTGGATTACTGTTTCGTCAGGGTGTACCCCGTTTCTGATGACACTGTTCTCCCGGTAAAGCTTGATCATTTCCAGGGCACTCCCCAGGCGGTTGCGTCGTCCATAGGCCGTCGGACACGGCGCAATAACTTCCACAAATGAGAGACCGGGTTTTTCCAAGGCCTCCTGGATGGATTGCGCGAGCCGCCTTACGTCCAGGGACAGCCACCGTGCAACATAGACGGCCCCGCAGGCCGCCGCCAGAGAAGGGAGATTCAAAGGGACTTCCGAATTGCCATAGGGAGTGGTGGTTGTTCTTGCGCCCATGGGGGTATTTGCAGACACTTGCCCCCCCGTCATTCCGTAGTTCATGTTGTTCACGCAGATGATCGTCAGGTCAATATTCCTTCGAGCCGCGTGGATAAAATGGTTGCCTCCGATGGAAAAGAGATCGCCGTCACCGCTGAAAACGAACACTTTCAATTGGGGCTTGACCAATTTCAGTCCTGTGGCGAATGGGATGGCTCGACCGTGAGTGGTATGGAATGAATCGAGGTTGAGATACCCGGCGACCCTCCCGGTACATCCAATGCCTGAGACAACCGTCATTTGGTCATAATCGATCCCGGTTTTCTGCAAGCTGCTGATGGCGGCCGAAAGCGCGCTTCCGATGCCGCATCCCGGACACCATATATGCGGGATCCGAGACCCTCTGAGCAGCTCATCCTTCGGATGCCGATACGAATCCGCGTTTGTTTTTTCCCTCATCGCTTTTTCCTGTTGCTTGCAACTTTGCGCAGCGTTTCCTCTACACCGGTTGCAATCTGCAGCGGCGTGTGAATTCCGCCGCCGGCATGCGGTATGAGTTTTGTAATGGCCTTGCCGGCTGCACAGCGCTCTACTTCAAGCGCGATCTGGCCGAAGTTTACCTCGGGCACCACAAAGGCTTTCGCTTGGGTCGCCAATTTTCGAATCAAATCCTCGGCAAAGGGCCAGATCGTGTTCAGTTTTAGGAGGCCTACCTTGATTCCGGCCTCTCTCAGACTGCGCATGGCCTTGAGGGCCGGTCTCACTGAAGAGCCATATGTCACCAATATGATTTCCGCCCCATTCAAAAAGTGGGTTTCGTAGTCAATAATTCGCTTCTTGTTTTTTTGGATCTTTTGGATAAGACGTTTCACCAGTTTTTCCTGGGTCTCGGCATCCGTCATCGGAAACCCCCTTTCATCGTGGGTGAGTCCGGTGATATGAAGCCGGTATCCATCTCCCGCATTCGGCAAAACCGGAATCAGAGATTTGTCTGTTTTGTATGGAAAATAGGTTTCCGGAGCCTCTGTGGGCGTCTTGCGATCAATAACTTCAATCGCTTCAGCGCTTGGGATCGTCACCCGTTCCACCGTATGCCCCACGACTTCGTCGGCCATGACAAGAACCGGAATCCGGAACGTTTCCGCCAAATTGAAGGCGCGGATCGTAAAGTCAAACATCTCCTGGGGGGAACTCGGGCTGATGGCGATGACTTCATAATGCCCGTGGGACCCCCAGCGGGCCTGCATCATGTCACCCTGGCTGCAAAGGGTGGGGAGGCCTGTCGACGGTCCCCCTCTTTGGATATTCACGATGACGCAGGGTGTCTCGGTGATAATGCCAAGACCGAGATTTTCCATCATCAGACTAAAACCGGGCCCTGAGGTGGACGTCATGGCCTTTGCCCCTCCCCATGCCGCACCCAGCACCGCTGCAATCGATGCGATCTCGTCTTCCATCTGAATAAAGATTCCCCCCACAGCGGGAAGTCGTCCCGCCATCCTCTCCGCAACTTCAGTGGCCGGCGTGATCGGATAGCCTCCAAAGAAACGGCAACCTGCGGCCAATGCACCCTCTGCACAGGCCACATCGCCGTTTATGAAATGCTCTCCAGTTAGAACAGCCTGAGATTTCAAAATTTCTCCTTCACTGGGTTCATGGGTCTCACCGGGTTGAATCCTTGCAATGAATGGCGAATTCAGGGCAAACTTCCTCGCAGAAATGACACCCGACACAGGCCGCGGGTTCCGCAACAAACGGCGGGTGATACCCCTTTTGATTAAACCCCTCGGAAATCCTCAAAACACCTTCAGGACAAAATTCCACGCAAAGTCCGCATCCTTTACACCGGTTCTCGATAATGTAGATCGTCGCGGGCTGCGTCAGCTTTTCTTCCCAGTCCAGGGGCTTTCTCCACATCTTCATGGCCATGACGCTATTCCTTTCATTTCTGACCTCAGCTCCACTTAGCATTTTCGTGCCCTTTATGAAATTTAAGGACAAAACGCTTTACACAGGAGTTTTCGGCGCAAACACAAGAACCATCACCCTTAAATCCGCAAATTCGGCAGACGTCTCTCGCCAACGGCATCCCCCGTGTGCCCTCAAGTCTCAAGAAGTCAGATAAAGCACAATCCGTTGCTGAAAATCCTGCATGTGCTCATGAAGGGTCTCTTTTAGCCCGGTTTCGTCCCGCTCTCTCAACAAATGCATAACCGCTTCATGCTGCTGAATTACGGATTCGTAATGATCATGGAGAGATTTGCGCGGATCGATTTCGTTGCCATACGACAGAAAAGCGAGTCGATTGGTCTCGCACCTGGCTTCATGCAGCCCCCGAATGAGATATCTGTTGCTCGAACACCGCGCGAAATGCATATGAAAATCATGGTTGGCTTCGACCAGACCCAGGACATCCATCTGTGCTATTGCCGATTTGACCGCTTCATTGGCTGTTGCCATGGACGAAAGGCACGCGTCCAAATCCTGTCGCACAGCCAGTTCTGCCACGCCGAGTTCCAGTATTCTCAAAGCCTCAAAGACCGCTTTGGTATCTTGTAACGTAATTGGACGCACAACGAAGCCCTTATTGGGATGCGACTGAACCATCAGGTCACCGGCCAGACGCAGCAGGGCTTCTCTAATGGGCGTCCGGCCGATAGCCAAGTCCTCGACAAGCTGCTTCTCCTCCAACCGCTGACCGGGCTTGTATTTGAGGCTGATTATCTTCCGATAGATTTCCCCGTATGCGGTGGCCCCGAGCGGCTGTTTGTTTTCTACTTTCTTGACTGCGTTTTTCATATCCAATAACATTATGTTTTAAATCGATTGATTTAAATCCATTAAAAATATATTTATTTTATATGTCAAGTATTTTTACGGCGGTTTCCTATATGTGCGCGGGATCGCCGGCTTGGCGCCGACAGCATCGTAAGAGTTTAACGCATTGAATGGGGTCGGGAGCGAAATGTCGGATTGGTGGGGGTCTTCGCAGCCCGTATTGGAAGGGCGAGCGTAATGCAGAACATCTCATCTTGAAGTTTCCATGAAAAGAAGTATGTTATGGGTCAGTAAAAGCAGGGCACGAATTGCAACGCAAGAGCATTTTCTAGAACTGGGTGGAGAGAGACGCACTATGGAAGATAAGAGAAAAGTAAAAATTAACCGTGAGTGGTGCAAGGGTTGCCGTATCTGCGTCGCGTTCTGTCCCAAGTCGGTTTTGGAAATAGATGCCGAGGGCAAAGCTTCCTGGGCGCATCCCGAAAATTGCATCCGATGCGGCCTGTGTGAATTGAGATGCCCGGATCTGGCCATTGAATTCGAGTAGAGGGAAAAAATGAACCCAAATCTTCAGTTTGTTCAGGGCAACGAAGCGATCGTAGAAGGGGCGCTGTACGCAGGGCTTCGCTTTTATGCCGGATATCCCATTACGCCGTCGACTGAAATTGCGGAGATCTTGTCCGTGAGCCTCCCCAAAGTCGGAGGGACGTTTATCCAGATGGAAGATGAGATTTCCTCCATGTGCGCCGTAATCGGTGCGTCCCTGACAGGCCAGAAAGTCATGACCGCAACCAGTGGGCCCGGATTCTCGCTCATGCAGGAAGCCATAGGCTATGCGGTCATGGCGGAAGTCCCTTCGGTCGTGGTCGACGTGCAGCGCGGAGGTCCCAGTACGGGGTTGCCCACTTCCGTAGCCCAGGGGGACATCATGCAGGCTCGATGGGGCACCCATGGCGACCACGCCATCGTCGCCCTCACCGCCTCCAATTTGACGGATGCCTTTTCCATGACCGTCGAAGCATTTAACTTAGCCGAAACATTTCGAACGCCCGTGATTCTTCTTTTTGACGAGGTTTTGGCGCACATGCGTGAAAAGATCCTCATCCCCGATCCCGGCGAGATTGAGGTCGTAGAGCGGTTGAGAACTTCCGTTCCGGGAGGGACCGACTACCATCCTTACCTGGCGCGTGAAGACGGCAGACTCCCCATGAGTGATTTCGGAGGGGTCCATCGCTACAACGTGACGGGCTTGTTTCACGACATGTGGGGATTTCCATCAAATGATCCGGCGGTTGCTTATGAACTGCTTCATCATCTGGTGGATAAACTGAGAAACCGGGCTGACAGTATCGCCCATTACAAAGAGCATTTTACTGAAGATGCCGATATTCTCTTGATTTCCTATGGGAGTTCCGCCAGGAGTGCGCTTCACATGGTGGAAGAGCGTCGAAAACGGGGGGTCAAAGTCGGGCTGCTTGAACTCCAAAGCCTCTGGCCCTTTCCCAGACAAACCGTACGGGAAAAATGCGAGGGACGGAGCCATGTGTTGGTTGTCGAGATGAACATGGGTCAAATTTTTCGTGAAGTAAAGTGCTGTGTTTCCAACCCCAACGGCGTGTATCTTGCGAATCGATTCGACGGTGTTTTCATTTCACACTTGGACATCTCACGAGTCCTGAACATGCTGCTTGGGAAAGGGGTCTAAAATGGCAGTCAAAGATTATCTGCGTCGGCGTTTTTTTCCCCAGATTTGGTGTGCCGGATGTGGTCACGGCATCATTATGGGAGGGATGATACGCGCCATTGAGCAGCTCGGGCTCGATAAAAATGAAATTGTAGTCATCTCCGGAATCGGATGTTCCTCTCGAATGCCCGGGTACCTCGATTTTCATACCATGCACACGCTTCACGGGAGGGCGCTGGCCTTTGCGATGGGGGTCAAAATGGGACGTCCCGAACTGAATGTGATCGTCCCCATGGGCGATGGAGACGCCGCCGCGATCGGAGGAAATCATCTTATCCATGCGGCGCGCCGCAACATCGACCTGACGGCCATCATCATGAATAACCACATATATGGGATGACGGGGGGGCAGTTCTCTCCCATGACGCCATTCGGGGACAAAGCAACCACCGCTCCCTTCGGAACAATCGATCACGCCTTCGACCTTGTGGAATTGGGAAAGGGAGCGGGAGCGTCTTTCGTCGCAAGAACCACCACCTTCCATACCCAAGAGATGATTCGCATCATTGTGAAGGCAATTGAGCACAAAGGCTTCTCCATGGTTGAAGTAATGACGCAATGTCCGACATACTATGGCCGGAAAAATAAACGGGGGAGTGCCGCCGACATGATGAAATATTTTAAGCAGATTACGGTTCCGGTCGGATCCAAGAAAAAAGCCGAGCATCCCGAACTGATTGAACGGGGTATCTTCCTTGAGGAACAGCGCCCCGAGTATTCAGCCACTTATTTGGAGTTCATCGAAAAACAGCGGGCGCAAAAATCAACCGTGAAGAAATAGCGTCGGGGTCACAAGCCAATGCATAGCAAACGCATCGTTTTCAGCGGGTCAGGGGGACAAGGGGTCATTACAGCGGCCATCATTTTGGCCGAGGCTGCAGCTATTTATGAGGACCTCAATGCGGTTCAAACCCAGGTTTATGGACCTGAGGCCCGCGGGGGCGCCACAAGATCCGATATCGTGATATCCGAGGAGCCCATTTATTATCCCAAAGTGCTCAATCCCGACTTCTTGGTGAGTCTCACACAGGAGGCATACAACAAATACGCAGGGCTTATACGACCCGGCGGACTCCTATTGACGGACAGTCATTTCGCGAAACCGGAATCCAGGATAGATGCCCGCCAGGTGCAACTGCCCATGTACGAGTCGGTCATAGAACAAATCGGTAAACCCATTGTGTTCAATATCTGCATGCTCGGAGCATTTGTCGGACTCACGAGCGTGGTGAAGGTCGAATCCATTCTGAACGTCTTGGGAACCAAAATACCGACGGACTTCCTGGACATGAACAGAAAGGCACTTGAAATTGGGCTCGCGTTGGCCCGGAAGCGTTCGTGAAACGCCCGCGTGTCTTCGTCGCAGGGAAGGCAATTAAAAAAAACGTATCAATTTAGATTTTTGAAAGAACTCGTGAGCAAAACAACAGGGGCCGTTGGGCGGGTGCGCCGGTTGTAGATTCGCCGGGGTCGTCGTTTCAGCCATTTATCACCCTAAAGGGGGATATTTCCGTGCCTTCGTCCGGGGATCGAATCCTTTTTTTCCTGAAGCATCATCAGGGCCCCGATCAGTTTGGGCCGAGTATCCTCCGGGAGTATGATATGGTCAATATAGCCGAGTTCCGCCGCCCGAAACGGGCTGGCGAAATTATTCCTATAATTTTCCACTAATTTATCTCGAGTCTCTTCGGCGTTGTCTGCGTCCGCGATCTCTTTTCTGAAGATAATGTTTGCGGCGCCCTCAGGTCCCATAACAGCGATTTCAGCTGTGGGGAAAGCATAGTTGATATCCGCCCCGAGGTGCTTTCCCGACATGGCAATATAGGCCCCGCCGTACGCCTTTCGAGTCACCACGGTTATTTTAGGAACCGTGGCCTCGGAATAGGCAAAAATGACTTTGGCGCCATGTTTGATGATCCCGCCATACTCCTGGTTGACGCCCGGTAAATATCCCGGAACATCCACAAATGTAATCAGCGGAATATTAAACGAATCACACATGCGCACAAATCTGGCACATTTTACGGAGGCATTAATGTCCAGACAACCTGCGAGAAATCTGGGTTGATTGGCGATAATCCCTACCGAGATGCCCTTTAGACGACCGAAACCCACAACCATGTTCATTGCAAAGTGCCGATGAACCTCCAGAAACACTCCGTCATCCAAGACTGCCCGAATGATTTCTTTCATATCATAGGGCATCCGCGGATTGGTCGGCACTGCGGTGTTGAGCGATTTATCCTTGCGGTTCGGATCATCCGTACATTCCGCAATGGGCGCGGTTTCCCGGTAATTCTGGGGCAAATAGCGCAGGACTTCTTTAACCCGATCCAGAGCTGCCGGGTCGGATTCTTCTGCAAAGTGGGCCACTCCGCTTTTTGTATTATGGGTCATGGCCCCTCCAAGTTCCTCGGCGGACACCTCCTCCGCCGTCACGGCCTTAATAACTTGGGGCCCTGTGATAAACATATTGCTGGTCTTTTTGACCATAATGGTCAGGTCCGTAAGGGCCGGTGAATACACCGCCCCGCCGGCACAGGGTCCCATAATCACGGAAATCTGGGGAACGACACCGGAGCTCCACACGTTTCTTTTAAATATCTCCCCGTAGCTCCCAAGACTTCGAACCCCCTCCTGAATTCTGGCACCACCCGAGTCATTCAGGCCGATCATGGGCGCCCCATTCTTGCGGGCCAAATCCATGATTTTGCATACTTTTTCTCCGAAGGGCCCGCTTAAGGATCCGCCGAATACCGTAAAGTCCTGGGAAAATAAAAAAACCGGTCTTCCATGTATTCGGCCGTAGCCGGTCACCACCCCATCACCCGGGATCTTCTTTTTCTCCATCCCAAAATCATAGCACCGGTGGACAACAAACTTGTCAATCTCTTGGAAACTGTCTTTGTCTAGGAGATAGTAAATTCTCTCCCGTGCGGTCATCTTCCCTTTGGCATGCTGCTGATCGATACGATCTTGACCGCCTCCCAGCTCCGCCTCACGGCTTCGCCTCTCCAATTCTCTGATTTTGTCTTCGATCTCCATGAACAAAACTCCGGTTTCCAAATCATTGCAGAAACTATGACCGCACTGGAAAAGCTGTGAAGCATAAGTTCTGTTCTCTATGAATATCATTCAAGCACGATAAGAACAGCTTCCGCTTCCACAGCATCACCCTTGCTACACTTTACCTCCTTGACGGTCCCGGATTCATTGGCCACCACAGGCAGCTCCATTTTCATGGCCTCCAGGATGAGAACCTCATCTCCCTCGTTGACCGCATCACCCACATTGACTTTAACATCAATCACTTTTCCGCCCATTGGCGCAGCAATATCAGCCACTTTCCATACCTCCTCTGCATGTTTTCTAAATCGGAGCCTTCAGCTCCAGCCGATTTATGAGCGCCCACGTATGCTTCGAAATCCGGAAACTTCATCTCCGTGGGATTCCATTCCGCGGGCGTCTCAACACCATTTTTTAACGCAATCATTTATGATTCAACGCATCTTCCTTGTCAAGAATAATATGTGAAAAATCGCTCAATTGCACAAAACACATTCATCGGCTTTTACATGACCTGCACGCTTTTTTCCCGACCGTATATCGTGAATCCTTCAACGCTTAAGGTTTAACAAGGGTTTAAAAAAATGCGCTTCAAATTCTCTTTCACCATCATCCAAACATTTTTGAATGCTACCAGATTATTTAATTTTGCTTAATTTATAAAGAAGTAGTTGACAGATCAGCTGATTTATCGTATAGTTAAACTAAAATCAATTACTTGCAGAAAAGGCAAAATCGCCGAAAGGCGGTGACGCAAAGCTACGGGTCTACAGCCGAAAGGCCATGATCGCCGGGTTACCGATGGCTGTCTTCAATAAAGCCTTTTGGCAACCGTGCTCAAAGGCTTTTATTTTTCCGAAAGCTAAAGTATTTTGAGAAATTTGCCGATAATACAACTCGAAGATCGAATAATTAAAAATCCCGTTAGTGGAAAATCAATCATCCCAACGTTTTCGGCCGGGCTCTTGACAGACACGATGGGGTTTTTTTCAATAATTGCCTCTAGGGAGGACGATAATGCCGGTTTATAAATGGGTTGCGGAAACAAGGAAGGGCAAAATCCTCAAAGGTGAACTGGAAGCCGCCGACGAAAAAATCGCCCAGATTCAGCTGAAAAGACGAAGCCTGAGCGTCAGAAAGCTTAAAGCGAAGCCAAAAGATTTATTTGCAAATGTTGCGTTCCTACAACCCAAGATCACTGCGAAAGATATCGTCGTCTTCACTCGACAGTTCTCCACCATGATCGACGCAGGACTCCCCCTGGTTCAGGGGTTAACTATTCTTTCCGAACAAACGGAAAACAAGACATTCCAAACGATTCTTAAAAAGGTCACCAAAGATGTTGAAGGCGGTTCCAGCCTGGCTGAAGCGCTGAAAAAGCACCCCAAAGTATTTGACGCGCTGTTTTCGAATCTCGTCGCAGCCGGAGAGGTCGGAGGCATACTTGATACCATTTTACAGCGTCTGGCCGCTTACATAGAAAAAGCGGAGAAGCTGAAGGCCAGAATCAAAAGTGCCATGACGTATCCGATCATCGTGGTGGCGATTGCGATTCTGGTCATTACCGTGATTCTGATTTTTGTAATTCCGGTTTTCCAGGAAATGTTTGAAAGCTTCGGATCGGCGCTTCCGGCCCCAACGCAGTTAGTTGTGGACATGAGTGAGTTTGTCAAAGGGAACATTCATTACTTGATTGGCGCGCTCATCCTCTTTATTTTTGCTTTCAAGAAATACAGGAGCACAACCTCAGGCAGAAGACAGACGGATTCTCTGGTCCTGAAACTTCCCATCTTCGGTGATTTGCTCAAGAAAGTGGCTGTCGCCAGATTTACGCGAACCCTGGGAACCATGATCAGCAGCGGGGTCCCAATTCTCGATGCACTGGAAATTGTTGCCAGAACCGCAGGAAACGTGATCCTTGAAGAAGTGATCATTGACGTCCGTTCCAGCATCGCGGAAGGACAGACCATCGCTGAGCCGCTCTCGGAAACCGACATATTTCCCCGCATGGTGGTACAGATGATCTCCGTGGGCGAGGCGACCGGCGCCCTTGATGCGATGCTCAACAAAATCGCCGACTTTTATGATGATGAGGTGGACGCCGCCGTCGAAACCCTTACTTCTATGTTAGAGCCACTCCTGATGCTGTTCCTCGGTGGATCCATCGGTGGACTGGTCGTCGCGATGTACTTGCCCATCTTCCAGATGGCTGCAGCGATGGGTGGCTAAGCCCGTCAACATGGTCAAACCCAAATTGCAAATTCCCCACTCGGAGCTCAAGGGTCGCCTTCAAGCCTTGATGCTCCTGAGGGTCATTTTTGTTTCTCTCCTCCTCGGCGCTTCCATATTCATTCAGATAAAGGAAACACAGACCTATTTCGGCTATATACAGACATCCCACTATCTGCTGATCGCTGCCGTTTACTTCCTCACGTTTATCTATGCCGTTTTCTTTAAGTATTCCAAGAAACTGCTCTGGTTCGCCTATGTGCAGCTCTTGACCGACACGCTTTTTGTCACGGCGATCATCTACTCGACCGGAGGCATAGAGAGTATCTTTTCTTTTCTTTACGTTCTGGTCATCATTACCGGAAGCATTATCGTGTATCGGAGGGGAGGAATGATCATTGCTTCCTGCAGCAGTGTCGTTTACGGGCTTTTGCTGGATCTCCACTACTATGGTGTGGTTCATCCATTTGGGCTGCCGGAAGCCTATACGATGCAACACCACAGCGCTTACATCTTTTTCCTGATTTTGGTGAATATCACGGGATTTTATTTGGTGGCTTATCTCAGCAGCTACCTGTCCGAACAGGCAAGAACCAGCCGTGATGAATTGAAAGCCAAACAAGTGGATATTGATAAGTTGGAAATCCTCAATGAAACCATTATCAACAGCATCACATCGGGACTCATCGCATTGGATGGTGAAAACACCATCATCCTATTCAACCCGGCTGCGGAGCAAATGTTCGGCATCCGGGCATCCGAGGCGACGGGCCACAAAATCGACAAGGCACTTCCCGCCCTGAAGCCCTATCTGCCGGGCCTTCAAACC
>Ga0180431_10004941_pt1 | contig 16494 bp, 13 predicted proteins | sample SS_ome_11_FD_132459 | JGI IMG/M metagenome (GOLD analysis project Ga0180431, IMG submission 132459) | Hypersaline lake sediment archaeal communities from the Salton Sea, California, USA - SS_1_MS_1 metaG | ecosystem: Environmental > Aquatic > Non-marine Saline and Alkaline > Hypersaline >... | reverse complement strand
TGAACCCCGGCGACGGCGTGGCCGTCGTGCAGCCCGGTGTCATCACCGGCGACCTCCATGATGCCGCCCGCCGGCGAAACTGGTATTACCCGCCGGATCCCGCCTCGCTCCATGAATGCTCGATCGGCGGCAACATCGCCACCAATGCCGGCGGCCCCCGCTGCCTGAAATACGGCGTGACCCGAACCTATGTCCTTGGCCTCGAAGTGGTGCTGGCCGGCGGCGCCATCCTTCGGTGCGGCTCGCGCTGCCACAAGAACAAGACCGGCTTCGACATGGTGGGTCTCTTCACCGGCTCCGAAGGTCTCCTCGGCGTCATCACGGAAGCCACCCTGCGGCTCATCCCCCACCCCGAATCCCGCGCCATGCTGACCGCCACCTTCGAGGCCTTCCCGGAGGCCGCGCGCGCGGTGCAGGAAATCCTCGACGCCGGCCACCTCCCCTCGGCGCTCGAGATCACGGACGGCTTCACCCTCCGGGCCGCCCGCGACTATCTCGGCCCTTCCGCCCTGCCCGCCGGCGACGCCCACCTGATCGTCGAGATCGACGGGCGTTCCGCCGCCGTGCGTCACGAGCGCGGGGAACTCGCCGCCCTCCTGAACCGCCTGAACGCCCTGAGCGTCGAATCCCACGCCGGCGACGAGGAGTGCGAACGCGTCTGGCAGCTTCGCCGTGACTTCTCATACTCGCTCAAGGCCACCGGCCTCACGAAGCTCAACGAGGACGTGGTGGTGCCCCGCTCGAAGCTCGTGGACCTCGTCGAGTTCGCCCGCCGCCTCGAAGAGCAAACCGGTCTTGCCATGGCCTGCTTCGGCCACGCCGGCGACGGCAACATCCATGCCAACCTCATGGTCGAAAACTACCACGACCCGCAAACCCAAGCCCGCGCCCGGGGCGCCCTCGACACCCTCTTCACATGGATTCTCGCCAACGGTGGCGCCATCACCGGCGAGCACGGCGTCGGCCTCGCCAAGAAACCCTGGATCGAGCAGGCCCTCGGCCCCGCCGGCCTCGCCGCCCACCGCGCCCTCAAAAACGCCCTCGACCCCAACGGCATCCTCAACCCCGGAAAGTTTTTGTAGCCGGGTTCAGCGGGGGAGCGGGCCCGAATCCACGCCGCATGCGGGCCGGTCAGGAGGTGTCTTCGCCGAGCGCAAGCCGGATGCCTTCCGCTTTCTGGAGGGTTTCCCGGTATTCCATTTCGGAAAGGGAGTCGGCGACAATGCCGGCCCCGACACTGTAGCTGAGGAGGGGGCCATCGCGCACGAGGGTGCGGATGGCGATGTTGAACTGGCTTTCCTCGTTGTATCCGAGGTATCCGATGGCGCCGGTGTAGAGCCCGCGGGGAACCGGTTCGAGATCCGCGATGATCTCCATGGCGCGCTTTTTGGGGGCGCCGGTGATGCTGCCGCCCGGGAAGCAGGCTGCGAGGGCGTCGAGGTGGCCGGCGTCCGCGCGGAGCTGGCCGGTGACGGTCGAGACGAGATGATGGACCTGTTCGAAGCGCTCGAGTTTCAGGAGGTCGGTGACCGTGACGCTGCCGAACTCGCAGACGCGACCGAGGTCGTTGCGTTCGAGGTCGGTGATCATGACCAGCTCCGCGATTTCCTTTTCGGAGGTCTGCAGTTCGAAGGCGGAGCGGCTGTCGCGTCCGGGGTCGGCGAAGCGGGGGCGGGTCCCCTTGATGGGGCGGGTCTGGATCGAGCGGCCGTGCATCCGGAGAAAGGTCTCGGGGGACGAGGACAGCACCTCGCGCTCACCGGCGTCGAGATAGGCCGCCATCGGGGCGGGGGAGACGCTTCGAAGCCGCTCGTAGAGCCCGAACAGGGAGTCCTGCGGCGCCACCCGCCTCTCGAAGCGCTGCGAAAGGTTCACTTGGTAGATGTCGCCCGCCGCGATGTGCTCGCGGGCCCGGCTTACTGCCTTCAGAAAGCCGGCTCGCGTGAAACCGGCCGCCCACCCGTGGCGCAAGTCATGGCGGGCGGGGTGGGGGAGGGGTTGCAGTTCTCCGGCCAGCGAACCCACCTCGAACCATTGCCGGCAGAGGTGCGCGTAGACCAGCAGGTCGTCGTAGAACGCGAAACGAAAGCGCCCGTCGTAATCCACCCAGCCGCACGCCGCGCCGAGGGGAAACCCGCAGTCCGGCCCGTCGACCCGGCAGCGCTCAAGATCGTCTCGAAGTCCCTCCGGCGCCGAGAGATGCCCACGCCGGATGTGGCGAGGCCGGGCCGCCACGATCGAAAGGGGAGGGGAGCCCGCGCAATGACCGGCGCTGTCAAAGAAGCACAGCCCCGGAAGATGGCGCAAGGCGGCCGCCGCTTCGCACGGCGTCAGGCCGAGATCCAATGCCCGGAATCCGCAAGTCTGCCTCATCTCGTCGCCAGTGGGTGCGTCTTCCTTACCTGAGTCCGCCGTCCAGCTGAATCATTATCGCTCCCTGCTTCGCCCCGAGGGCGCGGCGGCGGCCTGATGCCGCCGGGGACGGCGCCATCCGCCGGCAAGCTCTCGGGTGAGACGGATCGTTCTCATGGCGGCCGCCGCCGTCCCGGCGGGGTTGGCCGGCCCATGGACCGGGGCCCGAGAGCGCGGCGAGCGAGGCCTGCGCGCCGGTATCGCGTGCTTGCCCGCGGCATTGACGCCCGCGGCCTGCATCGCTAGTCTTGCCGCCCGTGCCGCTTCCCGCACCTCGCTCTCGTCCCCGGCTCGGCACCTTCCACGCAGCCTGCTGGCTGATGGCCCTCGTGGCCTTCATCGAGCTGGTGGCGGTCGGTGTCGCGCTGGCGCTCCGCAGCCACCCGGCCGGCGAATCCCGGGTGGTCGAGCGGATCGTCAAGGAATACGTTCCGGTGGCCGTGCCGGCACCGGCGTCCGACCCGCCGGCGTCCGCCCCCGGGGAAGACCTTGCGTCACGCCCGGCGCGGAGTCAGCCGCCGGCGCGTCCCGTGTCCGCCGCCGCGGAACCGGCATCGTCGACGCCGGTTCTCGGGGCGCCGCCGATCGCCGAGCCGATGGTCGAGCGCCTCGTCGAGGAGGCCCGCGCGGCGCGCGTCCGCGGCGACATGCGCGGGGCGATCGTGAAACTCGAGGAAGCCGGCCAGACCGCTCCAGACGATCCCACGGTGCTCTACCTGTCGGCGGAGGTGTTCGAGACCATGGGCCTCTACGAGAAGGCGGCCGACCACTATCAGAAGGTGTTCGCGCTGGGTCCGCAACAGGCCGGCAGCCTGTTCGAACTGGCTTCCCACAAACTGAGCCACGGCTTCGAGGAGGGACGCTCCATGACGGGCCACCTCGCCCTCGGGCGAATCCGCCAATTCTCGGACCCCCGTGTGACCGGCGGCGAAAAGGTCATCATCACGATCCCGGTTGTCTCCGCCCCCGCTCGGACGATCAATCCCGATCTCGTCGATCTCAAGGTGCGGTTCTTTGACAAGATCGACGACGAAGTCCGGGAAGCCGCCCCCGACAGCGAGCGGGAGTTCGAGTGGGGCACCGCCCCGGTCGACTGGAAGGGAACGCCGGAAGAACTCCTGCAGGTGTCGTACTTCATTCCGCAGGAGGCCGCGGTTGACGCGCACCTCCTCGGCGAACGCCGCTATTTCGGACACATCGTCGAGCTGCGTTACGAAGACGAGCTGATCGACCAGCAGGCATGGCCGCGCACGCTTGCCCGGAAGGCCAACGTGCCCCAGCGGCATCCCCTGTTCGTTCCCGAGGAGTTCATCCCCGAGGATCTCAACGTCCTCAACCCGCTTCTGCCGCCCCTCCCGGAACGCTGATTCCCGTTGTCTTTCAGCCGCATTGCGCTATCCCGGCGCAGTCTGAAGTATGGCGATGCCCGGCGACGAGTCCGAAGCCCCGCCCCGGCTGGGCGACTACCTTCTCGAGGATGTGCTCTCGGATGGCCCCCTGACCCGAACCTACCGGGCCAGCCAGGTGTCGATGGGAAGAAATGTCGTCCTCGACGTCCTCAAACCCGAAGCCCGGGACGACGCGAATGCCGTCGGCACGTTTCTCGCCGACGTGCGGGCCATGGCCGGCGTCGAGCACGTCGGCATCGGAACCGTCTACGAGGCCGTGCATCACGAGGAGAACGTCTACTGCGCCCGCGAGTGGCTTCGTGGCCGTCCGCTGGACGTCCTCCGGGAGGCCGGCGAAACCCTCTCGCCCCGCCGCGTCGTTCGCCTGTTGCGACAGGTTGCGGACGCCATGGAGCACCTCGAGAAGCGCGGCGTCGCGACCCTTCCTTTCGAACCCCGGCATCTGATCCTCGACCACCACGACGTGCTGCGCCTCGTGAATCTTGCGGTGTCCGGTCCGCCTGATCCTGACGTGGCTCGGCACGACCGTTTCGTCCTTGCGGACCTGTTCCTCGATCTTCTTCAGAGGGGGGCGCCCGGCGCCACTCGCACCACCACCCTCTTGAAGCTCATGGCCGAGCGGGACGGAAACGGCCTGACGTGGACGCAGGTGGTTCACACCGCCCGGCGCCTTGATAAAGACCTTTCGGAAGGCGCCATTGTCGCCTCCCAGCCGATCGCGCCAGCCATGGCCGGCCCCGCCCGCCAAAGCAATTCGAGGCGCGCCATGGTGGCCTTGATGATCGCGGTCCTCCTCATCGGCATCCTCGGCGTGGCCGGAATTTACCTCACGAGACCCCCCACGCCACCCGGCCCGCGCCGGGATCTCGGAATGCTGGTCCGGATCCCGGACGGCCGCTACCGGACCCACAACGGCAACTTCACTTCTCTCGATGAGTTCTGGATCGGTTCCCACGAAGTGACGATCTCCGAATACGCGGAGTTCCTCGAGGCCCTCGCGCGGCTGCCGGAAACGCGCCGCCGGACATACGACCACCCAGACCAGCCCCCAACCAAACCCGACCATGCCCCTGACGACTGGGAATCAATGTGGACCGCGGCCCGATCGGCCGGAACATGGGACGGACTGCCGGTCGGACTCGACTACCCGGTGGTCGAGATCGACTGGTGGGACGCTTGTGCTTACGCCAACTGGAAGGGAGGGCGTCTCCCGGCCCAGACGGAGTGGCTGGCCGCTTCGCAGGACGCCGAACTCGCCGTCTCGCCGTGGGGCCCCGTCGACGCCGCCCGAACTGATGTCACCCCCCGCGGCATTCACGGCCTCGCGGGAAATGTCTCCGAGTGGGTGCGCGACCCCGCTAAAAACCCCGCCTACCCGATGAATCCCAAAAAACCCCTCTCTTGCGGCGCCTCCTATCTCAACCCCCGGAACGCGGTGCGGGCCCGCATTTGGTTCGACTCCCGCCGCGTCCGCCGGCGCGACCTCGGATTCCGCATCGTCCGCGATACCATCCCGCTCCCGCCCGAAACCCCCTGAACACATACCCCGGAGGCGTTGGCGCGTTGGTTCTGGGCGAAACCGTCACTTTCGCTTGCGATCGGGCGTTCTTTCCTCTTGCATGCCGGAACGCATCGCCAAGGCATGAGTATTCCCGTTCGCCGAAGCCCTGTGTTGCCGAAATTCCCTCCGTTCCTTCTCGGTCTTGCCGCCTTGGCGGGCGGATTGGAGGCGCAGGTGCAGGTCACGCTCGAGGTGACGAAGCCGCAGTACGTGGCGCATGAATCCGTGCTGGCCACCGTCACCCTCACGAACCGCGCCGGTCGCGAACTCCTCATCCACAGCGGCGGGACGGCCCGCAATCCGATTACGTGGCTTGATTTCGCGATCCGCGATTCGCGCGGAGTGCGGCTGAGCCCGGCGCGGACTATCAACTTCGATCCGGTGCGTCTTCCCGCCGGGCAGTCCGTGGCACGGACCGTCGACCTGACCACGATCTATCGCGTTGCGGAGCTGGGCACGTATTGGTGCTACGCAGTGGTCCGGTTGCCGGCTGCGGGGGGGGGGACCTTCCGCTCCAACAAGGTCAATTTCAACGTCACGCAGGCGCGGGTCGTTTATCGCCAGCGAATCGGCGTCCCGAATACGCGCAACGTCCGGGAATTCAGCGTGCTGGTCTTCAATGCCTCCCGAAAAACATCCCTCTACGTGCGGGTGACCGATCCCCGGTCGGGCCGCACCCTCACAACCTACCCCCTTGGCGAGGCCCTCACCTTTCACAAACCTCAGGCCACCGTCGACGGCCGCAACAACCTGCACGTCCTCTACCTCACCTCGCCCCAGACATTCTCCCATGCATGGGTCGACCCGAACGGCAGCCTCGGGGGTCGCAACCATTTCCGACGCGGCCCCACCGGAACCCCTCGACTCGAAACCCGATCCGACGGCAGCGTCCTCGTCGTGGGTGGTGTCCCCTACGACCCCGCCCGTCGTGAACGCGCCCACGCCCGCGTGCGGCGCCTCTCCGAGCGCCCCGACATCATTTACCGCCGTTGAAACATCCCCCTCTACCCCCATCCCACCCATCCCAAAACGATAATCAGCACTCCTCAAACCAACTCCTCGGCGCAAAATGCAAAAAAGGAATTGCATGGGATCGGGAATTTGGATAAAAAAGCCGTATCATCAGAACTTCTTAACATATAAGAATGGTTAACCAATTGCGGAGATTTGCTGGATCCCGCTGTCTGCTCGGGGTGGCGGGGGTGATGGGATTGGCAGGAGTTGCCCATGCGGGTGGCTTTGCCTCGGTGGTGATCGATCCCGGCCATGGCGGGCATGACCTTGGGGGACACTACGGAAAGGTCTACGAGAAACACCTCGCGTTGGATACCGCAATGCGGCTCGAACACTACCTTCGGTCGAGCGGTTATCGCACCGTGATGACGCGGCGCAGCGACAAGTTCATTTCGCTGCCCCGGCGGATCAGCATGGGGAACAGCCACGGCAACGCGATCTTCGTGAGCATCCACTACAACTATTCGTGGAAACGCCATGTCAGCGGATTCGAGACCTTTTACCACAACTCCCGCAGCAGGCCGCTTGCGGAGTATGTGCATTATGCGATGCTCAACCGGGTGCGGGCGGCCGACCGCGGCGTGAAGTATGCCCGTTATTACGTGCTCCGGAATTCGCGAAACCCGGCCGTCCTTGTGGAGGGGGGATTCCTGAGCAATTCGCGGGAACGGCGGCGCGTCATGCAGGGCGACTTCCGCGACGGCGTCGCGCGTGGCATCGCCGAGGGCATCGCCCGCTACCAGTCGGCTCGCCGCATGGGCCGCGTGCATTGAGGCGACAATTGGGTTGACAGGGCACTGGCTTCCGAATCGCCGCCCGACCGCTCCGTCGACCGAATTCTCCTTGGAGCGGAGCCCGAATTGCCCGAGCATGCCGGCATGGGATTGCTCGGATGCTCCGCCATGCGCGCCTTGGAAGAGCGAGCCTTCCAAAGCGGCGTGTCGGCGGAAGACTTGATGAACAAGGCCGGGCGCGGACTTGGTGAACTCCTCTGCCGCCATTACCCCCGACCCGGAACGGCCGTTGCCTGCCTCGGGCGCGGCAATAATGCCGGGGACGCCTTGGTCGCGTTGCGGGTCCTGCGCGACGCGGGCTGGACGGTTCGGGTGCGCAGCCCATATCCGCCGGCGGAACTGGGAGAACTGCCGCGACGGAAACTGCGGGAACTCGAAGGGGTCGAGGAATGGGACGGTCAATGCAAAGCGCGGCCGCTCCTCCTTCTCGACGGGCTGCTCGGAATCGGCGGACGGGGATCGCTGCGTGATCCGCTGGCCTCCCTCGCCGGGGAGATCAACCGCCGGCGCCTCACCGACGGCGCCCAAGTGGTGGCGGTCGACCTTCCCTCGGGGCTCGACGGCGACACCGGGACGCCTGCCGCAAATGCCGTGCGGGCCGACCTCACGGTAACCATCGGCGTGCCCAAGACCGGCCTCGTCGCGGAGTCCGCGGTCGATTGTGTCGGACGCCTCGCCGTCGTTCCGCTGTCGGAATTGCCCATTCCTTCCGGGGGCGACCGGCTCCTGGTCCCCGAAGATCTGCGCCTCATGATGCCGCCGCGGCCGTTCCATATGCACAAGGGGCAGGCCGGGCGGATCGGGATTGTGGCCGGGTCACGGGGCCTTCTGGGGGCCGCTTTCCTTACCGCGCAGGGCGCCCTGCGGGGCGGGGCCGGACTGACCACCCTCTTCGTGCCGGATGATCAGTATTCGCTGTTTGTGGCGGCGGGCGGTCCGCCCGAGCTGATCATCAAGCCGGTTTGTTCTTACCGGGAGGTGATCGACGCCCCTCTCGACGCCCTCGTCATCGGGCCGGGCCTTGGGAGACCCGGCCAGACCCGCGCCGCGGAGCTGTTGGAACTCATCGGATCGTTCGGAGGACCCGTCGTGGCCGATGCCGATGCGCTCAACCTGCTGGCCGCGGGACGGAATCGCGAACTCCTGCACCCCCGGCTCATGGCCACCCCTCATCCGGGCGAAATGCAGCGCCTTTTCCCGGAAGGCGCCGGTCTTGACCGCGTCGCGGTGGTGCGCCGCTTCGTGAATCGCTTTCCGGCGACCCTCCTCCTGAAGGGTGCGCGCACCATCATCGCCGCTCCCGAATCTCCCCTTTATTACAATTCCACCGGCACTCCGGGCATGGCGAGCGGCGGCCAGGGCGATGTTCTCAGCGGACTGCTCGGCGCCTTGTGCGGAAGCGGGCTGGACCTCCGCGAGGCAGCCTGTTGCGGTGCATGGCTCGCCGGGCGTGCGTCCGAGCTGGCGCTGGCCCATCGGGAGGCTTCCGAGGATTCCCTGCTGCCCACCGACACGGCCCGGTTTCTCGGGTCCGCTTTCCGGGACCTCCGGGGACGACCGTGAGACGCCCCCCGCCGGGCGTGCCGGAGTCCTTGAAATCCGGAAGTCGTCAACGACGAGTCAGGTGTTCGGGCCGCCATGTCGGTGAACGACAGCGGCGGCGACGACGGATGACGGATGACGGTTGAGAGGCCTTCTCACCGCCCCCCGTTCTCGTCGCCGCTCTCGTCAACCGGTCCGAGGCCTGCCTCGCTGGCACACCCCGAAGGGATGTCAGCCATCAGCCGGCCGTTGAGCGGAGCGACACCAACGGAACCGGCGCCGCGCGCCATCAGACCGCCGCCGCGCCCTCGGACCAAATCCCGGCCGCAGGTCACGAATCGTGTGATGCGCGGCGGAATTATGAACCCGCGGGAGCGACTTTGCGCTTCCAGAGAGCGTGATTCAAAGGCATCTTGAGGCAGGTTCACCCTCGAGGCCGATGAATGAGGCATTGCGGCGTTTCGTCATCCTGCTTGGGGTCTTCGCGCTCGCGTTCGGGGTGGTTTTCATCTACCAGCGGGTCCGCAGCGGAAAGGGGATCTTCGACCTCCTTGACCTCGGGCGGCGGGATTCGGATGCCGTCTTCCGGCCCGAGAACTACACCCTCCCCGAGCACCCGCCGCTTGACATCGACGACGTCGAACTCCTCGGCCGCCTCGATGCGGAATACGCCCGCCTCACCGAGGCCGTCCTCCCGTCCGTGGTCAGCATCGATACCGAGGGCGTCAAGCGCGAACTGCTGCGCGACCTCTTTGGACGGGTTTGGGAGCGTCCCTACCCGGTCGCTGGAATCGGCTCCGGCGTGATCGTGTCCAAGGAAGGACACGTCGTCACCAACCAGCACGTCACCGACGGAAAAGAGAGGATCACCGTCACTCTCTACGACGGAAGCTCCTACCCGGCCGTCCTTGTCGGCGAGGACCGATCCCTCGATATCGCCGTGATCCGCATCGAATCCGATAACCGGGAGTTCAAAGCCCTCCCATTCGTGGACGACTCCGACAAGGTGCAACGCGGACAGCTCGTCTTCGCGATCGGGAACCCGTTCGGCCTCGGAGAAACCATCACCCAAGGCATCATCTCGGCCCGCGAACGCTCCATCTCGGATACCCAGCGCGATCTGTTCCAAACCGACGCCGCCATCAATCCCGGCAATTCCGGCGGCCCCCTCGTCAACCTCTTCGGTGAAATCATCGGGATCAACAGCGCCATCTACTCGCCGGATACCGAAAACCGGGGATTCCATGGAGTGGGATTCGCCATCCCCGCCAACGACGCCCGCGAAGCGTTCGACCAGCTCGTCAGCCGGGGACGCCCGATCCGCAGTTACCTTGGAGTCAAGATTCTCGATATCGACGGCCGGGTGCGGCGTGCCACCGGGTTCCAGGGCGACCGGGGAGCGTTCATCCTTGACGTCATCGCGAAATCTCCGGCCGACCATGCAAATCTCGAACCGTTCGACATCGTGCTGCGCTACAACGGCCAGGACATCTCAACCAAGGACCACTTTCTCAGCCTCCTGAAACGCACCAAGGTTGGCGAAGAGGCCACCCTCCGGGTGTGGCGGAGCGGCGAACTCCTCAATCTCACCGCCACCCTCATCGACGCCGACGAGGCCGCTTTTGCGGAACGAGCGGAACCCCCGAACCGAAGCCCCACCGACCATGAGATCGACCGCGCCATCGGGCTCCGGGTCCGCCGCCTCACCAAGCTGGAAGCCACCGTGGAACAACGCAGCGTGGCGATCGCCTCGGTGCGGCCCGGAAGCCTCGCCTATCAGGCCCGGCTCCGGCCCGGCGACTTCATCTGGACCGTCAACGGCCAGCGGATGCCGTCCCCCGACCACTTCTACGGCGAGTTGTTCGCCTCCGCCGGCGGCGGCCAGAATACCACCATCGTCGTCCAGCGAGGCAACGGCCGGGCCGTCCCGATTATCTTTCCGCCCCTCCCGCGCACCGCGGATGAGGCCGGGCCCTGAACCGCCCCGGATTGCGACGAGGTTTTTTCATAGTCGGTGTGTCATTGCGCTCAAGATCTGCTATGGTGGTGGTGACGGATGAGCTACGAAGCGACAGAAACGCGTCCGTCTCTCTTCCTGGTGATTCTGGTCGGGGGGCTCATCGCGGCGGGAATCCTCCTTTATTGGGCCGGGAAGCGATTTGTGGACGAGCCCGTCCCGTCGCCGGAGCCGGCGGTGGACGTCCCCACCGAGACCGTCGAACCCGCCCCCGCCCCCGTTGCACCCGATCGCAGCAGGCCCATGCCGCCTGCCCTTGACCAGACCGCTCCCGAAACCGCCGACGAGATCCTCGAAAACCTCGGCATCGGAATCACCGCCGCCGACCCGGAACTCCTCGTCAAGCAGATCGGACGCAACCTCGAGGCGGGCAAGGTAAGGGCCGCCGCCAACATGATCGGCCGCCAAGCCATCAGCGACGAGCAGCTCAAACGCCTCCACGAACTCGCGGCCGAGGCGCGCCTCACCTTGCGACGCGAACAACCGTTCAGCGAAATCGGCGAGCTTGAGATCAACCGGCGGGTGCGCTGGGCGCTCAACCTCGAGGACGATTACGCCTCCCGGATCTACTTCGACCTGCAGCGGGACCGGCGCGGGTGGGGCGTGGAGCGGGTGGCCTTGCCTCCCCCGTTCGACGGAGAGCCCCCAAGGGCGATCCTCGTCGATGCTCTTGGCATTACCGACGCCTTCCTTCAAGCCACCCTGACGCAGAATTTCGAAGACGCCAAATCCTTCGTGAACGAAGGCCTCGTCTCGGATGCGAAGATCGCGGGCCTGTGCATCGTCTTCGAAGAAGGCGGCTACGAGTTGCGGGCGAGGCGGCCATTGCGGGCGCTTTTCAATCGTGAGGAGACGGCGGCCTTCATGGCGCGGGTCCGCACCCCGGACGGCGCAAGGGAAGCGGAATTCGGGGTCAACGTCCAGCGGGACGGACCCGGCGAGCCATGGCGGGTCACCGAGATCAATCTCGACAATCTCCTCGCCGATTACGCCGAGCGGGTGGCGGGCGGAGACGTCTACTATACTCCCCTCGTCCGCAACCCGAAGGGAGGCGACACCCTGATCCTCTACTTCGGGTTCGACGAGGATGAACTCTCGCCGCGCACCGTGCGGCAACTCGAGATCGTCTCGCTCCTCCTCCAGACCGACTCCGACAAGCAGTTGACCATCAGCGGACATACCGACGCCATCGGTTCGGATGCCTATAACAACGGCCTCTCCCGGCGACGCGCCGAAACCGTGCGGCGCTTCCTCGTCAGCAGCGGGGTCAACCCGGAACAAATCACGGTCAAGGCCGTGGGCGAAAGGCAGCCCCGGCGCCCCAACACCACCGACACCGGCGAGGACAACCCCCGGGGACGCCGCGTCAACCGCCGGACCGAAATCTATCTCGACTTCTGATGGCCATGAGGGCCGGCAGCTTTCGCGGCGAACTGGCGGTGGGACTGGTGGTCTTCGCGATCTTCATCCTCGGCGCGATCTTCTTCAGCGGTCCGGAACTCGCGAACCGCATCCATTCCCTGCGAACCTTGCAGGAGGCCGACGCGCCGATCGGATACCCGGTGGAGGTCTCGCCCGCGCTCCCCAAGGGGCGCCTTCCCGAGTTCGGGGGCCGCTTCGTCATGCTGGATGCCTTTGAACGGTTCCGTCTTCCTCCGGTGGTCCGCCTCGATCAACCGCTGGGCGCCGCGACCGGAGCCATGGCCTACAACGCCCAGCCGTTCCTCGAGCGCAATCCCCGATACGGTGGCCGGCACCATCTCGGCGACGACCTCAACGGCCTCGGGGGCATGGACACCGATCTGGGCGATCCGGTCTACGCCGCCGGAAACGGCATGGTGCTCTATGCCGGCACCCCGAGCAGCGGATGGGGCAGGATGGTCATCCTCGGCCACCGCCTGCCGGACGGCCGCGTCATCGGAACCCTCGCGGCCCACCTCGATGAAATCCGCGTCGCGCCGGGACAAATCGTCGCCCGCGGCGAAAAGGTCGGGACCGTCGGCACCGCCAATGGCGCCTACCCCGCCCACCTCCACTTCGAGCTGTACGAGGGACCGCTGATCGACCCCTTCGGCGGCGGATACCGGATGGGGTCCTCCAACCGCCTCGATCCCTCCGCGACCATTGCGGCCTTCGGGCCTGTGGGCCCCGCGGACCTCTCCCCCGAACCGCTCGCCCACGTCGCGGCCGGGCTGGAAAGCTTCGAGGTCACGCCGCCTTCCCCCTGAGGGCGCCGCCCCCTCGCAACGCCCGGGACCGCAGCCGGACCTGCGTTTCGCAGTCGAGCCAGGGAACCGCGGCAATGATGGACAAGCTACCGTTGCTTCCTCTCGGACCTGGCGGGATTGACCAGCCACCATTCCGCGGCCCCTGGTGACAAAAACTCTAGGGGCGCCTCGCCGCGATGCAATCGATTTCAGAGGTCCGGCCCCTCGAAGGAGGCGGAACCCACCGGGCCCGCCGGCCGCCCGGAGCCCGTTTCCCCGCTCCGGGAGCCCTCTCCGGGGACCACCGCCTCCCGCCGCGTCCCGTCCCATCGGAAAAACTGAAAAACAAGGATCACAAGGGTCATGACGAACACCGCCGCCAACAAGGCCCGCCCACCCCGCGAGGCGAAAAAATCACCCGCGCTCGACCAGGGATAAAACATGGACGGGCGCACCGGCCGGTTCTTCCATGACGGACTTTCCCTTCGACCGCGCCCCCTCGGGAGATTCTGCGCCGGCCGTGCCCCGTCCGCCGCGCCGCCTCCTCCGCTTCCCCGCCTCGTCAAACGAATGTCTCTCCGGCAAATCGGACAAGGACCCCCCGTGCTGTGCGGGTCCTTGATCCGAAGCGTCGCATCGCACCACGGACACTGGATCAGAGAGCCGCCAGACCGCTCCGGCGTCACCGGCCCCGGCCTCGGACGCAGCTCGCTCGCCCCTATCCTTCGAACCCGCAAGACTCATCAACGATAGCTGCCCTCCAAAATTATGCACTGAATAAATTCAGGGTCGCTTAACAAAAAATCCAGTGGCGCAGGCTGGCCCGATTTTTTCTCGGGAATCAGCCGCGAGCGTGTTAGCGGGACGATTGTGAACGAGACACCATCCCTCGTCGTGGCGACCCGCAACCGGCATAAGGTCGCCGAAATTGCGGCCGTGGTGGGGTGCTTGTTCGAGGTGTCCGGCCTCGAGGGGATCCCGGACGCGCCCGCCGTGGAAGAAACCGGCGCCACCTTCATCGAGAACGCCCGGCTCAAGGCGCTGGCGGTCAGCGGCTTCACCCGTGCCTTGGTCCTCGCGGACGATTCGGGCCTCGAAGTGGACGCTCTCGGCGGGAAACCCGGCGTGCACTCGGCACGCTTCGCCGGACCGTCCGCCGAAGACGGGGCCAACAACAGGAAACTGCTCGCCACCCTCGCGGGCATCCCGCCCGGGGACCGAACCGCGCGCTTCCGCTGCGCCCTCGTCCTGGCCCGGGTGGGCAGGATCGAAGCGGAATTCGAGGGAACCGTCGAAGGCCGGATCATCGAACAACCGAAGGGGGAACGCGGATTCGGATACGACCCGCTCTTCGTCCCGGACGGCGAAGACAGAACTTTCGCCGAACTCGGCCCCGAAACCAAGAACGCCCTGAGTCATCGGGCTCGCGCTCTGCGGAGCTTTATCGATTGGGCCCGCTCCCGTCTTCCGATCGAGCCGTGACCTCCCGGGGTATTTCGGGATCGACATCACCCGGCAATCAGTTCAGAATGCTTGATATCAATAATTTCCGAACTTATTTTTCGAGCCTCTTGAAGGCCGTTGTTCTTTCTGCGCTGGTGGTGCTGGGGGTCTCCTGTTCGCAGCACCGGGAGGACAGGTACGCCGTGGCCTACCGCTCCGTCGAGGGTCCGGGGGCGGTGCTGGTGGGCGGGCGCGCGAGGGCGCCCCGGCAGGCCCCGCCGGAGGTGAAGCGGGCCATTGCGGCGGCCAACCGCCTCGTGGGCCTCCCTTACAAGTGGGGCGGGGGACACGCCCGTCTGAATGACAACGGCTACGATTGTTCGGGGGCCGCCTCCTACGTGCTGCGCCACGCCGGCCTCCTCGAAGACCAGATGCCCTCGCGCGGATTCCTCCGCTACGGCCGGCGCGGTCGCGGGAAGTGGATCACCGTCTATGCCCGCAACGGCCACGTCTTCCTCGTCATCGCGGGCCTGCGCTTCGACACCCATGGCACCACCCGGCGCGACGGGCCAAGGTGGCGCCCGAAGCTCCGTTCCACCCGCGGCCACGCCCCGCGCCACCCCCCGGGACTCTGACTGCCGGATCAGGCGGCCCCGGCGCCGCTTCCCTTCCGGCGCGCTTCGGCCGGATCTGCTCCGCCACCGCGGCGAGAACTCTCGCGCCGAATTCCTCGTCGCGAAGAGGTCAGTCAAGGTTCTGTCCCTGCCGGCCGCCATGCTGAAACCCGGCGAGAAAGCCCGGCTGCGGGTGGTCGCCCCGCAAACCGGAAGCCAGCGCTGGTTTGGAATTTATCATTACCCCTGCGCACAGGAGGCCAAAGGGGACGGTCAGGAAGGTTGAACATTCTGGGCGGGTTCCCGGATCAGCCCGGCCACCAGCCCTATGCGCCGGTCCTTCTGGCTGTCTCCTCCACTTGTGGATTGGGAATGCCGTCCGTCACTCCGCCAGCAGCCGCGCCAGAGCGGCCACGTCGAGCAACTGAATCTCCGGCAAGACCCGGAAATCCTCCGGGTTGGCGGTGAGCAAAAAATCGACCCCGTGGACCAACATGGTCGCCGCAATGTTGGCGTCATGAATCCGCTTGCCGCACAGTCCGTGCGCCCGGGTCAATTTGCACAGCCGTTCCGAAACCCTCTCCGTCTCATCGAGAACGATCATGCGTTGCAGGAAAGCATCCGCATTCTTCACCGCGTCCGCCGGCTTCATCCCGAGCCCGTTGGCATCCAGGGGACGAGTGGCCACCACCAGATACTCGCGCACGACCTGTCCGCTCACGACCATGTGCAGCCCCTTGGGACCCGCCGTGGAGAGCACCTCCCGGGCCTCCGCATGCAATGACCGGCCACGGTCTGTCGCGGTGAGAAGAATGTTCGTATCGACGAACAAACGATCACCGGCCGCCGGCTCCATAGATCTCCTCCCGTCGCCAATTCGAACCCCCACCCGTATCCACCGTGATCAGATCGAGCCCGCCGGCCTCCGCCGCCGGCGGCGCCAAGCGCCCCGCCTGCTCCAGTATCGCCCGCAGTTCGCCCTGCAACGACCGATGGTGCAGCCGCGCCAATCGCTTCAGCCGCTCCAACGTCTCCTCCGGAACATCCCGGATGTGGACCGATTTCATAGTGGTAGCATAATGCTATTTGGAGCATTGTCAAATGGCGTTGAGACGGCGCAGGAAGTCCTCGCCATCGACGAGTTGTACTCGTCCGGAGTCGATGTCATCGGCGCGGCTCTGGAGCTCAGCGAGCCATTCCGGACTGAGCCCGCTTTCATCGATCGGAGCGACGGGGCCGACGAACTCGTGCCGTTCTTCGGCACTGAGGCTTGCCTCGCTAGCGTCCTTGAAATCCAGAATTCGTCACAAATGAGTCAAGTTTTCCGGCAGCAAGGTTGCCCTGCATCCTGCATCTTGCATCTTGAATCCTGCATCATGGTCCGAGGCTTGCCTCGCTGGCTTTCGGCCAGGCGACGGACTTTCTCAGAGACGGCCATGGGGGGGAGGGACCCATGACGGTGGGGGGGCACTCCATCACAT
>Ga0180431_10004939_pt1 | contig 16495 bp, 24 predicted proteins | sample SS_ome_11_FD_132459 | JGI IMG/M metagenome (GOLD analysis project Ga0180431, IMG submission 132459) | Hypersaline lake sediment archaeal communities from the Salton Sea, California, USA - SS_1_MS_1 metaG | ecosystem: Environmental > Aquatic > Non-marine Saline and Alkaline > Hypersaline >... | reverse complement strand
CACCCCCCCCTTTATAAAGTTTTCGGTTGGGGGCATATGTTTTTAATATGCCCGGTAGTTAAATATTAAGTCGTAATGAACCTTGATGTGAAGCTCGGGCGGTTTTTCCATTGGCCGCCCGGCCTCCCATTCTCTTTTTAAAGCTTCCTCCTCATAATAATAATATGAACCTTTGGGAAAGGCTTTTAATCCTTGAAAACAAAATGCGGGATATTCTCACAATGCAAAACACCGACAACATCCACAATAAAGCCGAGGAAGCCCTCCGGGAAATTGACGATATAAAAAGAGTGCTTGGTTTTCCAACAAGGAGGGATAAAAATGTATAAACGCCCTCGCCTTTCCGTTAGTGTAGATCCAAACAACCCGGGCAGTATTAAATACGCTCAAAGAATACTTAAGGACCTTTTAAGGGCGGCACAATTGGATCAAATCGCGGAAAGTATAGCATACGGCCCTAATTGGGAAAGGGTGGTTTAAATGGCATTAAATACAAAAACAAGTGAAGTTATGTACTCTTTATTTTCAATGCTCACCTTGTTTTTTTTAATGATTGCTTTAGGCTACTTCGTTGCATTACTCCAATTTGGTAACGCATATACCGCAATGAATGAAAATAATGCCTTTTGTGAGGTTTCCATTGAAGGGGATTTTATGATTAATTCATTTGATCAAAATTTTATGAACGGAAACCTCACAAAAATAAGTGCTGTTGTGCCGTGTAGTAGCGCCGGACATTATGTAAGTGGGTTTACATGAACGCTGAAACTAAAAACCTGGCCTGGGCCTTCTTTTGGGCATGGATCGTTGTTATTAGCATTGCAATAATCGGGGGGGCTATGTTTTTTACCTTCCATTTTACTTACGAATGGTTGTGGGGGCTCGTTAAATGATTGATGGGTTTTTCTTGTTTTGGAGGTGGTGCTACTTTTGGGCTGTCTTAATGTTCATATCCAATTTAGATGTAAAAGAGGAAGATTTCGAGGGCGAGCCTGTTTTAAAGCTAAAAAGTATGAACGAGCAAAAGGTTTCTAAAACTGATTTAAAAAAAGGGGTGCCCCTAAAAAAATGCAAATGCGGATACCAATGGGCCCCCAGGATCAAAAAGCCCAAGTGTTGCCCGAAATGTAAACAATATTTAGGGGGTTAAATGGGAAACAGCATTAAAGCCGATCATTTAAAAAGAAAAAGGCAAGACGTTTTTTTATCCCCGGAAGAATTAGAAAAATATTTTGGTAAATTAAGGGGTTGTTATGTTGAAAAGAACAATACACGAGGCAGATGTTGAATTATACTTTCATAGGCAATTTATTAAAGATAAAAAAGAAATGCTAAAACTTCGGAGGCCCAACACGGATAATTCTAAAATTTTAAAAATGATCCACAGAGCCGAGGGGATAGTTTACGCCCTGGAATGGGCATATAAAAAAAGGGATTATCTGGAAGGGATTTTAACAAAAGATTAAAGCCTAAAATTGCTTGATACTCTCCGGGCTCCATCTGTTGTATTTCTGCGGTTTTTCTTTCTCCAGGAAGGCTTTTTTTTATGTACCTTCTTATAACCCTTATCTGTATAATTCCTTACGCCGATTTTTCGCCGGGTTGTTGTGCCCCTGGTTTTTGTTTTAAGGCTTTTAGTCCGGCCCTTTCCTTTTCTCCAATACGCCATAATCCCATATAAGGGCTTTTCTAATATTTAAAGTTTTTGTTTGATTTTTTCCCTTAAAAGCTTGTAGCCATCCACAGTATAGGCCCGCATCCCTATAATCTCATACATGGCTAAATCTATTTGGGCATTTGTGCCCGGTTTCTGTTGGCCTTTAACTTCTCGATAAATAGCGTTTCCGGCCTCCTTAATAACCTTATTTGCATCTTTTTCCATTTTATTCATTACCCCGCCCTTATTTTCTTGCATTTGGCTTATAAATTTGTCCTTTCTTGCCTCATATCGGGCCCAGGTATCATAATCAGGCCACTTAAACCTTAAAATTCCTCTTGGCATTATGATATTGTCCGATTTTCGGCGGGTTTTAAGCATTAATTCAACCGTTTCCGGGAACCCTGTTTTATCGTTTAACTCGATATTTCCCATAGCTTGAAATATAAAAAAATGCTCGTGAACCCGGAGAGTGGGAGAAGCGTACCCTATGCTAATCTGCGGTTTTCTATAAATATCCTCATAATTGGCTAATTGCTCTTGGATCATTCCCGACATTAACCCAAACATCCTGGGTTGTTCATCTAATCCGTGTTGTGTTCTTTTTTTGGCATTATCCAGGCTTTCTTTTAAATCTTCTTGAAAGAAAAAAAGCTTTTTTAAATTAAATTTTGTATAAAACCGTTCTGCGATCACTTCCAGGGCCCGCAAAAGGCCCGCACTTTTCCCCTCTCCCTGGATGCCGTCAATAGAAAAAACCAGGTTTCGGCGGTGGCTTTCTCTCCAGGAAATTTCATCCACAAAAAGAGCATTCCAAACACGATAATCCTGGTTTACTGCGGTAACCCAATATTGATTATAATTTTCGTTAATGTGTGCATTATCATATTTATCTAAATAATCTTGTAAAGGGCTTTTTGAGGTTTTTGGCATATTAATCCGCAACTGCTTTTTTTATTTTGTATAAAATGCTGTACAAAGAAACAAACATTATAATTGCTGTTCTTTCAAATCCGAAACGATCATAAAGCCAATAATAAATAATAAGCATTAACATAATCATTAAGAGGTCCGGGAGCATTTCCCTTAACATATTTTTAAGTTTTTTTTCAAATTCTGGATTTATTTAAATCTCCCCCTGCTTTGTTAAATCGAGCCCCTCAATAATCGGAGCCGTGAAAGCGGTATCAATATCATATTTAACGCATATTTCAGTAAAAATATTTAAAATTTCTGCGAGGGAGGTATCAAGTGATAAAATCATATCCCCCAAGCTAATGGGTTTGGATTGATAACCATAATTATAAATTCTGTTTGTGTTTCTGCCGAGGTTTATATCCCTAAAAACAATTGTTTGCAAAAGGCCCAGGGGGTACCCAATTGTTGTTTTTTTATATAATTCTTCAAGTCTATCAATATGTGCCGTTTCATTATACCGTTTGGCCAGAGCCCAACAAATAGCATAAGCGGTTGTATATTGTTTGGGCCCCCCCATAAGGAGATTTTTGTAAAAAATGATTACAAGCCCTTTAATCGTTTCCGTTTGGAAATTTGGATCCTTTCCCGATTTTTCCGGCAATCCGGGCATCATTAAAATCCCTCCTTCTCTTAAAATTTTTATAAAAACGTTCTGCTTCTGGGGGGATCCCCTCTTTTTCACAGAAGGAATTATACAATTTTAAATAATCCTCATACGTCTTTATTTTTAACTTTTTTTCCCGGATCATCTTTTTTAATTTGTATTCAATATAATGAACATAAACGCTTATTCCATAATCCCGGCCAGAATTAGGGGGATAATATATTTTTGTTATAAAACCCGGCACCTGGAAAGAGGTATAATCCCCTTTTTTTATCCTTAAATACTCGGGTTTATTGTTATTCCAACAAATAACTTTTGCCCTTTCAAGCATTTTAATTGTTTTTTCTGAAAAATACTTTTCAACAAAATCAAACATTAAGCCCACCAAAAATAATAAACTATTAAAAACATTATGAAAGAAGCGATTAAAACGAGGGCCCAGGCAATTTTTTCAAATTGAGCCCAATAAAGCATTATATCTTTGGGCTCTTTCCAAGTTATTTCTTCCTGGGGGTTCCCAAGTGGATCAACATATTTAAAAGGCTGTTTTTGGTATAAGTGTAAATCGCAAGTTTCTAAAGCGGGCCGGGGGTTGTTTTCCGGCCTCCTCTTAAAACCCTCCAAGTATTGTTTAATCCCGCTTTCAGATAAGGCTTTCTCTGTTTTTAATTTTTGTAGTAACTGCATTATTGTCCGCCCCCTGGGTTAGCCATTCCACTACTTAAACGTTCTGATTGCGCTAAAATTATTTTCTGGAAAGTGGGATCAGCCCCTAAACTCATTTGGGTAACCAGGCTTACCAAGTCAAGGTTATCCCGGTGGGTTGTTACAATTGTTTGACTTTCGTTTTCTTTCATAATCCCGATAATGCTTTCTTGCCATTGTTTAGAAGGATAAAGAAATTCTCCATAAGGCACAAGATTAACATCTTTAATATAAATATCCCCTATCAGATCAGATAAATATTTTTTATTGGCCCTAATAATATCATATCCCCGGAAAAAAAGGCTTAATGGGAAGCGGTGTTTATCCACTAAAAGGAGTACATCTCCGTCTTTATGTGTTATCATTTCCGTTTTAGGTTTTGGAACCTTTATATACTGTTTTTCCTCATGGCTCCACGTTTTAGTATAAACGATTTTCCCGGCTTCATCTTTCTCAAAAAGAATTTTCCCTTTTTTGTCTTTTAAAACCCCGCTTGAAATGTAGGGAAGAAAGCCCAGGCCCCTAATTCTCCCCCATTTTGCGGAGGTTCTCATATCTTCCCCCCTTAAATGCAAATCTTTAACATTAAAAGGTTTTGATTTAAGGCAAATTCTTATTAATTGATCTCTAAAGCTTTCCGTAGGGCTAAAAGGTTTTGGTTTTATGTAGGCAACAAGGCCCTTTATTGCTAATGCGAGAAGTGCGAGCATTAAAAGAAGGCCCAGGATATTAAAAATAAATTCAATTGGATCAAAGTCCGATAAAACAAAGCCAAAAAGGATTATCGCCCCCACTATTAAAATAATTCCAATAAAAAGAATTTTAATGATCCAAAGGCCCAAGGGTTGTTTGGGGGTGGTTTGATCCGGCATTATAACAGCCCCCTTTTCATTAGGATTATAAAGGCCGCAAAAATTAGAAAGTCATTTAAAATCAAAAGAAGAATAACAAAAGAGGCCATTTGCCCCGGAATAACACTTAATTCCCGGCTTAATTTTTGATCCAATTGTTTAAAGCTTGTATCAACATCTGCCTCTGTTGGCAATTCATTAATTAAAGCAGTATTTGCCCTTATATCGTTTTTTAATTCTAAAAGGGTTTGGCCCTCTAAAGCGGTTTGGGGAGAACCCGGGGCATCTTCATATTTTGTAACCTCAACAGCGTAAACGTATGAACACAATAACAGGAGGCTCAAGATAACAACTAATTTTTTCATAACTGAAACCCCGAAGGATCCAAATAAAGGAGAATATTCTCCCCTGCTAATAATAGGGCATTCTAATATTTAAAGATTTGCCTCAACCGCCTCAACCGTATTTAAATATAAAAAGGGTTACAATCCCAAAAAAGCATATTATAACAAATAACCGCCAATCAAAAGAAAAGCCAAAGGAACCCGCTATAAAACCTAAAATATCATTTAAGGGCTGATAAAGGTTAAACTCAACGCCCATAATATTAAGGCTTAATGTAGTGGCATAAATAAAAGCCAAAAACAAAAGGGGTAAAATCCAGGGCTGTGTTTTAATTATTTCGAGAATGTTTCCGATTAAATCTAATTGGCCTTTTTGATCCCTTAACAATTCTTGAAAATCAGCCGAAATTTTTTTTTTTAATTTTTCCATTACTGCCGCCTCCCCCGGATGTAGGCAAAAATAACAAGGATCATTAAAACAACTGTTATAATTAAAATGTTTTGGAAAGTCCACGAAATAAACGCATCCACCGGATTAACCTTTCCTTCCAACATGGCTGTTAATCCTGCGCTGTATTCGTCAATTATTGAAGCATTCCCATAAAGAAGCGTTACCAATCTGAAGGGGATAAACACCCTTAAAGTGTTGCGTTCATTGTTATAAACTAAATCATGAGTTATATTAAATTGTAGGGAATGGGGCACCTTATCAAAATTGGAGGCCTGGTTTTCATCCAAATTCTGTTTATTTATGGGGATATCTCTTATTTCTTCATTTATAACGAGCCTGGAATTAACTTTTTCTGAAATGATTTTTTCAAAGTCAGAAGCGTAAACTTGAATTTCCGTTTTTTTATCGGGTATAGTTTTGCCCAATTGGCTCATATACTTAACAAAATTTTCGGGGGGGGCGTTCTGCAAATCTTGATTAAAACGATAGTCATAAACGTTAATTACTTTTAAGCCTTTTATTTTGTAAAACATTAAGCCAGAAAGGTTATTAGGATGGAATAGTTTTTGGAAATTAATATCTGATCCAAAATTAACGAAAACGCCGTTTTTATCCCGGGTAAATTGCTCAATAGTAAACTCTGTAATAGGGTTAGCAAATCCTGTAAACAATTTATTAAAACCCCAAAAAACCGCATCCCCGAGGGTATTAACAGAAGTATCAAATTCTGTTTTCAATGCTTCTTTTAAGAGGTATGGATCGTTTAAAAGAATTTGCTCATAGGGCACGGTAAGTTCTAAAAATTGTTTATACTTATCGGTTTTTTCAGCCATATCACTAAATTTATTGGAAATGTAAAAATTAAATTTCTCGGGTAATTGCTCCCCAACAGTATAAACGAGGGTACAATCCAAATCTTGACTTAACGCATCCTTATAAACGTTTGAATTATCCGGCTTTAAACATATTAAGGCTTCTTGTGTTGGGCCCTGTACATTGTGATCTTTGTCTATAAGTAATCTGCTTTCCTGGGCTATGTTAATGTTTAAGGTAACTATTTTTTCCTGGTAATCAGAACATCCGAATAAAAATTCATTCATATTAAAAAGAATGCTCCAGAAATCCGTAGGACTATTAATTTTACATTTCTTTGTTAAAAGCGGGAATAAAACGGCGTTATGTTTTTTTGTTACATCCTCCAGAATTGCATAAAATCTGAAATGGTTGCCGTCAGATAAGGGGGTATAATCTTCTTCATAAAATAACTCTTTGAAAAAATAATAATTATAGCCTGTTTTTTGGTCATAAGCGAAACTGTCGGGGGAGAAATTAACATCTATGGGCCTACAATTCCCGCCCCCTGCGGCGGCATCACATTCGGAATAAGTTAAAACTGCCTTAAAATCGTTTCTTAAATTGCTATAATCGCTATCCCTAACCTGGAGAACTAAAAATATTTCTTCATCATTTCTATAAGTCAAATCAGCCCTTTCTATTCCCTGGAATATGCGGGCTGTTTCAATTTCCTTAAAGAAAATCGGGAAAGAAATATTTTTAATTAAAAAAGGGTTTTTTGTGCTGTCGGCTTCTGTTTTAACTAATACCTGGCCCCGCATTCTGTAAAAATCGGCTTTTGGGAAAATGTAATTATCAAGAGTATAATTAAAAGAGCAATCGAAAGCAGTACAAGAGAAATCTGTGTCCTTCCAAATTGTAACATTATAATCTGCGGCGTTTAAATCGCTGTTACTGTCCAATATTGAAAATTTAACCCCTCTTAAAAGGCTTGGGTTTTCCATTCTCAATAAAATAGAGCCCTCTGGGTAATCCCCAATTTTTCTATTTATTTGAGAAAAATTAAAAATAATATCATCTGGAAAATGCGGGTATTGAAGCATTTTAATCCAAGCACTTTGAACTTCTGAATAATTCTGTTCATCATCCACAACCCGGAGAATAATTTTAACTGATCTATCCGGCGCATTTGCAGTTAAATCTATTAAGCCCCGGACAACATCATTTAATTCTGTGTACCCGGCCCCTCCCTCAAAATCATTATAATAATAATTTACTTTGTTGGCATCATTAACGCCGTCAATATACGCCTCTATTTCATAATAATCGAGTTTTCCGTCTCTATCAAAAATTTCCGAGTGTATTCTAAAGTCTTGGCCTTCTAATATGTAGCGATAAAAATCGTTATTATCCCCGATCATTAAAGGCAATTCTAAATTATCAATAGTTTTTAATTCCAGGGGTTTCACAAAATACCCTTTACTTAAAAGGGAATATTCCCCCATGTAAATAGTGCTACTTGAAGAATTAGAAGTTTTAAAAAGCGGGTAATCCCTGGCCACCGTCATATTATAGCGGGCTTCTGTTTTGGTTATTGCGTAATTGCTTGTATTATCGTTTCCATTAGGCAAAACCTGGCCAACGGCTATATTTTGACTTGGGGCTTTTGAGAAATACGCATTAAATTGTAAAACAAAATTTGAATTTAACGTGCTGTTAATGTCCGGCAATTTGGTTTTATAGCGGTTCCTCATATTACTATAAACAGAAACAAGGTATTGATCCCTGCCGTACCCATTAACATCATTATAAAAAGGATTTAATTGTACATCCCAATCCTCATTATTTTGCATTGTACCCCAAAACCCAAAAGGGGCTTCATAGTGGAATTTATAATATTTGTTTTCGTAAGGGGTTAAAGTGTCTTTTCGGGAATAATCATATTTTTCAGAAGCCTCATTATAAATTTTTTGTATTGGGTTATCATATTGGGAGCCATAAGTAAAAGTATCGTCAAAATCATAGTTTATATTATCTGTTGAAGTGTAAACAAAATATTGATTTCCGTCAGATAAAGAATTAATCATTCTAATAGGAATAACTCTTGAGGTTCCAGATGCGCTTATTAATTGGAAAATGGCATCATTAGCCTCATTAGTGGGGGTAACTCTAACCTCGTTTAAATCAACAATGCAAGACTTAACATTATCTATTTTATTACAGGTTAAGAAATCAGTTAAAGGCAATTGTGTGTTTTCGTCAATGAATAACTCGTTACTGTTTATGTCGTTTATTACTGTTACAAAGTCAGCATAAACCCGGTAGTTGCCCCCGCCCTGGTCTTTAGCTTTTGCAAAAATACATATTTGTTCCCCGGTGTACATTTTAAAGGTTTGATGGTGTGAAAAATTATAATCCGTTAAACCATATTTATTTTCGATCTTAAGTAATTGCCCGCTTTCATCACTTGTTATTGTTGTGCAATATCTTTTATAAGAAGTTGAAAGTAGAAAATATTGTACAAAGGCATCCCTGTCCTGGGTTCCGAGCCCTATGTAAACATTTGGCCCGGCTCCATCCTGGCCACGATCTAAAGCCCAAGATCCCTGAAATTGCTCGCCTGTTGTTACTTTTGTATTGGGTGGGCGATCATCTGTCCAGCTTGTTAAATCCCCTGTTTCAAAACCGTAGTTATCGGGTAAAACGTTTACATCTGGATCGTTATCTGTAAAGCCCTGGCAGTAAACCCTATTTGTATCGCCATCCTCAAAGGGATTAATAAAAGAACAGGTATTATCATAATTTGGGCTCGTCCATTCAGAAGAAGAACATAAATTATAAATTCCCGGAGAAAGCCCACACCTTAATTTCCAATTATCATTCCCCGAAACGGAGCCCGTAAAAATAAGGGTTTGACCTTCCATTGACGGATTATTATTTACCTTTAAAGAATTAAGGGTTATCCCCCAAGCAGGGCCCAGGATCAAAACCAGGGCCATTAAAGCTATTAAATACCTTCCCATTTTAGGCATTCCAACACAGTTATTATAATGTCTTTATAGTATTTAAAAATATCTTTTTCGGCCTTTTCTATATAATCCCTGCATAGAAAAAGGTATTTTCTTCCCGAGGTATTTTTTAACTCTCTGCCGCCTTTTGACGGTTTCCACTAAATAAAAATAATCATTTCCGTAAATGCGTTTTTTTCTGATAAATGCCATAAATGTAATATTAAAATAGGGTTTAAATAACTGCCTTCCCAAATGGCTCAATAGCAAAAAGCCCTAATTACCTAAAGCCCCCAAAAACGCTAAAAATTGCCCTGATGGCTCTGCCACCATAGACAGCGATAATCACTACAATAATCAGAATTCCGATTGTTGCGGCGTTATCCTTAATAACGTTAATGAAAGCCCCAAGAACATCTATAAAGAGGTTCCCGATATCAGAGCCCGAGTATTCTGCATAATACGCCATACGCTATAAAAGGGTTTTTGAACTATTTAAATGTTTTGTTTTAAAAAAAAGTGTGAAATAACTGCCTTCCCAAATGGCTCAATAACAAAAAGCCCTAATTACCTAAAGCCCCCAAAAACGCTAAAAATTGCCCTGATGGCTCTGCCACCATAGACAGCGATAAGAACCACAATAATCAGAATTCCGATTGTTGCGGCGTTATCCTTAATAACGTTAATGAAAGCCCCAAGAACATCTATAAAGAGGTTCCCAAGGTCAGAGCCCGAGTATTCTGCTGTATAGGCCATACCCCTAAATAAGTCTTAACTACTATTTAAAACTATCGTTTTACCAATATTGTTTATAGGCTCCCCAAACCGCGGCCCCTAATACAATTAACACAAAAAGAATTATTAAAGCCCAAAAAGTAATAAATGCGTTTTCTTGAATATAAAAAACTTCTCCGAAAAAGAAATTACTTAACCCGGTTCTCTGTTCAACCGTGAAAACAGCACTTTTAATTAATCCGTTACAATCTGCCACAACATTAAAGTCGGAGGTTCTCCAAAAAGGAGGCTCATTTAAAACAAGATATGAGGAAGCAAAAACGCCCCCGGCATCAGCCCGGGCCCATTCATCAGATAAACGGTGAACTAACGCCCCGGTATTAGCATCATAAACCCGGAATGAACATAAAATATCTGAATTTGCGGGGGTTACTTTTCCGTCAATTGTAAGCGTTCTACCCAAGGGAATATTTGAAGGTACCGCAAAATCTGTTACCGCCTGGCCCCAGGCTAAAGAAATAAAAGAAACTATAACAAAAAGGATCAGAAGGTTTTTCAAGAAAAGCCCCCTTTATTTTGAGTATATTGTTATTAACTTTCTTTTTTTAAGGCCCTCTAATTGCCTGGCCCTAAAAGGGGAAATCCGGGTAACCCCCTTAAGCCGAGGGTTTCCCGGTCTTTTCATAAAAATCCCTGTTCCTTTTCTGCTTAACCCTGTTGCGGATGGCATAGTAATCGATTATATTAATGCCTAAACCCCTTAATAAAGGTTATCTTAAATTAAGGGTGGGTTTCAATTTCATATAAAGCAATAGCGTAATCTTGGCCGTTGTATTCAACCCTTAAATACTCAACAGGCTCGGGAACGGCTAAAACGTTAGAACCGTCAAAATCAATATAAGGCTCGTCCGTATCATCTTGATCGAGATTAATACAGGCATCAACCCCGGCAGTATTATCCTGGTGGAAACGCCCAACCGGGTAAAGAGCCCCTGAAGTGTTAGAATGAACATTTAAAACCCCGGAAGTTTTAGATAGGCCTGTGCTCCCCTGGTGGGATATTCCAACAGATCTTTCCCCGCCGAAAACCCCTAAAACATTATAAGCCGCCCCGCCATCAAAAACGTTTAAAATCATATCGCCGTCAGTTGCGGCGGTACCTATGCGGCTGTATAAATCCCCGGTATGCGTGCCGTTAGCTTCTAATCTAATCCCTGTTCCAAATCCCGGGGCCGGGCTCCCGGTAGTATCACGATTTAAGCGTAAAGTATAAGATTGGCCTACTGTTGAAGTGGTTTTATTTTGCATAAAAAATTCTTTATTTGTGTTTTTATCAAGGTAAAATTCCATATCCCCGCTTTTAGCCCTGTGCGTAACATCCCCTAAAATATTGGAATGGGATATAGAAAAATCAGTATAATCTGTTTCCGTTCCCGAGTAATAGGTATTTATGCCATCATCCCCGCCGATTAACCTTAAATGAGCCCCGAATAAATTGGTTTGAGAATGTTGAATTGTTTGGCCCGCACTTCCAATAATATCAACAGCGTAAGGATCCCCTGAAACGTAAACGTGCAGTACATCAGCCGGGTTTTTATAGCCTCCAATGGTTGTTTTTTCCAATATTTTAATATAGTTTCTATCCGCACTTAACGTTAAATCTTTTTTTGAATTAATATTTAAATCGTTATTGTTGTGGCCCTCCAATAATTGACTTATTCCCCCTTCATCAGAAAGGGTTAAAAGGGTTCCCGCATTTTTTGATTTTAAATAACTGTGGCTGTGTAATTCGTCAGTATTACGCCCAAGAACAACCGCCGCATTATAATCATAACATTTATGATCCCCCATTAAAACCTTTCCGGGGGGGCATTCTGTACCTGCGTTAGTGTCGGTTATTCCCGATACATTACAGCTTAAATCAATGTAATCCTGGGGGGCGTTCCCGGTTACTGTAATTGTTTTATCTTTACTGTGTAAATTAAGATCCCAATAATAAGCATTTGGCTCGGGATATGTTCCATTGTCCGTTAATATTCGGCCCCAAGTTTTTAAAGTATTGATTATATTACTATCTGCCCGGTTGTAATCCCCAATAAAATTTATAATTATTCGAGAATTGGCGGGATCTTCAATTATTTGTATATTTCCGTCAGTATTTTCTAATTGAATATTTTGAGTTGTGGGAAGAACGTTATTAATGCTTTTTAGATCATTATCGTAGCTTAAATTATCAACATACCGCCCCGGTTCCACTTCTCGGGCATCCCCGGGATCTACATACCTGCCGGATAAAACATTTTCCCCGGGGGGATCCCCTGCATATATGGCCCAGGCCCCCCCAATTAGAAGAATTAACGCAAAGAATAACAAAGCACTATAAAAATAATTTTTCATAATCTAATTATGGCCTTTTAGGTTAATAAAAGTATCGTCAAAGGTTCATTTTTAAGGTATCAGTTATAAAAAGGGCGAATTGTAGGCAGGTAAATAGGGCCAAGCCCAAAACCGTTAAAATCTTTAGGCCTGGGGGGGCTTTTTCGATTTGTTTAGGGAGAAAAACGCTTAAAAGCAGGGGAATAAATAAGATTGCTCGGAAATCCGCTAAAATAAAAGAGGCAACAGCATAAAAAACTATTAAAATAATTTCGGGAAGCCCAAGCGTTAAAATAAAGGGCCATATTGGGGGGGGAATTACTTTTAAGAAAGCCCCTAAATCTGGCGGGGATTGAATGAGAGTTATAACCGGGTAAATTATCCCTTTACCTTCTTTGTAAAAACAAAAAAGTTTATAGAATAAAACCGGGGCTAAAACCCAAACCCCTTTAGAATGGACAAGGGCTCCAAGAAAAAAAATAATAAAATCAGAAATTTTAATCGTTTTAGATCTTAAAAGTAAAGCGAATAGCACACATAAAAAGGCCTGCGCAAAAATAGAGGCGTAAAATAAGATAAATGGGAGGCCAGAAGCAAAATAAATAAAAAAAGTCCAATGGCTTTTAGTGATTTGATACATAATTAAAGGGATTATTAAACAGATTATTAAAAAGTTAAAATAAATAAATTCAATTTTTGAATTTGAAAAGGGCCCTGCTATCCAATGATATAAAGGAGGGTAATTTTCACAAGCTTTTAAGGAATATTTATCCGTGTAACAATTGCCGTTAGCTTTATAAAAATGGAAATAAAAATCGTTTGAATTAAAATATTTTCCGCTTAAATTGTGGATAGTAGAAAAAGATAACGCAAAAAGGAATAAAATAACAGCGATAGGAATTAATTTTTTCATATTTTCCGGCCTATTTTTTCATAAATTCCCCTTTTCACTTTTTTAGAAACCTTCATTGTTTTAAAAAGTGCTAAAATAACAAATTCTAAATAAGCTTGTTGTAACCTTTCAATTATCACGTTTGGGGTTCTACTTTTAGCCCCTTCTTTTGCGATTGTGTTGAAATCATCAATAAAAAGGGAAATTATCTTTTTTGCATTCCTCACTATTAAAAGCCTCCTGGGCTTGGGTAATTGAAAGGCAGTTATCACAAACGCCTAAATCTCTTTCTTCAATTGTAGTTAATTCTTTCCCGCATTCATTACAATAATCAGCCACAAGAACACAACCCACAAGTCCAAATTCCCATTAAAAACCCTGCGATCCCAAAAACAATTATAGTTATCATTGAAAACCAATAATCTGTTTCTACTTCATTCAATTAATCCCCCTCCAATTTATCTTTTAAGGATTTAACTGCTTCTGTTTTAGAGGTTCCCCCCACAAATTGCCCGGCCCTAATTTCAGCCCCGGTTATGCTTGAATAGGTCGGGGTTCCTTTTTCAATTTGGTACCTCGTGGTTCCTTTAACTGTGATCTCCCTTAATTTTTCTCCGAGTAATTCCTCCCGGATTGTTTCATTTTCCACAAACGCCCCAGGAAACCCTTTTTCTATTAAAGTATTCATATTTCCAGAATAGGCCCCGCTTTTTCGTGTTGGGGATTGCATAGCCCTCCTTAATTCCTCTTTTTGGTTTAAGGCATCAACAGATTTAATTTTATCAAGATCTACATAATTCTTAATTCTGCCCCAAATTCCTAAAATTTCAGAAGAAACTAATGTATCAACCATTTTAAACCCTGTTTCCGGTATTATAATTTATTGTTGGGATTGTGTTTATATTGTCCTCAAAGTTATATTTAATTTTTGGTACAGCATACCATAACTGTAAAAATTGTTTATGAGCCGTTGAAATGGGGCCCTGGTTGTAGGGAGAGGGGATTATATCCACAAATTTGGGGGCCTTTCTCTTTCCTTTTTCAGCAACCCTTAAAATCCATTCCCGGCCCCTAACCCTCTTAACACTTTCCTTATAACCCCAATCTACATTAGTATTATTAAGGATCTCATAGGCTTCTGTAACGCTGACTTTATCCAATATTATAACGTGAAAAGAATTAGCCCTATCCAATTCAAAAACATAGGCATTTGATAGTTTAAAGGCTTCTTGAATATATTTAATTTCCTCGATAACTGCCCTTAAATCCTGGCTATCATAATCAAAAAATAAAACGTGCCTTCCATCCATACAGCGAGAAGAAAGGCCAGAAGTCCAGGCCGTAGGATCTCGATAATTTTGAATAGAAAACCTTATTTTTTGTTTTGTTAAGGGAATGCCAAAGGCTAAAGATATTTGTCTTACTTTGTAATCTGTAATTACTCGAAATTCCAATTAAATCACTTTCTTGAATATAACTGCGTTCTTACAAAAACTTTCAGTTCTTTAAGGGCAATTTCAGCGTTTTCGCTTTCGTTAATATCTGCTTTTGCGCTTATTGTCCTGGAAAAGCTTGAAAAACGTTCCGATCCTGGTTTTTTTTCAGTTTCAGAATAACTTATTTCCTTAATTTTCATAAAATACCCTCCTGGTCTTTTGTTTTTGGCTTCTTTTTTTTAGCCTGTTTAACATGGCCCTCTAAAAGTGGTTTTTTGTTTTTTTTCTTTTTTGGAATATTAAATTCCCTGCACGTTGGGAAACAAATAGGTGTATCATCTGGCCCTATAAACGCCATAGCCTCCCCGGTTAATTCTTTTCCGCAATAATGGCAGTTTACTTTTTCCCCTGGTTCTTGGGGGTTTGGTTCATCCGGGGCCCTTATCTCCTCATAAGCTAAAAGAATTTTATGGACAGCCGAAGGGGAAAGCCCATAATCAGCTTTTTTAATTACAGCTTCCACAATTGGTAAATCATCCGGGGGGATTTGGGCCTCAATAATCTTATTAAATTGAGCCCCAAGCCGAAGGATTTCTTCTCTTAATACAGTAACTTCTGCGCTTAAATCTTCAATTTTTTCATTTTGATTTTTTTGTTTTGGAAACATTTGTTTTCCCTCCTTTTTCAAGTAAATATAATTCTTTTTCCAGATCGGCTTTTAATTTTTTATACCCTCTATATTTTAGTTCATACCAGGAGAGAGTTTTTTTAATTTTAGCCGTGTTTAACGTTCTGCCTTTCCCGGCCTGGTTGCGGGAAATGGCATATCTTAAATAATCTTTTTCAGTTTTGAACAAGCTTAAATAAGTTTCCATAAGTGCTTTTTTATCAAAAATCAGCCTTTTTAATTTCTCAATTCGTTGTTTTCGGTTATGCTCGTTCATAGTTACAAATATACCCAAAAAGTTTAAAATATGAGGGGGTGCCCGGGGGGCCCCCCTTACTGATGCGCCCCCGGGTAACTGCCCTTAACAGGCATCTCCCAACACACTAAAAATAACATTATTGATATTAATAAATTTATCGTCAAATATTCCGATAGTAATATAAATATTAAAGTAGTATTATATTAATATTGGGCCCCTCACGATCCACAACCCGGTAGAGGCCCAATATTCTTTTTATTTGAAAAGTTAAAAAGATAGGCTTATAAAAAGAAAAATTGTATAAATTTAATACTTTGAACTTACCGGATCGTGAGAATAATGAAAGATCTGAAAAGGAAACCACAACCTTTAAGGGCTCTGTCGGGTACTATGGAATGCGGATTTATCCAATTCTCACAGTTGTTTAAACCCAGGGATAGCCAGGAAGAATAAATAATTTTTGGCGCACAAGTAGCCGAAGCTGAAAAAGCGTGTAGGCGTTCAAATTTTTCCTAAAAAAGTAGAGGTATTTTTATGGAAAATTTAGCTTAAAACCTATTTTTTTAAAAGGTTTTTGTTAATTTTTTCGAGAAAATGACCTCATCCAAGACTTTTTTTAAAGAGGGTTGTTAATACCCTCCCTAAAAGGCTAATGATTATTAGCTTAAAGCTAACAATCATTAGCAAAAGGGTAACGTTCATTACCTAAAAACAAAACTTTATAAAGGGGGGGGGTG
>Ga0180431_10004935_pt1 | contig 16501 bp, 26 predicted proteins | sample SS_ome_11_FD_132459 | JGI IMG/M metagenome (GOLD analysis project Ga0180431, IMG submission 132459) | Hypersaline lake sediment archaeal communities from the Salton Sea, California, USA - SS_1_MS_1 metaG | ecosystem: Environmental > Aquatic > Non-marine Saline and Alkaline > Hypersaline >... | reverse complement strand
CAATTAAAAAGGGACCGCGAGTTTATTCTCAGCAATAATCCAGGCTCTCCCAAAAGATTCAGAGCGCTGTCTTTAATTGATGCCGCCATGGAACAGCTTCAGACCCAAGCCAAAACCAAAACCAAAACCAAAACCAAGACCAAAAAACAAAAACTTGATCAGTCACCCAAGACCAAGACCAAGGATGTATCTCAAAAGGAAACAATCTCAAATCAAATTGACACTATTTACGAATTGCACACCCAACTTTTTAATGATGAGGATATTAATGAAACACAACTGATTAATGATATCACCCAAAAAGTTGCGCAACTCTTAGCTCAATTTGATGATTATGAACACCCAAGAGGAGAACTAAAGCAGTTAATGGATGATACAATGAGAGAGCATGGATATAATGATGAGGAGATCGAAGAACAAACAAAGGTGCTCATAGATGCTATTGACCAATATAAAAAGCTTTACAAAAAGTTTGAAAGAGAAGGGACTCTTCGAAAAAAAATTACAACGACAGCTTCTAACATGGCAAAAATTAAGGACATAAAAAACATGACCAAGGAACAGAGAAGATCTAGTATAATTGGTCTGATGTATAAGGATTTCGATTTTTTGCGCAAAACATATCCAAAATACTTAAATTCGCTTGAAAATACCGCCATTTTGGTTGATGAGTATTTAAACGCGTATAAACCAAATATTTTATTTACCACAAATCAACGTCGGAGTTTTATTCAAGGTCTGTACAACGAATATTTAGATTACTTGAAAGAATTGAATGTCCTGCCGGATGATGACGATGATGGGGAAGTGGACATGGAGGAGGAAGCGGCGTTTATTGATGATAAAGAAGTAGAAGAAAAAGAAGAAGATTATGAAGCTTTTCACAGAAATTTGTTGGCCAAACAAGGTAACTTAAACAGGGAATGGATAACCATATGGAATGAACTAACAGATGAACAAAAGCAAGATCCAACCATTTTAATTCTTCTGGGAAAACACTTAATGTGCAAACATAATGTGGAAATCCAGCACCGATTTTTTGCTAGAAAAATCAGAGATATGGCACCATTGGAGCTCGAAAATACGATCGGGGAACTAAAATTTAAAGAATTAGAGACCAAATTAGAACAATTAATTAAGTTAGTCGGGGAAACACTAACCGACTTTCATAGATTCATGCAAACCAAGGAATTTAATCAAGAGGTTTGTGAAAAAATTAGATCAGATTTCGAGTCCAGTCTAGAAGATTTGGGATAACACACCACGAACACCATCACTACCAAAGCACAAAAGACTGCAAATGTCAACAAAGCCATTGCCAGCCCATCATCTTCAGTTTCGTAGATAGCACAGGTGTAGCTTGGCACTTCAGGGCAACAGGGTCTGCTGCAGGGAATCTCGGCGTCCACGTCGGAATCTTGAAGCCCATAAGTGCAATTGAGTAAGTCACAGATTTCTTGACAGCTGGTGTAATTCATGTTTACAAGTCTCACGATGTCCCAACTTCCAATTTAACTTTTGGCACTTGCGATTGCAATAATGTGACTTGCGGCAACCGGAACATACAAGGTCCGCAAACGGACGCAAACACTGCCGGCAAAGGTTGATCCGCAGAGAAGTCTTTAGGACGCGGCTGTAAAGATCGCGTAATCTAACAGTATCCCAACATTGCAAGTACGCGGTTCCTTTCGCAGTGTACGTGTAAAGCACAAGTGCTTCTCGGGTGAAATCTATTCTACCCAGACTTCCGCGCAAACTTGGTATGATGATTTCAGCTATAAAATTTGCAGAAAAATCAAAGATAATATCCACAAGTGAACGGGAATCCACCGATTCGATACCGCAACAGTCCAGCGTCACGCAGAGCACGTTGTGGTCAGGCCAACACTCGCACTTGGACTTGTAAAAATCAGAAAATGATAGAAGGGCGGAATGGACTTGCAGAGGCGCATCTTCCTTTTGTTCTTGCATGGGACCAGATATTTGTACAGTACGGGAGAGCTCCCGTACCATAGAGCGATCAAAGTTGCAGCGGACGGCTTTGAAAAAGTCAGTCATGGCCAAAAGTGCGCGGGAAAATTTGGAAAGTGTATAATAAAGGCACAACCACAAAGTTATGCACGTTTATCGTAAACCTCATCATCGTAACGGATATACCCGGGGAGACGGAGTAAGGGTTAAGGCTTGTAACGTAAGGGGATGTAAAGTACGTTTACCAAAGGCTCGGCAAGGACAGCTGACTAAGTACGGGTACCACTTAGATCGGCCCTCGGTAGACCGTTTACAAGCACTATTGAGGGGCGTAACCAAGGATGGGTACGCAACTATTATGCGGCGCCTTAATTGGCTTGCTGTGATGTCTAAAAAGCGCCCGACAGCGTACAAAAAGATTCAGAAAGACATGTCAGATTTGAGAGATTTACTGAGACCTTAAGAACCAGTTGAACCGAAGCCACCTTGACCACGTTCGGTTTCTTTAGGTAGGGCTTTGACTTCTGTGACTTCGGGATAGGCTATACCCTCCACTATCAGTTGGGCTACCCTGTCATGTTGGGCAACCTTGTAGTCTTGAACCCCAAAGTTCATCAGAAGGATATAGACGGGACCGGTATAGTCGGCATCAATATAGTGCTTCCAAGCAAGGCCAGATCGCGACCATATGTGCCCACCGGAAGCGCGATCTTAAGGTCCGTGGGTACCAAGGCCTTCCCCTGAGATGGTATAGTACAACCCTGGGCAGCATAGAGATCAAGGCCAGCAGCGAGACTGGAACCTCGAGTAGGGATCTTGGCATCTTGAGACAATTTTTGCACAAACATTTTTGGGCGGCTGGGGCTGCTTTACCTTTTGCGCATATTTTGCGAACACGTGGCTCCTGGACGCACCGGACACGCTGGCTTAGCACATGGAGCTTTTAGAGGATAACCAAAAGGAGAAGACGGACTGCACAAGGCTTGTGTTGGGGCTTGTTCGCGGCCTGTGCATTTTTGGCCGCGGCTGGAATATCGGGTTCCTTGGGTTCCTGAGTGTGGTTTGTACATTTTTTTTGTTTTTTTAAGAAACAAAAAACCAGAATGGACTCCTATGATCACAAGCTTTCGATTGGGTACATCTGTAATGTTAGTGCGCTTTTACGTTCGTTTGACAAAGTTTTTGATCGAGTCGGTGTGTCCATGTGGGCGGTGAAGGCCCTGGTCGAAGCAGACTTCAAGGACTTTCTACAGGACATTGAAGAAGTCAAGCTTTTTCAAGGAACTGATCGAAAGTTTGTGCAAGATGCCAAGTACAAGGTTAGACTTGGGAAAAAACCTGAAAAAGTTACCGAGCAGTATAAGTCCAAGATGCGCGAACGAGCGCAGGTTTTCCTTAACACTTTGGCAGCTGCCCAAGAACGTAAGGAATCCGTGCTTTTGGTTAGATGTGAAGAGGCCACATGTTACCCAGATTGGGGTGAGCGTCTTGAAGCGGTGGATGAAAAGAAACACGTGGAAGCCTTTTCAGATATGTTGAAGGCCAAATATCCAACGTTGCAATTTAAGATTTTGTACATGTCTCAAGAAGGGTTTTTTCTTGAAGAGTTGCGTGGGATTGTTGGTATCCCTCGCCCTGCAAGCTGTTACCGAAATGCACGCATCATGAGAACAATGGATGCACATATGGCTCAATCCGACATTCGAGCATATCTTCAGGAACATCTATAACAAAACCCGACATGCTACGAACTTTGGATCTTGTTGGACCGTGCACATACCCATTATCTGCAAAATCCACTGGAGATTTAATAAAATTAGTAAAGTTGGAGCCTCCACAAGAATGGTACTTACGCTGTAATAGTCAAGAAGTTCCTCTGGAGCCTCCGTGTCTCGAATTAATTCCCCTGATATCTCTCAGTTCATCCAAGGTTGAACTTGTTTTCAAGGGACAAGACAAGGCCCAAGCACAGCTTCGAACCCACCAAGTATACCCAGCCTTTCGAAGGGCTTACCTCGAAACTCCAAAAGAGTTCCTAGGGTTCGTGGTCGACTTGGGGGTTACCAGGCTTAAAGGTTCCGTGTAAGCGATCCCACAGACTAAAACGCTTCGAAAAGTTGACCCCAGGTTCACGGTGATGTAAATCATGGTCCTCGGTATATAATTCAATACCCAGTTTTCGCGGCACCCATATACACTGCGCAAAGCAGGAAGTCGGTGCCATTTTAAGACCCAGGTGACCAGATATTTCTTGATACGTCAAGTAGGTACTAAGGATGCTTAGCTGTAAAGATGAACACGGAAACAAGTAACAGGTGAAAAACAGGGGAATACTGTAACTCAAGACCAAATCCAGGGGATCAATATGAAATGTAGTTAGCGCAGAGGGGGCCTTGTACACATGATGAACTCGGTGAAATCTGTACAAACATTTGTGGCTGTGCATTAACCGATGCATCCAGTAATGAAATAGATCAAACACAAGTTCAAAAATAAAGCAGTGAAGACCAAACCATAACCAAGGAACTCCACAGTGATCAGGGATTAGCGCGTGACTTAGAGCCTTAACAGACATGGATGTCCCAAAAAAAACCAAAGAACCTCGAGGAATTCTTTGACCAGATTGGATTCGCGCCTTTTTAGGTTGCATGAATGAAAATAACAATAAAGTTGACAGGATTTCACCAACAAAGACACCGGTAAAACGTTTTAGAGCAGCGCACATCATGATGAAACCATTAATCCTGAGCCATTCCTGAAACCCCATCTTTTTTTCCTTTCCATTTCAACAAAAAACTAACCATGTCCTTGAACGTACCACCGGAATGCGGAACACTAAGACGCCGACAAGTTCGGGCGCAAGAGGTATACACCAGGGAACTTAAGGATTGTTCGGGAGCTGAGTTTGTACACTTTTTTGTAGAAGGCGCTACAGGGCCAGATGGACCTGCTACGAGTGGGCCATTCCCTCTTGAAAACCGTGACACGTTAAGAATGTGGTCACCCGCAGGTGTCAATGTTGCACAGGGTGTCACGGTGGAAATGCCGTTTACCAGGTGCGGCAAACTTTGGCTTGTCGAGAATATTAAGAGTGATTTTGAATCTCTCGAAGTCTTTTTACCAAGCGACCTAGAGGTGGCCTTCTCAGAAGGGCTAACTTTACTTCAAGGTGGACACACATACACCAACACCACTGATAAGTGTGTAAAGGTAGAAGTACACGCTCAAATTGCGTGCATCATTGATAGCAATGATACTACATCTTTATTGCTTTTGCAGAACGAAAAGGTAGTTGCATATAGTGTACAGACTCCAAATGACTTGGACTTACATCATGTCACATTAACATGCGTGGTGCTTTGCCAACCAGGTGATACTCTTGATCTTGGTCTATTGTCTGAAAATACTGGAGCAGTAACCCTTCCGTCTTATGTGGATCCTAGTAATGGCCTGTTCTTTACTCTCACCGATGGTATCACTGTTAATGGTATCAGTTATATTATCTTTAAAGAATCTTCAGTAAGCCAATCACTAAACTGCCAAGAAACTCTACCAACTCGTACAGATCCATTCTAAGCCATTAGAAACCTCCCACTCGAAGGACAAATATTGTAATTGGACATGCTTGCAAACTCCTGTTGATAAAAAATCTGAGCATTCTTGCATTTTTTCACTACTTTTTCACATAAGTGTGTAGATAACTTTTTCAGAGAACCCTTCCATGCCTTCCCATCTAAGAAAAGATGACCATGTTCATCGATCGTTAGGGTGGTTGTTCTTGTGCCACATTGAAGACCCATGGTCGTTCGGATCCGACCTGGCCCATGGGAAGCCCTCTGAATCTCCGTCTCCAACATTTTAAGCAAGGGACCCTCGCATTTGTGCTTAGGGGTCTTGGAGGGCTTCCTAGCGGGCTTCCTAGCAGTGGTTTTGCGTTTCTTTGGGGGCATACGTGTTTTTGTAAAGGGTCACAAAAAAATGCCAGAAGGTTCATGACTCTCAAGGCCGCGTTGTAGAAATTATTAAAGTTGGAGGACGCGATGTTTTCTATGTTCCAAGTTGGGTTCGGGGATCTACATTGGTTGCATGCTACAACTAAACCATGGTTCCAGCAAATTTCGCATTTCAAGACGCGCCTTCCAAATCCAGACCGTATGTCTAAATGTCTGAAAAAATATGTTGTACATGTCCAACAAGTTGTTGTGTATGCCAAGCTCAAGAGGACATTTATTCCAATAAACATTTATTTCCAAGGTACGTAGAAATAATGGTAGTCACATCTCGACCAAAGAACTCCCACAACATATCCATGCGCACTTTAAGCCAAATTAGCTCGGTTGAACACTCAGGACCACGCCTTGCATACATTTTAGCTTGCGCGTGAAGCAACGGATAAGTATTGTTTTCGATTAATTGATGGAAGCACATGAGGTCCAAATTAGCCACTTTGCGCTTGTTTATGTACGCGCCCAAAGTACCATCTGCAAAACGTGACTTGATGTTGGCTTCCAAGTATCCTTGAGTAAACGCGTGGGCGTCAGGCTCCAGAAGTAACTGAGAGATCTCCCATGAATTCAAGGGATGCCAACAAATCTTCAAAATTTGTCGTTTGGTCAACCTGCCCTGCTTACCCTGCTTGCTCTGCTTGTCCCGCTTGCGCTTCCTGGTTTGCTTGCTTTGCTTGGTTGTGAACATACTTTTTGTGGAGTGAACCGAAATTGCTGGAAATTCCAAAAAGTTGCGAAGCTTCCGCCGCGAACCCTAAAATATTTGCCAAAGTAGTTTACAATTGTAGCTGGCACTCGCTGAAGATTATCAAGAGCTTGTAAATAAACTTACCGACACATGACTGATCCTTGGAACTCATCCCAAAACTGTTATTCTTACGCCTTTGGGCACTATGAAGAACGCCCTTACTGGCAACAACAACCCGGCCTCCACAGCGGCCTTTACCAGAAGGGGCAAAAGACAAGATTTACTTGCCCTCTAATGTTACAACGAACTCTGGCTGATAATCAACATGACACATACGTTGCTGATTGCCATGGTACGTGTCCTGAAGGTCACCACAAGATTGCACTTGCAGTTGACCCAGGTGATCCTGGTGATTATCACTTTTTCAGAGAAGACCCCGATGGTTCCTGGAGCCATAAAGTAGGCCGAGGTCAAGTCTACAAAATGACCGTACCTCCTTGGGACTCGCCTCGATATTTCGGGCGCCGTCATTACTCAGACTTTTGTGCCTGTATGTGCACTAAGACGGATGGTCTCTTGGGGCCGCTGACTCCTTAGGGCCTTATTCCGCACAATAGATTTCAGCACAATTCACAAATAAGTTAAAGACACACCAGATTAGCAACGGCCATAAGAGCGCACCAGCAAACTTGTTTACACTTGAAGCCACATGCATAGACATGGCAAGCACAAAGAGAAGCGCCAAGAATACCGGTATACCGTTTAGCTTATCCTGTTGGTACATGAATAACCAAAGAATAGCCATGGCTATTACCAAAAAGTAGGTGATTACCAAGAACCACCATTCCGTAGTCGGCGCTGACCGCGACACAAAAACCCAGGATGCCATTAATGATCCCACCAAGAAAATCCAAACAATACTATAGGTTTCCTTGGGTGGCCTAAAAGGCACACAATCCCCCGCAGACTCTTTACCCCACATAGTTATCCATGAAAAAACAAAGATAAGTAAAGGAGCAAGAAACCAGATCCATCCCAAAGTTTCCCGGGTTGTACTAGTGTAAGGTGAAGTCGTTAGAAAGGTCATGTTTATTATATGGAAAATTAAAGTTTTCGCATAGCCTTCTCCACATCCTTCAAAACTTTTCCTAAAACATTTAATAAAATCAATGCCCAACTTTCAAACAATTAACGCAAGGACTAACAACTCCACCAACATTAGGACACGCAATTTTAGACTTATTGGTGGTTTTCCTGGCCAAACTTTACAAAGTGGTACCAATGGTCTAAGCTTTTGGGGAAATCCACAAAGTGGACCCACAGGACCCACAGGGCCTGCAGGGCCTGCAGGTGGTCCACAAGGTCCAACAGGGGCCACCGGAACCACCGGAACTACAGGACCAATTGATATTCGTTCAACCTATGCGCAAAGTCATACTGGTACTTGCACGATTGTGGCTACTTACACAGGTGGCGGTGGTGCAGGGGGCTCAGGCTGGGTTTGCGAAGTTGACCCACCATATGCCTACATTGCCACTTGCGCTCATGTGGTGCTAGAAAATGCGTATTCTGTGCCACTTTCCCAAGCTGCAGCGTGGCAAGTGGTTTTAGAACAGGCTAACGGAATTTTGGGAGTCAACGTACAAGTAGATTGTGTGCTTGTAGGGTATGATGCGTCAGCAGACGTAGCTCTCTTGAGGACCAAAAGTCTGACTGAGAGCCCTTCTCAAGGCTTTGACTTCACAGTGGCACAAACAGTCATTCCTTGGGGGAGCAGTGATTCACAGACACCTGGATCCATCTGTATGGTAATTGGTAATCCGGCAAGTCTTGATACTGCAAGTTGTGCCGTGGGATATGTTAGAGATCCAAAGTTTCTAGCCGCTGCGCCTCTACAAGCCTCTGAAGATATGTTCATTTCTGCGCCCATTATTGGGGGTAACAGTGGAAGCCCAGTACTTGATAAAGATGGGCAGGCCATCGGTATGACCTCATACGTTCTGGTGACTGACAGTGTACCACAAGCTACTTTTGTGGGTGGATCTAATCAAGTTATGATGGAACAGATTATCAAAAAGATTAGAGATTTAGGAGGAAACTTTAATGGAGCCGCGGGCAAAGGGTACCTAGGCATTAACGACTACTCCTTGGCAGTTGGTTACTATCTCATGACTCTTAGACAAGCTTACCCAGCATTTTCCTCTTCAAGTTTAGATGTGCCTCAAGGGGCCGCCATATTAGCCTTGGACACCAGTGGTGCTGCGGTACCCGGATCACGCTTGCATAATGGCGTACCACCGGTGCAAGTCGGTGACATCATCACCAGCATCACCACAACTGTTGCGCCATTAGTTACCCTAGATATTGGCCCGTTTTCCAACCAATACTCATGGCAACGGGAGACTCATTTTCGCGCCGGAGAAACCGTGATCTTACAAGTGGTCCGGCCATCCACCGCGTCCACTTTTAGTTCAACGGTCATCTTGGACCAATACCCATCTTCGAAAGACGTTGTTTTTACCTCGTCATCCAGGGTCCCTTTAGGTCTTAACTCCTCTCACCTCGAATCCTGCGTGAAAGTTGAATATCCTTAGGCTGAACCGTAACTCGCTTAGCGTGGATTGCTGCAAGATTAGCATCCTCCAATAATTTAACAATATAATCCTCAGAGGCATGTCTGAGAGCATCTACGGCTTGAACCTGAAAGCGATAATGATGCCCGGCCGCCGTAAAGTCATTGCTAACCTCTTTCACAAGTCGAAAAAATGGGGCTCGGGGAATTAAGAGGTCCGTAGACTTTTGGTACTTGCGGATTTCTCGAAGTGCCTTCCTGCCTCGGGAAGTCTTTCGTTTACGCGCGCCGGTTTTACGTGTGCGGCCTTTTGTTGCAGACTTTGCTCGAGCTCTTGACTGGGTTTTGGCTTTTGTTCTGGGCATCACCGTTTTATGTTTTGTTTTTAGGTGTACAAAAAAGGCTCAAAATTTGCGCACTTACCAAAGATGTTAGAACCTTGTGAGCAGTGCAACCAACACTTTCCGAATCCTTCTAAACGTCGCCGACACATGTCTACATTTGGCGGGGCATGCAAGCGATACCAACAACGGATTAACTTTTCAGTCGGTTCTTCCATGGCCGATATGGTGCGGCAAGTTCAAGATTTGCAAAAGGTTCAAAAGGAAAACGATGGTGATCAGCCAATATGGAACTGCACTCAACTTTTAGAAGAACAACGCCACTTTTTGGATTATGTGACATTCAAGGTTTCCAGAATTCACGTGTCAGCCAGTGGGACCATTGACGAAGCTGTCATCATGGGTCCCACTAGGGGATTACGGACTGTCAGAGCACACTTGACATTGGTGGACTTACCGCGTCTCCAAGAATTTGTTCATCATTTGAAGCCCACCAATGCTATGCTGGGGGAATATATAGGTGCTGATATGGGCCCAAATTGGTACCTTGTACCATTTAAAGGAAAAATTGAAACCAAACTGGCACCACCTGTGCTGCGTGACCGTTCTGTAGAGTTCAACTTGGTGCAAGAGTTAGAACTTAGACCCAGGATTACCCCCAAAGGTTATACCAAATTCCCGCCACAGTTGGTCTTCCGAGGAAATGTCAGAGAGAAAACACCCCTCGCTGCCTACCACAAAGCTTCTGGAAAGCTAATCACAGTTCCTCTTCCAAAAAAATTATCTGTAATAAAAACATTACAATGAAACGTTATAAGCCTAAACCAAAACCTCGTCCAAAACCTAAACTTAAACCCAGACCCGCATCATCCGGACCTCAAGGACCCCCAGGACAGCCAGGACAGCCAGGACCTCAAGGACCCCCAGGACAGCCAGGACCTCAAGGACCCCCAGGACAGCCAGGACCCCCAGGACAGCTAGGACATCAAGGACCCCCAGGGCCAACCGGGTCTCGTGGACCGTATGGACCTCGGGGGGCGTATGGACCTCGTGGACCCCGAGGTTTACAAGGACCCACAGGGGCCACCGGACCTAATGGACTTAGAGGGGCTCAGGGCATGACCGGCGCTGCGGGTGGATATGGGCATGGTTTTGATACAACATTAAGTCAAAGACTTTATCCAGCTTGCCGGAATTTTAATGAATCCCTCGAAGGCGCAAATCGCGTCTTTGTGGGCGATGGGTACTATTTTAGCTCACACACACTGCCAGAAGATCGTAATGTTTATGTGTACATTGCCGAAGGGGCTGTAATATCGGGAAATATTACAGCTTGGGGCGAGCACACATACACATTTGAAGGGCAAGGAAGCCTCTTGGCCAGCCTAATAATGCCAAGGGCTCATTTAGTTGTTCGAGGACTCGCCCTTGGATCGCAAGATGTACGGTGTGCTACTTTAAAATGGCGACGATGTCGTTCATCCAGCACAAATGACAAAACGGTCACCCTAACAGCTAATCCCACTACATGTTCCATAACTGATAGCACTTTTTCGGGCAAGTTAATCGTGAATGCAAATAATCTTCAATCATCAGTTATATCCAACCTAAACCTACCTTCTTTATGTATCAAAGGAAACGAAGCCACTGATCTAACTGTTAAGAATTGCACGTTTTATGGTGGTGGAAATCTACCAGGGTTAGGTTTAGGTTTTGCGTCAACCTGCCGCCTTAGAGTTCATGATTGTACTTTAAAGAAGCTGGCAAACACACTCAAAATTGGAATTTATGGATCAGGGATCATCCACAAGTGGCTCAGTATCCAAGGAAATATCATTGGTGATGATGAACCGGACAGACGCCCTGGATATATCGTCATTAATGGCATACCTTTACAACACAAAATTCAAGGAAATATTATCATTGATTACACAAGTGAATCAGTCATTTATTATGAATCCAAAAAGCGTAATTCTTTAGACTCTTGTTAGTTAACAGCGCGCAACTTGGTAGTGTTCAGGTTCAGGCTGAAAGCCAATATAAGGGGGATTTTGGAGCTCCAGTGGTACAATAATCGGACAAAAAGGGTGACTGGTGATGTTTATAGCTTTGATGGTACATTGTGGAACCTAGTTGGAAATATTGGTAGTGTTGGGATTTGTCAGGCTGGAAATGGACCGTCCCCTTCGACCTGCAAAGACCACTCGCCCACAGGAGTTCCTTTGCCATCTATGATACTACATGCCTGTACTTCACCAGCATATAACCGGCGAGCTCGAAAAGTTTTACATTCGGATGGTTTTTTTTTATTTGTTACATTTTCAATTTTAGGTACCAGGGTTTGGTCCCAAAGAAGATGCACATACCCTGAGAACCATACTCTGGAACTGGCCCAAATTAAAGTGCGTTTTCTCCAGGCGGCCCAACCGATCATCAAGGACCGAGTCTGTTGGAAGGCTCGGGTAAAACAATCAATCAAGCAAGCTCGAAGATCTTTGAGTTCCAGAGGATTAGTCGGGGGCATTGTTGAATGCTTCTATACTACATTCCCTTAAGGTTTTGGTGTCCGCCAGAAACTCTTGAATTGATATTTGAGACATATTTGGGTTTTTATTTGTTGACAACTCAAAATACACTAAAGGCCGAAAGAAAAACCAATATCACTAATGCAACAATAATGATCAACATCCATTTTTTACCAGTGAATGCAAGGACAAACGCGAGAACCACGATAATAATTAAACCGATGACCAATATCCACGCGTTAAGGCTATCCAGGCTATTGCTTTCCGCACCATTCATTTGTGCTTGCAGTGTCTTAGGCGCCCAATCGTTTTCAGAACTACTTTGGATTTCTTGGATTAATAAACTGAGTCTACCCAACCTTTCCATAAAAACAGACTGCGATGAAAGCGTCGCACATGGAAGAAGCTTTCCGTACATGGATGATTGAGTCCATTCCTCAAATGGCATAGCATTCAACTTTTCAGCCAAACACACGAGGCATGACTGGCCAACATTTTCTATGTTAAAGAGTGATGCAAAACTATCACCCATAGCATCCACACAGGCTGGAACATTGTCACATGTGCCCTCGACAATACTCAGAACTGCTTGTTGTTCAGAGCGCGACATACCATTCCAAACATTATAAACATCCGGATAAGCCCGGGAAGGAACCTGAAATTCAGAAGTGCATGTGGCCATTGTGTTCAACCTTTATTATTATGTGCGCACTTTTTTGCGCTCAAACTCCCCCATGGATTACCAACTCGAAAGCCAAGTTCGTATGCAAATCAAAGTGCTACTGGCTGATGCCATACGGATCTACAAGCGCAATGGATACCAGGATTGTGATGCTAAAGAAGTAAGTCGCTATGCCAAAGATCTGGACACGCTTATGCATCCAAGCCACAATGACGCTGACGATGACGATGCCGATACTTGCGAGGTTCAATGATCCTTCTTGCTATCTTCAATAAATTGAAGTTTATGCTGGAGTTCTGATATCTTGAGTGCATTTTGTTCCATACGATGTCTGAGTTCATCTTGTTCTAGCAGCAAATTTTGCAGGCGCAACTTATAATGTTGTACGTAACGCTCATCCGTCCACGTCTTGCGCTTGCGAGGCATCCTTTTTAAGAGATTAACTAATTTCTATTAGCCCCGACATCAGTAGCTGCCCAAGACGCACCACACATGTTAATTGACTCATAATGGTTTTATTTTGTGAGTGTTTTGGTGGTTGTAGAGTTCGTCCGGGGTCACATTTTAAACCAAAAGACCATATACCTCACTTAAGGTGTGCCCATGCGCGAAAGTTTAACATTCTAAGGTTTAAACGTGGGGACTGCTAAACCCGGGAATTTCGGTGAATTTCGGAGACCTGAAATCCTAGATTTAGTCCATGGACTAAAGTGCCCTAAATGATTTTCGAGGGGAAATCGGGTTTTCAAAAATTTTCAAAAATGTGTTCTCAAATTTTTTTTTTCGCGGCGGCGGCTCCCATGACCCTTCAATATTCTAAGATTTAAACCCTGGAATTTCGGTGAATTTCAAAGTTTAAGTTACACCTAGGAATTTCGGGGAATTTCAAAGTTTAAGTTACACCTAGGAATTTCGGGGAATTTCAGAGGCCAAATGCCCCAAATTTAGGGCTGGGGCTAAAGTGCCCTAAATGATTTTTGAGCTGAAATGAGGTTTTTCAAAAATTTTCAAAAATGTGTTCTGAAATTTTTTTTTCGCGGCGGCAGCTCGCCTGATCCTTTAATATTCTCAGGTTTAAACAAGAAATCCTAAGTAATTTCCAGTCACTTGGGCCCTTTCTTACATGGGTACAACTCCAGTCAAATTTCAAACAAACTAATCCTCAAATGACACATATGACGCGGGGTATAAATTGGGCAGGTCTGGACAGGTCACGGTCCTGGAACCTGCCCAAATTCCTAAGCAAAACCAGTCTAAATCAACCCATAAAATACCAATGCTTTTTCATCATAAATCTAGCCCTGCGCCAAAATGACCCGAACCCTATCTATGTTCCTAAGCAAATCTCATCAGAACGCCGAGTGACTGGAAATTTGATTTATGGCGGTAATGGTATAGATATATATATTTACGTTGCCGGAGGCGTGAATTTCTAACACTTTTTCATTCATTTCCCATACGCTTTTAGTACCCGGTCGATCAAAATACGTCCGAGTAGATTAAAAATTGAACCCTCCCAATTTATACCGCCCGTAAAATTTACCGGGTGATCGGTGGGTGCCCATTTAGACTGGGAGTTCATATGGATGTGACACATCAGGCGGTCGTGGGTTCAATCCCCATCCCGACTAAATGGTCCATTGGCCTAACTGGTTAGGGCGTTGCTTTGTGGTTACCGGGGGGGCATCATGGTCTGCAGCCGATGTAGGAACTAATCGCGTATGACCAGTCTTTTGGAGGTTTTTTACATTTTTAAATAAATGCAGCATCAAGAAATGACCGATTTTATTAGAGCTAGGCTTAGATTAATAGAAGAAACCAGTGGTAGGCACAACAAGGCCAAGTTGTGCGAAAAGTTATATGCGGTCATTTTGGACAACACTTGGTTTTTCCAAGACAACGAGCGCTTTCGTAAAATTGTTGTAAGAAAGGCTAGAGAACTTGTAGCGACGGAATATGAATACTTTGGTCCAAGAAGCGCCGTCAGAGAAATGGCATCTCTTTGTTGTGCGCAAACCCTTCAAGGAAACATTTGCTCTCGCATAAGGATCTCTGGCGCCAAATTTTGCAATCAACATGCAATCAGAGTTGAATATATAAAACATCGCATTTTGGAGACCCATATGATTCCGGATCTCTGCAAGCTTGTGTGTGAATGGTTAGTCTACCCTGAACATTGGCACATTGGGTAATCGCCGCGTTCCATGGCCGCCTTCAATGGGTCGACCTCCACACCACCTAGGACGAATGCATCATACCCCCATCCCTTCAAGCAATGCACAGCCTCCCCAGCCCTCTTTCCCTTCTTGCAGTAGACCGCAATCCGCGCTTTCTTAGAGGGTTGATGAGTCTGAAGATATGCCTTTAATTGCTTGCACATTTTTGAGTAGGTCTTGTAATCGATCCCTGGATGACCTGTGGGTAAACGGGTTGGTATGTGTACTGAGTGGCAAATATGGCCCGCACAGTATTCTTCGTGAGTGCGGGTATCAAAGATAATAGTTGTAGACTTTGAAGAGGATGAAGATCCCATCTTTGTTTTATTTGGTTTACCTTTTATATCTGCGTGCCCGCCTTTGCGCAGCTCGGGCTTTTTCAGTGGTTCGCCGTCTGGGTAAGGCGGGTGGGTTCATTCCAGCTTGTCGAAAAGCATCGTCTAGGGCATATATCGTGTCGTTCTTAACCCGTTCGATATCCTTTCGAGTTGGTCTGAGGGCGTAAAGAATCAAGGCGATTACTCCAGCTATGGAACCCCCAACTATAAAAGCGATACCAATCGGATGCTGGGTTTCTGAATCTTCTCGAGCTGTAGCAACAAGTGCCGCACCGATTCCAATTGCGATGACACTTGATGCCAGTAGGATTTCGCGCATCGTTTTTTCAATGTTGATAAAAAAACAATGAATAACTTGCAAGACTGCAACCGCCTTCATCAAAAGTCCATTAGTGCTTGTGAAAACCTCCAAGTTTGCCAAAGCCTGACGGATTGCAAAGGCAATGACCTTATACCGAGTCCAGGCTCCTCGTACACACTCTTGTTTGATGCTGAGTCAAATGATGTATATGGTCTTACTGGAAGTGGTCGATATTTGGGTTTCAAAAATAGTTCCGCAGCTGGGCTAATTGGTTTTCCATTTTCCTCTGTTCCAGTCGGTGCACCGCCTGCAATGAAGTTTATTTTTCCTTTTGACATTCCCAATATCTTTGTGTTGTTTTCAGTATCTTCCGTTACTCAAGCAAAGACGGACATCAAAATAACCCCAAGGAGGCCAGATGAGACCGATTTTCCTGGGACTCATGTGGTTGCTAATATCGCAGCGAGTCCGGACAGACAACCTGAAAATGTGTTAGGGTACAATTTGACTAGTCCCATTCCGGCATACACTCCATTTTACCTTCACGTTCAAGCGACGGGAGGAGATTCGTGGTATTGGTCGTTTCAAATTTATTCAAGTCCTGATCCAATTATCGGTTAACCTCGGACTTCCGGACCCTCCACAACGTTCCGAAAATGATTGTGGCCAACCCAGTCGCTACTCTAGTTCAACGCTATAAAGATGGGCTTTGTTGCAATGGCTATGTTACTGGACAAGACAGCTACATTCAATTCCGGAATTTAATTTCACACATTTTCCGGAACTCCCGGAATTTACGCGCCGCGCGCTTCCGGGAAATTCCGGATGTTCGAATAAATGTTCCAAAATTCTGGAACGTT
>Ga0180431_10004933_pt1 | contig 16509 bp, 21 predicted proteins | sample SS_ome_11_FD_132459 | JGI IMG/M metagenome (GOLD analysis project Ga0180431, IMG submission 132459) | Hypersaline lake sediment archaeal communities from the Salton Sea, California, USA - SS_1_MS_1 metaG | ecosystem: Environmental > Aquatic > Non-marine Saline and Alkaline > Hypersaline >... | reverse complement strand
TGTCCATACATCTCGCACTCGAGATTGGGACAGGCCTCTGTTTTCAAATCATACCGGGGTTTTCTACCTTTCTTGGCCATCCTGTTCATCCCTCCTTTGGGTAAACAGGATAACATAAACAGAACTACATGTCAACTATTACAGGGTCACCACCAAGAAAACGGAGACCAACTTTCGCTGGTCTCCGTTCGCTATTCTCGGAATACTCCGGACGACTTCTAGCTTAAGTTACAGCACTTGACAGGCCGTTGTCAACCCGCTAGCTACCTCTTGTTCGTGTTCAAGTAATGGCGCCGCGCGGTACGCGATCGTCCTCCAACGAGACGCCAGCAGAAACCTACCCCCATATCCTGCCGTGTGAGCCCGGCATCCTGACCATCCCGCGGTTCGTGGAGCGCGGAATCTCCGGCAATTCACTCCCTCCGAGGGGCTTCCGACGATCACATCATGCCGCCGTAATCGGGTGGCATGGGTGCTGCCGGGGCCGTCTCCTCCTCCGGGACATCCGTCACCAGCGCTTCGCTGGTCAGCAGCATCACAGCCACGCTGGCCCCGTTCTGCAGAGCCGCCTTCACAACCTTGGCCGGGTCGATGACCCCCCTCTGCACCATGTCAACGAAGTCTCCCTGCACTGCGTCATACCCGACCCCGGGTTTGCTGTTGCGCGTTCCCTCCACTATCACGGCACCCTCCGCGCCAGCGTTATTGGCTATCCAGCGAACTGGTTCGTCCAGCGAGTCCTTGAGAACCTTTAGGCCGACCGATTCCTCCCCCTCCCCCATATAAGGGTCCAGAGCAGAGGCTGCATTGAGCAAAGCCACTCCGCCGCCTGGCAATATGCCTTCTTCCACGGCAGCCCGCGTAGCGGACAGGGCATCCTCCACCCGATGTTTCTTCTCCTTCAACTCCGTCTCTGTAGCTGCGCCAACCCTTATGACTGCCACTCCGCCAGCCAGTTTGGCCAAGCGCTCTTGGAGCTTCTCTCTATCGAAGTCCGACGTAGTCTCCTCTGTTTGCGCCTTTATCTGTTTCATCCTTGCCTGGATATCCTGCTCGCTACCCCTGCCCTCGACGATAGTGGTGTTGTCCTTGTCAGCCACCACCCTGCGGGCCCGGCCAAGGTCAGCCACAGTTGCCGAGTCAAGCTTGCGGCCGACTTCCTCGGTGATCACAGTGCCGCCGGTCAGGATGGCCATGTCTTCCAGCATGGCCTTACGCCGGTCGCCAAACCCAGGTGCCTTCACCGCCAGGCAGTTGAGCGTTCCTCTAAGCTTGTTGACCACCAGCGTGGCCAGGGCCTCACCCTCTACGTCCTCGGCAACAATCATCACGTTCTTGCTCGCCTGAAGAAGCTTCTCCAGAAGTGGCAGGATATCGTTCATGGCTGATATCTTTCTGTCCGTCAGCAAGATATAGGGGTCCTCTATCTCCGCCTCCATACGCTCCGAGTTGGTGACCAGGTAGGGGCTCATATAGCCTCGATCGAAGCTCATCCCCTCCACATACTCCGTCTCGAACTGCAAACCCTTGGACTCCTCCACCGTGATGACCCCGTCCTTGCCCACCTTCTCCATTACGTCGGCGATCAGGTCCCCGATCTGTTGGTCCACCGCCGAAATGGTAGCCACCTGGGCGATCTGCTCCTTGCCGGTTACGCTGATGGCCTTGCCCTCAAGTTCCTCGCTGAGGATATCGACACCTTTCTCGATGCCGCGCTTGATAGCCATGGCATCATGACCAGCGGCAATGCTCTTGAAGCCGCCAGCCACAATGGCCTGGGCCAGAAGCGTGGACGTGGTGGTGCCATCCCCACACTTGTCATTGGTCTTGGATGCCGCCTCCTTCACTAGCTGGGCACCCATATTCTCGAAGGGGTCCTCAAGCTCGATCTCCTTAGCTATGCTGACACCGTCGTTGATGACGGTGGGTGCGCCCCATTTCTTGTCCAGGGCCACAGGCCGCCCCTTCGGTCCCAGAGTAGGCCTCACCGCATCCGCCACAACATCGACCCCTCTCTTCAGACTCTTCCTGGCTTCCTCGCCAAAAGTCAGTTGCTTTGCCATATCCTGCTCCTTCCTAGCTTCGCTTGGCCAAAACGTCGGTCTCACGCAAGATCACCAGTTCCTCCTCATCTACCTTGAACTCCGTACCAGCGTACCTCGCGTACACCACCCTGTCCCCGGTCTTCACATCCATGGTCTGCCTCTTGCCATCCTCCAGGAGCTTCCCTGGACCGGCAGCCACCACCTCACCCTCTTGGGGTCTCTCCAAAGCCGTGTCCGGAAGTATTACGCCCCCTGGAGACACCTCCTCTCGTTTGACCGGTCGCACCACAATCCTGTCTCCCAGCGGCTGTAGCGCTCTCTTCGTTGCCTTCCTTGCCATGCATGCCTCCTTCTGTCTTGGACCTGTATCCCAACCTACCTCTATCAACCCAAGGACGACTTGACCTGCCTGGCCATTTCGATCGGGAAGTAGAGGTCATAGGCTATCACTCTCCCTCCCTGCTCGTAGGGGACTACCTGGGAACACGACTCCCAGGCGCTCATCTTCTGGTATATGTTTCGGTCCTCTGTGTACAGCACGACGGTGCTGCCGTCCCCGAAATCCCTCAGCTCAGTATTCTTCATGTCGCCGCTCTCCGCAGCTCCCTTCCTCGATATGTGGAAGTCCGGTTCCATCTCCCCACGGCGTGGGCCTACCTGTCATCGACGGATATGGCCAGCACCACCTCGTCTTCGCTGATCTGTGACACCTCATCCTCCGAGACGAAGAGGTCCCTGGCCTCGCCTCTTCTACGTACGACGAACTTGGTGATCTCCCCGGTGGAGAGGTTGTGCATCAGATGGTCTACTGTGCCCAAGGGTGTGCCCTTCGAGTCCACTACCCTGGCACCGTACCTAACGTCCAACTCAATCACCCTCCCCGACGGCATTGCTGCCGCAGAGCCTACACCACACTGTGCTCTTCGACATGCACGGGGCCCGTCAATAGGCTTGTCAGGCACCCGGTGCCATCATTTGGCCTTGCGTCCGCCGACCTTCTTCCTGGCCTTGATCGACTTGCCGCTGTGGGCGCTATGATATGCCTTCGTGTCCGGTTCTCTTCCCTCTTACCCACTTGTTGCTTCCCGTTTAGCTGTAGCGCCGGCGCTGTGACCACGCCACAATTCTGGCCCAGGCTGGGCCGAGCCGCAATAACCCAGTGTGATTATTCAATCGTGCCCTCTCCGTGTTGCGTGCTTAGCCACCGGCGCGATGAATACCACGAAAGGGTTATTTCAGCCACGGACATGGCTGGAATATCATGTAGGTTTATGTGGGCGCAATCGAGCTACTTCCACGGATGGTGGCTGGATAGAGCCCTCAGCGTTACACGGACGTGAAATGGCCAATCTGAACAGAGTGATGATAATCGGCAACCTGGGAACTGATCCAGAGATGCGATTCACCCCCAGGGGCAACGCGATAGCCACCTTCCGCATTGCCACCAACTGGAGATTCACGACCCCAGAGGGGGAGCGCAGGCAAGAGACGGAGTGGTTCACAGTGGTGGCCTGGGACAGGTTGGCGGAGAACTGCAATGACTGGTTGGCCAAGGGGAGCCGGGCTTATGTGGAGGGGAGGTTCCGCACCCGTTCCTGGCAAGGTTCGGACGGCCAACCCAGAAGCCGCGGCGAGATCGTGGCCAAGCGGGTGCTGTTTCTGGACAGGAGCGGTGCCAGCATGCCGCCCCAGGGGGACACGCTGGGGCCTGATAGCCGGGCCTTCGAGGAATAGCGGTAGGATAGACAGACAACCATGACATGGGAACACCGTTTGCCTGACACTCCGTCGGATGGGCACCTCGACCGGCCTGCGCCGAAGGAGGCAGACGGTCAAGGCTCTCGGCGCAGGCCAGATGCCCAGGCCTCACCCGACCCCCGGGCAGGGCCGAACGGGGACGACTGGCTTCCTGGACCGCGCGACGAGGCCGAGGAAACCGAGGTGCCCGGGCCGGTCGGCGAAACGCTCCCGGACAGCGAGCAGACGCACAAGTCCGTTGAAGCGGTCGACGACTCTATCCGCGCCTACTTATTAGAGATAGGGGGCACGCCGCTCCTGACGAGGGACCAAGAGCAGGAGCTGGGCTGGCAGAAGGACGCACGAGCGTTCTTGAGAGACTTAGAGAAGCAGTGCGTCCAGGGCCTGCCGAGGCCGGTCAGAGTTGTACACCTTATCATGGCTCTGCTGGACAGGCTCTGCGCCAATATCCCCTTGCTGCGGGCCGTCGAGGAACGACTTGGAATAGAGGCCTCTCTAGGGGTGGGGCTTTCAGACCGGCGCCTGCGGGCCTTCCTGGAGCAGGCGCCGGACGCTGAGACACTCCAGGCCATCGCGCGGCAGTTCGACCGAAGCCACGACGAGGTGGGCCAGTCATGCAGAGACCTCTTCTTCACCATCGACTTGCTGCCGTCCCAGGCCATTGCTTTGCTCGGGGAATGCTCACCGTCTGAACTGGACAGGCTTCTGGAAGACCCCAGTTTCTATCGCAGCCTCGAGGCCCACGAAAACAAGCTCCAACGTTACTTCCGGGACGTAGAGCAAAGGGGGAAGCTGGCAGAAGACCGGCTGGTGAACTCGAACTTGAAGCTGGTGGTCAGCGTGGCCAAGAGGTACATTGACAGGGGCATACCCTTCCTGGACCTGGTACAGGAAGGCAACATCGGCCTGCTGCGAGCGGTGGAGAAGTACGACTACCGCCGCGGCTACAAGTTCAGCACCTACGCCACTTGGTGGATCCGCCAGTCCATAACCCGCGCTCTTGCAGACCAGGCGCGGACCATCCGCGTCCCTGTGCACATGGTGGAGACCATCACCCGTGTGTACCGGGCCACCAGGCAGCTGGCCCAGGAATACGGCAGGGAGCCCAGCATCGAAGAGATCAGCGAGCATACGGAACTGACCTCGGCAAAGGTCGAAGAGATACTCAAGATATCCCGGGAACCCCTCGCGTTGGAAACCCCCATCGGGGAGGAAGAGGACACGCAGTTGATCGACTTCATCCAGGACCAGAAGACCGCCTCCCCGACTGACACCGCCGCTCACCAGTCGATGAAGGAACAGGTGTCGAAGGTGCTGAAGACGCTAGCGCCACGGGAGCAACGGGTGCTCCGGCTTAGGTTTGGCCTGGATGACGGATGGCCGCGGACACTGGACGAAGTGGGCAGAGAGTTTGGCGTCACCAGGGAGCGAATCAGGCAGATCGAGAGCAAGGCGGTGCGAAAGCTGCGACATCCCCGTATTAGCAGGAAGCTCAAGGACTACTTGGAGTAGCTCGGCAATGGTCGGCCGCGGAGAAGGCGATGGAGGGCCGGATTGTGGAGGATGGTAGAATCGGGCCTGATGAAGGCCGAGATGGAAGCACTGAAGCCCGGCGCCAAGCATCCTGAGAGGAGGTGAGCAACTATGGCGGCTGTTTGGGCTATCGGCATCGTAGTCGTCCTGCTCCTATTCATATTGCCCGCTGGAGTGAAGGTGGTGGCCCAGTATGAGCGCGGTGTGGTGCTGCGTCTGGGGCGTTTCATCGGCGTCAAGGAGCCCGGCCTGCGCCTCATCATTCCCTTCTTAGACCGCATGGTGAAGGTGGATACACGCGTGGTCACCATGGATGTGCCGGAGCAGGAGGCCATAACCAGGGACAACGTCACGTGCAGGGTAAATGCCGTAGTGTATCTGAGGGTGATCAATCCGGAGGACGCCGTGCTTGCTGTGGCCGACTACCCGCGGGCCACTTCCTTGATCTCACAGACTACGTTGCGCAGTGTCCTGGGGCAATCGGAGCTGGATGAGTTGCTCTCGCAGCGCGACAAGATCAACGAGACGCTTCAGCAGATCGTGGACGACCAGACCGATCCCTGGGGTGTGAAGGTCAGCGCTGTGGAGGTGAAGGACGTGACGCTGCCGGATACCATGCAGAGGGCGATGGCAGCCCAGGCTGAGGCTGAGAGGGAGAAGAGGGCGAAGATCGTCCACGCAGAGGGTGAGCTGGATGCCTCTGCCAAGCTGGCCCAGGCGGCAAGCGTCATTGCTGCAGAGCCGACCGCGATGCAACTGCGATACCTGGGAACTCTGACGGAGATCGCCACGGAGAGAACCAATATGGTCATATTCCCGCTGCCCGTAGACTTGATCTCAGCCATAGTCTCCGGCAAGGGTGCGCTGGAGAAGGGGAAGGAGTCCGCTTAGGGACTCTCGCTTGACGGCGATTCTCGACAGGAGGGGCATGTGCCTACCTGCCGTCGTATGTGGAGACACGACGGCAACAGCTAGCGTAGGGGGGCCGTCTTCCGGCGGAGCCTGAGGAGGTCACACGTTCCTGATCGTCAGCTTGTCGAGGATTTCTGCTATCCAGTCGTCGGCCCTTCGTACCATGTCCCCCACCACCAGCAGGATGCCCAGCGCTATCTCTGGATGCTCGTTCAGCACGGCTAAGAAGTCATCCCGTTTCAGCACATAGCACTCCATCGGCTCCGCCGCAGTGACGTCTGCAGAACGAGGCTTGCCGATCCGGACTTGACCATGTACATGGCATCACCGGGCTCCCCTCTGGTCACCACCGGCCCCGCCGGTAGCGTCACCGGCTGCAGCTTCGATGCCAGGTGCGACAGAGCGGCTTCGTCAAGGTCTCTGAGGATGCTTACCTCCCTGAGGAGTTCTTCGGCCTCCATAGACCGGGCAGTGAGGGTGAGGAGCTGGACCTGTACGTTGGGGGCAAATGGTGTCCTTCCCATCCAGGAGATAGGCTCGCCGCCGACCCCGCTGCCTTGTCACCACAGCTGTAAGGTCTGCCTAGACCTGCCCCATTATCTGGGCCAGACCTCCTGCCCTCAATTCGCCCAGTATCCTGATTGCGCTGCCCACCGACAGCCTGGCACCGTCCGCTATCTGGGCCGCATTTACAGCCCCCATGCGGTTGATGCAGTCAAGGACCTGGCAGGCGGGGGTCTTGGCAAGAGCCGGGTTCTGCCTCATCTCCGCCAGTCTGGCCTTGCCCTTCGAGGTTAGTATGTATGCGTCCATCGTCCACCCCCCACCGGGCGAGAGGGATTCATTCCAGCCTCGAACGCCCACCGTTTAAGCCCCCGGCAGCTTCCCAACCTTCCGACTAACCGGGCGATGCCCCGCTCGACGACGGGGGCTCACCTGCTCAAGCCCACCCCTCACCATTCTCCCCACGCCTCTTTCACCTGCTCGTGGTCGAAGATGTAGTCCCTGACTTCGACAACCTTGCCACCCTTGACAGTGATCACGGTGACCCCGCTGTTCTCGAACTCCCTGCCGCCTTGGTTGGTTAGGATAACGTCCCACTCGACCGCCAGGACGTTTGTACCCCCAAAAGCGAAGATGTTCTTGACACAGACATTCTTCACCGTGAAGGCGACCCCTGGGAACTGGTCCAAGAACCTGCGGAACCACTCATCTATGGCTGGCTTGCCCTCAATTGTCCCGCTGACAGGCAGATTGGCCGGGTAGACAAAGACGGCATCGTCTGCCCAGTCCTGCAGGAACGCATGGACATCCCGTTGATTCAGTTCCTCAAAACTGCCCCGGGCCTTCCTCTTGGCAATAATCGCTCCAATCATGTCGCCCACCTCCTTCAACGTAGCCGCCATTATACCACCAAAGTCCGGGGCGGAGGCAGGGGGTGTATAATGGCGATTGCAGACCAGCCATGTCTATATGAGCATCCGAAGCATCACAGTCAGGAACAGCTTCACCCCGGCCACGACGGAACGTTAACAACAAAGAGGGGGATACCATGGATATCCGACAGGCAATGACAACCAGGAAGAGTATCCGCGGCTTCAAACCGACTCGGGTACCGAATGACCTCATCACCGACATCCTCTACTCCGCCAGCTTATCCCCTTCAAGCACCAATAGCCAGCCCTGGGAGTTCGTGGTTTTGACAGGGAAATCACTGGATATGGCCAAGTCTATCAATGTAGAACAGGCTCTGGCCGGGGCGGAGTTCTCGCCGAACATTCCGTCTCAACCTTACACCGGAAAGTACCGGGAGAGGCAGATTGAACTGGCGAAGCAGGTATACGGCCTGATGAACATAGCCCGGGATGATCGAGACGGCAGGCTGGAGTGGGACCTGAGGGGGATGCGCTTCTTCGATGCTCCGGCTGTCATCCTGGTGTGCCTGGACAAGGCCATCTACAACGACGAGAGCCATCTCCCCTTGTTCGACGCGGGGATAGTCACCGGGAGCATTGTACTGCTGGCGGTGGAACATGGTCTGGGCAGTTGCATACAGGGGGCTACTGTTCAGTATTCGGAAGCACTCAAGCCGGCGCTGGAGATTCCGCTGTCCAAGCGTCTCATCGCATCTGCAGCCATAGGCTACCCTGACTGGGATTTCCCGGCGAATGCCGTGAAGAGCGGGCGGGAACTGCTTGAGAATCTCGTGATGTGGAGGACCTGAATCGGTGTCATGGTGCGAGAGTACGGAATGGATGTGTGACCGCTCGGGGGCATCTTCACCGTGGGCATGCTGGACTGCAGGCTTCCCACAGCCCCCAAGGGGCTAGCCCCTCTTTGGGGCGGCTTCGCCTCCCCAAATTCACCCCGAAGTCCCAGCCCCACCACCCCCGAGGGACGGAGGGACTCAGCAAACCATGCCCTACCCGAGAACATGTAGAGCCGAGTGAGTCTCTACACCGACAAGAAGAAGAGGGAGAACCCTTGCGGGTGTGGGCGATTGGTAGCATCGCCCTCCGCCCTCGGTGCGGCCAGGACTTCTCCCTCCACACCCGCAAACGTTCCCCCCAGTCCTCTCCACCGGCCCGGTCAAACCCTGTAACCTAGTGAAGCCCTTTGTTGTCTACAGGGCTATAACGAAGGACACAGATTGTTGTATATTGTGTCCAGGCCACCTCAGGGACCTGACACCCACCTGCAAACTGCCGTAGCCGGGGGGCGTCCCCGACCCTGCGACATACAAGTCAACTCACTTCGTTCGCCCACACGGCGTTCAGCACCACCCACTGCTCAGGGCGCATCCTGATATATCTCTCCATCACATGCGCCACTTGCTCCACGTTGCGCGCCACGGCACCGTCTCCTCCCAGGGCCATGTCCACGGCAGGCTCGAAGAAAGCGTCGTAGTCCCCGTCCTCCCTGCGCAGATTGAAGGCCGGCACCACGGCTGCTCCCGTCCTCATGGCAAGCCGTACGGCAAGCGTAGGCAGAGAGGTCCTCTCACCGAAGAAATCCACGTCCATGCCGTCGCCGTTTATGTCCCTGTCACAGGGCAGGACCACCGCCTCACCGCGCCTCAAGGACTGCAACAGCACCTCCAGCACCCCTGATCGAGCAGGTACGAAGCACAGGCCTTTGCTGTTCCTCAAAGCGGTGACGTGCTTGAGCAGAGGGGTGGGTTTCAGAGGCTCAACTGGGATGGTGGCTCTCACGGAGCGCGCCGCCAGCAACTGCACAGCCAGGTCGAAACTGCCCAGGTGCGCCGTGACAAAGACGATCCCCCTGCCTCGTGCTATGGCTTTTTCGACATGCTGCCACCCATGCAATACCATGCAGCCATCGATATCACTCAGGTCCATGTGCGGGATCTTGATCAAGTCGAAGTAATTCCGTGCCGTATTTCTGAGCACGTCGCGCACAGCCCGCCTCACCATCACCCCCTCCACTTCGTGCCCCAAGACATGCCTCATGTTCTGGGAAATGTGCTGTCTCAGCCCTGGTGATGTGAGATAGACAGTGTCTGCAACGACACGCGCCACCACGTAGCCAAGCCTCCGAGGGAAGTAGGCCAAGGTCAGTCCCGCCGCCCAGAAAGCCAGGTATCTCCACATTGGGCTAAGGTTCGCGGTCGTATGTCAGTTGGAAGCCGTCAATGACGGCGGATTGCCAAGCTTGCGCCTCACTGCCCATTGGAGACCAGAACGATCTCGCCGGGTACCTTCCCCCCACGCTCCGTCACCAGAGACCACACCATCTTCGTGCTACGAGCCCACCCTGGGAACACTGACCGCGGCTGGATCGCAGGTATGGCCCTCCACTAGCTTGCGGAAGTGGTAGCCGTAGACAGCCAGCGTGACAGCCATACGCAGAGAACGGGGCCGCCTCAGGAGTGTGGACAGGATCATACGCCAGTAGTAGCGGCGTCCCTTCTCTTTGATCCCCAGGTACCACACCGATTTCAGGAATCCCTTGAGTTCGCCGAATTTGACGTGGGAACTCCGATGTACCACCTTGGGACGGTACTCCTTGAGCAGCGTACCTATGCGGTCGTAGTACTGCTTTGGAGCGTAGATGACCGTGAGGATGTGCCTGTACCCGTTCATCAGGGTGTCGAGGCTCATCTTGGGGACGAAGTTGATGGTGAAATCGGTGTTGTCCCCCGAAGTCGCGTGCAGCAGCCTGTCCTCTCCCTTGAGCCGCTTGTAAAGCTTTGTGCCGGCGGGCGCATTCAGCAGCCCAACCATGGCAGTGACAATGCCGCTCTGCTGGATGAAGCTGATCTGTCTCTCGAATATGTTGGGAGGGTCGCTGTCAAACCCCACAATGAACCCCCCTTGAACCTCCATCCCATGGTTCTGAATCGTCTTCACTGAGGCTATCAGGTCACGGTTGATGTTCTGCACCTTGCCACACTCCCCCAGGCTCTCCTCATTGGGCGTTTCGATACCCACGAACACGCGGCTGAAGCCCGCCTCCACCATGAGGCGCATCAACTCCTCATCATCGGCGATGCCAATGGATGCCTGAGTGAGCAGATCGAAAGGATGGTTCCTCTCCCTCTTCCAATTGATGATGGCCGGCAGCACCTCGGCCTTCAACTTCTTCTTGTTGCCGATGAAGTTGTCATCCACAATGAATACGGTGTTGCGCCATCCCAAGCGGTATATCGACTCCATCTCGCCCAGCAACTGGGACGCGCTCTTGGTGCGCGGCCTCCTCCCATTGAGCAGCACGACATCGCAGAACTCACAATCAAAAGGGCATCCCCTGGAATACTGTATGCTGACCGAGGCATACTTGTTTATGTCAACAAGATCCCACGCCGGCACCGGCGCCCGGCTGATGTCTGGCTTCTCATCCGACTCGTACACTTCCTTGAGGCATCCGTTTTCCATATCCGCCACGAACTGGTCGGCCACCGCCTCGAACTCCCCTTTCACCACATGGTCGACGCCCGGAAACTCCTCTTCGCTGGTGGTAAACAAGGCTCCCCCGGCCACCACCCTTGTGCCAAGTTGACCACACCGCTGGATCACCTCAAGAGCAGAGGCCCGCTGGATGTCCATGGCGCCCAGCAGCACGTAGTCCGCCCAGGCTATGTCTTTGTCCTTCAGGTGATCGGTGTTCATGTCCACCAGCCTCTTTTCCCAGTGCGATGGGAGCATGGCTGCCACCGTCAGCAACCCAAGCGGCGGGAACGCTGCCTTCTTGGATATGAACTTCAGGGCATGTCTGAAACTCCAGAACGTCTCCGTGTAGCGGGGGTAAATGAAAAGTATCCTCAATGCTGGCTCCTTCACCGGCACATACTAACGCCGGAACACTTCCGGAATCAGCCGGTTGATTGCTCGCTTATGATCATAGCCCCAAATCGCCCTGCTTGTCTATGCTTCGTCTTCAAGCCCAGCGGGGCACGTTTGTCTTCGGCCCCCGCTGTGTCCTATCATGGTGTCAAACCAAGAACAGGACAGGGAGGGCACCACCATGGCTGACATGGCACAACTGGAAGCCAGGATCCAGCAACTGGAGGACATCGAGGCCATCAAGAGGCTGAGGCACAAGTACTTCCGCTGCCTCGATGGCAAGCTGTGGGATGAGATGGAGGACTGCTTTGCCGACGACGTGAAGACCGCCTACTTCAACGGAGAGATAAGGACCAACGGGAAGGCAGAGATAATGCAGTTCTTCAGGGGGGGTCTGGGCGAAAGCCTTCGGGCCATCCACCACGGCCATCAACCGGAGATCGACCTCACCAGCAATACTGAGGCAACAGGCATCTGGTGCCTGCACAACTACCTGATAGAGCAGAACAGCAACACCAGGCAGATAGTCGGGGGCATCTACCACGATGAATACGTCAAGATAGACGGCAAGTGGAAGATCAAGTCGATAGTCTGCAACCAGGTCTTCCAGGAAACATGGAATGGAGCCGACCTGGCCAATGACAAGGTCACGCTAAGGGGCACAACCCAGTTCGCGGCAACCAACAAGTAGGGCAGTCTCCAGGACGACCTGCCTCAGCGATGCAGAATGTGGCAGGTGAGGCTCCCGGAGGCTTGTTGCTGGCTCGCTCTGGCCTGGTCAAGACAGCCAGTGACGACACGAGTCACTGATATGATAGGGGGCCGACTGTGCTTTCGGCGCGGGGGCTGCATGTGCCTTGGCGATCTCCTGCTTCCTCTTCTCCAGTTGCTGCAGCCTCAGTTGCCGGTGTCTCGTCTCCAGCCCGCAGAGGCCAGCCCTGAATTGCGCCATGGTCCCGAAGGCAAGGAGACCACCTTGAGGGCCGGCGCCGGTACCACCGCAGAACATACACATCTTGTTAGCGCCTCCCTCTGTTGTGTGGGGACTTGAATTCTACTGCCGCCCGAACACCGTGTCAACGGGTCTCTACCGGGTCTACTACTGGACTAATGCAGCTTCCCTGCACTTGACTGGTGCAAGCGCCAACTGCTGGTCGCGGTCCAGGTCTCTCCTCCTCTTGTCTCTGGCAAGAGAGATAGCCTCTTGGGCCGCATCCAGCATATGTTGCAGGCGCACAGAGTCATCCTTCTGCATACTGAACCTCCGCCGAATCCGCCACCTATTGCCTAAAACAGCGACTCAACTCTTGTAATGTCCTCAAGTCCGCCTTGCGACCCAGAAGTTCCGTCAGTTCGAGCTCCATGCCTGCTAGCTTGATGAGACCGGGTACATGGTCAGGGGGGAATTCGACAAGGAAATCGATATCGCTATCCGGCCCGAAATCCTCACGGAGAGCCGAGCCGAAAACGGACAGTCTTACGATGTGATTGCGCCTGCAGAAGTCGGCCAGCTTCTCCCTGGGCAAATCAATGGTGGTTCTGCCCATCATCCCACCCCCACTATGTTGAGGCTCCCGATGCCCCGGGCGTCGATTATCTTCACGCCAATTGTCCACATGGTCATACTGCTCAATCGGCTTCTTGCGCTTCCTGTTAGCAGCCCCCCTGCCTGCAGATCGCCCTTGGCCGACGTGCCTGCTACGTCAATGACCGAACCTTTCACGGCATTATATCATGCGAACGCCAGCCACACCCGTACCGTCTGTACAGTACCACCAGGGCCGCTGCGCGGGCGGGTTGCCTCCTCCCACGTCCACCCTGTGCAACCCTGAGACCCCGAATCGAAGCCGGAACGCTGGATTCCCGGATATCCACTTGTCCTACAACGGGCTGTATCCTGGTATGGCCACTGCGAATGCTGTGAAGGCGGAATGTTGACAAGGCAAGACGACCAAGCTAGGGGAAGCAGCGGCACACCTACGGAGACTCCACAGACAACAGTGCCACGGAGAAGCCTGCCTCCGCTACAGGGCTGAGCTTAGCACACACTTGACACAGGGGGATCCAGTTGGGAGGACAGGCAACTCGGATAGATCCCCTACGGCGATCGTAGAGGTCTCCTATGACGACTCTTCGAGAATCCGTAGGGTGGGTAGAGTCCCGAGGCCATCACCAGTCGACACAATCGCGATCACCCATCGGGACGAAACCCACCATTACGTCATCCCAATGCCAGCGTTATGCCATCGGGTACGACGTTTTGCACCGGGTGGTGCAAGTGCTTCCCCACTGGCCAGGCGTTCTGCTACAGTACCTTGCCTGGTGGGTTTCGTCCCGCTGGCGTGGTCACAGCTTCAGCGTCCCTTCATTGTGCGGGACTCTACCCACCCTACGAAGTCCGGCCCCTGCCCCCTGCGTCAAGTGTGGGTAATGACCAGGCTACAAGGGGAGGACTGACTGCTTGCTGGCAGAGCGCCGGCCGCGGCCATCGCCTTTTGCCGCCCCCTTTGCCTGGCGGCCCAGCGTCTTGACCAACCACACGTGCTTGACCCGGGGGCTGAAGCCCTGGGAACCGAAGAACTTCACGGCTCTCTCATTGCTGCCTTCGGTGTCCGCGATCACCATCCTGACGCCGTCTTCCTTCAGTCTCCTCTCGAGAGCCCTGTACAGGCGCCGGGCCAGGGTTGATCCCTGGTACTTCTCCTCGATCCCCATCCAGCTTATGTAGCCGTATTTCTTCCAGGCCGTGCCCTCTTTCTCCACGGTCGTGGCCAGGACGAAGCCAACCACTCTCTCCTCCACCTCCGCCACGAGGCAAAGGTCGGGGTCCGAAGAGAAGTATCCCGTGACTTCGTACGGGTCCCAGGTACGATATAGTATGGGAAGCTCCTCGCTGGTGAACAGCCGGTTCCCGAGGTGATACACGGGCGCGATGTCATCCACGTCCATCTGCCTGATGGCCGCCTCAGGGGCCTTGCTCTTGGGTTTCCGCTCAGAACTCCGTGCCGACACAGCATCCTCCCATTCCGCTGGACTGGTGGGCCAGAGCCCGGCAAAGCATCTTGAGCCAGTATAGTGGTTTGCCCCAGGCCCCATCAACACCACCAGAATGGTGAACACCACCCGCCTTCACCCCGGCCACGAGAGGCACCGGCAAGACGGCATGGCAAGGTCCCCCACACGAGCCGAACCGAGTGGCCAAGGCCCACCACCCAAGGTAGACTTGTACCTGACGGCCCGGAGCGGATCGCAAGCGGGTGTCTTAACCTGCCGATCTCCGGCCATCGGAGACGTTCCACATGTCCCAGGGATACCAGCCCCGATTAGACCTCGACGTCGAACTGGAATACGGGGGATGCCGACTCCGAGAGGTCGCCGCCAGGTCCATACTGGCACCCTCACGACTGGCCGACTACTGCGTCAATCCCTATGCCGGGTGCGAACACGGCTGCGTTTACTGCTATGCCCGGTCAGCTACCCGTTTCTCACATCCCCAGGAGGAATGGGGCAGCTTCGTGGATGTCAGGGGCAACGCGCTGTCGCTCATTGCCAGGGAAGCCGCCCGCAAGAGGCCGGGACGGGTATTCATCAGTTCTCTCTGCGACGGGTGGCAGCCTGTGGAGGCCAGGTATGCGCTGACCAGGCGGTGCATCGAGGTGCTTCTCAGGCACGGGTTCAGCCTGCGCATACATACCAAGAGCACTCTGGTGGCGCGGGACTTCGATCTCCTCGGCGGCCATCCCAGCATTGAGCTTGGCATGACCATCACCACGCTTGAGCCCAAGGTGGCAGCGCTGTTTGAGCCGGGAGCTTCGCCTCCGCCGGAGAGAGTGGATGTGCTGCGCCGGGCGCAACATCTCGGCATCCCCGTATTCGTGTTCCTGGCACCGCTACTGCCTCTCATATCCGACAGGGGCGAGGGGCTGGCAGCCCTGTTTGACATGGTGAGGGAGTTGGGACCTGACTACGTCCTGGCGGACCGCCTCAACCCGCGCTACGGAATGTGGCCCACCGTGCGCTCCGCCCTGGAGAAGCACGACCCAGCGCTTGTCCCCGAGTATCACAGGCTCCTCTACGACCACCGCACGGGGGAGCAGTACACCGCCGATCTGCGCCGCAGAGTGACATTGGAGGCCGGGAGGCATGGCCTTCTTGACAGGCTGCGACTGGTCTGCTGATCAGGGTGGATGAGAGCGAGACACCCCCGTTCGTTTGCACAACCCGTCTTCATCAAGCCTGGGTGGAGGAGACAGGCTGCTGCCTGCTCACTGTCCACCCGGTCAAGAAAGACATGGCCACCATCTCAAAGCCGGAGACCAAGTCCGCGCTGAGGCGTCTACACACAACTGTGACGGCCAAGCCACGGGCCTGAGGCGCGGCGCCGTTTCAGCTTGCCACTCTACCTCATGCGCCAGTCACGGTAACCCTCGCGTATGACAGCCAGGTACTCCGCGGAGGGTCTCGTCTCATCGGACTGCTGCTTCTTGATGTACGTCACAGCGTCTACGTACTCGTCGTCCGCCGTGACCACCTTCACATTCATTCGATCGTAGACGCGAGGATACCCCTCGTAGCGGTCCAGCCGCTTGAAGTCTGCGGCGGATATGTCGTAAATGGCGCCCTTGGCCCTGGCTCCCTGACAGACTCTGATGGTGGCCACTCCACCCCGCCACTCCCTGTCCCAGCCAGCGAACACCACCGTGTAGTTGGGCAGCACCGCAGTACACACGGGCCTGCTGTCAGGACACCGCCTCTTCATCTGTTTCTGGCTGAGATTGGAGCCGTAGGCAAAGTAGTACATGTCCGCGTCGATCCTGCCAATCAAGCATCCGCCTTCACTCTTGTCCAAAATAGGTTTTCAGGCTGATTGCCAGGAAGAGAGTCCATATGCAAGCTGCCCCTCTGCGGCCCGGTGGTTGTGCTTCGCATCAGCCCGTCTTGTTCCCGCAAAGTCTGCC
>Ga0180431_10004932_pt1 | contig 16509 bp, 21 predicted proteins | sample SS_ome_11_FD_132459 | JGI IMG/M metagenome (GOLD analysis project Ga0180431, IMG submission 132459) | Hypersaline lake sediment archaeal communities from the Salton Sea, California, USA - SS_1_MS_1 metaG | ecosystem: Environmental > Aquatic > Non-marine Saline and Alkaline > Hypersaline >... | reverse complement strand
GTCGGCCCCGCCGGCTGCCACTCGATTCCGCCGCCACCGCCGCCTGTCAGACCCGTCAGGAGCCCCACGAGGAAATTGGCGATCGGCTCGGTGATCGTCTTGCGAGCCACCAATCTCATTGTCTCGGCCAGGATGGTGTCGATCAGGCTGGCAAAGGCATCTTCGACATTACGGATATCCGAGAGCATGCCCATGAAGGCCTGCGATATCGCATCGGCCATACGATCCGCGGCGTTCTTGATCTGGTTGAACTCCGCCTCCAGGGCGGCGATACGTTCCTGCTCCGCTCGAGCGATCGTGTCCTGGTGTTTCTGATATGCCTCGATCGATCGGGCCAGCTCCGCGGCGTGAGCGATCTCGGCCTGGGTCGCGCCCCGGGCAGAAAGCTGGTACCGGATATAGGCCTCGGTGGACATCGTCAGCTGGCGGTGCTGATCCTCCAGGCCACTGACGAGCGATTCGATGGCATCCAGCCTGTCCTGTTCCGCCGTCGTGGCATCCTCGGCAGCCTTCTGCTCCCGCTCGAGGGCCTCGATCGCATCATATTTGGCCAGGATATCCCGCCGCTGGGCCTCGGTGAGCCCCTCCCGTACGAGCTGCTGCTCCAACATGGCTCTCTCACCCTGCCGAAGCTTGGTCAGCTCGTCATCCATCCGGCTCAGGAGTCGCTCATAAGCGTCGCCGGCAGCTTCTGCCCGGGCCTCAGACGAGATCCGCTCATACTCCCGCTGCAGCTCCAGCAACACCTGCAACCGCTGATGGAGCGTCTCATACACGTCTGCATATCCGGAGAGATTCGCCCGCATGTGCTCGGGCATGGTTCCGGCTTCAATCATCCGGACCAGAGGTTCTGTCAAACCCCCCTTTTCTCGAGCGAACTCCATGCCGCGGCGGGCCCGCTCGATCGAAGTGGGCAGATCCTCCGGAGCAATCTCCAGAGCCGCATCCCTGATGATATCCATCTGCTCGGCCAGTTCCTGAGCCTCGGATTTGGCCGATATCATCGAGAGCAGAAGTGGTCCACCGATCGCACCGGCCAGGGTGAGAATCGCTCCCACAGGCCCACCCAGGGCGCTGAGAGCGGTGGAAAGACCGGCCGACGTGGTGGTGAGGGTGGCAATCTTGGCGGTGAGTGCGACGATTCCCCGGGCCAGAGCAGCTCCTGCAATCGCCTGGAAGGCGATCACGATCGCATCCATGTGGTCGATGAACGCTTCCAGCGCCTCGTTGGCGATATGAGCTCCACCGGCCAGGTTGCGGCCGAGGATTTCCGCGAACTCATCCCCGTCCTGAATGGCCTGATCAAGGGTACGCACGAGGTCGGTGAGCTCCGCGTTCAATCCCTGTCTGCCGATCTTGCGCGTCAGAAGGTCGGTGGAATCCTTGAGGTTGGAGATCGCACCGTCGAGGGTGAGCATGCGCTCGCGCATTGCGTCCGCGAACCGGGTGTTCCCAATCTCGGCCACGAACTTCGAGATCTCTTCAGCCGTGCCGGCGATCGTGCGCTCAATGTCCCCAAAGGAGATCTTGACCTGATCCCCGGAGCGTTCGATGTCGAATCCGAACTGGCGAATGGGCCGGCTCATACCATTCGCAGCCGACACGATCGCATCCGTCAGACGGGTGATGTCCTCGGTGAAAGCCGCTGACGTGTTACCGAGCCCGCGCAGGCGGTTCTCGGTGGCATTCACACCCCGGATCCGCAGCTGCGTGAAGCTCTGCGTGAGGTTCTGGACTTCGAAGGGGGTCTCTACAGCAAACTTGGTGATGAGATCAAAGGCACGCTCGGCACCGAAGGCACTACCCTCTACCGTCTTGAGCGTGGCCTCCAGTTTCTGGAACTCGACGTTGGTGTCGAAGACGTACTGACCGGCACGCTTGATCTGGTAGAGACCGAAGAACGCGCCGGCCAGTTTGAGTATCTGTCCGCCGAGGCGGGAGGCGGTATGAGAAGCCTGGTCGAATTCCTTCTCGAGACTGTCAACACGATCGTCGAGGCGCTGGAGTATTCGGGTTGAGTCGTCTACTCCGGCCCGCAGTGCTCTCAGGTCGAGAGCCAGTCCTGAGACCTGCATGTCGACCACGCTCAGTCCCCCTGTTCCTCATGCCAGGCCTCCCAGTAGAAGAGCTCTTCAAACGGGAGGCGGTTGATTTCCTCCAGCGTCTTGTGAAGACGGTCAGCCAGTGAAAGGCGGAACTTCAGCCAGCCGTCTTCTCTGACTCTTTTCCCGCCTTTTCCCGAAGCTCCTCCAGGTCAATGGCTGCGCCGTACATGTGGGCGACCAGCGTGTTCATGATGACCACATCGGCCTTGTTCATGAGCGTGTACTTGTCGCCCCACGTGAAGGCCTGTGAGCCATCCTCGAGCTCGGCCTTCATGATCAGCAGCAAGATCTGCCGCTCGTACCTGCTCTTCGGTTCTCGCTCCTCAACCGCATCCAGATCTGCCTGGACCAGAGGGCCGAACCAGAGAGTGAGGTCCCACTTCGGGATCTCGATCGGCCGGCGTCGGTTGTCGAACGCCCGGACGATCTGGTCGATGGGGCGTTCGGACTTCTTTTCCTGCTTCTCGGTCATGACGACTTCCAGTTAGGGGTGAGTGCTCCCGTACCTGCGAATTTCAGGTCCGCCTCCACGATCGCACCACGACGGGAGGCGATCCGGCCGCTGCTGGGATGGATGTTGCCCCAGAACTGCCGGCCGCCGTCCATAGCGAGCAGACAGGAGAGAGCCGTGGGGACACTGCCGGCCACCAGCAGGTCAATCACCTCCTTCTGCTCAGGATCGTCGTAGTCGAGCTGAACGCGGATCGTGCCGCGCCACTCCGGGATGTCGAGGGTGAAGGTCTTCGCCTGGGGAGGGCTGGCTTCATCGTAGGCGGTGGTTTCCAGGTCTTCCCGGGAAACGTCCGCTTCCCAGCCGATGACTTCGGCGATCGAGTTGGAGACGAAGGATACTGCGGCGTTGTCGTCCCATCCCCCGACCGGCTGAACCGTGGGCGAGAAGTTGATTCCCACCTCGTTGGGGGTTACGGCCCCGATCACGACGTCAGCCGTCAGGGTGTACTCTTGAGCATCTCCAGCCACGGTGAACGTATCCCCGGCCCGGAGAACGCCGTTGAGGGCGCTACCTCCACCGTCGAGAGTCGCGCTACTCGCCCCCTGGGACACCGATCCCTTGGTCAGCGGGGTGCCATCTACGGCTCCGCCGAGCGAGGCGAAGCCGTCTACGCCTCGGTACGTAGGCATGACGGCTTACGACCAGGTGACGGCGATAGCGCCGGTGACGCGGACGCTGAATTCCACCGTGACGTTGTTCGGGCCCCGCTGACTCACGATCCGGGCGTTGGTCACCAGGATGCTTCCCGAGAAGTACTTGGTGGCCGAGCAGCGAAACTGCGCTACCGCCGGTGTTGGTACCGCCCCATCCACGACCTGGTCGAGCAGCGCCTTCTGCGCCGTGTCGCCATAATCGGCGTTGGCCCGGATCCGCCCGGTCGTCCCGGGGATATCCAGCGTGAACGTCTTGCCGGAGGTAACCCCCGACGCCGTGGTCTCGATCTCTTCCCGGCTGATATCGAGTTCCCAGTCCTGGAATTCCCCGACTGCATTGCTGTCGTACTGCAGCGTACCGTCGGAGCCTCTCAGTGTGGACATTTTCCAGCCCCCTTAGCTGACTACTTCCTCGTAGATGAACGGGCAGTCCACCACGGTCTGGAGCCAGTCGTTGCGCTCCACCGCGGGCTTAGGCCCGCTCGGTGCATCGAACCGCAGTCCCGAGAATTCCACGCGGTTGAAAATGTCCCGGATACTGTCGGCATGTCCCTTGATCTCACCTTCTCCGTTCCCCGGTTTGCTGAAGATCTGAACCTTCAGCACTCCGGGGATCTGGTTCCTATTCGTCGGCCCGGCCGTCTGCATGAACCCATCGCCCCAGATCACCGTCGGCCGGATCCACGCTGCATCCGGCTTGGTGAACCGCTTCCCCGGCCAGGCAATCTCGGTGGCGCTGGCCCACTCGGTATTGAGGCGGGTCATGATTGCGCCTTCCGCCGTTTTCAGTGCACTAGCCATTCATCATCCTCACCAGGTGGTCCACGAGCGGCTGCAGCTCCGAGACTGTCACGGCGATCATTCCGTCCGGCGCCTGGTCGGAATGCCCGTCCTCGAGCGCCGGGATGTAGGCCAGTCCGTTCACGATGTAGATCTCGTCATCAAGCGTGACCTCCGCTGCGACCTGCTGGGCCTTCGCAATGCCCTCCCGGCCCGATCGATCCGTTCCCGCCGTGAGAACCGGTGACGGGCTTCCAATCACTACCTGCCAGTTCGCCCGGGCCCGGCCGGTATCGACCGGCGTCCTGAGAATGATCCGCCGGGCCGCCTCCAGGACGAGAGCTCGTGCCAGCTGCTCCGCCCTGTCTCTCAGCTCCCGTTCAACTCTATTCCGGCCCTTGAGCGGCACATCAGCGCCTCGCGTGGATCTGGTACAGGGCCACGGTCTCACCGGCGTAGATCGGATGAACATGCAGGATTTCGTACTCCTGTGAATCAATCACCAGCAGGTCATCCGTTGTTGGTGCCCTGGTCAGACCTTCCGCGGCGATGAACTCCAAGACATCGCCTTCCTGCCAGCCTTCCGGGGAATCAAGCTGCCGGTAGCGTGCTTTGTACGAATCCGCCACCGCCCGGACCGTCTGGTCAGACGTCGAATCCGTCCCCGCGAGCGCGGACGGATCGTAGTCATCGCTGTCGGTCACGAAGCGGAGCGTGATCTGCCGACCGAACTTTTCAATGAGCGTATTTGCTGTTTTCGCCAGTCCGTCGAGAGCACCCACGACCTACGCCCTCTCGAGTTTGATGCCGACTCCTGCCAGACTCAGAAACGGCGACAGCTCGCGTCGCACGTTCTCAGGCAGTTCCCCGGCCTTCTGCTGGTGCCTCGGCACGGCCTTGACAGGCCCGACCTCGACCATTTCGAATCCTTCCAGCCCCGTATTAGCGAGCAGATCCGAGGCCAACATGGCGAGGGCGAGCTCGCACTGAGCGTCCTTCGCCTGCTGCGGGATCTCGTCGGAGTCGATCCCATACCCCTCGTCATCGACCACGCCGATACGTGGCCACTTCAGGGCCTGGGCCTCGGTTGCTTTGCTACCAACGAAGCTGAGCTGGTCTATACGGCGAGCGGCCTGAATCAGCGCCCGGTTCTTGAGATCATCCGTGGCGTCCGTCCAGTCCGTGACGTTCAGATGCTCGTCGAAGTAGGCGTTGGCCTCGGCCAGCGTCACGTAGCTATTGGCGCTGGCCCCGCCGACCGTCGTGTCGATCGAGGCTGCCACGGCACTAGATCACCACGTCGGCTTCGACGTAGGTGTCCATCCGGTTGGAACCGTCTGCCGTGGCAACGGTCAGCACTAGCCGCCACTCGGACGGGATCAGCACGCACGCCCGTTCGGTCACCTGAGACACCTTCGTGCCGGTGAACTCACCGACCTCGTAGATGAAGGTGCCGGCGGCCTCAATAGCAGCAGCCGCTTCCCAGATATCGGTGTACGAGCCATCAGCGTTCTTCCGCTGCAGCTTGGGCGTGTAGTCAGCGGTCGTCCCCTCCAGGTTGGCGGTGATTACTACGATCTGGAGCGCTCGACCGTTCGGGTTGCGCTGATCCTCGCTGGTACGGGTGGCGACCGTATCGGCCTCGCTGGCCAGCAGAACGACGTGATGGTTGGCGTCGAAACCACGGAAGGTGTCCTCCGCATCTTCCCTGCCTGCCATCAGGACGGTCTGTCCGGGGCGTACCTCAGGGCTCCGGGACATGAGTTACTCCTTCTGCGAAGCCGCGTACTCCTCCAGGGCAGCCTTCGCGGCAGCCTCGCCCTTGAACTTGATCGGACTCTTCCCGTCGTCCTTCATCAGGGGCGTGCCGTTCACCTTGGCGATGTACCAGCCGTGACCGGCGTGCTCGGTCTCCAGGACCGGCTCGTCGGGCTCGTCGTCCTTCGGCTCTTCCTCGTCACCCTCGTCCGCTCCCTCGTCTCCCCCATCATTCCCATCTTCCGCTTCCCCATCTGCGGAATCGGGAGTATCGGCGGGAGTGGGTTCCTTGGGCTCTGCCGGCGGCTCCTTCTCCTTCGAGCTCTTCGTCTCTTTGGCCTTGCCGGCCACCTCGTCGTAGAGCTCGTGGATATCGGAATCGAAATCCGACTCGTTGATCACCATGTAGCCGTCACCATGGACGACCTTGACGGTTGGGATCTTCCCCATCGGGATATCCTCCCTCGAATGGTGTGAGGGGGCACGAGATCCGCCCCCCTTACTTGTTATGATCAGCCAGCAGTGCTCAGAGCGACCGAGCCGATGTTCGCGATGATCGCGTACCGAGTCGCGCTCAGACCGAAGAGGAACAGCGTCTCCTCGGCCGCGTTGAACGTCGCGATCTCGTTCGTGCCGTCGAAGTCACCAGCCGACAGCGTGACCGTGTGCCCCTGCGTGCCAGCGTCGGTCTGCGTGATGACGAGCAGCTGACCGGCGACCGGGGCTGCGATCGTCATGGCCAAAGCCCCGTCGGACTTGTTCAGCTCGACGTAACTGACCGGCGTTGTGACGTCGATCGCCCCGCTGGCCGTGTACTCCGTCGGTGAGAGCTTGAAGGAGTCTGCCGCGATCGGGGGGGCATTCAGGAAGAGATTGGCCAGGCTGAGAGCTCGCATCTCGTTGGTCTTCTGGGCGTCGTACAGCGCCAGCAGATCGGTATCGGTAGGAGTGTTCTCCACCTTCTCCGACTTGATGGCCTGGGCTCCGCCGTGTCCGCTTGGATCCGGTGTTCCGGGCATGATCTACCTCACTTGATAGGGGTGCTGGGGCGATCCGAAGATCGCCCCGTGACCTCAGTTCAGTTCCAGGTCGGGCTTACCCCTACCCGGCGAGACGGCAGGCGAGCGCCGGACGGACCAGCTTCACGCCCCACAGAGCGTCCAGGCTCCAGCGGGTCCGCTTGTGCTGGCGCGAGATCTCCAGCCGCAGCGTCAGACCGGTGACCGGGTCGACCGCGGGCTGGATGATGTTCCCGCCCGTGAAACCCTCGGGCCCGGTGTCATCCAGCGGGCGCATCGCCAGGGCGAAGGCATCCCGGTGGAAGCCCAGGTTGACGACGTGGGTCGCCTTGAAAGTCACGGCTTCGTTTCCGTCGCCGTTCGCGATCGCCACCTGCAGGCCCGGCTCGAAGGACACATCGGAGTCGGTACCGACCAGGTCTGTGGCCGCGGTGACCACGTAGGTCTGGTCGTCGCCAGCGATCGTGAAGATGTCGCCCACACTCGGCTTCGTGGTGAGGCCGTCCATGTGGATCGTCTTGGTCCCCACGGCGACCGCACCGGAGTCGTCCACGAGAGCGGTCCCCGCAGCGCCCAGCGTGTGGGTCGGCACCACTTGGTCTTCGAAGAACCCGAAGCCCAGCTTCTCCCCGATCACGCCCCGACGGATCGCCTCGTCGTTGCCGCTCCAGGACTTGTCCTGGAAGGCACGCAGATCGAGTGCGTTCGCGGCCGCGTCCGGATCCAGGACCATCCGGCGATCCTCGAGAGGGGCCAGCTGGTTGTTCAGCACCTTGCGGACCGCGGTGGCCGGGGAGGTGTCCGAAGCGAACGGCGTGGTCGCGGGTGTACCCGCGAATCCGTAGATCCCGGTGTACTGGGCGAAGATGGTGGCGTTGATCTTGTTGGCGATCGACTTGACGGCCTCGAGCGCCTGGGCGGGCAGAAAGTCTGCCTTGTCGTAGATCTCCTTCAGGTCCTTGTCGGACATGAAGAACGGGGCCTCCCACCACTGATCGAGCGAGATGCTGACAGTCGTGGGCGTGATGCCGGAATCATCCGGAGGGGTGTTGCTGGGCGACACCTGCACCGCCGTGATCTCCGACGAGATCGGCACGTCGACGGTCGCACCCTGCTTCTTCGCGTCGGTGCCGTAGTCCAGGTTGACCAGCTGAGGCATCACCGTGAACCCGCGCAGGGCACGCAGACACCGCGCGATGATCGTGGGGATGGCCGCCGTGAGAGTGTTGACGTTTGCCATGATTGCTCCTCGCAGTTCTGCCTACCAGCTGCGAGGAGCTGGAAGGCAAGGTTTGGACAGTGCTCTGTGTGCCTCCGGCACGGTCCGCCTTGCCTCCGGCTCGGCGGGATGGTGGGTTAGTCGACTACGACGGCTTCCCCCTTGGAGATGGCGTCGATGTCGGCTTCACCCGACGCGAGCTGTTCTCGCGTGAACTTCTTCCTGGCTCCGGTCGGGGTGGGCTTTCCGCCCTTGTCGCTTCCCCGGGATCCGGAACCGGTCGTACCCGACGGTTCGAATGCGCGCTGGTACTTCTCGTTCTCGCGCAGTTCCTCCATCAGGTCCTCGATCGTGAAGGCATCGCCACTCGAGTTCTTGATCCGTTTGGTACCCTTCTCGTCCGTCACGATGAGCTGGTATTCACCGTTGTCATCGAGCTCGACAGTGCAGAACCGATCGACGACGGGGCTCAGGAGCTCCACGGAACCTTCCGAAGCGTTGATCGCCCGGGTGATCTCGCCCTGCTTGTAGTAGCGCCGGGCTGCATTCCGCTCCTTCGAGGTCTCATCCTCGGCCTTTTTCTTCTCCTCATCGGCCTTCTTCTGGATCGCTTCGAGCTCCTGCTGGTGAGCCTTCTTCAGTGCCTCGACATCGCCTCCCGACTCGAGCTTCTTTCGCTCGGCATCCTCCATCTCCTTCTTCAGGCGGCGGTACTCCTCGGGATCGACGTCCTTGAGAGCGTCCAGCCTCTCCTGGAGCTTCTTCTTCTCCTCGAGGATTTCCTCCTTGTTCTTCTGAAGGCCGAGAACGGACGGGTGGCTCTCCACACCCTCAAGGTCGAGGTGATACTTCCCATCCGACCCCTTGGTGTAGAACTTCTGGATCTCTTCTGAGAGTCCATCAAGGCTGCTGACGACGGCTTTGAGTCCCACGGATCATTCCCCTTCTGGAGACATGAGTGGTGGTGCGTACGTGAATACGGTATGGCGTGCATGTGGAATGACGGAAGAGATATCAGCAATGTGTCTCAATTTTGAGAACATGGGCGGTAGTCAGGCGGCTTTCTTCAACAGCTCGTCCAGGAGGATGATCGTGTTGTCATTCCGGACCATGTCGCGGAGGTTCACCTTCCCCTCCCGGAACAATCGGGCCCGGGTTTTACCGAGCACTTTCTCCTGAACGCTCGCGGGCTGATTCTTGAGCCAATGCTCATAATTGATGCTGGCCTGAACCTGCCCGTCTGCGCTTGCTCTAGTACCTTCAACCGGCGGTTCGACACCGAGAGCCGCCCATTTGATGATCGGCGAGATCGTGCTGCGGCAGTTGATGTGCTGCGGCGGCCGGGGCGCGGAAGGGTCATCGTACCGAAATATCTGACCGTCCAGGTTGGCACAGATGATTGTCGTCCGGGAGTCCAGCGTGGCGATGTACTCATACTCTTCAGTGATGTCCTCGTTGGCTTTGAAGGTCTGAAAGTGAGCCTCGTTGGCTATGAAGTTCACAGAGGTCCGAACGATCGCCTCGGCCTCCCGAGTTGTGGTCTCCATAACTCCGCCGGTGTAGACACCCCGTTTGCCGGCGAATCGCCCCCGAACCCTTCGGATCATCTCGTCAATAGTCTCGTTCTGCGCCATCCCGAGCTGGATCTGCCGACGGACCTTCCGCACAGTCCCTTCCTGTTGTCCGTCGAACCACTCTCCAATCTTCAGGCCCTGAATCGGGTCGTTCTCAAGGATTGACCGAATGAGGTCCGGCCCGATGGCCACCGTCTCGTAATGCACACGTGTCGCCAGATCCGTCAGGGCGGCTCCGAGCCAGAGATCCAGCTGTTCGCTCGCCCAGTTCCCCTGTTGAACCCCAACATCTACCAGGCGATCCATCACCAGCCCCTTCAACTGACGAAAAGAGCTGCCGGTGATGGTTTCGATCTCGGCCATGAGGGCGTTGATGCGCAGCACCCGGACGGTGCGACTCTCGATCGAGGCCGGATCCAGCCGGGCTATCTGTGCCGCGATATCATCGAAGAGATCAGAGAGCAGGTCCTCGGCCTCTGCGGCGATAGCATTCCCCACGCGCTGGAGGAAGAAGAGGTTGCGTACCGCGCTGCCGATCGGGCTCTGGGGCATTATCGCTCCATAATTACGTGCTGGAGATCGGTGACCGTGGCCTCAAAACACTTGTCCCACTCATTCTCAGCCCACTGCCGGAAAGCGCTCCCTTCTTCCATTGTTCGATTGGCAAGGTCATCGATCATGTTGTGGATTCGGGCGAGATGGATATGCATGAGCTCATGAACCAGATTCCGCTCACGCATCTCATCACTACCACCAATCCACCCGGGATGGATGTACAGGTAGGCCCATCGATATTCGTAATCGACCGTGATTGAGAGGCTCGGCTCCTGATCACTGGATGCTGTAACAACCAGCAAATGAAGCCAGGGCGGCAGCAGCCATTTCCACCGCTCGATGATGGGTTCTATGGCCGACTGAAATTCCTTCGGCACATGATTCCTGAACTCGATTTTCATTCCTGCCCTTCCTCCCTGCCAGCCATCTGCGGGATAAGCCTGGCCAGTACTGCAAGATCACCCGTCTCGATACGCTCCCTCTCGATCTCGGCATCGAAGCTGCTGGGAAGGACCTCACCCTCCTCGAGGATCAGCCAGAGAGTGTCGAGGCTCAACTGGCTGTCCGCCACCAATCCGGAGAGGACTGAGATCATCTGCGAGTCGAGCATCAGGGTTTCGAAGTCCCGGTTGACCGAGAGGGATCCGGCGTTCTCAGATCCGAGCCATTTGGCGTTGAGCTCCAGCGCCTTACTCAGAGCTGCCTCCAGCCCCCAGGCAGCCGTTGCCAGCGTCGACTGGGTCACGCTCTGATCGATACGCTTCCCCTCGGCGGTCTCTGCCGCTCGTGTCTGCTGCTCGAGCTGCTGTAGCCCGAGAGCGGCCATACGCTTCTCGATGTCCTGCAGATGCTGCCGGCCGGCCTCCAGTGCGACTCCCTCGGGCTCCAGGTAGGACGCGTCACCGTTTTCGTCTTCCAGAATGATCGCATGGTGGGGTCCGACCGCGATCTTGCCGCTTTCGTCTCGCTCGACTCCCTTCAGAACCGGGATCGGGACCGAAGCGACGTGCAGGACGTTGTCATGGTCGCTGCGAACCTGGTAGTGCTTGATATTCTCCAAGGCCAGATCGATGAGGGGCGGTTCGCTCTCGAGGGCGTCGATGTAGTTCACGTACACGGGAACGAGTGGAATCTCGTCCATGTTGGGCGACATGTAGCCCTCGTCCTCAACCACCCACTTGTCGCTCTTGCCGTCCTCGCCCTTCTGCTTCCTCCAGATCTCCCATTTCACCCGCGTCTGGAGCTTCTCGGAATCCTCACTCACGAGCACGTCCTCGAGCCTGAAGACCCGCATTCGCTCGACCTCCCTTTCCCCGAACGTGCCGTCCTCCTCGACCGTAGGCTCGCGGAAAGAGATCTGCTCCAGAACCAGAACCCCATTACGTCGGCTTGTGCGCCAGTTGAGCAGGTCCTGCTTCAGGATATTCGTCCAGTACGGACGCAGGCCTGCCGCCCGTTCGTCGGCCAGGGTCGCGTATTCATCACCGGTCAGAGGGTAGTCGACGAAGATGAAACTATGACCATCCACCCAGGCATTCTCGAAGACGTCGCGGGCAAAGGTATTGATGCCACGCCCTTCCTGGTCGACATCTTTGAGCTGCTCTCTCGTGTCGTCCGGCGTGTCATCACCGATGATGAGCTCCTTGCGGAATACCATCCCCACCAGACCGGTCACCGTCCGCCTGAAGGCGTTGTAGAGAACGGCCGTGCTGAGTCTGTCTTTGTAATCGTCTGCCTCCTCCCGCGAGAACATGGGGAGGTACTTCTGTCCCTCCTCCCGCATGCGGAGGGTGCCGCCGAACACATCACGGCAGATCGTCAGTGCCTCCTCCTGCTCCAGGTAGGAGATCCCTGGGAACGCCGGGCTGTTGACATCTGTTTCGGCCATCAGACCTTCATCCTCTCTCGGCTGACGCCCCGCTTGGGCGCCATCACTCGGTACCGTGCCTCATCGGCGATGTGGTCTTCACTCTCGGTGTCGACATCATCCGGATCCCTTTCGTCACGCTGCAGCACGGGCACGGTCCGGATGAACTGCCGGCAGGTGTCGAACACAAACAGGCCCGGGGACTCCATGGGATCCTCCAGCGCAGCGAGCAGCCGCCGGCGCATCGCCTCCCAGCCCTGCTTCCTGCTCCCGGGCTTCTTGTCCGCGGGGTAGAACTTCGCCCCGTGTTTCTTCATGACATCCGCGATGCTTTGCCGGCCCGGGTCGGCGTCGAATATGGCCGAGTCTGCCGGGCCCGGGCGGACGCGATCGCGGATCTTCCAGGTCTTCTCTCGCCAGACGATGCCCTTGGCTATTTCCGTATCCTGGAGATAGGTCCCCTTGTTCGGCGTCTCGCCGTCCCAGCCGTACCACTCGTGAATGCGGAACAGCGTCCCCCGAGGGAACGTGCGTGTGAAGTAGTCGGGCTGACCGGACTCGTTCTTTCTCGGATTGGGGATCCCCACCTCGCACCCGTCGCTCTCCGCCCACCAGCCGACGCTGAAAGGCTTCGAGCTGCCCCAGTCGAATGAGCGGTCGATTCTCCAGGTGAACGGGATCGGGAACGGTCGGAGGATATGGACGCTGCGATTCCAGAGATCGTCGAAGAAGCCGCCGGCAACGATATCCCAGAGACCATACCGCCAGGCCTTGAGCAGCCACTCCTTGCCGGACGCGGCCATCACCACTCGCTGCCAGTACCCGGGATCGTTCTTCGTCAGGGCGGGATTGTCGTCCAGTGTGGCGGGAATGAACACCCGTGAGATCGCAGCTACCATACCATCCGGCAATTCCTGCTCTGTTACAAACGGCGTATACGGCGGTGCCGGATCGATGTAGCGGGCTTTCACCCAGTTGTGACCTGGTCCCCCGGGATTTCCGGTTAGAACGCGACGGATCGGCAACCCGTAGGGGCTTCGGAGAGTAGCCCAGAGCAGGTCGATCGGATCCGGGCTCGGGAAGTGCGTCAGCTCGTCGGTCCCCATCCAGGAGTAGGAGTGCCCCTGGTACTTCGCGGCGTGCTTGTCCTTGTCGAGATGACGTAACCGGAGGGTGGCACCGTTTGGGAAGATGAAGGTCCTCTTCTGTGACTTCCAATCCGCTCCGGCCATCGTGTACAGGAAATGTGCCCGGGCCTCGATCTCTTCCAGTTCGGGATAGGTACGTCGGAAGATGATCCCCCTGGCATGGCCACCGTAGCGGTGCTGGTAGAGCAGCCAGTCTCCGAGCATGCCGTCGGTCTTCCCGCCGCCCCGGGCTCCGCCGTAGAAGACGTCCTCGATAGGGCACTGAACGAGGGCCGTTTGCGGTCCCTTCTGCGGTGCCCACCCGATTTCTGTCATCACGCATCTTCGGCCTCTCCGCCGGCACTACCACCGTGCTGCTTGGCCCAGTCGTGCGGATCATCGATCTGCCCCGGGTCGACAAACATGACCTGATGCTGGATGGGATCCCCGTCAGCCCCGGTGATCTCCTTGCGGTCCTTCCAGCGTTCCGGGAGCCTATTTTTCAGCCAGAACATCGTCCCCTGTTCCGATCCCCTCCCCTCAACGCAACGCTTGAAGAACGAGTCCTCAATGATCTCGCCCCGTATATCGTCACGCATTGCCAGGGCAGCCTTATACTCCTCGTCGAATCCCGGGTCCGATTGTCTCCAACGCCATATCGTGGAATGGTTTACGCCGACCTTCTTCGCTGCGGTATTCGTTGCAAACGCCCCACTCTCGAGCAATTCAAGAAACTGCTTCTTCCTAGATTGCATCTTTGCATGAGCAGCGTCGGAATGGTCCTTGCAACGGCCGGCATTTTTCTCCGTTCCCCAGCCGGCTGGACGGGTGCAGGGATTGCCATTCGGCCTTTTCCCGCCGAAGTCGCCACATGTCTTCTTCTGCGGTGATCGCTTCCGCACCGCGGACTTCTTCTGAGATGATTTCTTCGCCGAGGTCTTCTTCGTGGCCTTCTTCGTCACGAGAGCAGCTCCGCCTTCTGGCCGGTAAACTGCTCCCAGCGCAGAACGATGACGTCACAGTAAGGAGCATCCAATTCCATCATGAACGCCCGGCGTCCCGTCTGTTCCGCTCCTATGAGGGTGCTGCCCGAGCCTCCGAAGAGATCCAGGACGTTTTCACCGGGGCGTGACGAATACGAGATTGCCCGGACCGCCAACTCGACCGGCTTCTCAGTCAGATGCACCATGCTCTGGGGATTGACCTTCTTCACGGGCCAGACATCAGTGGCATTGTTGGGCCCGAAGAACTTGTGGGCGGCTCCTTCCTTCCAGCCGTAGAAGCACCATTCATGGTTCCCCATGAAGTCCTTGCGGGTCAGGACGGGGTGCTCCTTCACCCAAATAACCGCCTGGGAGAAATAGAGGCCGTTCTCTCTCAGGGCTGTCGGGTAATTCGCGATGTTGGCATATCCGCCCCAGATGTAGAACGAGCGGCCCGGATCCAGAACTCGCGCCAGCTGCCCGAACCATGCCTGCAGGAGCCGTTCGAATTCCACATCCGATACGAAGTCATTCTCGAGCGGACGGTCCTTCGCTCGCATCTTCTTCGTCGTTGCCTTCGCCTTGCTCTTGTCCCGAGCCTGGTCGAAGCGCTGGTGATGTCTGGCGGACTGGTCTCCGAAGGAGGAAAGGCCGGCTGCGATCGCGTTGTTGCTCCGTGGCTCGACCTTCACGTTGTAGGGGGGATCGGTATTGACGAGGTGAATCTTCGCGCCATCCAGGAGACGATCGACGTCTTCCGGATTCCCGCTATCTCCGCAGAGTAGACGATGGTCTCCGAGAATCCAGAGATCGCCAGGTTTGGTGACTGGATCGTCCGGCGGTTCCGGAATATCGTCCGGATCGGTCAGTCCTTCCTGAAGATCGATATGTATGAGATCGTTGATTTCGTCCTGGTCGAAGCCCGTCAGGTCCAGATCGAATCCTGATTCCTCGAGCTCGACAAGGAGGCTGGAGAGCAGCTCGAGGTCCCAGTCCCCCTGAATCTTGTTCAGGGCAATGTTGAGTCCCTTCTCATCCTCCGGACTGAGGTCGACTACAGAGACCTCGACCTCGGTGTCTCCCCGTTCCTGGAGAATCTTCAGGCGCTGGTGGCCGGCGACGAGGTTGCCGGTCCGTTTGTTCCATACCAGCGGTTCAACCAGGTCGTAGTGATCGATGCTCTTCTTCAGATGTTCGTAGTCCGGATTCCCGGGCTGAAGGTCGAGGCGGGGGTTGTACTCGGCGGGACTGATATCTGCGATCGCGATCGCGCGAACTTCCATATGACGTCCCAGACACGACAGTCCCCCACCACCCTTCTGGGCGATGAGGGAGATGGATGGATGGCGGCAATGCCATGCAGGGCAGTGCTTTTCTCACATTCACGGTATGGATTTATCTGGTGGATTGTGGAGAGGATTCGGCCACCTGTCTCAATTTTGAGAACAGTTGACAGTGCTCAGTTGCGATAGAGGATATTCCTGACGGTTGATTCGGTAAGTCCACGTTTCTTTGCGGCCTGGCGGATGAACTCGCGGACGTTTTCAGCCCTCCCCGCCTGTTCCTTCAGGCTGAGCTTCACAATGGTGTTCCAGTCGATCAGGTGCATTTTCAGGTGAATACTGAGCATCTCGTTCTCGTGTCCAGTCTCTTCCAATTCCTGCCAACTGCTAACCCCATATAACTGAAATATCTGCTCGGCATCTCGTTCGGGCAGAAACTCCCGATGGCGCTTTCGATTGTGATCCAGACATAGACGACTGGTCGCAACCACCACAGATCTCTCCCTTCAAAGAGAAAACCCCCCGCTCCCGCCGGATCCGGCAGCGGGGGGTTTATACTCATTGGACCTGGTGGTGTGGTAGGGTTGGTGCCCTCACCAGACCCGGCGCTGCTATCAGAATACGGGGAGCCTCTGGCATTCAGGAAGGAGAAAATGCCATGTGTCACACTTTTGTAACCACCGCCGCTTATCGATAAGCCAACGACCTGACAGACGCCTGGCTCACCTTCAGTTCCCGGGCAATCCGCCTGATTTCTTCCCGCCTGTTTTCCGCCGCCGATACCCGCTCGGCGATCATGCGCCTCCTGAGCGCCGCCTCGCTGATTATACCCTCTGCCAGCATGGCGACCACAACCTCGATATCGGTCTTCCGCTCCCACAGCTCCGTCCACGACTCGACACCGCACATTTGGAAGATGTACTCTTCATGGCTGGTGTAGGAGCTGTCGCGGGTCACTGGCTCAGTCCTCCTCTTCGGGGGTGGCGGCAAACTCTGTGCATATGACCTCATTCAGGCCCAGGCCCGCATCGATAATCACATGGCCGTACTCGTCCAGCGGGTCACATCCGCC
>Ga0180431_10004930_pt1 | contig 16509 bp, 13 predicted proteins | sample SS_ome_11_FD_132459 | JGI IMG/M metagenome (GOLD analysis project Ga0180431, IMG submission 132459) | Hypersaline lake sediment archaeal communities from the Salton Sea, California, USA - SS_1_MS_1 metaG | ecosystem: Environmental > Aquatic > Non-marine Saline and Alkaline > Hypersaline >... | reverse complement strand
TTTTTGAATAAAGGAAGGCTTTCCTCCACCCGGCCGATGGCGGCCAGGGTAACGGCGGGCCAGAATATCATTTCGGTGTTGTCGGGATACATCTTCATCGCTTTCGTGTAGGCTTCCATCGCCGCTTCCACCTTGTTTTCCGTGAGCAGCTCGTCCCCTTTATTCATGTGGTTGTAGGCTTTGTTGAGCCGGAGAAGTCGCCTGAGCTCCACCAGAGGATCGGGATGATCCTCCACCCGCAGATCGTACATGCGGTCTTTCCATGGGACTCCGGATGACTCTCCCCTGACGACGACCAATGCCGCCGACTGCTTGCCGCGAATGTCTCCCCCCTCGGCTTGAGCGGCTTCCAGCGCCGCCAGCAGCCTGTCCGCCAGCTCGCCCTGCGTTTGCAGAAATGCGGTTTCCATGGCTTTCCAGACGGTGTCTTTAAGCATCATGTTTGCCTGACAGGAGAATCCATCACCGGTGATATGGCCGGCCTCGGGGATGCAGTTGAGCCCTGTATGAGCCGCCGTGTTTCCTTGGAAGTCGATCATCGCCACCTGACGAACGGCACGATTGACATCACCGGCCAATAAAGCCCGCAGTGTTTCAGGAGCGCTTTTCCCGGTACGCATTATTTCGATCCCGAGGGCGCCGTATGACTTGTCGATGAAAGACTGGGTGGCGATGGCTCCCACCCCGGATTCCACCCAGGGGACGGATGATCCTACGGAAAACCAATGGGATTGGACAGCCGCGCCCAATTGCCCCGTGCTCTTATCCAGGGCGACGATAGAATAGGTGGCCGTAGGGCGGATCTGGTTCCGGCCTGTTAACAGCGGCGTCAGGCACAATACCGCCGTTAGAATGACGATGCTTTTTTTCATTTCCCCCTCCTTATCGGCCATAAAGAATATCGGACCATGTTCTTGATGCGTGCGTCCCCATGGGGGCCGTTTGGAATCGTTCTCGACAGCCGCTCATTAACTTCATTATTTTCTCCGATTCCGCTCTGCTTTGCAATTGACCTGCATATTTTCCTGTGGTAAAGCTTAAAAAGGAGAAAATGGACGGGGGGGGGGGAGAGACTGGAAGGATTCGTCTCCACTCATTCAGCGGAGGAAAAACCATGAAAAAAAAGGATCATCAGCATACCCGGGAAGAGGAAAAGCTCAGGGAAGCCGAGGCCGGACTGCAGGAGATGTTCCGGGATATGCCGTATGAAATCCCGGTGCTTCTGTTTGCCAGGAAGAACGCGAAAGATCCCTTCGTCCAGGCGGCCCGGGAAGTTATCGGCGTCATCCGCGCCGTCACGCCCAAGATCACCCTGAATGAATACGAACTTGATCATGATCTTGCACGAAAATGGAATATTGTCCGTTCTCCCACGCTGCTGTTCGATCCGGATCGCACCCGGATCCGATGGATGGGTGCTCCCCTGGGGGAAGAGGGAAAAACCTTCATTCAGCTTATAAGCATGCTGGGGTTCCGAAACAGCGGGATCAGCGATCAATCCAGAAAGATTCTGGCTCGGATCAAGACGCCGCGAAAGGTTCGTATCTTCGTGAGCGTGACCTGTCCCTATTGTCCCCAACAGGTGGTCAATATCATAAAAGCGGTCATTGAAAATCCCCGCATGATTTCGCTGGAGATCGTCGATATTCAAGTGAATCAGGATTTGGCTGAAGAATATCACGCGCACAGTGTTCCGCAAACCTATGTCGATGATGTCTTGATCGCCCGCGGAGCGCAGCCCGAAGAACTGTTCATGGCCTCGCTGGAGAAGATGGAGGAACAGCGGATCTTCATCCCCGACAGCGATGCCGAGAAGTTGGAGGCCGATTTGGTGATTGTCGGGGGGGGGCCTGCAGGATTGACCGCGGGTATCTATGCCGCTCGCAGCGGTCTGGATACGGTCGTCATCGAGGGCGAGGCGCTGGGAGGACAGGTGGCGACCACGCCGATGGTGGAGAACTATCCGGGGCTCACTCAGGTGGGAGGTAAACGCCTGGTGGACCTTTTGGTCAGTCATGCTCTGGAATACGTTAAAATATTCCCCGGCGAAGAAGTTCTTTCTATCGTTCCCGGAAAAAGACTCCGCATACAAACCACCCGGCGGAGGTTTACGGCCCGGGCCGTTCTGCTGGCGACCGGTGCGGTTCACAAACACCTCGACATCGATGGAGAATCAAGGCTTGCCGGCAGCGGCGTCAGCTACTGCAGCACGTGTGACGGACCGCTTTTTAAGGGGAAAAAGGTCGTGGTCGTCGGCGGAGGAAACAGTGCGGTCACCGAGGCGCTCAACCTGCACCATATCGGCGTCCAGGTTATCCTCGTTCACCGGAGGGATACCCTGCGGGCCCAGGAACATCTGCAAAAAGCGCTCTTTGAAAGCCGGATCGAAGTGAAACTGAATACCGAAGTGAAAAAGATCCTCGGAGACAAACAGGTGGAAGGGCTCGAACTCATCGACAACCGGGACGGCAAGACGGAAAATTTTCCGGTTTCCGGAATTTTTATTGCGATCGGGTATGATCCCGCGGTGGAACTGGCTCGAAAGACCGGAGTGGAGCTGAATGAAGATGGATTCATCCGGCATGACGGACGTCACCGGACCAATATCGCGGGGATATATTCGGCGGGAGACGTGGAAGGCGGATTCAAACAGATCGTTACCGCCGCCGGACAGGGATCGGAAGCGGCGCTGGCGATATTTGAAGACCTGTCACATCCCTACTGGAAAAACGTGAAGAGGGATGTGACGAAAGACTAGACCAGCACGGATTTCCGAAATCATGATCTTCCATTTTTATCGCTGAAATTGTTTCCCCAAAGCAAGAGTGGTATAATAAATTTTTGGGAAAAAGCAAATCGATCAGTCTGAATTATCATAAATATATCGTTAAAGATGTGTTTGAATATCAATAACGGGGTCAAATGATGAAAGACGCAATTATAAAGCAGGGAAAATTATGTCCGCGGGCGTTTTTCCCGGCGATTATCTTCGGGTTTATGATTCTTACTCCATTCCTGCGATCGGCTTCGCCGGCGCCGCCGAAAAAGCCGAACGTCCTGCTGATCACGGTGGATACGCTGCGGGCGGATCGAGTGAGCTGTTATGATGCATCTCATCTCAAGACGCCGCATATCGACGGATTGGCCGAAAAGGGAGTTCTCTTTACACGGGCTTTCGCCAACACTTCCACCACCCTGCCGTCCCATGCCAATATCATGCTGGGCGTGTCGCCGCTTTATCACGGCGTGCATGAGAACCAGCATTTTGTCGTACGGAAGGAGCTGTTGACTCTGGCTGAACATATGAAGGCTTCAGGTTATGCGACGGGAGCTTTTGTCGGCGCGTTTCCGCTGGACCGAAAGTTTGGATTGGCGCAAGGCTTCGACGTGTATGATGATGACTTCGGTCATCGGAGCTCGGAAGTCAAAATGGATTTGGAAAGAAAGGCTGAAGATGTAACCTCTCCAGCCTTATCCTGGGTCAAAGAACAGGCCTCGCCTTGGTTTCTCTGGGTCCACGTGTATGATCCTCATGATCCGTATTCCCCTCCGGCGCCCTTCGATGAAACATATGCTTCGTCACCCTACGATGGCGAAGTCGCCTATGTGGATGATGTTCTGGGAGTTTTTTTCGATGAATTGAAATCCGCCCGAATCCTCGAGGATACCGTGGTGATTTTCACCGGAGATCATGGGGAATCGCTGGGACAGCATGGGGAGAAAACCCACGGATTTTTCGCATATAACACCACTCTCTGGATTCCCCTCATCATAGCGGAGCCGGGGATAAAGCCGCGAAAAGTGGAGAGTGCGGTCAGCCATCTGGACATTTTTCCCACGGTTTGCGATTTGCTGGATTTGGATTCACCGGGGCATCTGCAGGGGCGGTCGCTGACAGCGGCCATGCGGGGGAGGAAATTCCCTCAGAGGGATTTTTATTTCGAATCCCTGTCTCCACACTACAGTATGGGATGGGCTCCGCTGCAGGGCGTTATAAGCCATGATTTCAAGTTCATCAAGTCCCCGATCGAAGAACTGTATGATCTGAAGAAGGATTTTAGCGAACAAGAAAATCTGGCGGAAGCCGGTGACCTGAATCCGTTTCGAAAAAAACTCGATGATATCATCGCACGCGACGCTTCGCCGGAAGCGGAGCAGTCGGGCAGGACTCTGGATCGGGCATCGCTGGAAAAATTGCGGGCTCTGGGTTATGTGGGCGGCGCGGCGGCCGCCGGAGCGGGAGAGGACAGCGCTCCCCGGAATGACGTCAAAACCCTGCTGCCCTTTTATAATCGAGCCAATGAAGCCTGGTTTCTTTATCAGGCAGGAAATGTCGGAAAAGGGATCGGCATATTGAAGGAGATCATTTCTTCAAGAAAAGATTTCGATGTCGCTTATGCGCATCTGGCGACCTTATATTTCGAAGGGCAGGGGAAAACGGACGAGGCGCTCGAGGTCTTGGAGCGGGGATTCAGCATCAATCCGAACAGCTATGAGATTCTCTATAAATATATCGTCTATCTGATCCGCACCGGCCGGAATGACAAAGCTGTCGAGTTGGCATCCGCTGCGCGTCTGCGTCAGATGGATTATGATCCGGAGCTCTGGACGATCTTGGGGGTCGCCTATCAAAATACCGGCGATTTCGAAACCGCTCGACTGGCCTTTGAGAAAGCGCTGCGCATCGATCCCCGCTATCCCAAAGCTTATCATAATCTGGCTTTCATGCAATTCGTGCTTGCCCAAAAAAATAAGGATGTTCGCGCCTTTCAAGCTTCTCTGGAATATTATAAAAAAGCCATCGAATTGGATCCCGAATACGCTGCCGCCTATTCGGGATTGGGGGATGCTTATCTCCAAGCCGGAAACCTGGAGGGCGGAATTATCTGTCTGGAAAGATCATTGGAACTTCAACCTGATCAAGGACCGGTTCTTTATAATCTGGGACTTGCGTATTTTAATAAGGGCGACAAAATCAAGGCTCTCGATTTTTTTAATCGCTTCAAAAAAAGCTTTGCCGGGCGGCTCTCATCCGCTCAGCGCGGAGAGCTGGATAGCCTGATAAAGAAATGCGGTTCATAATGCACGAAAGCTCTGATTGTTCGAGGAGAGGATGTCCTTTCGGCAATCTCAACGAAGGAAGAGATGATTTGCAGCTTTGATTAGGAGGGGGCAAGATGAAGATGATAAAGCTGTTTCTGGTATTGCTGCTGCCGCTTTATCTTTCATCACAGGTTCTTGATCCGTATATCCATGTGCATTTTCACCCGCATGTATTGAATCCGGGGGACAGCCTGAGGGATGGTGAATACGGCGATCGTCTTCTTATAAGTGACCGGACCTTTTTGATCTGGGTGGATATGGACCCCAGGTCCGAATCCGCCCACCTCAGGATTTATATCCTGATTGCCGATCAGGATATTCGCCTGTGGAAAGGACACCGGCGGCCGTATCTCAATGGGAAAGAGCTGTTCGACATGCCGGATAGTCGGTATGCCGTGATCTCTCCGATCGAGATCGGTTCGGTTCAACACAACCGGTCTTTGGAGCACAGGATCAAGATACACATCCATCCTATTCCGCTTCATGCGGATGATGTGTTGACGGACGGAGCTTTCGAAAAATCCATGCTGCTGGAAGACGATACCCTTCTTATCTGGGTCGACATGCTGCCTGAAGCGTTTTTCACTCATCCGACGGCATATATTTTGATCTCCCGCGGAGGAACGCGTATGGAAAAAGGCGGATGGTGGCCCCAACTGAACGGAAAGAGCATTCTTTACGGGGAGGTCAACGCGGTCGGGATACTTTCTCCGTTTCGACTTCGTGCGGCAAGAAGAAGATAACAACGGCACCCACAGCTCCGAAAAACGGCCGGAGGAAGCGGATGTTGATCCGCAGCGTCGGTGTCTTGCCTTAGGGCTTTTCCCGTCAGTTCCCAGCGCCGCCCGTTTGTGATTTGTCGGCATATTCCGGAGATAGGGTGTTCAAGCGGCATGGTGTATAATTAAATCAATTTTTGTTAAGGGAGAGGAGCATGAATTTGAATGAAATCCTGGTATTGGTGAAAGATTGGTTCCTTACCAGTGGAATAAGGATTTTTCTGATTATCCTCCTGACCGCCGGAATCATGAGGATCTTTCGAAAACTGGCCCGGAGATTCACTCGTTTTTTCGTTAAGAAAAGAGATCGGGAGGACTTAAATAAGCGGGCGAAGACTCTGTCGTCAGTGATCCGCAATGCTCTGAATATTGTCGTCGGGGCCGTTGCCTTGATGATGATCCTGGATCAAGTCGGCGTCAAGATCGGTCCTATTATGGCGGCTGCCGGGATTGTCGGAGTGGCGGTGGGATTTGCGGGTCAGAGTCTGGTTAAGGACATTATAAACGGTTTTTTCATCCTGCTCGAAGATCAAATCCGGGTAGGCGATTATGTGAAAATCGCCGACCTCAGCGGAACGGTTGAGCGTATCAACCTGAAGTTGACGGTGCTGAGGGACCTGGAAGGAAACGTCCACTTCATACCAAATGGCGAGGTCACGACCGTAACCAATAAAACCCGCGATTTCAGTCGATACATGCTCGATATCGGAGTCGCCTATCGTGAGGATGTGGATGAAGTGATCGCGGTCATGCGGCGGGTTGATGAGGAAATACGCAGAGAAGATCCATACGCTCAGGATATCCTGGAACCCATAGAGATCATGGGATTAGATCGGTTTGAAGACTCTGCCGTTGTCATTAGAGCGCGTCTCACGACCAAACCGGGCCGGCAGTGGGCTATGGGACGGGAGTTTAAACGGCGGTTGAAAATAACTTTCGATGAACAGGATATCGAAATCCCCTTCCCCCACACAACCCTATATTTGGGACAGGATAAGGACAAAACGGCGGCGCCTCTGATGGTGTCGATGGAAAGAAACCGTTGAATCAAGACGTATTTGGGAAAATCGAATTCAAGTGATATTCCCCGTCATGAATGCTGCGTGGCAAATTCCGGATTGAAAGCCGAGTCAGGAAGGATGAATGCATTTGATCGCCGTGCCTGATTATGGGGCGGATCATGGGTTTGAGTTCCACCCGGTTCCATTCGCCTTGATCGGGCGATAGGCGGAAAGCCGCTTGAAGAGTTTGAACCTTTTTCCGAGGATAAGCGTATATAGGAGAAGCAGCGGAGATGTCATCGATGGCTGAGAGATCAGGTGGAGTAAAAAATCTCTCGTCGCGGGGATTAGAGCCGCTTGCGGATCGAATGCGCGATCTTATCGTGAAGATCTACCGGCTTTTGATCACGGAAGCCGTCGGGCGGAATCGTCGGCTTTTTTCCCGGGATTATGTGAAACGCCTGCAGGACCGTTTTCCGCTGCGTTTTACGGATCTTGTACGACTGAGGAAAAAGATCAGAAAAAAAATGCATCACAACAACAATATTCAGATCGGACTGGGTCTTTTCACTTCCATTATGGCCGGAGCCGCCGTAGAGGTTTCAAGCGATCCATCCATCGATTCCCAAAAAGATAAAGGGTGAGATATGTTTCGAAGTTTCTTTATTGTCGCCTGGAGAAATTTCAGAAAAAACAAAGGGCATGCGTTTATCAACATCGCCGGTTTGACGATCGGAATCGCCAGCTGTCTGCTTATCGCTCTTTTTGTCGGCAGCGAATTGAAATATGATTGTTTCCATGACAATGCCGAGCGCATCTATCGCGCCGGTTTGAAGTTTCATGTGGGTTCCAACCAATTCGATGCGGCGTTGGGACCGTGCCCACTGGCCGATGCATTAGTCCGGGATTTTCCTGAAGTGAAAAGTGCGGCCCGGGTGTTTGCCCGGCAGAGCCGGGGGGGGGATGTCTTTGTGCGCTATGAAGAGAAGCGTTATCGTGAAGAGCGATTTCTTTGGGCGGACGCCTCGATCTTTGAGGTATTGACGATCCCGCTCCTCAAGGGGGATTCATCGGAAGCTCTTTCGAATCCCAACTCGGTTGTCCTCACGACGAAGGCCGTAAAAAAATATTTTGCGGAGGAAGATCCGATGGGGAAAATGCTTGCCCTGGAAGACGGGTCTCTGTACCGGGTGACCGGAGTAACCGAAGGGTGGTCGCATTCCTCGCATTTCTATTTTGATTTTCTGGCTTCCTTCTCCAGCCTTCCTAAGAGTAAAGATCATGATTTTTACGACACCGCGGTGTTTACTTATTTCAGTCTTAAAGAGAATGTTTCACCGGAAAGCATGCAATCGAAACTGCCGGAATTTTCCGGGAAATATATGGCGCCCGTTATTGAAAAGATTATGGCGGTCTCCTATGAGGATTTTCTGAAAAGCGGGAATTATATCGGATTCATGATACAGCCTCTTCTCGATATCCATCTGCGCTCGGATTGGGGGAATGAACTCGATCCTCAGGGTAACATTACGATCGTTTTCATCTTTTCCGCGATCGCCGTACTTATCTTGATCGTCGCCTGCGTCAATTTCATTAATCTGACAACGGCTCGTTCATCCCAAAGAGCGGGTGAAGTGGGTATTCGGAAAGTCGTGGGCTCTTCGCGAGGACAGCTTGTCAGGCAATTCCTGACTGAATCGGTCTTGTTGAGTTTGACCGCCGTGGTTTCGGCTTTGGCTCTGGTCGAACTTGTCCTGCCGGCTTTTAATCGATTGATCGGTGCCGATTTAAATCCCGGTTATTTCCTGAACGGATATAACATGATGCTTCTTCTCCTCGGGGCTCTGGGCCTCGGCGTGGCGGCGGGAAGCTATCCTGCTTTTTTAATGGCGTCGTTTAAACCCGTCGATGTGCTTAAGGGGAGGGGACAACTCCTCCTGGGGCGTTCGTTTCGCGGAATCTTGGTGATTTTCCAGTTCTGCGCCTCGATCATTCTTCTTGTCGGGACGATCGTGATATATTGTCAGCTCCACTATATCCGCACTTTGGATCTGGGTTTTGAGAAGGAACATGTGATTGTCGTCCAGAGAGCGGAAAAACTCGGTAATCAGCAGGAAGCGTTCAAAAACAGGATGATGCGGGAATCCGATATTCTCCAGGCAACTTACACCGACTCGCTTCCTCAGATCCTGCTCGAGGCCAAAGTTTTCCAGAAAGAGGGGGAAGGAAGCCAGCAGAACAATACGTTGATCACCATCACCACCGACTATGAGTTCAAGGACACCTACGGCCTTGAAATGCTAAAGGGGCGTTTTTTCGACCGGGAAAGATCCACGGATAAGACGGCGGTTGTCCTGAATGAGACGGCGGTCAGGTCGCTTGGGATAAAAAATCCTCTGGAAGAGCGTCTCGTCCTGGTCGGCCTTAACCGAAGGCCGATGGAGATCATCGGAATCATCAAAGATTTCCACATGGAGTCGCTGCATGTGAAGATCGGTCCCACGGCCGTGATCTTGCGGGGCCTTCGGCCTGGAGTGCTGCTTTCCGTCAGAGTCAAACCCGATGATCTTCAAGAGACGCTGAGGCTTTTGGAAACCCGCTGGAATGAATTCACCAACAATCAGCCTTTCGAATATACATTCTTCGACGATCAGTTCAACTCCCTCTATAGAAATGAGATCCGGGGGGGACGGGTGATCGCCGCGTTTGCGGGGCTTGCCGTTTTCATCGCATGCCTGGGGCTTTTGGCCCTGGCCTCGTTTACCGTCGGCCGGAGGACAAAGGAGATCGGCGTTCGCAAGATTTTAGGCGCTTCCGTTAATGGAATCCTGATTCTATTGAACAAAGATCTTGCCAAACAGGTCGTGGTCGCTAATGTGCTGGCGTGGCCCATAGCCTATTTCGCCATGAACCGTTGGCTGCAGAATTTTGCCTATAGAATAGCGCTGAATCTCTGGATGTTTGCAGGTGCGGCGGGAATGGCTTTTTTTATGGCCGTGCTGACGGTGAGCATCCAGTCCTATAACGCGGCGCGTGTAAATCCCGTGGACTCACTGCGGTATGAGTGAGGCTTTTCCGGGATGCGTTCAATCAAGAGAATCAGTTTAGATTAGAGGCGTTGTTGATGGAGCCGCTTTTATTCGTCAAGTATTTCTTGAATAATGTGAGAAGATTAAACGTATTGTAGCTGAGAGATGGCAATGGGGGAACGTAGATGTGTATCGGATTGAATAGGGAAAATAAACGATGGATTCTTTTGGTGTTGATCTTTACCCTGACTCCCTTTGTTCAAGCCCAGGGGATTTTCGATGGGCTGCCGGAGAATCTCGATCCGCAGGGTCGTTATCTTTTCTTCCTGCACGGCCAGATCGTCGAAGACGGAGGGCGGCGCCCGGTTTCAGAGCGCTATGGTGTCTATGAATATGATGAGATTCTGCAGGTGCTCAAGAATCATGGGTTTGTCGTTATCAGCGAAGCCCGGGCGGAACATGCCGATGTCATGGTTTATGCGCGTAAAACCTTGAAGCAGATCAAAATGCTTTTAGATGCCGATGTTCCTCCCGAGCGGATAACCGTCGTGGGGGCTTCAAAAGGCGGCGCGATCGCCGTCATGGTTTCCTCGAAGCTCCAATGCCGTGATGTCAATTATGTGTTAATCGCTACATGCGCGGAGATGGGGATCAAGGCGATGGTTCGGCAGGGGGTTTTATTGAGTGGAAACGTTTTATCGATTTATGACAAGGAAGATGATTTGGGCTTGTTTTCGTGCCGGGAGCTTTTTGCGGCATCGCAAGGTTCCAGCTTGGGGAACACCCATGAATTGGCCCTGAGATTGGGCCGAGGACACGGTTTTCATTACAGCCCGGTTGCGGAATGGATGAATCCGGTTGCGGCATGGGCACTGAGTGGAGGACTCGACGTGGAATTATCAAGATATCGGCGGTTAAATGAGGAGGGTTGAATGAAAAAATGGCTTTGGTTGGGATTTTGGTCTGTTTTGCTGCTGTGTGTTTTCTGTGCAAAAAAATCGACGACGGAGGCGGATAAGGTTGTCAATAACCTCTCGGTGGCCATGGACAAGTTTCAATCCGGAATGGTTTCCGAGGGGGTGGAGCTGGTCCTTGATTCCATCATGAAGGCGGCCGAAGGAACGGGGCTCCCTCGGGATTTCGAGGAAAAAATAAGAATGATCGGGGGAGGAGAGAATTTTTTCTCTTCCGCAACTCCGGCTCTTTTGCGGGAAGCCTATCAGCTGACCGGGCATGATCTGGAAATGCCGGAGCCTTCAGGTGAGATCGGCGCCGTCGCCGAAACGGTCGGCATGAAACTAGTGGCGGCACAAGAAAACCTGCGGGCGGGAAAAAAACAGGATGCCGTCAGGTCTCTGCTTGAAAGTCTGATGGTGATGATGCCGGCGTCACCGCGATAAAGATTGATTTGCGCAGTGCCGGATAGCTAATTGGGTTTTGTTTCCTTGGCTTTGACTCGATAAAGAACTTCGCCCAGGTATCCACCCTCACTGATCAGAGCAATGTACAATCCAGGCTGCATGTGCGCCTGGCGTTTAAGCATGGGCTCGGATAACTTCTCTAAAAGAGCTCCCGCTTCCCAGTCCTGGTTTCGATCGCACAACAGAATAGGGTTTTCATTCTCAACGATTTCCTTTAAAATTTCTCTCAATACCATAACAGCACCTTCCTCACGATTTAACCACTTGGTCTTACATATATTAGACGAAATAAAATGAAATAAGTTTCCTCATAATTTAAAAAATTTATCCTCCGTTAGGTCAAACCAATTATTTTGCGTCCATTCATTGATGAGAGATGAGGGGGGGAGGGGGGATGATTTATCCGATGACGTCGTCAACGGCGAGATAGAAGTTGCCGCGCATAATCTTATCGCCTTCGCGCTATGCTTCATCCCGCTTTCTCGAGCCGCAACGAATGGGTTCCATGCGGTGGGGGAATTGAGTTCTTCGAGCCGTTCCTTTCAACCGACGGCTTGACAGAAAATCAAGGAATGCTATAAACTGATGCAATTCATTCATATCCCGGAGTGCCCGGGGGAAAGATTACATTAAGGAGCCTGGTCATGAGCATTAAATTCAAAAAATTATGGTTGTATCCGATCGCTGTGATTGCGGTACTGCTGGTTTTAAATCCTCTGTGTGAAGCTCAAGTGAAAAGCACTGGAGTGAAGGTTGGACTGAGCATGGTTAAAATGACGGGAGAAGGAACCGAGGATCTGGAAGATGCATTCGAATTGGACCTGAAATCAAAAATGGGATTTTGCGCAGGCGGATTTCTGGTTTTTGATTTGACGCCGGAAATCGCTTTCCAACCGGAAGTGCTGCTCGTTCAAAAAGGTGTAAAAGGCGAAGAGGAAGTTTTTAATGAAACGCTGACCGTCAACGTCAGTGCCATGTATATCGATATCCCCCTGCTTTTTAAATACACTCTTCCCGCTCAAGGGGTTGTGATTCCCGCCGTGTTCGCCGGGCCTTACTTCGGCTTCAAAGTGGATGACTCCGTCAAAGTGGAATACGCAGGCCAATCTGAAACGGAATCTTTGGACGCCAAAAGCCTGGATTATGGAGTGGTGTTAGGCGCGGGGATCGATTATCCGATCAGCAGCGGAAAGGTGGTTTTCGATGCCCGCTATGTTCTCGGCCTGGCCAACATCAATTCGGAGGAAGACGAAGGCGCCGTCAAAAACGGCGGTTTGATGATCATGATCGGCTACGCCTTCTGATCCGTCTTATTCGAGTTTGAGTCCGCGGAGCGATCGACCGTTCTGTTCTAATATCAGAGCGTGCGCTCCGCCTTCGGGCTCCGTTTCAAATCGAATTTTCACAGACGCATCGAGGTCGAAAAACTCCGTTTTCGAACGGGGATAGATGCGTACACGCTGCGCGCCTCGGTGGGGTGTGTGAATCGGTTCGGCATAATACCGGCTTTCTTCTCGAGAGATCGTTAAGGTCAAGGAGTCATGGATCCGGTATGTTCCGACGTTCCGATCGAACTCTTCGGGATCGAGGGCTGTCGTGGTGACCACTTTGGATTTATAATCGGGCCAATCGTATTCGGCGCTGATGCCGCGAAGAACTTCTTCCAGAAGGTAGCCGCCGTTATCGCTGTTGGTCATAACGATCGCGCCCTGCCCCTTTTCCGGATATGCCACGAGCACACAGCGGAATCCTTCATTCGAGCCGCCGTGGGAGATTTTGAGGTTTTCCTTCCGGCGGTCGATCATGAATCCGAGTCCCATTCCTTGTGAGGCGGCGGTGTCCGTGGGGGATTGAATCGTCCACATCTCGTTGACCATATCAACGGAGAGAAAAGGGTGGTTTTCGCCACGGCGGCGTTTCATCAACTCCAATACGAATCGCGCCAGATCAGTCGGAGTGGTCCAGAGTCCCGCGGCGGCCATCTCGGGATAAGCGTGCCAGCGTCCTGCGATGGGCTGTCCGTCTGTGCGGTGACCGCTGGCCGCCTGAGGACGCATCGTTACCGGCAGCGGCTGATGGTATGTGCTGAGCAGCATCCCGGACGGTTTCAGCACCGTTTCCCACATAAGGTCCGGAAAGGTTTCCCGGCTCCGGTCGATCAGCATCTGCTGCAGGATGGTATACCCTCCCCCGGAATAGCGGAAGCGGGAATCGGGCGGGAGGTCGACGCGCACGGGAGCGGAGTTTGCCGGCGGCTCTCCGTCGAGGATTTGCCGGAGGGTAGGGATCTCTTCATCGGCGGCATAGCCCCGAAATCCGTGCACCGTGATCCCTGCACGGTGGCTCAGCAGTCCGCGCAGACAGACCGGCGAATCGGCCGTGTGACGGTTTTCCGGAAGCCGCCAGGATTGGAGTGAGGCATTAACGTTCGCGTCAAGATCGAAATCCCCGGTCTCCACGAAATGCAGCGCTGCCGCCGCGGCCACCGGTTTGCTTATGGAAGCGGCCTGAAACAGTGTTTCCGATGTGACGGGTTCTTCCCGGCCGTTTTCCTTGTAGCCGTAACCTCGCGCCCATTCTATCCGGTTGCTGTTGATCACGGCGATGCTGCATCCCGGGATTCGGAAATGCGCCATTCGCTCTTCCAGGGTGAATGATTCCGCCTGGATGCCCTTGATCGACATGATCCGAAGAAGCCCGGTTTCGACCCGCTTGCGCCGGGAAGAAGGGGATGAAACATTCGGCCGGCAGGTTGAAAGCAGAATAATGGATGATAATCCCATAACCAGCCAATAAAGCGATCTTGCAGAGAATACGGCATTCGCTTTGTTACAATGAGTCTCCTGAGCTGTCATGGGCTCTCCTTTCATTCGGACCATCTTCATCATCTGTTATCATACAAATTGAAAGGCGGTTTGCCAAATGCCGCTTGATGTATTTCGAAATGAGGGATTGCATTTGGGCTGCTGTTTGGCCATAATCTGACGATATGATTCATCATCAGGAAGACCGATGAAAGAGAAAAAGCACGCACATCGATTTCGCTCGCTGCTTTTTGTTTGCTATGGAAACACGTGCCGCAGCCCCATGGCAGAGGGACTGGCAAAAAAAATATTGGGAACTAAAGTGAGGATTGAAAGCGCCGGTATTTATCCCGCTTTTCAAGGTGCGGCGGAGCCTGCGGTTGAAATCATGCGGGATCTCTATGAAGTGGATATCTCTTCACATGTGCCTCGTCATATCGACGATGTGTTTCCCCAACGCTTCGAACGGATCATCGTATTGGATGCCGTGGTGCATGATTTTTTGGAGAAGCGGGACATGATCCCGGCGGAAAAGCTTGTCCTGCGACCCGTCATCGATCCTTTCGGTCGGGATCGTGAGACCTATCGGCGGAGTGCTCTGGAAATCCAATACATCATCGAAAATCTGGACTGTTGAATAACGGTTTCATCCGGCATGAACAGCCCTTGTTGTGAAGAAAAAAAGAAGCCGGGGACGGATTATCCGTCCTCCGGCTGTTTCGTCGATCGTGTTCAGGGGTGCTTTTCTAAGAGAGCGTATAAAGAAACCAGTTTTTCTTTGATTTTGGCTTTTTTATCAGAGTCATTAGTCTCTTTGAGCATGGTCTCGAGCTTTTTTATGTTATTTTTGATCTGGTCCGCGGAATAGGTTTCTGTTACGATTTCGGCGTTTTTTTCCATAATGTCGCTGACCTTTTGCTTGATCTTTTTCTTGAGTTCAGGGTCATCGGTTTTTTCATACATGAGCTTCAGCTTTTCGACCTCTTTCATGTTTTCCTCTCTGATCTTGTAGACTTTTTCTTCACCGTCCGCAGTCTTTTTCTTTATTTTGATCCATTTGTCGTCTTCGACGCCGTTTTCTTTCAAGGACAACCTGAGTTTCGTATAGGCGGCTTTCAGCTCCAATCGTTTATCCTCGTCATCGGTATTCTCGGCTGCTTCCTTTATCTGGGCCATTTTCAGTTCGATGGCTTTGCGCTTTTCCAGGACTTGCATTTTCTTCTGCTGTTCTGGTTTTTTCTGCTGCTCTTCGCTCAGAGTCTTTTCCTGGAAAGAAACCGGGTTGACTCCGGAATCGACGGGCTGCAGAGTCGGCGAGGTAAGAACCGGCCGTGGCTCCGCGAAAGCCAGCAGCAGGAAGCAGGTGATCGGCAGGATCAGAAGAAGCTTGAACCGGGCTCCTTTTTTAGATTTGTTTTTGGTCATCATGGTTATTCTCCTTTTGATTTGAGAATGCTTGAAATTATTCGCAAATTCGAACAATTTCATGCCCACTTGCTGCTCCAGGATGAGCAGCTGGTATTCGGCCCGGTCGCCGCCCTGCGCAATGACGGCGTTGTCAGCCAGATACTCATGGGTTTCCTTTAGAGATTTTTTGTACGGCCATACAAAAGGATTGAACCATTGGAAAGCACTTGCGATTTCCATGATAAAAACATCGATGGAATGTTGTTGCTTTATATGCACCCGCTCATGGGTGAGGATACGGTGAAATTGATTGTCATCGAACTCGGATCGCTTCAGAAATATGAGATTGAAGAATGAGAAAGGTGTGTTGTTCTCTTGAGTTATAACGAAGCAGCACCCGTTCCGACGGATGACGCCGGATCTGAGAATCAGGCGCGCAAGACCGAAAAGCTGGTATCCGAACCGAAGCAAAACGAATCCGGCTCCCAGAAGATAAACCGCAAGCAGGATCTCGCCGGCCCCGAATCCGGCGGCGGCTCCGGCGGGTTCACTGAGCATGGCATCGGTGACGGGAGTCACGGGGCGGGTTCGGAAAGGAGAAGGGAGGTTGAGTAGAGGGATAGCGTAAGATGCGAGCAGTGCCGTTATCAGATAGAAGCGGTTAAGAGCGAAAAAAGTCTCATTTTTAAGAAAAAGCCAGTAGAATCCATAGAAAAAGCTTAGACATAACGCCGATTCCATTAAATATAACAGAAATTCACTCATTGTCATCTCTCTTCTGTTTTTGGATCTCCCGGCTGATCATACTGCGAATGTCTTCCAGCTCAGGGAGGCTGAGATTTTTATCTCGAGCGAAAAAAGACATCATTTCCTGGAAAGAATCCTGAAAATACTTCCGAACAAAATTCCGCATGAAAAGCGTAGTGTATTTTTCTTTGGGAATAAGGGGATAATATTCATGGGTC
>Ga0180431_10004929_pt1 | contig 16511 bp, 30 predicted proteins | sample SS_ome_11_FD_132459 | JGI IMG/M metagenome (GOLD analysis project Ga0180431, IMG submission 132459) | Hypersaline lake sediment archaeal communities from the Salton Sea, California, USA - SS_1_MS_1 metaG | ecosystem: Environmental > Aquatic > Non-marine Saline and Alkaline > Hypersaline >... | reverse complement strand
GAACACCTCATCACCCAAAACGCCCCCCTTTCGTAAAAAACCCGCGAAGCCTTCAAAATTTTTCCCAATACCACCCCCCAAAAAACTATAATCACCCCCAGAAAAGGAACCACCAAAAATGAAAAAAACCACCGACCTCCATACCTTTAGCAATGGAAAATATACCTATAACGTTAAAATCCTCTGGAAACTCGCCCCAAAAACACAGTGGATAAAAACTACCACCCTCAAAACCAAAAACCTCTATCAACCCGTGTGGGGAAACAATCACCCTACCCCCGCTCAACTGCTCAAAACTAAAACCGAACCCCACTGGACCACTACCCTTAAAGCAGACCTCAGATTCGCCATCATCCTCGCCCCAGACCTCTCACTCATGGACGGATACCATAGACTCACTAAAGCCCTCTACCTCAAAAAACCAAAAATCAAAGCCCGCCTCTTCACACACTATGACCAACTCGCCCCAGCACTAATTACCCCTGATAAAAAATGTCACCACCCTGATTAACTACCCCCCTGAAAATCACCCCCCAAAATACCCATGAGACACTTTATCTGAGACACCCAAGGAAGACCCACCCTGAAATGCCATATGACCTACCATGAGCAGAACCCCATAGAGCCCCTGTAATGCCCCCTGTGAAGAGCACCATAGGACCCACCCCCGTATACCCCTAAGCCAATAGATGAGCATACAAGACACTAGAGCCCCCGTAATGAGCCTATAACGAGCCCTCCGTATAGGCACCCAAGATGTTGCGAATATGTGATGAAAGAAAACCAATTTTTTACGTTATCTGAACGAAGAGTGCGGCAAAAAGTGCCGTTTTCCCGTGATACCGTTTGAAGATATTGTTCTCAGATATTGTTTGAAGATATCTCGATGCTAGCAAAATGTGCGAGAAAAGAAAACTGAGTTGGGCTGGGAAAAGAGCCGCCAGGTTTTTCAAGTGGGAGGGAAGGCGGCTCTACTGAAGGGCGTATATCAGGATTCCGATGACAATTCTTTGATATGTATTGAAGAGGTAGAGAGCATTCAGGAGATTGGCAAGGGAGAAGAGACAGATGGATTGCGAACAGATAGCCGGCAAGGTAGCGGCTCGAATGATGGAAGCGGCAGAGAAACCGAGAGAGGGTGATGTGGCTTCGATGCTACATGAACCTGAGGATTTCTTTTACATTGACCGAGCCGTGAAGAAGCGTGGTGAGAAGTGGTTAGTGGAAGATGATTATGGTGAGGATCATTGGGTAGTCCGGGACGAGGGTGGAGACACATCTCAACGCAAGGCTTGGAAGGAAGTGAAGGCGGGTCAAGTGGAGGCTTCTGGTCCACTTGATGACCCGGAGGAGGTAGTGAACGTAGCGGCTCAATCTCTTGGCAAGGTGAAATTGTATGTGGCTTTATTTGTCAAGAGTGGTTATGAGAATCAGGGAGCGGGGCGGCGAGCGCTTTCTGGGGTGAAGCAAGTGCGGGGGTATCTTGACCGGCTGGAGAAGCAGGTCAAGGACAGAGTAGTTGGTGGTTAGAGGCACACCCTTCCCGACAAGGTCCTGGAGACAGCCATTTAAGTGACAACTCCAGGACCTTGTTTTTTTTCTGAATTTTGCTAAGTGGGCTCCCGGGGTTTTTTCGGGAGCCCACTTTGTTTTCCTTGGTTTCTTGGTTTAGCGCACGAAGCCTGGGACGGCGGTGATATGTCCTTTCTCGTTTCTTTGGCAATCTGGGTGTCCGGTGGCTGGGGAGACGACATCGGGGCGGTTGCAGGCGGTTTTCACGATGGCGCTGGTGATGTAGGTGGTATCAGGTTGCGGGTCGGGGAGGTTTTCTACGTTGCCAAAGGTAACGGAGCAGATTTGATTTTGGTCGAATTCGGTATGTTGGCTTGTGACGCGCGCTATGGTACCGCTGGGTGGATAGGTGGTGCCATTGGTGAGGGTGATGGCGTGGGGCGTGAGATTGACGAATTTCATGGACAGGGCTCCTTTGTTTATGGGTGAAGTGGGACGGTTTTTCTGGGGGTCCTTTCTATTGAGAGGGTTTCTTTGGCTATGCACGTCAGGTCGGGGTTTCAGTCGCGCGTTGGGTTGTATGGTCCTCCTTTCTGACTGTATAACCGGTCTCAGAAAGGAAAAGCGGTTGGAAAACACGAATTTTCTTGGTTTTTTGAACTCTGAGGGATGACGCGGGACTGGGGGGATATCTGACGGTTTTTTGGAGAAATTCTTGGATTTCGGGGGTTTTTGGAATTTGGGGCGGGTTATACAGGGTAGAGAGGCGGGGAACGAGCCCGGGACCAGAGGTACGGGGAGGTCTGTCTGTTTTTTTGTGGTGGTTGGGGCAGAATCCGGCGTACCTCGGCTCCAGGGTTGCTCGTGGTATCCCTGGCACTGGCTGAGTGTGCCCAGCCTCGCGACCCCCGGCGCTTCAGGTCGGGGTTTCAGTCGCGCGTTGGGTTGTATGGTCCTCCTTTCTGACTGTATAACCGGTCTCAGAAAGGAAAAGCGGTTGGAAAATGCGAATTTTCTTGGTTTTTGGGTCAATCTTCCGAGGTTTGTGTGCTGACAAGGACTCCATTGTTATAGGTTTCAATTTCCCAGGAGCCGTCTGAGTTTACCCGTTCATGTTTGCCATGGAGTTTGTTGTCTTTGACATTGTTGTATCCCCAGGAACCATCTGAGTAAACCCACTCGCATTTGCCATGGGGCTGACCGTCTTTCAAGTGTTCGACGTACCACGAACCGTCTAAGTTTACCCACTCCTGCTTGCCATTCTTCCAGGTTTCAACATACCAGGAACCATCGTCATTCACGGTCTCAGTTGTCACTGGGCTCATCTTCTTAGTCCTCCGAGGTTTCTCTACTGACAAGGGTTCCGTCGTCATAGATTTCAAGTACCCAGGAGCCGTCTGAATATACTCGTTCTCGTCTGCCGTGGAGTTTGCCATCTTTCCAACAGTCAACATACCAAGAGCCGTCTGAATATACCTGTTCCTGTTTGCCGTGAGGATTGCCGTCTCTCCAGTGACTGACTACCCAGGAGCCGTTTGAATATACCTGTTCTCGTCTACCGTGGAGTTTATCGTCTTTCCAGTGACTAACATACCAGGAACAGTCTGAAAATACCTGTTCTCGTCTGCCATGGAGTTTGCCGTCTTTCCAATTTTCAACAAACCAGGAGCCGTCTGCTTTTACCCGTTCCCTCCTGCCCTGGAGATTGCCATCTTTCCAGTGTTCAACAACCCAGGAACCATCATCATTCACGGTTTCAGTTGTCGTGGTCTTCATCTTCTTAGTCCTCCGAGGTTTCTTCTACTGACAAGGTTTCCGTCGTCATAGATTTCAAGTACCCAAGAGCCATCTGAATATACCCGTTCTCGTCTACCGTGGAGTTTATCGTCTTTCCAGTGACTAACATACCAGGAACCGTCTGAATATACCTGTTCTCGTCTGCCATGGAGTTTGCCCTCTTTCCAGTGGCTAACAATCCAGGAGCCGTCTGAATATACCCGTTCCCTCCTGCCCTGGAGATTGCCCTCTTTCCAGTGGCTAACAATCCAGGAACCATCATCATTCACGATTTCAGTTGTCGTGGTCTTCATCTTCTTAGTCCTCCGAGGTTTCTCTACTGACAAGGGTTCCGTCGTCATAGATTTCAAGTACCCAGGAGCCGTTTGAATATACCTGTTCTCGTCTACCGTGGAGTTTATCGTCTTTCCAGTTATCAGCATACCAAGAACAGTCTGAAAATACCTGCTCACATCTACCGTGAAGTTTGCCGTCTTTCCAATTTTCAACAAACCAGGAGCCGTCTGAGTTTACGCATTCCCATTTGCCGTGTTTTTTGCCGTCTTTCCGGTGACTGACTACCCAGGAGCCGTTTGAATATACCTGTTCTCGTCTACCGTGGAGTTTATCGTCTTTCCAGTGACTAACAAACCAGGAGCCGTCTGAGTTTACGCATTCCCATTTGCCGTGTTTTTTGCCGTCTTTCCAGTGGCTAACAATCCAGGAGCCGTCTGAATATACCCGTTCTCGTCTGCCCTGGAGTTTATCGTCTTTCCAGTGTTCAACAACCCAGGAACCATCATCATTCACGATTTCTGTTGTCGTGGTCTTCATTTTTTCAGTCCTCCGAGGTTTCTTTGCTGATGAGGGTTCCGTGGTCGTAGGTTCTGACTTCCCAGGAGCCGTCTGAGTTTACCCGTTCATGTTTACCGTGTCTTTTACCATCTCTCCAGTTTTCAACAAGCCAGGAGCCATCCGCGTTTACCAATTCCCATTTGCCGTGAAATTTGTCATCCTTGTAGTTGCCAATTCCCCAGGACCCGTCTGAATATGCCCGTTCACATTTGCCATGGAGTTTGTTGTCTTTGTAGGTTTCAATTTCCCAGGACCCGTCTGAATATGCCCGTTCACATTTGCCATGGAGTTTGTTGTCTTTGTAGTTGCCAATTTCCCAGGACCCGTCTGAATATACTCGTTCACATTTGCCGTGTTTTTTGCCGTCTTTGTAGGTTTCAATTTCCCAGGACCCGTCTGAATATACCCATTCCCGTTTACCGTGGGGTTTGCCGTTCTTCCGGGTTTCAACACACCAAGAACTATCATCATTCACGGTTTCAGTTGTCGTGGTCTTCATCTTTTCAGTCCTCCGAAGTTTCTCTACTGACGAGGGTTCCGTGGTCGTAGGTTCTGACTTCCCAGGAGCCATCTGAGTTTACCTGTTCATATTTGCCGTGGAGTTTATCGTCTTTCCAATTTTCAACAAACCAGGAACCGTCTGGGTAAATCCATTCTCGTTTGCCGTGAAGTTTGCCGTTTTTCCAGTGGCTGATGTAGTAAGAGCCATCTGGATTGAATCGCTCATATTTGCCGTGGAGTTTATCGTCTTTCCAATTTTCAACAACCAAGGAGCCACCTGGGTAAATCCATTCTCGTTTGCCGTGAAGTTTGCCGTTTTTCCAGTGGCTGATGTAGTAAGAGCCATCTGGATTGAATCGCTCATATTTGCCGTGGAATCTGTCGTCTTTCCAGTTTTCGACAACCAAGGAGCCACCTGGATAGAGTCGTTTTCGCCTGCCACGAAGTTCGACACCATTCGCGGTTGTTATGAATTCCGTTGTAAAGATGGCTTCCCAAAAACGCTCGCAATGCAGCAGCAAAAAGAACGCAACGAACCACAATACAGACAACCACGGCGTGATGACAGCAAAGGACACAATGACGAATATAACTCCCAGCACCGTAAGGATGCCGGGGACGAAGATAGATATCCTCATCTTATTCCTCCTCCGCTCTCTCCTCTTCGTTAAATATCGGGTGCCCCGCCAAACCACACTTCGGGCAGTCAGTAATATCCATTAGCTCTGCCTCGCGCGCCGTCAAAACTAGCCCGCACCGGGGGACATTCTTTTGTGTTCTGCATGGCTTTCCTCTGCAAAAAGCCGCCTCGCGGTTGCATTATACCGTTTTCGTTGGGGTTTTTGAAGAACCTTTGCGCACGAAAAGTACTGAGTCTCCCGTAAAAAAGCCACGATCAATCATAAGTGGCTTCTCAAATGTGGGTTACGCCGTTTTGCCACTTTGCGCGTCCTCCCTTCTGTTTGTGTAATCGGTCCCAATTCGCAAATGAGGTCAAAATCTCATATTTCTTTGATATTCTGAGGTGAAATGAGATCAGAATGCGTAATTTCAATCGAACAGGCGGCTAAAAGGGAGCACTGAGATGGACGAGAGACGGATTGCAGGTGATCTGGTGAAATTAGCAGGCAGTATCATGGGTCCTGGTATTCCTGATGGCACTGGTCCATACGCCGGCGCTCCCGAGTGTCCTGTGACCGAGATTGACGAGGAAGGAATTGCAATAGCACCGAGACGTAGACGGCGATATCTGCGCAGGGGACCGCAGGATGGCACTGGTCCGCGCGGAGGGACGCCAATGTGCCCTCTGAACGAGGATGTGGCTATCGAGTTGGTGCGGCTGGCTAAAGAACTGGTAGCCAAGGTGAAACATAAGGCAATCGTCTCGCCGTTCAAGGGAGGACGCTATTCCTTAGCCGAGGTGATGGAGGACGGCAGCATTAACGAATTGACCTGGGAGCAATTCAAGAGGTCCCCGGCTCCGTTCAAGAAGCAGCCTAGCATAGAGTCTGAGTTTGTTCGTGCTCTCGCGCGCCAGGAAAAGCAGATGCAGAAGCAGGTGGACTTCAATATGTGGGTAAAGTCCAAGAAACCGTCTTTCGAGGAGCAGGTGGACTGGTTACTCAAGAACACCAGCGCAAGAATCACCAAGAAGGGCATCAAAGCCAGCGAAGAACGGACAGCCGGCACCTGGGCAGTACCTACGAATGAGAAAGACGTGCGGACCATTGCTAAATACGTTCAGAGGATGAAAGCCGGCAAGAATCCTATCGAGGGCAAGTCCGTCTCCGATGCTTTTGTGGACCTCCTGGGTAACGACAACCTGTTTGATGACCTTGGCTGGCTGCATGACGCCTACCTGATAAAATGCGCTGAGGCAGTCACGAAGACAGTCCGAACGCTGGCAAAACAAGAATTTAAGGACTCCAAGCACAGCGAAGCGATGGCTCAATTGAACCGCTTGTTGAAGTAAAGCACTCTGAACATGCAAGACCTTCCTGTAAGTCCCTCGATGGCGTGGACCGGTCTATTGGGCACTCTCTGGACGCGGCGAGTGCCCTTTTTTACCCAGATTCGAGGCGAGACATCATGAATGAGGCAACGGAACTATCCTCAGACGTAATCAAAACCGTCGTTAAAGCGATACTGGACAACAGGTACACTATTCTTGATGCTGACGGTTGGATGATCTTCCGCGCGCGCCCATTTGAACACCAGGAGCCCTTCTCTTATGCTATTTCAAGACATAGCAGAAGGGATGCGTGCGTGCTGGGAGACTTCAAAAACACCTTCGAGCTGTTTCAAAAGGGCAATTTGGAACGCCTTGAGGTTAGGACCCCGGATTCAGACTACTCCCGCCCTGCTGAGTAAGTCCGGCAGCAACCATATCTCTAAGAATTTCTCTCATTTTGCCAACTAAAATGGTATAATGGGCACACGTGGATTTTTAGTACCACGTATGTCTATGGGCTACCGGCGAGGTGTTGAGGGATGAAGACTGAGACTGTGAATGACGATGGCTCTTGGTTTCTTGACAACTACGAGAACGGCAAAAGACACGGCAAACAGGAACAGGTATATTCAAATGGCTCTTGGATTGTTGAGAACTGGAAAGATGACAAACTCCACGGCGAGCGTGAGTGGGTATTTTCAGACGGTTCCTGGCGTGTTGAAAACCGGGAGAACGGCAAACTCCATGGCAGACGAGAACAGGTATATTCAGACGGCTCCTGGTTTGTTGAAAATTGGAAAGACGGCAAACTCCATGGCAGACGAGAACAGGTATTTTCAGACTGTTCCTGGTTTGTTGAAAACCGGGAGAACGGCAACCTCCACGGCAGACGAGAAGGGATAAAAGCAGATGGCTCCTGGTATGTTAGCCACTGGAAAGACAGCAAAAAACACGGCAAATGGGAATGCGTAAACTCAGACGGCTCCTGGTTTGTTGAAAATTGGAAAGACGGCAAACTCCACGGCAAGGAGGAGTGGGTATTTTCAAACGGCTCTTGGTATGTTAGCCACTGGAAAGACGGCAATCCTCACGGCAAACAGGAATGCGTAAACTCAGACGGCTCTTGGTATGTTGACTGTTGGAAAGACGGTAAGCCTCACGGCAAAGCAGAGCAAGTCAAAGCAGACGGTTCTTGGCTCACTCAGACTTTTGACAATGGAGTTCTCATCAGTGTCGAGACTTCAGAGGACTGGGTAGATGAAGACTGAAACCATAAACGATGACGGTTCCTGGCGTGTTGAAAACCGGGAGAACGGCAAACTCCACGGCAGACAGGAACAGGTATATTCAGACGGTTTTTGGTATGTTGAAAACTGGAAATACGGTCAGAAACACGGCAAATGGGAATGGCTATGTTCAGATGATTCTTGGTTTGTTGAAAATTGGAAAGACGGCAAACTCCACGGCAAGCAGGAGTGGGTATTTTCAAACGGCTCTTGGTATGTTGAAAACTACAAGGATGGCAAAAGACACGGCAAACAGGAACAGGTATATTCAGACGGCTCCTGGTTTGTTGAAAATTGGAAAGACGGCAAAAGACACGGCAAATGGGAACAGGTAAATTCAGACGGCTCCTGGTTTGTTGACAACTGGAAAGACGGTAAACCTCACGGTAGAGCAGAACAAGTCAAGGCAGACGGTTCCTGGCTCACTCAGACTTTTGACAATGGAGTTCTCATCAGTGTCGAGACTTTAGAGGATTGGGTAGATGAAGACTGTGAATGACGATGGCTCTTGGTTTCTTGACAACTACGAGAACGGCAAAAGACACGGCAAAAGACACGTCAAAAGACACGGCAAACAGGAACAGGTATATTCAAATGGCTCTTGGATTGTTGAGAACTGGAAAGATGACAAACTCCACGGCGAGCGTGAGTGGGTATTTTCAGACGGTTCTTGGCTTGTTGAAAACCGGGAGAACGGCAAAAGACACGGCAAATGGGAATGCGTATCCTCAGACGGCTCTTGGTTTCTTGACAACTACGAGAACGGCAAAAGACACGGCAAACAGGAATGCGTATCCTCAGACGGCTCTTGGTATGTTAGCCACTGGAAAGACGGCAATCCTCACGGCAAACAGGAATGCGTAAACTCAGACGGCTCTTGGTATGTTGACTGTTGGAAAGACGGTAAGCCTCACGGTAGAGCAGAACAAGTCAAAGCAGACGGCTCCTGGCTCGTTCAGACTTTTGACAATGGAGTTCTCATCAGTGTCGAGACTTCAGAGGACTGGATAGATGAAGACTGAGACCGTGAATGACGACGGTTCTTGGCTTGTTGAAAACCGGGAGAACGGCAAACTCCACGGCGAGCGTGAGTGGGTATTTTCAGACGGTTTTTGGTATGTTGAAAACCGGGAGAACGGCAAACTCCATGGCAGACGAGAACAGGTATATTCAGACGGTTTTTGGTATGTTGAAAACTGGAAAGACGGTAAAAAACACGGCAAATGGGAATGGCTATGTTCAGATGATTCTTGGTTTGTTGAAAATTGGAAAGACGGCAAACTCCACGGCGAGCGTGAGTGGGTATTTTCAGACGGTTCCTGGCGTGTTGAAAACCGGGAGAACGGCAAACTCCATGGCAGACGAGAACAGGTATATTCAGACGGCTCTTGGTATGTTGACTGTTGGAAAGACGGTAAACCTCATGGTAAGGCAGAACAAGTCAAAGCAGACGGCTCCTGGCTCGTTCAGACTTTCGACAATGGAGATCTTATCAGCATAGAAACCTCGGAGGATTGGGTAGATGAGGACTGAAACCGTAAACTCTGATGGCTCTTGGTATGTTGAAACCTGGAAGAACGGCAACCTCCACGGCAGACAGGAACAGGTATATCCAGACGGTTTTTGGTATGTTGAAAACTGGAAATACGGTCAGAAACATGGCAAATGGGAACGGCTATGTTCAGATGATTCTTGGTTTGTTAGCCACTGGAAAGACGGCAAAAAACACGGCAAATACGAACAGGTATATCCAGACGGTTCCTGGGAAGTCAGTCACTGGAAAGATGGCAAAAGACACGGCAAACAGGAACAGGTATATTCAGACGGCTCCTGGTTTGTTGACAACTACGAGAACGGCAAAAGACACGGCAAATGGGAACAGGTAAATTCAGACGGTTCTTGGTTTCTTGACAACTACGAGAACGGCAAACTCCACGGCAGACAGGAACAGGTATATTCAGACGGTTCTTGGATTGTTAGCCACTGGAAAGAGGGCAAAAGACACGGCAAATACGAACAGGTATATTCAGACGGTTCTTGGATTATTAGCCACTGGAAAGACGGCAAACTCCACGGCAAACGAGAACGGCCATGTTCAGATGATTCTTGGTTTGTTGAAAACTACAAGGATGGCAAACTCCACGGTAGACGAGAACGAGTATTCCCGGGCGGCTCTTGGTATGTTGACTGTTGGAAAGACGGCAATCCTCACGGCAAATGGGAATGCGTAAACTCAGACTGTTCTTGGTATGCTGAGAACTGGAAAGACGGCAAACCTCATGGTAAGGCAGAACAAGTCAAAGCAGACGGCTCCTGGCTTGCTCAGACTTTCGACAATGGAGACCTTATCAGCATCGAGACTTCAGAGGACTGGGTAGATGAAAACTGAAACCGTGAATGACGACGGTTCTTGGCTTGTTGAAAACCGGGAGAACGGCAAACTCCATGGCAGACGAGAACAGGTATATTCAGACGGTTCTTGGATTGTTAGCCACTGGAAAAATGACAAAAGACATGGCAAATACGAACAAGTCAAGTCAAACGGCTCCTGGCATGTTGAAAACTACAAGGATGGCAAACTCCACGGTAGACGAGAACGAGTATTCTCAGATGATTCTTGGTTTGTTGAAAACTACAAGGATGGCAAACTCCACGGTAGATACGAACAAGTAAACTCAGACGGCTCTTGGGTTGTCGAAAATCGGAAAGATGGCAAACCCCATGGCAAATGGAAATGGGTGTTCTTAGACAGCTCTTGCCATGTCGCCCACTGGAAAGACGGCAAAAAACACGGCAAGCAGGAGTGGGTATTTTCAAACGGCTCCTGGTATGTTGACTGTTGGAAAGATGATAAACCTCACGGTAAAGCAGAACAAGTCAAAGCAGACGGTTCTTGGCTCACTCAGGTTTTCGACAATGGAGTCCTTATCAGCATCGAGACTTCAGAGGACTGGGTAGATGAAAACTGAAACCATAAACGATGACGGTTCCTGGCGTGTTGAAAACCGGGAGAACGGCAAACTCCATGGCAGACGAGAACAGGTATATTCAGACGGTTCCTGGCGTGTTAGCCACTGGAAAAATGACAAAAGACACGGCAAATACGAACAAGTCAAGTCAGACGGCTCCTGGTTTGTTGAAAATTGGAAAGACGGCAACCTCCACGGTAGACGAGAACGAGTATTCTCAGATGATTCTTGGTTTGTTGAAAACTACAAGGATGGCAAACCCCATGGCAAATGGAAATGGGTGTTCTTAGACAGCTCTTGCCATGTCGCCCACTGGAAAGACGGCAAAAAACACGGCAAATGGGAACAGGTAAATTCAGACGGCTCCTGGTTTGTTGAAAATTGGAAAGATGATAAACCCCATGGCACAGCAGAGCAAGTCAAAGCAGACGGTTCTTGGCTCACTCAGGTTTTCGACAATGGAGTCCTTATCAGCATTGAGACTTCAGAGGACTGGGTAGATGAAGACTGAGACCGTGAATGACGACGGTTCTTGGTGTGTTGAAACCCGCAAAGACGGCAACCTCCACGGCAAATGGGAATGCGTAAACTCAGACGGTTCCTGGATTGTCAGTCACTGGAGGGATGGCAAACTCCACGGCAAACAAGAACGAGTATATTCAGACGGCTCCTGGGTTGTTAGCAACTGGAGAGATGACAAGTGCCATGGCAAACGAGAACGGGTAAAAGCAGATGGCTCCTGGTATGTTGAAACCCGCAAAGACGGCAAACGTCATGGCAAGTGCGAGTGGATAGGCTCAGACGGTTCTTGGCTTGTTGACAACTGGAAAGACGGCAAGCCCCACGGCAAACAAGAACGGGTAAAAGCAGATGGCTCTTGGCTTGTTGAAACCCGGAAAGACGACAACCTCCACGGCAAAGCAGAATATGTAAACTCAGACGGCTCCTGGGAAGTCAGTCACTGGAAAGACGGCAAAAAACACGGCAGGCGAGAAGGGATAAAAGCAGACAGTTCATGGTATGTTGAAACCTGGAAGAATGGCAAACTCCACGGTAGACGAGAACGAGTATTCTCAGATGATTCTTGGTTTGTTGAAAACTACAAGGATGGCAAACTCCACGGTAAACTGGAACAGGTAAATTCAGACGGCACTTGGTTTCTTGACAACTACGAGGACGGCAAACTTCACGGTAGATGTGAGCAGGTAAATTCAGACGGCTCCTGGTATGTTGACTGTTGGAAAGATGATAAACCCCATGGCACAGCAGAGCAAGTCAAAGCGGATGGCTCCTGGCTTGCTCAGACTTTCGACAATGGAGACCTTATCAGCATCGAGACTTCAGAGGACTGGATAGATGAAGACTGAGACCGTGAATGACGACGGTTCTTGGCTTGTTGAAAACCGGGAGAACGGCAAACTCCACGGCAGACGAGAACGAGTATATTCAGACGGTTTTTGGTATGTTGAAAACTGGAAATACGGTCAGAAACATGGCAAATGTGAACAAGTAAACTCAGACGGCTCTTGGCGTGTTGATAACTGGAAAGATGACAAGTGCCATGGCAAACGAGAACGGGTAAAAGCAGATGGCTCCTGGTATGTTGAAAACTGGAAAAATGGCAAACGTCATGGCAAATGCGAGTGGGTAAACTCAGACGGCTCTTCTTGGCGTGTTGAAAATCTGAAGAACGGCAATCTCCACGGCAAACGTGAATGGGTATTCTCAGACGGTTTCTGGGAAATTAGCATTTGGAAAGAGGGCAAACTCCACGGCAGACGTGAACGGGTAAACTCAGACGGTTCCTGGGAAATTAGTATTTGGAAAGAGGGCAAACTCCACGGTAGATGTGAGCAGGTAAATTCCGATGACTCCTGGTGTGTTGACTACTGGAAAGATGATAAACCCCATGGCACAGCAGAGCAAGTCAAAGCAGACGGTTCTTGGATTGTTAGCCACTGGAAAGACGGCAAACCCCATGGCACAGCAGAGCAAGTCAAAGCAGATGGCTCCTGGCTTGCTCAGGTTTTCGACAATGGAGCCCTTATCAGCATCGAGACTTCAGAGGACTGGGTAGATGAGGACTAAAGCCGTAAATGAGGACAACGGGAAATGCTGGACAAAACCGTCTGCAGAAAATGCCTCGAACAAAAAGGATGGACCTGGGGACGACCGACAGAAAGAATATGGCAACAAGGACACATCTGGTGCAAAATGGCCGCAGAAGGTGATTGGATAAGTGTACATGAAAAACCCCCCAAACACTGCCCATACTGTCTTGAGCACCTGATGAGAAACCAATGCTGAATTGAAATTAAAAGCCAAGAAACCCCTAAAGGCATCCCGTGGGTCGTTCAACATAATGGCAAGACAATCGGAAAAGGGTCAACCCGAAGTAGCGCACAAGCAGCAAAGGCAATACCACGACTGCTTTCTGAAGAGAAACTGGCAAACTCTCAATAACCACCAAAACCTCACTTGAAATTCGCCAACACAAAAACACGCTCAAGACCCCCGCGTCTCGCTCGCGCCGTCGTTATTCCCCCATCAACCTCAACCACCAAAACCTCCCAGAACCTCCCCTCATCAACCGGAAAAACACCCTGAAGCCGCTCTACCTCGTCAGTAGAAAGACACTCCCGACAACCAGTCACGCCCCTCATGTGCTCAAGAGAAACGCAAATAGGATAGCCACACCGAAGACAAATCGGATGCTCCCTAGTCATCGCTCTTTACCTCGCCCCGCTCCATATCCTTCAACGCTTCTTCCCTAGATTCATAAAGCCGGCTCGTCTCATCGCCCCAACCATCATCAGACTGCCAGTAGTAGCCCCCATCATCAGACGAATAAAACAAAGCCCAACCTTTGACAATATAAGCCATGTGAAAAGCCCTCCTCTAAACGAAATCCTCTTGTATAACCGCTCCCATTGCCCAAAATCCGTAAAATTCCATGAAAAAAATGTCCCCCTTGTTCGTATAATCTATCTGCAAAAAACTGCTCGCAAGAAAGAAAACCATCATGAACCTCGCTAAATTCAACTCAATGACCAAATACCCGAGTATCCCCACCTACCACGCCCTCAACCCCTCCAATGGCTGCCTCACAGAAGACATAATACAATTCCAAGACACCATTTACGCCACTGAGAAAATAGACGGCACCAACAGCCGTATCATTATCCTCCCTTATGGCACCTACTTCATCGGCAGCAGAAACGAACTCCTCTGCTTCTGTAACGATATGCTCTATAACCCGTCCCAAGGTATCGTCGACGCCCTGAGAGAAACCGCAGAACGCATCGTATATGAAAAGCCACACCAATCGCTGACCGTCTACTACTTCGAAACTTACGGCATCCACACCAAAGCGTACAGTAAAAGAGCCGTCTCGGTCAGGCTCTTCGATATCGCTACGTTCACTGTTCAAGAAGCAACGCGCCTTTTCAGCGAAGACATCGAACGCATCTCATCCTGGCGTGAATCAGGAGGACAAACCTACCTCCCCCTCCCAACACTGCAAGAAGAAGCCACTAGCCTCAAACTCCCCCTCGTCCCCAGTCTCTTCCAATGTGAACCAAGTGAACTCCCCACCGACCGAAGAGAAATGCTGGAATTCATGAAAGAGAAACTCCCCAACACCCAAGCAGCCATCGACAAAACCGCAACAGGTACCCCAGAAGGCATTGTACTCCGAAGCACAGACCGACAAACCATCGCTAAAGCCAGATTCGAAGACTACCGTAAGACCGAGAGAAAAACAGGCTTTTAGAAACCTCTACCGGGTGCCCTTTTCAGCCAAGGAAGTCAACATGAGCGCCACAGTAACCTCCATATTCTCTTGGAATCTCACGTTGCCTTCCCCATATGCCCGTGGAAGAGATGAGCCATATCCCCCATGACTGTCCTTACCATGTCGAACACGTCCTGATGAATTGCCGTAGACCCATGAAATCAAAACTGCGTGAACCCCATCCCAAACCCAAGAAGAATGACAAGACACCCCCTCAGTTCCATTTCCAGGGGCACAAAGCAATCCTGGCGGCTAGGAAATCACCAAAGCCCCAAACATAGCACAGCGGCTCTTAAACGACCAAATTCAGGCTGTTTTAGAGAATTGTCCCTGGGTTTCACCACATTCTTAAACCGGCAGAAAACTCATGCTGACCAAAGCCATCTGCCAACGCTGTTACGAAAGAGTTCTACACCAAGACTTCACCACGGCAGATATCGTATGGTGCCGTGAAAAAACTATCTGGTGTCCCTATGGTCATCCCCGGGGCTCTGCAAGAAGACGAACTGACGATAAGCCCCCAGAACACTTGCTCAATGAAAAAGCCTCTTGAAAAAACAGCAATATTCATCCCTGGGAAATTATCTCACGCAAGAGTTTCCCAGGTCCAATGATGCCCTTCCACCGAGCATATTCCTCTGATAGCTCTTTGGGACTCGCCACGGCTCCAATATGCCCACTCAGCAGTTCATGCACTGTGAAGGAGCGACAGCCGACAGCCTGCTCGAAGTCAGCAAAGAAGTCTGCCATCTCCGACCCATATCGTGCGACGGCTTCTTCCACAGAGACTCCACTGTTCCATACTGCCATGGCTTGTTCTATCTTCATCATTCCTCCTATCATCAAATATTCCTGTCTTCTCGTTGATATAACCGACCCCAAAAAACAAAAGCCGTCGAAAAACACAAATTTTCTTTGGGACTGAATACACGATGTCTCCCAGAATTCATAGACCAAATCCCAGACCCAGTCGTACAATCATTCCATAGGCTGATACTGTGCCAACTCTGAGCGAACTATCCTGTGCCTGCCCGACTACCTGGGCGACTTTTATTACAACCTGATTGACCATGTGTTGATTCTCTCTAGTGAAAGAATCAACGGGGGACTCTCCTACCCCTCCCTGGATGGTGGGGTGGTTGGAGGGTGCCCATGGAAAAAATAGGTCGGTTATCATTTCAAGGGGTCCTATGGCTATGTTACCGGTTCGCTAGAAAAAATCCGAGAATCCTTTTTTTGAGTGCGTTTGGAACGAAAAAAGGTTGTGAAGGACGGAAGATGGCGAGCCGAGAATCCTTTTTTTGAGTGCATTTGGAACGAAAAGGACGAATTCATGTAGCGATATGGGGGCGATACATGGGGCGGAAAATAGGTCGGTTATGGTTCTGGGGTAGTGTCGGGCGCGGTATCCCTGGTGCTGGAAAAAATTCGGGAACTCTTTTTTTGGAACGTATTTGAAACGAAAAGGGCTGAATTACGCGCTGAAAAAATCGGAAAAGAGAGAGTGGGGGTATGACGACGATAGTGGATGCTGATTGTATGGCGTGTGGGAGGCGGTGTTGGGTGACGTTATCGGAGAGGTATGATTATGATGGTTTTCGGTGTTGGAGTTGTGATACGGAGCAGTTGTGGCCGGATTGGGAGTTAGAGGACACGGGGTATAGTGATTATGGGGATTGTGATTTTAGGGACAGTCGAGAGAAGCCATAGAGGAAGCGGTGGGTGATTTATTGCAGGTGTTTCCGTTCATGTGCTTATGAGACGACGTGGCTGGAGCACTTGATATTTTGAGGGAGGGGTATGATGAATAGCAGCAAGGACAAGGTATTTATGTTGGGGATTTTGGCAGGGGTAATAGGAGGGGTTCT
>Ga0180431_10004928_pt1 | contig 16512 bp, 17 predicted proteins | sample SS_ome_11_FD_132459 | JGI IMG/M metagenome (GOLD analysis project Ga0180431, IMG submission 132459) | Hypersaline lake sediment archaeal communities from the Salton Sea, California, USA - SS_1_MS_1 metaG | ecosystem: Environmental > Aquatic > Non-marine Saline and Alkaline > Hypersaline >... | reverse complement strand
TGATCTTATAAAAGAAATCAAAGCATTTCTAAAAAATGCCGTGGATTATGCTGAAAGTAAAGGAGTTTCAAAATCAAAAATCATCATCGACCCGGGAATCGGTTTTGGGAAAACAGTTGAACATAATCTGTTATTAATTAAACACCTGCATGAATTTAAAACACTGGATGTTCCTATTATGATCGGACCCTCCAGAAAAGCCTTTATACGAAATATCCTTAAAGATAAGACCGTTAAAGATATCAACCCTGACCTGGCGGTGGTGGAAACCGGCACTCAGGCTTCAGTTGCCGCTGCAGTTTTGAACGGCGCCCACATGGTCAGAGTCCACGATGTCGCCAATACACGTGCAACCATAAAAATCATTAATGCCATTAAAAATGTACCATACCACTCATAGTGAAACTCGTTAGATTTTTGAAAATAGTGTGGCTTCAGCTATAAATAACCATAGTCATCGATTTATGTTACACTCACTGAATTTAAAACGCCTTGTTTTGTGTTTTTTGCTTGGGATTTGTTTGTTTCTACCAGGATCCTGCTCATCATTACAGGAAACCGTTATTCTTATTCCGGTGGATTCCGCTCAAATTCCTGCAGGATTGACAATAACCGGTCCGTCGTTAAAAGACATAGAGGTTCATGTCCGCGGCCCGAAATCGGCACTTAGAAGCCTTTCTGACCTGAACATACGATATGAGCTTGATCTATCCGGAGTACATGTCGGTATTAACTCTATTCCGATAAAAAAGGATCGTATCATTCTTCCCAAAGGAATATCCATCATAAAAATGAACCCGACTTTTTTCGCCGTAAGCATTGAGAATAAAATAAAAAAGGAACTGCCGGTCAGAATTTCTTTTTCCGGAAAACCGGCGAAAGGATTTATAGTTACAGACGTAGTTGCCAAGCCATTGTCGGTTGTTCTGCAGGGACCTGAAAATATCCTTGGACCCATGGATAAGGTACTGACAAAACCGATTGAGATCAAAGGGCTGTCGGAATCTTTTAAAAAAGAAGTTGCTTTGAATCTGGTCGAAGATATTGAGGTCATTTCTCCTTCGGAGATTATATTTGCTGAGATATCCATAGAAGAAAAAATAGTTAACAAAAAGTTTTTTAATATTCAGGTTGAGGGCAAAAACAATTCATTCATTTACAGTATTTCACCACCGGCAATAAATATTGAAGTTAAAGGACCTGTTAATATTATTGAAAAACTTCATACGGGAAAATGGATTGCCGTTTATGTTGATCTCAAAGGATTAAAACCCGGGACTTATGTTAAAAGGGCGACCATAACGCTACCGGTGAATACCACTCTGATCGGCGTACAACCCGAAATGTTTACCGTAAAGATCAGCAACAAAAAAATATAGCGAAGAAAAGGAATCACTATTCATGCTTCTTGTTATCGATATTGGAAATACCAACACGGTCATCGGTGTTTACGACGGCAGGCATCTCCTCAAAGACTGGCGGATACGCACGGAAAGACGGACAACAGAAGATGAGTTTAACATCCTTGCCTCAAATCTTTTTTCCGAAGGCAATATTAGTTCCAATAAAATCAAAAAGACGATTATCTCCTGCGTGGTTCCACCCATGGTAACCATTCTCGATTCCTTTTGTCGTAAATACCTGGGACACCCGCCGCACTGGGTCGATGCCATGTCAGCTTCAACTCTGCCCATACGTTACAAAAATCCATCGGAGGTAGGGGCAGACAGGATAGTTAACGCGGTTGCGGCATTTCACAAGTACCAAACCAGTCTTGTTGTCATAGATTTCGGGACAGCCACAACCTTTGATTCTATTTCAGAAAAGGGGGAATATCTCGGTGGCGCCATCAGTCCCGGAATCATGATTGCTTCCGAAGCCCTGTTCATGAAAGCGTCTAAACTTCCCAGAGTTGAAATATTTGTTCCCCCTGAAAGCGTCATCGGTAAAGATACCGCCAGCAGTATTAAGGCGGGAATTATTTTTGGATATGCAGGACTTGTGGATGGAATGGTTCGGCGAATGAAAATTGAAATGGGCACAAACCCCCGGGTAATCGCAACCGGAGGACTGGCAGAACTTATGTGTCAAGTATCAGAAACCATTGAAGTTGTTGAACCGGCCTTGACCTTGGAAGGATTGCGGATCATTAGCAATGGTTTGTAGATAGTGTCCATCCATAAACGGCATTTTTCGGCCTCCGGCGGCGTTCTCGCTCGTTTTCAATCCTCAACATAGCGCGCTATGCCTGTCGGAGATCCCGTGATGTTTTCGGGGAGGTTGAAAACTCGCTCGGGCCTTGCCGGAAACCAAAATCTACCATTTCTGGATGGACTCTAGATAGCCTGTAAATCCTTTTATGCTGTTTTTCAGAAATCCTTTCTCCCTTTCTTTTACAGCCTCTTCCATATGAAAAAATCCTCTAAGAAGAGGATCTTGCTTTAAAAGCCGTTGCAGACAGCTGTTGAGAAAGTCTTCGTCCCTGTCTTCACTGAGGTGGACCATCTCATCTTCGATAATTTTTTTCCAGTGCAAAAGCTGCGCACGGTGGGTTTTCAACATGTTCAAAGCATCTTTGTTCATGCCGAAATGTCCGTAACAGATGATTGAGGGTTTTCTGGTAATCAGAGCATCAATGCTTTTGATAGAAGTCTCCAGAAAAAAACGGGGCGGTGTGGCAGGTCTGAGATAAAAGTCTTCAGCGGAAATATCGAGATAAACTCCTCCGGCCTCTCCTGCAAAAAGATATGGACCCAAAAGGTAGCTGACATGATGAGGGGCATGCCCGGGCGTCAGAATCGGCGTAACGCTATCTTCTTGATATCGAGCGGCACTAAAAAGTAATTTTCGGGGAACCGGCAGGAAGGGTCCATATGCTTGGGCCGTTTGTCCAAGCGTTTTAAGACTTCCTTCCCATAAGCGTGAGGGATCTGCAAGATGCTGGATACCTTTTTCGTGACAGATAATGGGAACATCGGGAAAAAGAACGGCCAAATCTCCTGCTCCGCCAGCATGATCGATATGGATGTGGGTCAATAGAACTGCGTCAAGATTCTGTATTCCCAGGCTTTCTAAGGATTTTACAAGCACAGGAACGGTGGCGGCAGGTCCGACATCCACCAATAAGGTTTTTTCCCCTTTGTAGATCCAGGCTCCGATAAACGATGTAAATCCGGGCAGATTCTGGTCAAGAGGAACAAGATAGAGTTCGGGCGCAATTTCAATGGTTTTCATTTTTTCTATTCAAGCCCCATTTTCGCCTCAATTTTTTTAATCTGCAAAAGGATACGCTCCCTTTCCTCCTCGCTAAGACCCTGGTGCTGCAGCCGACGCTTAAGGTTTAACAGTATCATTTCAACACGATAATCGGCACAAGTATATTCCATGGTTTTTGTGTTCAGAACAGTCAATAGATAATGTTCAAACCCTGCCGGTCTTGACCAGTGACTCCTTAAAAACACGATAGAAGGCTTTATTGTCGGCAACACCTCGTCTCAGGATTTTTTCAATTTCATCTATGTTTTTCAGGTTAACAATAAGGTTGACGCTCTTGTTGAAGGCCGCCATATTGTCCATGGTACGAAAGCGGTCGGTTATCAGCGTCAGGAAGATGTTTCTCCGGATAGACATATTGAGACGATCCAGATATTTGAGGACACTGTTCATATCAGGATCCCTGGTGCCAAACCGCTCGTTGAGAACCACCATATCAAAGACATGAAATCGCATCTGCTTTAGTGTATCTTTATATGACTGGGGGGCCGTGGTATGGTATCCCATGTTATACAGGGCCGTTATGATTTTGGCCCGAATGGCCGGTTCCGGTTCACATAAAAGAGCGGTCTCCACACCTTCTTCAACAAAATCGAAAGGTTTTTCTGAGGCGTCGTAAGCGCTGGAATCGACTTCTTCAATGATGGTTTTATTCAATTCGGGTTTTGGTCCGGCGGACGGGGCCGGAGTCTCTTGGGTTGACAACGGCATGTCAAAACGATTATCTACGGTAACTTTGTTGGTGCATTTGGGACAAATTACAGAGAACACCTGTCCCTTGGGAATCTTTTTGTCCGGAATTTGAAACTTACTCTGGCATTTTTCGCAAACCACGTCCATGGTTTTTTCCTTTTTTGGCGTTCCATCGGCAAAGACCCAATCGTCTGCCTTCGGCTAAATCGTTTTGGTATAATCGTGATCCACTTTAAGGTCCTTAATATCCGTTGTCGCTTCACCGCGTGAGCTCTTGATTGAATCGATCCCGCGGCCCACCACGCCTTTTCGGGAAGCATAGGCAACGGCGGTCTCCTCGGTAATGAGGCCCTTTTCGTATAACCCAACGATGTAATCGTCAAAGGTCGTCATACCGAAAGCTTTCCCGTCATGAATGACATCATAATAGGTCTTTCCATCGGATTCTCCATGAAGTACCAAGTCCTTAACCCGTAAGTTGGTCTGCATGATTTCAAAGGCCGCTATCCGCCCGCCCCCCACTTTGGGAAGCAGTCTTTGACATACGATCCAGCGGATGGCATCGGCAAGCCGAATCCGAATCTGATTTTCTTCTTCAATAGGGAACATGCCGAGGATGCGATTAATTGTCTGTCCGGCATCAATCGTATGGAGAGTGCTTAAGACCAGGTGCCCGGTCTCGGCCGCACTCAGGCCGATTTCTACGGTTTCCCTGTCACGCATCTCCCCGACCAGAATTACCTTTGGCGCCTGGCGCAAAGCGGCTCTGAGGCCATGTGCAAATGTATCGAAGTCCTCTCCCATCTCGCGCTGGTTGAAAGTCGCCATTTTGTGAGGATGATCATACTCTACCGGATCCTCAAGCGTTACCACGTGGACCGATCTGACGTCATTAATCTCGTTAAGCACTGCAGCCAGGGAGGTGGTTTTACCGGTACCGGTGGCCCCGGTGACCAAAATGAAGCCGTTTTTTTCCTCAGCCATTTTGAGAAAGGAGGCAGGAATGCCCAATTCCTGACAGGTGGGAATTTTAGTTGCAAGTTTTCTCAAAACAACGGAGTAATTCCCGCGCTGGGAAAATATATTGACTCTGAAGCGAGCCTTACCCGGAAGCTCGTAAGATGAATCGCACGATCCCTCAAGCAAGAGATTCTCGGTGAGGCGGCGGTTCTGATTTAAAAGGTTGAGCGCGAAGATCTCAGCCTGAAACGGAGTGAGATTCTCAAAACGGGGTTCCATGTCAACGACGGCGAGCTCTCCCGCTGTCTCAACCTGAAACGGTTTTCCCACGGTGATATTAAGATCCGAGACATTATCGTATGAATCGAGCATTCTTGCCAGAATATGATCAATTTCCTGTTTTTTCAAAATAAAACCTCACAAAATGGTTATGCTTCGGTGAAGTCAGTCGGAGGATTTTTCAAAAAAGGTCTGAACTTTCCCTTGTCATTCGACTTGGCATAGGCTTCGTCAGCGCTTATCCATCCATTGTTAAGCAGCTCCATAATGGCATCATCTAAAAGTTGCATACCGTATTTCTTCCCGGTCTGGATCATTGAAGCAATCTGGTGGGTTTTCCCCTCCCTGACAAGATTCCGGACCGCCGGAGTTGCAATCAATATTTCCAGGGCGGGACAACGCCCTATTTTATCCACTCTTTTAAACAGAACCTGTGCTATAATTGCTCGAATTCCGTCGGACAGGGTCGACCGGATCTGATTCTGCTGATCTGCAGGGAAAACTTCGATGATACGATCAACGGTTTTCGCTGCACTCGATGTGTGAAGCGTGCTAAAAACAAGATGTCCGGTGGATGCGGCTTCTATGGCAAGGGAGATGGTCTCAAGATCTCTCATTTCACCGACGAGAATAATATCCGGATCCTCTCTCAGGGCGCCCCTTAAAGCTGCACTGAATGAGTTGGTATGGAGACCGATCTCCCGGTGATTTATGATACACCCCTTGCTTTGATGGACAAATTCAATGGGGTCTTCGATGGTGATGATATGATCCTTACGGGTTCGGTTTGCCACATCAATTATTGAGGAAAGGGTGGTGGATTTACCGCTTCCTGTAGGTCCTGTCACCAGAACCAGTCCTCTTGGGAGCGAGGCTAGCTTTGAAACCACCTTAGGAAGACCCAGCTGTTCGGCAGTCATTATTTGCTCGGGAATTTGTCTGAAAACCGCGGCCACCCCGTTTTTTTGCATAAAGAAATTTGAGCGGTACCTGGCAATACCGAGTACGTCATAGCCGAAATCAACATCGCCGGTTTCCTCAAACACCTTAACCTTATGTTCGGGCGCAATTTCATAGAGCATGGCTCTTAGTTCATCATTCTCCAGGACCTTATATTTGACCCTTTCCATTTCTCCCCGAATCCTTAGCGCAGGCGGCTGTCCCGCCACCAGGTGGAGATCTGAAGCACCCTGTTCAGTCATCAATTTAAAAAACGCATCTATTTTTGCCATATCATGCTCCCAATATAGATTTATGGATGGACACTAGTTAGTGTTCACACATAAATCTATATCGGGCTATATCGGGAAAAAATTAAGTTTTCAATGCAGAAATGAGTAATTTTTCGTAAGGTCAAGGAAAAAAAGGGGTTACGATTGCGTGAACAACTTTAACTTGGCATCTTCCTCCTCACGGATTCCGGCCTCTTCTTTCCCTATTTCAAGGAGTTTGGCATGGCTTTCGATAATTGAGCGGATCTGGACCTCTATCTGCATGCGCTGCCGTTTGAGTTCTGTAATATCTTCATGAAGTTGAGCCAGCCGGTTCTGCGCTCTACTGAGAATTTTTTCCGCATTCACTTCGGCATCTGCAATGAGTAATTCGGCCGATTTGCGGGCATTTTGCTTCATCTGATCCAACACTTTCTGAGAATTGAGCATTACCCGCTTAAAGGTCTCTTCACGTCCTTTGTATCCCTGGCTTTCAATTTTAAGCCGTTTAATTTCTTCACGCAAATTTTTGTTATCTCTTTGCAATGATTCGAAAGCATCCGCCATCTGTTCAAGAAATGTATCCACTTCCCGGATGTCAAATCCTCTGAACCTGGTTTTGAACTGCTGTTGCTGAATATCAAGGGACGTCAGTGTCATGATGGGCCACCTTTCTTTATCGGTTACATAAAACTTGCGGACATTCGTAAAAGGCTGGTTACAACAAAATTTTGCAAAAATATAATGCCCAGAATAACAATAATTGGAGAAAAATCTATACCGCCGAAATCAAGGGGTATTTTGGTACGGATACGATACAGTACGGGCTCTGTAATATTGTGAATAAAACGGACGATTGGATTGTAAGGGTCTGGATTTACCCAGGAAAGAACAGCCCGCGCGATAACGATCCACATATAAAAATGAAGAACATAGTTGAGAACTACCGCAATAGCCTTTAATAAATTGCCCAAAATAAACATATAAACAATGATCTTTCGCTTTTTGTGTTAATTTCTCAATCAATCGATTATATTCCCCAAAAATTAATTATATATTTAGAATAAGTCAAGATATTTCAGGCAAAATCGTTGACATAGTAAACATTCAAACGATAATAGTACATTTTATTGATAATTTTAACGTCCAAACCCGTCATGTTTTTAAGTAATTGAGGAGTCGGGGAGTTTGTATAATTTGGCTGCTGATCATTCATTACGCTATTGTCCAAGATTCATAAGAAAAACACCCCAACTTGAAGAAATTAACCTTCAAAAAAAAGAATAAACCATCATTCCCAATTAAGAGGAGATAAAATTTATGTTAAAAAACAAAAAAATCAGCATCATCGGAACAGGAAATATGGGGGAAGCCCTTTTAAGCGGACTCATTTCTTCGGAATCATCCTATCCTAAAAATATTATTTGCACGGATATTCGTGAAAATAGGCTAACATCCATCCAAAAAAAATACGGCGTCGCTACCACGGCAGACAACATTAAAGCGATAGAAACCTCTGAAATTATTATCTATGCGGTCAAACCTCAGATCATTGCGTCCGTATTGAAGGAAACAGCGTCCTGCCTGGATATGTCCAAGCTCGTCATCTCCATTGCCGCCGGTGTTCCTCTGGCCGCCATAGAGTCCTGTCTGAATAAAAAATTGCGTCTTATTCGGGTGATGCCCAACATCGCGGCCTTTGTTAAGGAAAGTGCTTCGGTTGTCGCAGCCGGAGGAGAAGCCACCGAAGAAGACATCAAACTGTCTCTGGATATTTTCAATTCCATGGGAAAAAGCATTTTTCTTAAAGAAAATATTCTTATGGATGCCATCACCGGCTTAAGCGGTAGCGGACCTGCCTACATCTTTTTAATTGTCGAAGCCCTGGCTGATGCTGGAGTAAAGGTAGGTCTATCCAGGGAAGATGCGCTTTTTCTTTCATCTCAAACGGTTTTGGGCGCAGCAAAATTATTGCTTGAGACAAAAGAACACCCTGGCAGATTAAAGGACATGGTAACCTCTCCCGGTGGAACAGCTATCGCCGGCATTCATACTCTGGAAAAAGGCGGACTTCGAACTACCCTCATTAATGCCGTGGAGGTCGCCACAAAACGATCTAAAGAGCTGGGTGAAATTATGATTAAAAATTTTTCAAATGAACGATAGACTTATATAGCATAAAGGGTTGATATAATGGCAGAATATAAAATGAAATCGCTCATGGTGTTTAATTATGACCGACCGGTTATTGAAAAGGGTTATGCAAACCAGACCCTTTGTATTGACATTTCGGATGTTGTTATTTCCGTTAAGCCGGTTACTGAGAAAATAAAAAACGTCTTTATCGGCGGCAAAGGTTTTGATCTCTGGCTTCTATGGAATGCCGTAAACAGCACAACAACATGGAGCGATCCTGAAAACGCCATATGTATCGCGTCGGGCCCCATGGGGGGAACCCCCGTATATCCCGGTTCCGGTAAAAGTATCGTTACCACCATTTCTCCGTTAACAGGGTCTGTAATAGACTCTAATGTCGGGGGTTATTTTGGTCCTTATCTCAAGTTTTCCGGATTTGATGCACTGGAAGTTACGGGAAAATCATCAAAAGATGTTGTCCTTTTTATTGACGGTATTGATGAGAAGGTTCAGATCTTCGAGGCGTCGGGATTACCGGATGATTCTTATGCTCTTTCTGCAATATTAACAAAATATTTCGATAGAGGAAAACCGCGTAATATTTCTGTAGTTTCCACAGGCCCGGGGGCTAAAAACACACGGATGGGATGCCTCAACTTTACCTGGTATGATCTAAAGCGCAAGCGTGCCAGATATAAACAGGCAGGGCGCGGGGGTATCGGCGGTGTCTTTGCGGATAAAGGTATCAAAGCCATTGTGGCCCGCTGGGACACGGTTACAACAAAAACAAACAATCCTGCAGATGCCAATACATTAAAAGAAGTCGGAAGAAAGCACTCCAGGGAAGTTGTCGAACTCGATCCCAAACAAAACCAAATGGCCCAGATCGGAACCACCCACCTGGTTCCGATTATGAATGACTTTGATCTGCTGCCGACCCATAATTTTCAGTACGGACAACATTCAGAAGCGGACAATATCGGCCAGGAGGTGTTCAGACGCATATTTGATCCCGGCTATGATGGATGCTGGATGGGATGCACACTTGCCTGCTCCCATGGTGTCAAAGACTTTGTTCCTCTCACCGGCCCATACAAAGGGATCAAAGTTTTTGTAGATGGTCCCGAATATGAAACCATAGCCGGCTGTGGCTCAAACCTGGGTATTTTTGACCCGCATACCATTATTGAAATGAATTTTTACTGTGACACCTATGGCCTGGATACCATTTCAGTAGGTACCTCCACGGCTTTTGCCATGGAATGCTTTGAGATGGGCCTGATAAACGAAAGCCATACCGGTGGAATGAACCTGTCGTTCGGCAATCGGCTGACCGCTCTTGAGGTGGTTCATCAAATGGCCCGGGGAGAGGGTTTTGGACAAATTATCGGCAGGGGGGTTCGCCAAATGAAAATAATTTTTTCCAGAGATTATGGCGCCGACCCCGATCTTATGCAGGATATCGGTATGGAGGCAAAAGGACTGGAGTTCTCCGAGTATATGACCAAAGAATCACTTGCCCAGCAGGGAGGGTATGGTCTTGCGCTGAAAGGACCGCAGCATGACGAGGCATGGTTGATCTTTCTTGATATGGTGCATAATTTTATGCCGACTTTTGAGCAGAAAGCAGAGGCGTTGCACTGGTTCCCCATGTTCCGAACATGGTTTGGTTTATGCGGACTGTGCAAGCTCCCTTGGAATGATGTTGTGCCCGAGGATAACAAGGATACCCCGGAGCCGGCAAAGGTTATGAAACACGTCGAGTGGTATGCAGATTATTACACGGCGGTTACCGGGAGGCAGACAACCGCTGAGGGCCTTATCCGAATGAGTGAGGCGGTTTACAACTTTCAGCGTATTTTCAATCTTAAAATGGGTTTTGGGCAACGGGAGCATGATAATATTCCCTATCGTGCGATGGGACCGGTAAAAATCGTTGAGTACGAATCCCGGGCCGAGCGTTACGACAAACAGCTTGTTGAAAAGCATAACATCGATATCACCGGAAAGACAACGGAAGAAAAAATAGCGCTGTTGCGAAAGTTCCGCGAAAACCTTTATGAAAAACTGAAAGATGCCGTATATAAACGCCGGGGATGGACCAGCAACGGAATCCCGACCATAGACACCGTAAAGCGGCTGGGTATCGATTTTCCCGAGGTTTTGGAATTACTCAAAGCCCACGGTGTTGAATCATGATCAAGGTAAATGGGAAAAAGCATTTCTGGTACGAGGGAATGACAATTAAAGATCTTCTTAATAATTTTAACAAATCCCATCTTTATGCGGTTGTACGAATCAACGATAAACACATCTCCAGGCCTTATTTTGAAAAAACCCTGATTCCCGATAATTCAGAAGTGTTTTTGATACCCATGGTTGCAGGAGGGTAACCCAGTAAAAATATGTTTACCGAAGCCGTATCATTTCCTGCAGCCTTTACAGCGGGAATTCTTTCTTTCTTATCACCGTGTGTGCTGCCTCTCATACCTGCATACTTTACTTTTATTACCGGTTTTTCCCTGGAAGAATTGACTGAAAACCGTCATTCAGAAATAAGAAAAAAAGTCTTTTTTTCAACCGTTTCATTTGTTTCCGGGTTCTCCCTGATCTTTATCCTGATGGGTGCATCGGCCTCCTATCTTGGAAGCTTAATGTTCAACCACCGAGAATTAATAAGGATTATCGGCGGTATTTTGATTATCCTTATGGGCGTCCATTTAACCGGTATCATTCGTATCCCCGGTCTGGATGTTGAGAAACGGATTCATATGGAAAAAAAGCCGTACCATTTTTTAGGGACACTGATTGTCGGTATGGCGTTTGGGGCCGGCTGGAGTCCTTGTATAGGCCCTCTACTGGGATCGATTCTTATCATCGCCGGCAGTCAGGAAACCGTCTGGCAAGGAATTGTACTTCTTGCCGTCTATTCCGCCGGACTGGCACTACCCTTTATGATCATCTCCGTTTTCATCCATCTTCTTCTAACCGTTATTAAAAAGGTTTCCCGTGTCTTAAAATACGTCAACGCAGCCGCGGGTATTCTGCTGATTATTGTGGGGCTGATTCTTGTGACCAATAAGCTGCATGTGTTGATCGGCTGATCTGAGTTGCCATGAAGAAGTTGAGACCTTTGCAAAACGCCCCCTTTTGCCCAATTCCAGCGTCAGTCTCAAATTTTAACCGCCACCGAACTTTGGCGGGTTAATCCTCAAAATACTCAATGTATTCCTGTGGTTAAAATTTTCGCCTTTCTTGGCCTTGAACAAAATTGAACATTTTTCAAAGGTCTCGAGTTATTTATTTTGAAAACCGGCGGGAATATCTTTTGATCAAGCGGGTTGTTGTGGAAATAATGACACCACCGCTCATCACCATAAGAAGAACAGGCACCCAAACATGCTCATGAAATTCTATGTTTTCTCGTGACGCCGAGATACCTGCAACACCAAATAAAAACACAATAAACATAAAAAAAATGACAATATAACATGCCGCTTCAGAGTCATACCAGGGAACGATTACCTTTCTAAATAGAGGATTTTGGTCGATACGCATGATTCTACAACTTAAAAAAGTGTGAAGTGATCTAAAATGCCCAAAGTTTAGGAACTCTGCCAATTTTTATATGAATAGATGGCGCAAAGCAACACCTTAACTTTAGTCACTTCTCTGGATCGTACGGGTCAGATATTATTATCCGCATTTGGTAAAACCACAGAAATGGCATATCATACAGCTTTCTTCAAAACTTATGGTGTTTCCGCATTCCGGGCAGATTTCTCCAAGGAGGCTGTTTCCATATCTTCGTTTCTTATAAGATCCGTCGTTCAAATACCGTTTCTCGAGGACCCTGCCAATGGCATCCGGTATTGACAGAACCAGGCCGCCTTCTTGAAAAACAGGATGTTCTCCGCCGATACCCTTGAGTTGTTCCACAACTTTTTCCACGCGAACCCCGGATCTGAAAGCCAGCGAAACCAGTCTGCCAATGGCCTCGGTCTTTGCAGTAGTGGATCGCCCGGATTTGCCGATGGTGGCGAACACCTCAAAAGGGTGTCCGTCCAATTCGGTTACCGTGACATAAAGCTGACCCATCCCCGTATTCATTCTGGAAGTAAACCCTTCAAGTGTTTCCGGACGTTCTTTGACCGTGGTATTCGAAGGGTTAGCATTTTTGTCCTTTGCAGAAATGGAAAGCACCTGATTTTCCTTGCTTCCGTCCCTGTATATGGTAACGCCTTTGCAATCGAGTTCGTGAGCCAGATTATAGATCTTCAATACATCGTCCACGGTGCCGTCTCTGGGCAGGTTAACCGTCTTGGAAACCGCGTTGTCGGTGTGCTTCTGAAAGGCGGCCTGCATCCGGATGTGCCATTCGGGAGATATATCATGGGCCGTTACAAAAATCTTTCGAACGTCCTCCGGTATTTCTTCTATGTGCTGAATCCCCCCTTCAAGGGCAATGGTATCCATCAACTCGGAGCTATAAAAACCTCTTTCTTTAGCCACTTTTTCAAAGTAGGGGTTCACCTCCAATAATTTGTCATTGTCCATGACGTTCCTGACAAAACTCAAGGCAAAAAGCGGTTCCACGCCGCTGGAGCAGTTCGCAATGATACTCAACGTGCCGGTCGGTGCAATGGTGGTCGTGGAGGCATTTCGATAGGTACATCCTTTTTGGTTTTTAAAAATGCTTTTATCAAAATTTTCAAAAACCCCTCTTTTTTCAGCCAGACATTTTGAGGCTTCATGGGATTCTTTTTGAATGAAACCCATCACTTCTTCGGCTTTTTCAAAGGCCCTTTCCGAGTTATAAGGAATGTTCAACTGATAAAGGAAATCTGCAAAACCCATGACCCCCAATCCAATTTTGCGATTGCCTCGAACCATTTCGTTGATTTCAGGAAGCGGGTATTTGGACATATCAATCGTATTGTCCAAAAACCGGACACTCCAAAATACGAGATCCTTTAAACCCTTGTAGTCGACGACCGGTTCTCCGTCATTATACGTAACAAACTTGGCCAGATTAATGGAGCCCAAATTGCATGCTTCCATCGGAAGCAGGGGTTGTTCTCCACAAGGATTGGTGCTCTCTATTTCTCCCAATTCGGGGGTTGGATTATCCCGGTTCAGTCTGTCTAAAAAAATGATGCCGGGATCTCCGTTTTTCCAGGCCTGTTTCACTAATGCCTGGTATACTTCCGCGGCATTCAGCTCCCCGACTTTTTTGTTTTCACGGGGGTCGATCAGGTCGTAGTTGTTTTCTTGTGCCACCGCTTTCATGAATACATCCGTGACGCCGACGGAAATATTGAAGTTGTTCAGTTCGTTATTATTGTTCTTACTGTAAATGAACTCCATGATATCCGGGTGATCCACTCTCAAAATCGCCATGTTGGCCCCTCGGCGAGTCCCTCCCTGTTTGACCTGTTCTGTTGCCGTATTAAAGATTTTCATAAACGAAACCGGCCCGGAAGCAATTCCGCCGGTTGTTCCCACCCGGCTGTCTTTGGGTCGTAACCGCGAAAAGGAAAAACCGGTTCCACCGCCCGATTTATGGATAATAGCGGCATTTTTTAAAGAATCAAAAATCCCATCCATGCTGTCCTCAACGGGAAGAACAAAGCAGGCTGCGAGTTGGCCCAGTCTGCGTCCCGCATTCATGAGTGTGGGTGAATTCGGTAAAAATTTAAGTTCTGTCATCATATTGTAAAAAATGTTTTCCATTTTTTTCACATCGGTATCGTTACCATACTTTTTTTCGGCCTTTGCGATGTGACGGGCCACCCTTTTGAACATTCTTTCCGAAGACTCAACCACCCTGCCTTTGTTGTCCTTTTTAAGATACCTTCTGTTCAAAACATTTTTTGCATTTTCTGAAAGTTTCAGACCATTTTTTACAAACATGGATTTATCCAGCTGAATCGGCGAGATGTTTTTTAGGCCGTATTCAAGCAACTTGGCCTGAATAATTTTATCTACAACCGGCATGGTAATGGTATGATTTTTCATGCCGGCGATTTCTTCTCGCAAAAATCGGCTGATATCCATGGCCTGGTCGGTTTCAATGGGGTTTCCTTCAGTGAGGCTATCTGAAAACAGTTGGTCATCCCACTTGTAGGTGGTTAAATCGAAACTTCCCTGTTCTGTAATCAAAATTTTACCTTTTGAACCCATTGTCATTCTCCTGTGTGGTTATTATCAAAATCTTGTGGATTTTATACTAATCAATACCATCTGTACCAAAATATGCAAACAAATTGTATCAAAAATAAAAACAAACCTACCCATACCAACGAGCTTTTAAAAGGAGGTCTGTCAAAAAGTGTGACTCTTATCTGATAATGTGTTAAGTTTTAATACGGTTATTAAGATCAATCACACGAATTCTTTATTACGGTAATAAAGAACATGATTCTTTCTTTCATGGAATATATTGTATGTCAAGAAAAAAATAACACAATATATAGGATTTTAATAACGAGAGAGTAAAAATGAATATCCTGGTAAAAACCGTTACGTGGGTACTCTTTTTATATTTTTTCTATTGCGGCTTTCTTTACGTCATGCAGCGGCGGGTTCTGTTTCCTCGTCATCTTATAGAACATCCTTCTAACACTGAAAATATTCCCGGTCTGGAAAAGATCTGGGTAGCCACAAGTTTCGGAAAAATCGAAACATGGTTTCTCCCGCAAACCGACGGCCGCGTCACAGAACCGGCACCGGCGGTTATTTTTGCACACGGCAACGGAGAACTCATCGACTTTTGGCCACACGAATTAAAAAAGCTAAACCGTCTCGGTATCGGAGTATTGCTGGTAGAATATCCCGGATATGGAAGGTCAAAGGGTTCTCCCAGCCAAAAAAACATTACAGAAGCATTTACCGGTGCTTACGATGAGCTTGTTACGCGGGAGGATGTTGATTCTTCAAAAATTGTATTACTGGGTCGTTCCGTGGGCGGTGGCGCGGTCTGCCGACTTGCCGCCCATCGGCCTTCGGCGGCGCTTATTTTGATGTCATCATTTATCAGTGTCCGATCCTTTGCCTCAAAATATCTGGTTCCTGATTTCCTCGTCAGAGATCCTTTCGATAATCTTGCGATGGTCCGGGCTTATCAGGGTCCCGTTCTTGTGGTCCACGGCAGATACGACGAGGTCATTCCATTTTCCCATGGAAAGACTCTTTACCAGGCGGCAAAACAAGGCAAAATCATAACCTATGAGAGCGCACACAACGACTGCCCGCCGAATTGGGACACCTTCTGGCGAGATATCGAAACATTTCTACAGGATTCCGGCGTTATTGAACATCCTCGGGAAACTCCAGTGAAATAGATCTCATCTTTTTGCTTAGCTGAAAATTTGTCAATGGAATTTCAATATGGCCCGTTCGCGAATCAACTATTGATTTACAAATAAAATTCTTTTAATGAGTACACTCAAGAATAATATTTGTCTATTTGTACGTTGGGGTTACAGGAGGATCTTGTTGATTTTTTTCCACAGGTCTGACGGCTCGGCCAGTTTTTTTCCGTCTATGCTCAGCACCGGCACCGCCCCAATCAAAGAATTTGTGATTATTATCTCATCAAAAATAAACACATCTTCTAAAACCAATTTTTTGCTTTCTATGGTAAAACCCCACCCGGTAAAAAGTTTACAGACCTCCGTATCCATAATACCCGGCAACACATGCAAAGAAACCGGTTTGGTTACGGTGTTGTCCTTTATCAGCAGTATGTTGGCCGTGTGGGTTTCGGAAACCGTATGATCCGGATTTAATATCAATGCCTCGTCGGCGTTTTGGGCCTTGGCCCATTTTCCGGCCAGAAAATAATATAAATAATTCAATGTCTTATGATCAGCCAGCGGGGTTTGGCGCGGGTGCGGATATACCGCCAGATTTAATCCTTTCACCTTTTTTTCTGCCAGGCGATGGGTATATGGCCGGG
>Ga0180431_10004927_pt1 | contig 16513 bp, 22 predicted proteins | sample SS_ome_11_FD_132459 | JGI IMG/M metagenome (GOLD analysis project Ga0180431, IMG submission 132459) | Hypersaline lake sediment archaeal communities from the Salton Sea, California, USA - SS_1_MS_1 metaG | ecosystem: Environmental > Aquatic > Non-marine Saline and Alkaline > Hypersaline >... | reverse complement strand
GGATCGGGGGGGAATGAACATTATAAAAAAACGGAATGTATTGATTCATGAATTAGCGGGTAATATCATTGTAACCTGAGGATTTGAGCGAAAGGGCGGATGGCGCCTTGCGGTGAATCATCCATTCGCCTGTTTGGAATGAAAACTCGAATTCGAAAAATCGAAACGGAGGTGTCTGTAAGGATGAAAATAGCAATTGTCGGAGCCGGAGCGATGGGGTCACTTTTCGGCGGCTTTTTAACGCGTACGTCCAATGAGGTGCTGCTCTACGATATCAACAAAGGGCATATCGACGCCGTTAAACGGGATGGACTGATCGTCGAGGAAGCGGCTTCCGGGAAGACTGATACATATAAACCCGAGGTCAGCTGCGATCCGGAGGATGTTCGAGGCTCTGACGTCATCATCATCTTCGTGAAATCCACTGCCACGGAAAGGGTGGCACGGCAGTTTGAGTCCATGGCAAAGCCCGATACGATCGTCGTGACGCTTCAGAACGGGCTGGGCAACGAAGAAATAATCAGAAAGACATTCGGCGAGAAAAGGACCGCCGCGGGAGTGACTTCGCAGGGCGCCACGTTCCGGGAGCAGGGCAGGATAATCCATGCGGGAACCGGACCTACGTATCTCTGTATGTCCGATAGAAAAAACGAACGACTCCGGTTTTTCGTGGAGATGCTCAACGATGCGGGGATCGAGTCGTATATAGAAGACGACATTGAAAACCTTGTCTGGAGCAAGCTGATCATCAACGTCGGGATCAATGCGCTTACCGCTCTCACGGGACTGCATAACGGACGATTGCTCGATTTCCCGGAAATAAGGCAGGTCATGTCGGACCTCGTCCTGGAAGCCGTATCCGTGGTTAGCAGGAGGGGCATAACCCTTACCTATACAGATCCGCTCGAAGCCGTTTTCAACGTGGCCGAAAAAACGGCCAGGAACAGGTCTTCCATGCTGCAGGATTTCGACAGGAAAAAGGCCTCGGAAATCGATTTCATAAACGGCGCCATCGTAAGAGAGGCTGAAAAGCTCGGTATACCGGTTCCGGTCAACAGTACCGTAACCCGCCTTATCAGGACGATGGATACGCTCAATCAGGAGTAGGAGCCTTTAATACCGATGCCTGCTGTCAGGATCCTCTCACCCCGACTTCAGTAATAGAACAGGGCGGTACCGCAGTGTTTTACATTACCCCGGTAAGTACAGAAAAAAGCGACAGGCGTTGTCGGGAAAAACCGACAGAACGATTTCCATAGTACGGGACAATGACAGCTCCTGTTTGATCCCCCGAAACAGCCAAAATATAATCTCTTGCCCTGTAAGAAATAAGAGCTGTACGTCATGAACACAAAAAAACTCATAAATTGGCATAGTTATTGCTGCTTATTAAATACGGAAATTTTATGCAAAGGAGCGCATATGGCTGTACAGGACGTCAAACTGGAGCGGCTTCGGGAAATCAGTATGAAGGAATTTTCCGAATTCGGCCGCATCATTGGAAGAGATGAAGATACGGAAGAGGGCAAATACAATTTGCACCCGATAGATGCCAAAGCCGCGGTCGACAACGACATGATCAAGGCATACTGGGACCTCGTACCCTTTGAACCTTCCGATCAGGAAAGGTTTTCCATGGGGATGCTCTTCCTGAAATCCAAAAAACCGGGAGAGCCCATAGACTGGACCGAATGCCACAGACAAACCTATGAATTCTTCTTTCCCCTCGGAGGCAAGCAGCTGATTTTTATTCTCTGCCCTCCCATGGAAAAGCCCGACCTGAAGAAAACGCGGGCCTTTCTGGTAGGACCCGATGAAGGGGTTATGCTCGACAAGGGCACCTGGCACTATCCTCCCTTTGCAGCCAACGGTATAACACCCTATCTCATGCCGCGGTACGGCAAGCTGGCGGTTCGACAGGGAAAGGTGACCAAAGCATTCGGTAAGGAGTGGAATACGGACGGGAGCGGGTTTTTCGAGGGGCAGTTGCATACCATGGATACGCTTTTCTACGGCGGCGAGTTCACGGATGATGAGTATACGGTGAGACTTCTCGTTTAGGCCTCTTCAGAGATACGAAAGGCATAATCCGGTGGAGCGATTGATGCAAAAGGTGAGAAAAGGTAAGAATCGGGTATATGTATCCATCGATTCCACCTTTGCGATATATGAAAACACCGACGTTGTCGGTGTAGATAACAAACCAGGCGAGTAATAACGATACTTGCCGAACAGAGGAGGAGTTATATGAGAAAAGCAGTACTTGTTATTTTAGCAGCACTGTTACTGATAATCGGTGCAGCGGAATTCGGTTTCTCGGGAGCCGAAGAAAAGGAAGTCGAAGGACCTGAGAAAATGGTCTGCACCTATGCCCAGATGGCTAACGATTTTTTCCTGACCTTTGACAAAGGTGCCCATGAGGCCGTCGAGGCCCTGGGGAACGTTTATGTCGCAGCGACCGATGAAATGTGGAAAACGGCGTCTATTTTGAGACGGTAAACCTGGACAAACAGTATCCCGTGGTCCACGCGGTAAATGACGTCTCCCTGAAAATCAGGACGAATGAGATCCTGGGTATAGCAGGTGAAAACGGAGCGGGATATCCTGCTGAAAAAAATACGCAGTTTCTCGGCTCACGGCGTGCTCATCTTTGTTTCCCACCGGCTGTCGGAGCTTATGAACTTCTGCGACAGGATCGCCATTCTGAAGGACGGTCAACAGGTGGGAGAGCTGTCTCCGGCGGAATCCACGGAAAGCGACATCCATTCCCTCATGGTGGGAAGAGAGCTGAGTGCCGATCTCTATAAGGTGAAGGAACAGCGAAAGGAAACCGAAGAGGAAGTGGTTATGAAGATGGAGTCCCTGACCACGAAGGGAGAGTACGAATCGGTAAGCTTTGACCTGAGAAAGGGCGAGATACTGGGAATCGGGGGAATTCTCGGTTCCGGCAAGAGAGAGCTCGGGGAATTGCTGTTCGGAATAGGAAAACCCGATTCGGGGACCGTCACGATAATGGGTGACAGAATTCACAACGCGACTATCAACGGGATGACAAAACGTGGAATCGGTTACGTGCCTGCTGAAAGAAAGGAATACGGGATCATCAATCCCCTGCCCGTCGCGTGGAATTTGAGCATTCCCAGCCTGAAAACGCTGAAATACGGAATGCTGGACATACTGAGCAGGCGGCAAGAGAACGAACTGGTCGATGCGGCAATGAGCAGGTTTCGGGTAAAGGCCGAAAAGAGGGATATCTGCCACTCGCTCAGCGGGGGCAACCAGCAGAAAGTGGTCATTGCGAAGTGGATGGTTAAAGACCTCTCGATCCTTATCCTGGACAATCCCACGCGGGGTATCGATGTCGGGGCAAAGGAGGAAATCTACAGTTTTATTCGCTTGATGGCGGACAACGGTCTTTCTATTATACTTATAAGTGACGATTTGCTCGAGCTGATCGGTCTCAGCAACCGGATCATCTTTATGAAGGACGGCAGGATGTCGAAGATTGTGGACGCGAAACCTGATAGTAAACCCTCCGAAGAAGAGCTCGTCAGAGAAATGGTGTAAAATACACTCACCGTGAGGAATTGGGAATGAAGAAGATCATTAATACGGCACAAACGGTTGTCAGGGAACTCTGCGAAGGGATGGTGTCGGCATATCCGGCTCTTTTATCCTGGGATGAGAAATACAACATCATTTCCCGGCGTGAACGGAATCCTGAGAAAGTTGTTTTAATCAGCGGTGGAGGAAGCGGTCATGAGCCGGCGCACGGCGGTTTCGTCGGTCGGGGTATGCTCGACGCGGCGGTCTGCGGTGATGTATTCGCTTCCCCGTCGATCATGCAGGTTTATAACGGGATAGTACGGAACGCCTCCAAAAAAGGAGTGCTCCTCATAATAAAGAATTATACCGGCGACATGATGAATTTCGGCGGCGGAGCGGACATGGCGGTGGAGGACGACGGCATAAACGTCGAAAAGGTATGCGTCAATGACGACGTAGCCATCGACAGCGTACCGGACCGCAGGGGCGTGGCCGGAACGGTATTCGTGCATAAAATAGCGGGCGCCCTGGCCGAAGAAGGAGCGGATCTACCGCGGGTCAAGGCCGTGGCTCAAAAGGTGATCGATAATGTGAGAAGTATGGGATTCGCGCTGGAGCCCTGCACGGTACCCGCAAAAGGCGAGCCCACCTTCAGCCTCGGAGAGAAAGAGATCGAAATGGGGATTGGGATACACGGAGAAGCGGGCGTCGTACGCCAAACCCTGGGAACCGCGGGTGAAATAGCGGATAAAATCATGGATAAAATAATCGCGGACCTTCCCTTCAAAGACGGCGACGAAGTCGCCCTGCTGGTGAACGGCATGGGAGGCACGCCCCTGCAGGAACTGTTCATCCTCAATAAGGAGGCAAGACGGGTTCTTGACGGAAAGGGAATCAAAATTTATAGAACCATGACCGGTAATTATATGACCTCGATAGATATGGTTGGAGCTTCCCTGACGCTGCTCAGGCTCGATGATGAGCTCAAGAAGCTGCTCGACGCTCCGGCCGATACGGCGGCATGGATAAAGTGCGGCTGATGTAACGGTAAAGCATAAAAGACGCAGCAGGTTCTGGAGGGGAAGAGGTGAATACGCTCCGCACATGGCACATTATGGATATCATGAGCATCGTCATCGATACGGTGGAGGAAAACGAAAGTTATTTCTGCGATCTCGATTCAGCGGCTGGAGACGGGGATTTCGGAACTTCCCTGGCGAACGGCTTCAGGGGTATAAGATCGGACTGGGATTCCCTGGATAAAGAGGAGATCGGCGGTTTTATGAAAAGCTGCGGTTTAATAATTATGGAAAAATGCGGCGGTGCTTCCGGCCCGATCTGGGGCACCGCTTTCAGGCATGCGGGCAGCTACGCGAAGGGGAAAGACAGCATCGACCTGGAGGGACTGGCGGGGTTCTTTCAGGCCCTGGTGGACGGTGTGCAGAAAATAGGCGGTGCAAAGCAGGGTGATAAAACCCTGCTCGACGCGCTCATCCCGGCAGCGGAGTCCCTGAAAGAAAGCGCCTCGGCGCGGAAGGATTTTCCCACTGCGGTTAAGGAATGTGCGGAAGCCGCCGGAAAAGGGGCCGAAACCACCAAGGAGATCCCGGCGGCAAAGGGGAGGGCCCGCTACCTGGGCGATCGAAGCGTGGGATATTATGACGCCGGCGCAAAGGCGGTTGCCGTGATACTCGCCGACGTTTATGATAAATATTTCAAGGACCGCGATTTCTCTCAGTGAACCGTAAAATGAAGTCGACTACCAATCGCCGTGTATACCTTGTCTGGTTTATTCTTCTCAAACTGATGGCGGCAGCCGCGGAAACCAGGTCAAGGGTGTCGGATATGGAAAGGAAGAAAATATCTGGAAGCCCATCTCCAAACAGGTTAATGAAATTATCTACAGCAAGTAAGCCTTCCTCGGCGGTTCCACCGTGCATCATTTTCAATCTCCATAAAAATCGAAGGTGTCGGATGGTATGCGCGGGACATCGGTGTCGATGAAAAGAAGCTTCTGGGTGAATTAAAAAAGGTCAAAAGGATCCCGGAGGAGAATTTCTTAAAAACGATCAAGTACCTGATAACCTTCAGCAGGGAGTTGTCGGAGATAGCTCTGGCCAATTACAGGCTGAAAGGCGAGATCAGCAGCAGGATCAAATCCGAGGCCCGGTACAGCGCTATCGTTAAGAACGCTATCGTGGGTATCTGTGAGATAACGAATAAGGGCTATCTGGAATACGAGAACGATCAGCTGTGTGAAATGCTTGGTTACAATTAGGAAAGAACTGCGCGGGAAAAAGATGGAACATATTTTAAAATCCGACCGTGATATCGAATCCTACTTCAACGGTATCGTCGATTACGCCAACCTGTCATTCGCGAATATCGGGTATGATTTCAATGGTTTTCTAAAAAAGAAGAATAAAGAGCTGCTGCCCTGCAGGCACTCGAAGACAGAAACCGGGAGCTGTACGAGAGCAAGAAGCAGATGGACCTGTTTTTCGACAGCAATGTGAACGGGCTCTGTACATACGACAACGGCCTTAACCGTTTGAAGTATAATCCGGCATACAGGAAGTTTATCGACGAAATCGGAAAAGCCGAGGCCCTGCAGAGCGAGACACTTTGGGAAACCATTGAAGAGAAGTTCCTCCATGAAATACTGTCCGGTTGAGCTGCACCTGCCTCCGCTGAGAGAACGAAGAGAGGATATATTGGATCTTGTGGATATCTACCGGAGGTTCTTCAACAAAAAGTACCAGGCGGAGATTAAGGGCATGACCGACGAAACGAAATCTTTTCTGCTCAACTACGAATGGCCCGGAAATATCAGGGAGCTCCGGCAGGTGATAGAGCGCTGTGTGCTCTTTGCCCAGGAGAGTATAATCGACAGGGAAGTATTGATCGCACAGGGATTGAACAATTATGAGGAATCCGGGGGCCTGCGTTCTCCGGAGCTGTCAAAACAGTACAGAGAAGCGAAGAAACATTTTGACAGGGCATACTTCAAGAATGCCCTCCGGAAAGCCGATTTCAATATCACTGAACTTGCAAAAATGTCGGGCATGAACAGGGCCTATATCTACCAGAAGATAAAAGAACTCGGGCTCGAGCTCCACTGAAAAAGGGACTGAAAGACGGGGCGGTTCGATACAGGGCCGAGGCCGGGGCGGCCGGGATTAAATAGTTAAAGGTTGTCAGGCGGTTTTCGCCCGGGGAAACCCTCCGAGAGGTTCACTTCATTTCGTACTTTCGGAAAGGCTCCCGGATAGTTGCTTTGAATATAATCGATGAGTTTTTCTCTTATTTCACACCGGAGGTTCCAGGCGGTCGGTCCGTCGATTGCGCTCATCAGGGCTCTGAGCTCAACGACTTTTTCATTTGTTCCGGTAACCTGAAGGTTCCAGACTTTCCCGTCCCAGTATTCTGATTTTTCCAGTATACGGTGCAGCTCCCGGCGAACGGCATCTACCGGGACTGTGTAGTCGGTGTAGATGAATACGGTACCGAGGAGATGTGCCGATTCCCTTGTCCAGTTTTGAAAAGGCTTTTCGATAAAATAGGTGATGGGAAGAACGAGCCGTCTGAGGTCCCATATTTTTACCACCACGTAGGTGAGCGTTATCTCCTCTATTCTACCCCATTCACCCTCGACAACCACGACGTCGTCGATTCGAAGCGGCTGTGTTATCGCGATCTGGAGTCCCGCGAAAAAGGTCGCCAGCGTGCGCTGGGCCGCGAATCCGATAATGATTCCGATGACGCCCGCCGATGCGAGGAGCGTGGTGCCGAGCTGTCTTACCCTGCTGAAGCTCATTAAAATAACGGCGATCGATATGACGCAGATAGCGATAATCACGGCGCGTTTAAAAAATTGTACCTGCGTGTATATCTTTCTCGCTTTGAGATTGTCCCGGACATCGATTTGAAATCTCTTGAGGATGAGATCCTCGAAAACAAAGGTCATTTTCGCGAGCAGCCAGGAAACCGACAATATGAAGAGAATATCCACCGCCTTTCCGAATACCGCTTCAAACGCAACCGTGATTTTCGGTATTTCCATCCCTATGCTGTAAGCCACGAGAGGAAGCAGTAGATAGAGCGGTCCGCCGGTGTGGTCGGCGAGTGATTTGAAGAGGATGCCCCTTTCCTTTTTTCCGGCCGCCCTCAAGGCGTTTATGATGATAAAACGAAAGACAAAACCCGCGACCACGGAGCCGCAGATCACGATTGCATGGTTCATAGCGCTCTTCAGATCAACCGGAAAGCCCATCTGTCCTCCTCCTTCTTACGGCCCCGGTACCGGTATATAAAAAATCAGGCGTTCTGATAAGCGGAAAAAGGAGAATCCCGGCGAATGCATGGATCGGCCGTTTCTTTCAGTCTTCTCTCACGACCGTGATCGGAATAATCGATACCGCTTTCTTCAGCACGCTCGACGGTTCCTGCTTGGGGGACTGGGATCTTCTTATGATTCAGATAGTTATTATTAAATAATAGAGCGAATTTCGAATTTAGGGAATAAGATCTTCCAAATAGTGAGTATCCAATCAAAAACATTGTTACCGAGTCGTACAGTCCCATTCATTACAGAGGATTAAGTGTTTCAAAATGACACGGGAATTATATGCATTTTTACGAATACCCCGACAAAATGCCACACTCTTTTTTATGACTGAAATTACAGAGAAATTTTACTGTAAATAACACAATATAAAGAGATAGACTTTTTTCTTTAAAGTAACCTGGCACAGCGGTTGCATTTAAATAAGTGTAGGCGTTACACGATCTTACAACAATATTTAAGGAGGTTTATACCATGGCTGTTAGAAGGTACGATCCATTCGACCTGCTCGAGAGAATGTCGGACGTGTTCGAGCGTGATCTCAGCGATTGGTTTTATCTCCCGGAAACAGTGGCTCAGAACGCGTGGGGACTTTACGAGGGTGACTGGTCGCCGAGACTGGACATGTTCGAGGACAACGAGGCGTACTTCGTGAAGATCGATGTTCCCGGCATTGATTCAAAGGATATCGATCTGTCAGTCAGAAACGACGTTCTTACGATCAAGGGCGAAAGAAAACCAGAAGAGAAAGGTGATGCATCGAGGAAAAAGGGAAGGCAGTACAGCCGTGAAGAGCGTATATACGGCTCCTTTCACCGTACTGTTCCTCTTCCGCTTCCCGTCGACGCGGAGCATGTGGATGCAAGGCTGCAGGACGGAGTCCTGTATATCACGCTCCCCAAACGGGAAGAGACAAAGCCGAAAAAGATTACCGTAAACGTATCATAGGGAAAGGAGGTGCAGAAACATGGCGGAGAAAAGAGAAATTCAGAAGAGAAACAGTTCCGAGGTTTCCGCGCGTAAGGAGAAGCCGGTGAGCTACATCCGTCCGAGGACCTCAATACTTGAGAACCCCGAGTCCGTGGTGATCGTGATGGACGTTCCGGGGGTGAACAAGGACCATCTCGACATCAATTTCAACCGGGGCGAGCTTACGGTCATCGGGAACCGGGAACCCTGGAACGGGGACAAGCTGAAACCGTGCTACTGCGAGCGTGCGGAGGGTAGCTATCGAAGGGTCTTTACGCTCGACGATACACTTGATCCGCGCAAGATCGATGCAAAGCTCAATCAGGGTATGCTCGAACTCGTCATACCCAAGGTTGAAGCGGCCAAACCGCGGAAGATCGAGATCAAGGCAGGGTAATCAAATCGATTCAGAACGGCCGCCCATTCACGGGCGGCCTTTTTTTTCTCACCTGAGTGTAATGGGTTCGCCGGTTTTGTTCCGGGTTTTTGCCTTGACAACATCTAAAAGACACGTTAAAGTAACACAAATATAGTTAAAAATAACACGAGGTCGTTGCTTATGCACAGGATGATACCGGTTGTATCGTTTCTTGTTATGGCATGTTTTTATCTTTCCTCGATTTCCCTCTATGCGGGCGGTACCGGTGAACCGGGAACAGGCGACGCCGATACCGTCATGGTCACCGATTCTCTGGGCCGCACGGTCGAAATCCCGGAAAATCCGCTCCACGTCATCTGTTCGGGTGCGGGCTGCCTCAGGCTCCTCGTGTACCTGCAGGCACATGACCGGGTCACGGCGGTGGACGATATGGAAAAGAGCAGGCCGAAGTTCGAGGCGCGGCCCTATGCGCTTGCAAACCCGCGGCTTGAAGAGTACCCGCTGTTCGGCGAGTTCAGGGGGCATGACAACCCGGAGCTCATCCTGGGCCTGGATCCGCAGCCCGATATCATCTTCAAGACCTTTGCACAGATGGGTTTCAACCCCGATGAGCTCCAGGCAAAAACCGGTATACCGGTAGTGGTTCTGGAGTACGGCGATCTTGCCGGTTCCCGTGAGAAATTATACGGGTCCCTGCGGCTCATGGGCCGTATCATGCATAAGGACGAGAGGGCTGAGGAGCTGATTAATTTCTTCGACGACGTGATCAACGATCTCGACGCAAGGACCTCGGGTCTCCGGGAAGAAGATAAGGCCTCCTGCTACATCGGCGGTATCGCGTTCAAAGGTCCCCTCGGACTGCAGTCCACGGAACCCGCCTATCCTCCCTTCCTCTTTACGAACGCGAAAAACGTAGCCCGTGATTACGGCCGGGACCCGGACGGACAGCTTGCCCACGCGGACATTGCAAAAGAAAAGATCGTGGAATGGGACCCCGAGTACATCCTGATAGATCTCTCAACGGTACAGTCGGGGGAGGCCGCGGGAGCGCTGTATGAGCTTCGAAACGACGCCGTTTACCGAACGCTCACCGCGGTGCGGCAGGGGCGGGTGTTCGGCGTACTTCCCTATAACTGGTACACCCAGAATTTCGGCAGTATACTGGCCGATGCGTATTTCATCGGAAAGGTGCTGTATCCCGACCGGTTCGCCGACATCGTCCCTGAAGAGAAGGCTGACGAGATATATACGTTCCTCGTGGGCGGGCCGGTTTTCGACCGGATGAACGGGCTTTTTCAAAACCTGGTATTCAAAAAATTATCCCTGGAGGATTAGGGCCGTAACATGCACCTCGAAGACGGACAAATTCCCGCGGAATACCGCAGATACACGGGAAGGAAAACGGCCTTCCTTGCGGGAGGCTTCATTCTCCTCGTACTGATTTTCATACTTTCCATATCGGTGGGCGCGGTCAGAATACCGCCGGCCGCGGTCGTGAAGACCCTGTTCGGAGGAGATACATCAGGGCAGTGGGAAATCATCGTCCGTAACATCCGGCTGCCGCAGGCGCTCACAGCCGTAGTCGCCGGTATCGGGCTCGCGGTATCGGGTGCGGCCATGCAGTCGATACTCAGGAATCCGCTCGGCTCGCCGTTTACCCTCGGCATTTCGCAGGCCGCCGCATTCGGCGCCGCCTTTTCCGTGATGGTCCTGGGCTCAGGCGTCATGCGCAGCACGGGTGCGGACGCAGTGGTCATAGCAAGTCCCCTTATCACGACCGGGACCGCGTTTGGGTTCAGCCTTGTCGGGGTCGGGGTCATACTCCTCATTACACGCATCAGGCGGGCGTCACCCGAGACCATGGTTCTTGCGGGCATAGCAATGGGCTCTCTTTTCACCGCGGGAACGATGTTCCTCCAGTACTTTGCCGACGATGTTCAGCTCGCGGCAATGGTTTTCTGGACATTCGGCGATACGGCCAGGGCGAGCTGGAAGGAGCTCGGCTTCATTACCGCGGTCGTTGTCCTGGCTTCCGTGTTCTTCATGTCCAACCGCTGGAACTACAATGCGATAGACGCGGGGGATGAGACCGCCAACGGGCTCGGCGTCGTGGTAAGAAGGGTTCGCGTGTACGGCATGCTCGTCGCGTCCGTGACGACCGCCGTTATCGTCTCCTTCCTGGGAATAATCGGTTTCGTGGGGCTCGTATGCCCCCATATCGTCCGTCGTGTTATCGGAGACGATCACCGCTTTCTCATACCCGGGACCTGCCTCATGGGCGGTATCCTCCTCCTCGCGTCCGACACGGTTGCGCGCGTCATGCTCGCTCCGAATGTTCTGCCGGTCGCCATACTCACCTCCTTTCTCGGTGCGCCTGTGTTCGTCTATCTCCTCATCAGGGGGTACGGACGATGATCCTCAAACTGCGGGACGTGTCTTTCGCATACAGGAGCGAAACCGTGCTCGACGATGTGACTTTCGAGGTGCACGAGGGAGAGCTCGTCGCGATACTCGGTCCGAACGGCGTAGGTAAAACCACGCTCCTCCGCTGCATCAACGCGGTTTTAAAGCCGAAGCTGGGGAGCGTGCTCGTGGACAGCGAGGACATCAGGCACCTGCACCCTACCGAGGTGGCGAAGCGGATCGGGTATGTGGCCCAGAAGAGCGAATCCGCGCGGCTTACGGCTTTCGACGCCATACTCCTGGGAAGAAAACCATATATACGGTGGAACGTTTCGAAGCACGATATGGAGATCGTTGACGCGGCCATAAACAGGCTCGGACTCGAACACCTCATGCTTCGGTACATCGATGAGATGTCGGGAGGCGAGTTTCAGAAGGTGTGTATCGCCCGCGCCATCGTTCAGGAGCCCAAGATATTGCTGCTCGACGAGCCCACCGCGAGCCTCGATCTGAAGAACCAGCTCGACATACTCGGTTTCATCAAGCACGTGGTGACCGGCCACGGTATCACGGGACTCATGGCGGTACACGACCTCAATACGGCACTCAGGTACTCCGACCGGTTCCTCTTCATGAAGGAGGGGAGGATACTGGCCTTCGGAAGCATCGAGGAGGTCACGACCCATATGATAGAGGAGGTTTACGGGGTCAGAGTAATGCTCGAGGAGTGCAGGGGCCACACCGTGGTCATCCCGGTCGAGTAGTACGGCATCATCCGTGAACGGTTTATGGAGAACTTCTTTCCAGCAGACTGCCGTCCGGCATCATGGTGTCCGCGTGTGAGAGGCCCTGTGCCGCCATTCGGTACCGCTCGCAGTCTTTCCAGCCGCTTTCGGTGTCGCAGTAATTTTGCCGCCACGAAAGGTCGATTATACCCTGCCGCTCCATCCTCCGCATAGGACAGATATCAAGCCATTTGCAGCTCATCCTGTTCCGCTCCTTCATTGTGGCTCCGGGCACTTTTTCATATAATTTAATGCAATAAAGGTGCGATAGTATAGAATGCTTTTATCAAAGGAGGGAAGATAATGGCGGAGATAAACATCGGTGTAATCGGAGCGGGTTTTATGGGCAAACCTTTTGCCATAGCCCTTCAAATGGCAAAAAAATTTTTCGGCAGTGCTCTCAAGGATGTTTCCCTCAGGGTACTGGCAACGACAACCGAAGAAACCGGAAAAAATAGGGCGGACGACCTCGGTATAGAGGAATGGACGGGCGACTGGAAGAGCATGGTGCGCAGGGACGATATTGATGCCGTCATAATCGCCGTTCCGAATTACCTCCACAAGGAAATGGTCATCGAGGCGGCGCGGAACGGAAAGCATGTTCTCTGCGAAAAGCCCCTTGGGCTGAACGGGGCGGAAGGAAAGGAGATGTATGAAGCGGTGAAAAAGGCGGGAGTCAGGCACATGGTAAACTTCTGCTACAGGGGTACTCCCGCCATACGTTTGGTAAAGAGGTGGATCGAAGAGGGCAAGCTCGGACGGATCATTTCCTTCAGGAGCGCCTACCTGCAGGACTGGGGGAACGAGGACGGTGTCCTCCTGAGCTGGCGGTTTCAGAAGAGATACTCCGGAGCGGGGTGTCTCGGCGATGTCGGCTCGCATGTTATTGATATAGCACGTTACCTTGTGGGAGAGTTTTCGGAGGTGATAGGCGTTCCGAAAACCTTAATTGAAGAGAGACAGGTGGGCGCGCTGCAGTTCGGTAAAAAGGCGGGCACGGGCGACGGCGAAACGGGAAAGGTGGACGTCGATGACATGTGCGATGTCCTGTTCACCTTCGAAAACGGCGCCCAGGGTACATTTTCCGTCAGCCGGCTTGCATTGGGACGAAAGAACTATTTCGTGTTTGAAATTTACGGCACGGAGGGGAGTGTATTCTTTGACTGGGAAAAACGAAACGACGTGCTCCTGCTCACGAACGACATGCCGGGCGATAAAAAAGGTTTCACACGGGTTATTGTCGGTGAACAGGAACATCCCTACAGCGAGTTTCTCTGGGCGATTCCGGGGCTGGGGATAGGTTACGCGGAGCCGATTGCGATACAGCTCTATGAGTTCCTTGCCGGTATCATCGAAGGAAGGGAAGTGTCTCCAAGCCTCTACGACGGCTGGAAGAGCAATCAGGTCGTCGATGGGGTAATCCGTTCTTTTCAGACGAAAAAGTTTGTATCCGTACAATAGAATTGATAGGTTTTAAGCGGAAACAGCAGGTCTTTGATTCAAGGAAGCGGATTCCGGAATTATATAACACGGTATTCGGGTCCATTCGCGACAGGGTGGTAAATCACCGGGGGGAGGGATAAATGAACGATGAAAAATGGATGATGCGGTACCGTCTATTTCTGGATACGGCTGCCGTGGATCAGATCAGGGACGCAGTGAGCACGGGACTGGTCGATGGAGTGGCGACCAATCCTCAGAAGGTGGCGGAGTCCGGGAAGAGCTACCGGCAGGTGGTAGAGGAGATACGGAGCTTCTTCGACGGGCCGATCGCGGTACAGGCCGTGGGAAGAACGACGGATGATATATGCGCGTGCGCGCGTAAACTGCACGCCATCGACCCCCTGCTCGCGGTCAAGGTCACGGCGAACAAGGCCGGGCTGGCGGCGGTCAGGATACTGGCCGGGGAGGGGGTGCGAACGAACGCTACGCTGATGTTCAATCCGGCCCAGGCACTTCTGGCCGCTCTCGCGGGCTCTCCCTTTATCAGTCCCTTTGTCGGACGCGCGAAGATGACGGGAGCCGACGGCATAGAGGAGATATCGGTCATGCGCAAACTGCTCGACGCGTTCGGGCTTGAGTGTACGAACCTCATCGCGGCGAGCATCAAGGACGTGGACCAGGTGATCAAGTCCATACTCGCGGGCGCGCACTCCGTGGCGGTCCCCTTCCACGTATTCGAGGCCATGTGCGAGCACCCGCTTACAAGCAGCGGACTTGACGCGTTCATGGAATATTACGATACCATACCGGAGAGCTGAGCGTGTACGGAGATTAAAAATGCTTGACAAAAAAGCGCCGTAGGTTATATTCATCGGACAATGAGCGTGAATTCCGGTTGATTTTGTACCGGTATTAAGAAAACGCATGGGGAACAGCATGCAGATCATGTATTCAATAAATAACTGGTGGTGGTTCTGGCGATAGCCGGAATCGCTGTTCTCTGAGGAAGGAACCCCTTCCTCATAAAGACCGCAGTTTCCGGCATCGCCGATGTCGGGGATTGCGGCCTTTTTTTATTATCAGGCCGTAAAACCTCTTTTCGGGTTTTACGGTTTTTTTATTTTCATTCGAAACAGGTTTGGGAGGACGAACATGCACGCGACTCAGACTGGAAAACACATAATAAAGACGGTGTCGGGAGAGCATTATACCCCCTATGCGTTGTTCAGGAAACTCGAGGCCCGGTGCCTGCTCGAATCGGCTTCCTTCGGGCGCGGCAAGGCACGCCATTCCATCATACTCGTGCGGGAGGCCTTTCGGGTCACGCAGCGGGGAGATGAAATATTCTTCGAGGGCACCGGGATGGAGGACCGTCACGCGCCGCCGGACGCAGTGGATATCCTTGACGTGTTGAAAGGACTTGCGGATCAGCATTCCGGTCTGCGGGCCGATTTTCCTGTTCCCGCGGGCGGAATCGGTTATCTCTCCTATGAATATGCCTCGCGTTTCGACGACGTACGCCTTCGTCCCAAGTCCGCGGGTATCGATATTCCCGAAGCCTCATTCATATTTGGGGACCTGTTCCTGGTTTTCGACCACTATACCGATACCATCTCGATTCTGGCGCTGCACTACGACGGCCTGGACGCGGACCTTGAGCGGGACGTGCACGTGCTGGAGCGGCGTATTCATGACCTGGATTTCAATTACCTGACGCCCCTTCCATCGACCATGTCCTGTATTCCCCTGGTTCGTGACCGTGAGAAGGAACGATACAAAGACGGGGTTTCCCGGATTCGAAAGGAGATACGGAAGGGGAACATCCTGCAAGGCGTGCTTTCACGCAAGCTCGTGCTTCGAACCGAGCTTCCCGCGCTGGAGGCCTACCGCAGGCTCCGTTCCCTGAATCCGTCGCCCTACATGTTCTTCCTGGATTACGGGGAGTTCCAGCTTTTCGGCGCTTCACCGGAGATGCATGTGAAGGTGAAGGACGACCGTGTCATTATCCGCCCCATAGCGGGAACCAGGCGCCGGGGTGCAACCCGTGATGAGGACCGGGCGCTTGAAAAGGACCTCCTGGCGGATGAGAAGGAGCGCGCCGAGCACCTCATGCTGGTTGACCTCGCGCGGAACGATATAGGCAGGGTGTGCGTGCCCGGAACAGTGAAGGTGAGCGAGTTCATGGGTATAGAGCATTACTCGCACGTGATGCATATCGTGTCCCAGGCGGAGGGGACGCTGGACAGGCAACGCGCGGACGGAAGCGGCGGTTTTGAGGGGATAGACGCCATACGCAAGACATTTCCGGCGGGTACGGTCACGGGCGCTCCGAAGATAAGGGCCATGGAGATTATCGACGGACTGGAGCCCGAGCAACGGGGCTTCTACGCCGGGCTGGTCGGATACCTCGAGCCAGGCGGGTCCCTGGACACCTGTATCACCATACGCAGCGCCCTGAAGCGGGACGACCTGCTGATACTGCAGGCGGGAGCCGGGATTGTGTACGACTCGGTGCCGGAACGTGAATATGACGAAACAACCGCAAAGCTGGCGGCATTGACTAAAAGCCTGGGAATGGAAGGAGAGAGTGCATGTACCTGATCATCGACAACTACGACTCGTTTACCTATAACCTCTACCAGT
>Ga0180431_10004926_pt1 | contig 16515 bp, 17 predicted proteins | sample SS_ome_11_FD_132459 | JGI IMG/M metagenome (GOLD analysis project Ga0180431, IMG submission 132459) | Hypersaline lake sediment archaeal communities from the Salton Sea, California, USA - SS_1_MS_1 metaG | ecosystem: Environmental > Aquatic > Non-marine Saline and Alkaline > Hypersaline >... | reverse complement strand
TTGGTTTGTGGTTTGATTGGTTGTGAGGTTGGTAGATTGGTTGGTTGTGATGTTTGTGGTTATGTTGGTGGTTTGGTTGGTTGTCTGATTGGTTGTAATGTTTGAGGTTTGGTTGGTTGACTGGTTGCCAGTGAAGTTGGTTGTGTTCAAGGACTGGTTTGTTATGTTTTGGAGCCTGCCAAGAGAAGTTGTGTTTGTGGAGTTTGAGAGGTTTGTTGAGTTAGTTGTGTTAGCTGTTTGGTTTGAGAGGTTCTGGGACTGATTTGTGGATGTGTTTGTTGTCTGGTTTGTCAGGTTTGTGAAATTTGTAGTGTTCAGGGAAATGTTCTGGGTTGTGTTCAGGGAAAGGTTGGCTTCAAAGGGCGTGCAGTTTGTTGAGTTTTCGTCGCACATGGGTGGGCCTGTTGCAGAGGGGAAAAGAAGCAGCAATATTGCGAATAATAGGTAAATTCTCACTTAATCCACAACCTCTGAAAAAAGGCTCAAGTAAAGTATATAAAGAGTTTGCTGGTATTGGCCATGTGCTCACACCTATGAAAACACAAGATTTTCATAGTGCTCATCAAGTGCCAGGAAAAAGCTTGCAGGTATTCTCTTGCTCTTAAGGTCCAGCTCATTTTTTGTCAGGGCAAGTCCTTCAAAGCCCCTTGGAACCTTGCCCTTTTCCTTCCATTTTACTTCAACATAGCCAATGCTGTCGCCGCGCTTTACCACAAAATCTATTTCCTTGCCCCTCTTTGTCCTAAAGTAAAATACTCTGTTCTTATAGTCAAATATGTTGCTAATGCTTGCTTTTGCCTCATGGGAAACGAGGTGGTTAAGCACAACCCCTTCAATAACCTTTGAAAGCTTTTCCTCATCCTTTAAGTTTGACTTTTCAAACATGCCTGAAAGACCAAAGGACCATTTTTCCATTGCAGTATATATGAATGGGTCAACAAAGTATATTTTTTTGTTTTTCCTGAAAAGTGGCATTGAGCCTGAGGGGTCAAAAGGATATATGAATTGGATCAAAAACATTTTTTCAAGCATTTGCACATAGCCTGACACTGTATGGTGGCTTTCAATGTCTGTTGCTGCCCTTATGCTGCTCCAGTTTATGCGTGTCACATAGCTCTCTATTATCTTCCTTATTATTTGGATGCTGCTATTTTCCTCCCTTTTCCATTTGCCCACTTCGCCCCTTATCCAGCTTATGTACAGGTCATATATGTCGTCATCTATCTTTTTGTTCATCAGGTACTCGTTAATGACCCTTGGAAATCCGCCAGTTATTGCATAGACCCTAAGCAGGCTGTTCAGCTTGTCTGTATATAGTTCGCATTTTTTCAGGGATTTGGCAAGGCTTTTGGAACGGATGTCATTTGCTATTTTTTTGTCTGCAAGCCTAATGAATGTTGAAAAAGACATTGGGAAGAATACAAAATGCCTCTTTCCTTTGCCAAGCCTTCCTGGAAGCTGCTCAATGTTGCCTTTCATATCAAGGGAATTTGAGCCTGTAACAAGCACAACCTTTTCTTTCAATGCCCCGGCATCAGCCAAGTGCTTTATTGCAAGCTGCCAATCCTCAACATACGCAATTTCATCCAAGAAGAGATACTTGCCTTTTGGGTTCCACTTAAGGTAGCTTTCGACCAGATCCACTATCTGCTCCTTTTGCTTCATCAGGTCGCATGAGTAAAAAAATATGTCCTCTTTCTTCTCCTTTTCCAGCAAATCCCTTATTTTTGTCTTAATCCAAGTTGTCTTGCCGACCTGCCTTGGGCCCCTCAGAGTGTATATCCCTTCATCAAAAGAGCCTATTATTTCAGGCTTCCAGACTATGGCAAGCCTTGAAAGCTCAGACAAGTGCCTGTCAGCCTGCATATTGTAATCGCTTTGCCACCAGCGATTTTGCTTAATAAGCTCAGAGACTTGCATATGCTGGCTTAGGAAGGAAATGTTTATAAATATGTTTCCATATTGGCATTCGTACTGCCAATAAAGGGCTACTTTTTGGCATTGGGTATGCCATTATTGTCCAATTCACCAGCTTGCAAAAATCCATATTTTCTCCATACTAAGCATATATAAAGCAATAATGCATAGTTGTTTCCCTGTTTTTTGGGTGTTTGGGATGAAAAAGTTCAGGACAACTGAGGGCATAAAGATTCCGGCAAAGCTCATAGACCAGGTAATAGGCCAGGAAAGCGCAGTAAAGATAGTGAAAAAGGCAGCGGCCCAGAAAAGAAATGTAATGATGATGGGAGAGCCTGGCACTGGCAAGAGCATGCTTGCACAGGCAATGGCAGAGCTTATGCCTGTCACAAACCTTGAGGACGTGCTGATTTACCCTAACAAGAATGATGAGAATAGGCCAATAGTAAAGCCTGTGAGAACATACCCAAGCGAAGAGGAAATAAGAAAGAGCCCGCAGCTTGCGCAAATGTATTCTGCTTACAGGCAGATGCAGAAAATGGTCAGCAGCTTTGGGCCAAAAAAAATAAAGAAGAAGCAAGAAGACATTGGCCAGGGCAGGATGATACTTCAGGCAACAAAAGGAAGGGCAGCAGCCCGGGGAGGAGGGGCAACTGGAGGCATGTTCTTTCTTTTCCTTTTGATTGCAGTAATAATTTTCCTTTATGTGACTGGCTCACTTAACAATGAGAACAAATGGTTTGTTTTGGCAGTTCTTTTGGGAGGCGGAGTATTGTTTTTGCTTTACAGGTTTACAACAAGCTTTGGAAAGAGGATGGGAATTGTCGAGTACAATGAGCCAAAGCTGATTGTTGACAATTCTGGCAAAAAGAATGCACCGTTCATTGACGCAACAGGCACAAGGGCAGGCGCATTGCTCGGGGACGTCAAACATGATCCGCTTCAAAGTGGTGGATTGGGGACTCCTGCGCATTTGAGGGTTGAAGGAGGGGCAATACACCGGGCCAATAAAGGAGTTCTTTTCATTGATGAGGTTTCTTCATTAAAGCCAAGAAGCCAGCAAGAGCTTTTGACAGCAATGCAGGAGAAAAAGTACTCAATAACAGGCCAGTCTGAGACCTCTTCTGGGGCAATTGTGAAAACAGAGCCTGTGCCATGCGACTTTGTGCTTGTTGCAGCAGGGAATGTGATGGATATGAGGGGAATGCACCCTGCGCTCCGCTCAAGGATAAGGGGAAATGGCTATGAAATATATGTTCAGGACACAATGCCTGATACCCCTGAAAATGAGGAAAAATATGTGCGGTTTGTTGCCCAGGAAGTGACAAAAGACAAGAAAATACCGCATTTTACTTTTGACGCTGTTAAGGAAATAATAAATGAGGCAAGAAGAAAAGCTGGAAGGAAAAAAAGGCTTTCATTGAATTTCAGGGAGCTTGGCGGCCTTCTTCGCGCTGCTGGCGACATTGCAAATGAGGAGAAGGCAAAATATGTCACTGCAAAGCATGTCACAAGGGCAAGGAAAATTGCGCAGACAATAGAGCAGCAGATGAGCAGAAGGTTTGTTGAGTCAAGAAAAGATTACCAGATATTTGCATCAGAAGGAAGCATGGTGGGAAAAGTCAATGGGCTTGCTGTTCTTGGAGATGCCTCTTCAGGGCTTGTGATGCCAATTGTTGCTGAAGTTGCACCTGCTTCTTCTAAGTCTGAGGGAAAGCTTATTGCAACAGGAAAGCTTGGCACAATTGCAAAAGAGGCAGTTGAAAACGTTTCTGCAATAATGAAAAAGCATATGGGCAAGGATGTTTCCCAGTATGATATGCATGTGCAATTTTTGCAGACTTATGAAGGGGTTGAAGGGGATTCTGCGTCAATTTCAGTTGCAGTTGCAATAATTTCTGCAATGGAAGGAATAGGGGTAAAGCAGGATTATGCAATGACTGGCTCTCTTTCTGTGAGGGGAGAGGTGCTGCCAGTTGGAGGAGTTACTGGAAAAACAGAGGCAGCAATTGAAGCAGGAATAAAAAACGTGATTGTGCCCAAAACAAATGCTGGGGACATTTACCTTTCAGGGGGGCTGAAAAAGCTTGTGAAAATTGTGCCAGTTGAGAACTTTGTAGATGTTTTGAAAAATGTCCTGGTTGACTCCAAGAAAAAGAAAAGGCTCATCAAAAAAATGGAAGGAATGCTAAAAGTAAGGAGAAGGAAAAAGTGAACAGATTGCTTTCTTTTGTTACAAAGTATTAAATAGTGGGAAAAATAGAGCTTAGGCTGGTGAATAATATGCAAAGGGATTTTCTTCATACGGCTGGATGCAAAGAAGAGGCTAGTTTTGCCACTGGAAATCCGCTGCATGCTTTCAGACCCTAAGTCAAAGCTGATTCTTCTTTCAGTCAAAAAAGCGAAAAACGGCAAGTGCGAGCTCTTGATTTGCTCAACAAAAGTAGATTCTGATTGCTATCGTGCTAATTCAAAAAATGTAAAGGAAAAATTGGAGGTATAAATATGGAAATGAAAAACAAAGGGGGTTTTCTTCACTGTCAAAGATAGTGTTGGAAACAGAGACAGGAAACCAAAAAACCTGATAGAACTAAAGGCAAAGCTTCTTTGTGAGGGGATTGGACCTGATGACGAAGTTGTTGAGCTTTTTAGAAAACAGAACCCTTCGAACGTAAAGAGGGGAGGGTTGAGTTCTGGGGGGAAAATGAAAATCGCCGCAGGTGTTTTTGTAAATGCCCCATTTTACAGAAAGAGGAAAACTGACCTGCAGGCTGTTGCAGATCCACAGAACAGGGAAGGAATACTTGTCATGATGGACAGCGAAGCCCTATGCAAAGCAGAGGCAATAGTCGCGCCTGCATGGTACAAAGAAAAAGTTGGAGGTTTTGAGATAACGCAGGTACTTACTGCACACAACCGCCAGCTTGCAGGGGCAGTTTATGAAAATTGCGCACTTTTTGCATTGGGCAAGGAATGCAAGTTTTGTGTAATCAATCGCAGTCTGCAGGAAAAATCTCCTGCACTCGTGAAAAAGAGCGGCAAGCTGATTGTATCTGCGTTGGACAAGATACCTCTGGAAGATTATGGGGGATTGACACTTAATGGTGGAATGACACTTAAACCAGGAAGAGGCATGGAACTGATGGAACCAGTGGTAAAGGAGGTGTCTGCAAAATACCCGAATCTTCAAATTGCAGTGGAGATTACCCCTCCAGCAGACTTAGAGTGGATAGACCGGATGGCTGATGCTGGGACTTCAAGCCTGATGATGAACCTAGAAATGGTCAGCAAAAAGTATAGAACAAGGATCATACCGGGAAAAGATGAATACTGTCCGAAAAGGGCTTACTATGCGGCGTTTGAAAGGGCAGTCAAGGTCTTTGGACCAGGCAAAGTTTCCACATGTTTTGTGGTTGGGACAGAACCTGTTTCCATGCTGAAAAAGGCTATTACAAACGTGGTTAGCATGGGAGTGATCCCTTCCCCTCTTGCAGGAAGGTATTTTGAGGACATTCCAAACTATCCATTTGCCCCAAATGTTGACTGGAGAGTTTTCCTTGATTTGGTCCGTTTTGCGCAGAAGCAGACATTCGAATATGGAATCAAGACTTTGGATAAAGCAGGATGTGTTGCTTGTGGAATGTGCGACCTTATCAAGGATTTGGTAGGTTGAAGAAAGTAGCTTACCCTTTTGCCAGCACTCTTTCCTCGCCTACTGAGGAGATGTCTTCCAGGGGAATTGAGAGCTTTTGCCCTAATGGTGAGCGAAGGATTATCATTGACTCTTTTGGGTCAACTCCCATTATCTTTCCCATGTATGAGCCATTCTCAGAGAAGATTTCCTTGCTTTCAAGCTTCATCCTGGAAACAACGTCAATTTTCACTGACTTCATTGCCCATATTCCCAAAGCCCCAAACAGCATGCTGCCAACTATTGCCCCCAAAAAGTTTGAGAATGACACATAGGGGGCCTCTAAGTTGAGGACCCAGTCGCTTGCCACTGACAATATGAACCACATTATTACTGTGGTGATTGCATATAAGCCGTATTTTGAAAGCTCTATTTTTCTCTGCTCTTTTTCATTGAGCAGGTCAAGCACTTTGCCTGCCAAAAGAATCATGAATGAAATTGAAAGCAGGTTTGTAAGGGTTTTTACCAAAAGCGCGGTTGTTTTCACTCCGCTTAGCCCTTCTTCAACTGCCCCCATATAGCGCTGGTATGTTGCCCAGCCAGATATTAATAGCATTATGAAAAAGAACAAGTACACTATGCTGCTTATCTTGTCAACAGAGAATTTGAATGCTGATACTGCCCTTATGAAGCGCTCTTCCAAGCCAAATGCCTTTGCCCCCAAGTAAATAGCCAGTATTGCTGCAACTAATTCAATTCCCAATCCCAAGTACCTGCTTGCTGCAAATAATATTAGTATTAGGGCAGGCGTGCCAAATATGAGCCTGGCATAGTGGGGCTCTTTGAGCTTTTCAAGTATTACAAAATAGGTCTTTTCAAGCTCTTTTGCCTGTTTCATTACTACTATTTCAACCCCGTCTATTTTCAGCCTTGAGCGGATTATCGGGAGAATCTGCTCATCAGATGCGCCGTCTGACACAAATATGCATGAGTCTGCAGGGAATTCTGAGAGCACTTTTTCAAGCTGTGCTGATACTTCCTTGTCAGCAGCATATCCCAATGAAGGAGAGCCTGTCAGGGTTGCCAGCTGCGCGCTTGTGTCAGCTGAAACTGAGTCATAAATTGTTATTGCCTTGAATATGGTGTTTGCATCAGTGTCTGTTGGGTCTGCAAGAACCAGCTTGTTTGCAGCATCCAGATTAGCCTTTCTGCCTATTATTGGCCCTGATATTTTTGCCTTTTCATACAAGTCATTGTCCCTGTCTATGCAGATGACTAGCTTGCCCTTTTTTGCTGCCATAGGTGAAGGATTTGACAAAAGCCATTTAAATATATAGCCATTGAAAGACAAATCCACTTGTTTTGGTTGATACTATGGAAAAGAAGTTTGTGGCACCTGGTGACCTGATTGGCACAGAGGAAGAATACCTGGCAGGAGCTGGCACCTACTCTGAGAACGAGAAGATATATGCTGCTGTAGGCGGGAAGCTGGAGGAAAAGGCCAGAAAGCTGTCTGTTGTGCAGGAAAAGCCCCTTCATGCGTTTGGAAAAGGGGACATAATCATAGGCACAGTTGAGAATGTTGTTGAGCCGATTGCGCTTGTAAGGATACATTTTGGGAGCGGAAATGCGAGGTTTGGCCATAACCCTGGCTATGCTGTGCTGCATGCTTCAATGATAAAAAAGGGCTATGTGAAAAATGTCAGGGACGAGTACAAGATAGGAGACATTATAAGGGCAAAGATTGTTGACATAAGGGAAGGCGAGCTTAGGCTTGCAACAGATTCTGACGAGCTTGGGGCAATAAAAGCATATTGCGCAAAAAACAGGAGCCCAATGAAGCTTGAGAGCGGGATATTGAAGTCTGAGGTTGACGGCTGGAAGGACAGCAGAAAGATTGCAAAGGATTATAGGAAAGCCGATATTAACTTGTGAGGGGTTGTTATGGAAATTGAAGTAATCAAAAATGAGAAACAATACCTTGAGATTGCAATAAAGGGGGATGAAACAAGCATTGCAAATGCATTAAAGGAGCTTCTTTTGGAGGACAAAAAGGTTGAGTTTGCAGCATACAGGATGGACCACCCCCAGGTTGCAAGCCCTGTTTTAATGGTAAGGGTAAAGGAGGGAAATGCTCTGTCTACCCTTAAGGCTGCTGTTAAAAAGCTGAAAAAGCATGCAACAGATTTCAAAAGCTCCATAAAGTCTGCAAAAAAGCCCAAAAAATAGGGGTATTTGATGAAAAAGGGCATCTGGCTTGACAAGCTTGGAGTATTTTCAAGACAAAAGTTCATCTACTTGCTAATAATAGTATTTTTCTTATTGTACTTGCTTTTTGGCAACTGGCTGTTTGGTCTTTTTGTTGGCCTGCTCATACTCTGGGCTGTTGCCCTTGAGTTTTTGCTCGGCGCAAAAGAGCATGGAGTGAGAAATGAGCTTAAAGAGACTGCAATTGCACTTTTGCTTGCTGTTGGCCTGTGGCTTGGGGCTGGCTTTGTGCTTCAGACTCCATCTCCATTGAATGCCATTGTTTCCTGCTCAATGCTGCCACATATACAGAGGGGAGACATGGTAATACTCAGCGGCGACAGGCTTGAGGCGCCCCAAGAGGAGCTGGCATCCCTTGCAGGAATTGGAAGTGCAGAAGTTTATTTGGGGAATGAAAAGGTAACAACTGTCCCAGGCTCCTTGTATTCTTATTGCGCCCAAAACCCATCAAAAGAGCTTTGCAGGGATTTTGCCTTGTCTCCACAGGATTATACTGAAAAGCAGGGAGAACTTGTTTTTGGCTATGCAAAATGCCAGAGCATATACCCAAAAACTGGAAGAGCAGAAACAGGACCTTGCGTAGAATGGCTTGAAGTGAATGGCAACAGGTATTATGAGAACTTGGAAAATGATGTTGTTGTTTACCAGCCACAAGCTGATGAATATTATGCAAGGGTTGGAGATATCATCCACCGGGCATTTATCAGGCTGAAAGTAGGCGAGCAGGCATACTTTTTGACAAAAGGGGACAATAACCCGGTATTTGACATACAGATATATGATTCTGCAAGTGGCATGGGAAACAGGCCAGTTGATCTTGAGCGCTCAAAAGGAAGGATTTTGTTCTCTGTGCCTTATGTTGGGTATTTGAAGCTTTTCATTTCTCCTTCTGCAATACCTACTCCCCCTGGCTGTGACAGGCACTACTCAAAATGGGATTAGCTATTTCTTGAGTTCAGGTTACTTTGCTTTTCAGCACTTTTGTTTTCTCATTCTGCACTTCTAGATATGTATAGATAGAGGCACAGCCAGGCAAAATGAATGATGCCACCTCAACAGAAACTAAACCTGCCACACCTGCAATGATTGTAAAGGCCGCCCCTAAAACTGGAATTAAATTGAGCTTGCTGTTGAAACTTATCAGGTCATTCAGGGTTTTTTCTATCCATTTGGATTTCTCTTTATTGCGCCTGTTGTAAATATGCTTTTCAATAGCTGATTTTTGCTCTTTAATATTTGAAATGTTCTCCTTACAGATATCAAGTTTCTGATTTGCAAGAGCTTTGTACTCTTCTATGAGTCCATCTGTTCTTGAGCATGATGGATAGGTTTCAAACTTCTTTTCAAACCTGTCATAAATTTCATCTATTGATTTGTTTGGAAAAGATCTGACCTCTTTGAGTGCACTTATGAAGCGCATCCTGTTTCTTTGCTCATCATCAAGCCTTTCAACCAGCTCCTTGTGCTCCTTTATGCTCTTACTGAGGAATTTCCTGTAAAGCCTTTTTCCCCTGAATGAGTTAATAATCACTTCCTTCTCCATGCTTTTCACCGCACTGGTGCTTCATTCGCTTTTTCCTGTTAATTTGCTGATTGCCCATCCTGTGATTAATGATGCTACTCCAACAGCACCGACAATCATGCCTACTCTGCCGTCAAAAGAAGTTATGGCAAATCCGGCTACTGCGCCCCCTATGCCAAGAGTCATTAACAATAGCCCAGGATCAGTCAGGAATTTTACTAACTTGCTTTTCTCTTTATTTTCAGTTTTTTTTTCTTGCTTTTGTTTTTTCTTGCTTTCATGAGTTTTCACATGGTTGTTGTCCCTTCTTGAAACTGGGACTTTTGTGTATTTACTGGACATAGTAGGTCTATTTTCACTAGTATTAGAGCTGCCAGGGCCTAAGCCGGGGTCTTGGCAACGCCTGAGAGAACGTACCATAGCTAAATACATAATTAGACATGTTTATAAACTTATTGCAACACTTCAGGTTCCAATCCATAGTAAATCCTTCTGTTGTTTTTTCCCTTGTTTTCTGCCTTTAAAAAGATGATTTTGCCTATCTCAGAAGTGTTCTTTACATGGGTGCCACCGTCTGCCTGATAGTCGACTTCGCCTATTTTTACCATTCTTAACTGCTTTATTTCAGGAGGAAGGGCTGCTGCAAGCTTTACTGCTCCTGGCACCTTGAGCGCCTGTTCACGGGGAAGGAAAGACACTGATACTTCCTGGTTTTTTGTTATCTCTGAGTTTGCCTCATCAACAAGCGCCTGGAATGCAACCCTATCAAAGTTTTCCATTGAAAAGTCAAAGCGCGTCTTTTCATCGCCAATCTGGTTTCCTGTTATTAAAATTCCGCTCTTGTGCATAATTGCTGCTAATATATGGCCAGCTGTGTGCATTCTCATGAGCTTGTGGCGCCTGTTCCAGTCAAGTATGCATTCCACTTCATCGCCTTGCTTTAGGCCTTGCTTTGAAACTTCGTGCGAGATATTCCCCTTTACTTTTACTACTGCTATAACAGGAAACTCCTCCCCATTTTTCACGAGCTTTCCAGTGTCCCAGGGCTGGCCTCCTCCTCTTGGGTAAAATACTGTCTTCTCCAGGACTATGTATTTTTCCTGCTCTACTGACATTACTTTTGTTTTGCAGGACTTAAGGTATGAGTCATTAAGGTAAAGTGCCTGTTCCATGGGGCAGATTAGCTCAAACACGTTTAAAAACATGTGTTGGCAATAATGCAATAGGAGTGATTCAAATGTTCAAATTCACGGTTGATGACGCCAAACGCTACAAGAATGCAACAAGCGCAATAGTGAATCTTATAGATGAGGGGGTGCTTGAAGTAGGCAAGGACGGGCTGTTTTTAAGGGCAATGGACCCCTCGCAAATCGCCATGGTTTCATTTACAATGCCAAAAACATGCTTTGTTGAGTATGATGCCACCACTCCATCTTCCAAAGTGGGCCTGAATTTTGACAACCTTTCAAAGATACTGTCAAGGACAAGGGGAGAGGAAAAGCTTGAGATTTCTCAGCAGGAAAACAAGCTGCAGCTTTGCTTTATGGGAAACATGAGAAAAAGGAACTTTAAGGTGCCAATACTTGACATGCCTGCAAGCACATCAAAAGAGCCTGCAATTTCCCATGATACAAAAATTATTATGAGCAGCAGCCATTTCAAGGAAAGCCTGAGAGATGCTGCTCTTGTGGGGCAGCATATAACACTTAGCACAAGCGAAAAAGGCCTTTCAATTGAGGTGCATGGCGACTCATCTGACCTGACAGAGGAAAACGAAAAAACAGGCGAGGGGATTACTGAAATAAGCGTAACCAAGCCTGCAAAGGCAACTTTCCCATTGCAATATCTTGAGGACATTGTAAAGGCATGCCCGGAAAACTCGCCTTTAACGCTTCACCTTAAGACAAATGCGCCAATGAAAGCAGAATATGAAGTAGAGGGCGCAAAAGTGGTCTATTACCTTGCCCCAAGGATTGACAGCGAATAGTTGCTTTTCATGCACAAGATAGCAAAAAGGAGAAAGAAACTCTTTTCAGGCGCTAAATTCACAGCTGCGCTTTTTTGCAATGAAGATGCTGCAAAAGGCCCAAGCCCATGCTTTTCCTATTTTTCTGGCTGCAATGTTGATGGCTCTTGCCTTGTCCTGAAGAAAAATAAAGGGGTTCTTTTTACAAGCAGGATGAATTATTCACAGGCAAAAAAGGTTTCATATTACCCTGTAAAAGTGCCTGGCAAAAAGCCTGGAAAAGAGCTTAAAAAAGCCTGTGGGAGCGGAAAAGTTGCAATTTGTGCTTATGAAATCAGTGCAAAAGAGTTTCTGTCACTTAAAAGGAAAACAAAGCTGAAGCTGGTTGATGAAAGCAAAAAGATGCATTCTGCAAGGGGGCAAAAGTCTGGCAATGAAGTTGCAAAGTTAGCCGCATCAGCAAGAGTTGCAAGAAAAATACTTGCAAAGTTAAAGCCATGGAAATACAAAACAGAAAAAAAGCTTGCAAATGCATTGAAAATAATGGCACTAAAAGCTGGAGCAGAAATTTCATTTGAGCCAATTGCTGCAACCGGGAAAAACAGCTCATTTCCGCATCATTCTCCTGGCAAAGCAAAGCTGCAGGATTTTGTGCTTGTTGACTTTGGGGTAAAATACAATGGATATTGCTCTGACCTTACAAGATGCTATTTCAGGAAAAGGAAAATGAGGGAAGAGGAAGCATATGAAAAATGCAAAAAAGTATTTGATGAAATGCTGATTGGCCTTTCAAAATGCAAAACAGGAAAACATGCATGCAGGCTTTCTGAAAAGCTTATGGAAAAGCACAAGCTTCCTGAGATGATACACTCAGTTGGCCATGGGATTGGCATTGAGGTGCATGAGTTCCCAAGGATTGGCAAAAAGTCAAAGGATTTGCTTTCCGGAACAGTAATTGCAATTGAGCCTGCCTCTTACTTTAAGGGGTTTGGAGTTAGGTTTGAGGACATGCTTGTGAATACAAAAAAAGGCTGGAAAAGGATTTAGACCAGCAAGTCTGCATATCCCTCTCCAAAAACCCTTTTGTTCTGGACCATTGGTTCGTTTATTTTTGCAATTTTTTCCTTAATTGCATTTTCCTGCCATTCAAAAGTTGCCTGCTTAAGAGCAAGGCCGTAAATCTCAAGTGCTTTAAATTTGTCATTATGCTCAGTTGCAGAATCAGCAGCCTTGAGATAAGCATCATGCGCATCCCCATGCAAGTTCCCATCTGAATAAAAGTCCCCTGCCTTTTTGCCTGTTTCAATTGCCTCTTTGTATTTTCCCTTCTCTAGGAAAAGTTTTGTTGCTTTGTCCATAAACTGGCCTGCTTCTCTCTTTAACTTGGCAGCACGGGCTTCATCTTCAGATTCGTTTGCCTGCCCTTCATAAACAAGTGCTTTGTAAACAAGAAGATAGGCTTTTGTGAGGTTGCTTTGCTCTCCAAGGAATTTTTCAATTTCTGAGATGCTTTCCATCCTTTCCAATGCCTCTTTAAACTCCCCTTGCTTGGCATATAGCTTTGCCAGCTTTCTCAATTCATACAGGGCCGCAGTCTGGTTATTATTTGCAGAATAATGCTGGAGCTTATCCTCATGCGACATTATTCTCAATTCTGAGATGTTGTGCTTAAGGATTTTTGCCTTTTTGACAAACCAGTTTTCACTCCCGTTTTTGCCAGGAGGATTGAGTATTTTGGTTAAATGCCCCATAAACACACCTGTTTCTACTTTTTTACACAACTGGTATTTAATGGTTTTCATAGCAAGGCACAGGAGATTTACAAAGGCTTTTTAAGAGGTTGCTATGAATATGCACTGCACAGGAGAAGAGTTCTACTCGAAAAGAGAGTGGTTTCATGAAAATTGTAATAGCAGACCCAAAAACAGGAAAAGCATATGGAATAGAGGTGCCAAAGGACAGGGAATCCAACTTTATTGGCAAAAAGATTGGTGACAAGCTTGAAGGAGGCACTGTTGGCGCAGAAGGGTATATGCTTGAGATTACAGGCGGAAGCGACACTGCCGGCTTTCCAATGAGAACAGATGTTGGGGGCCCGAGAAGAGTCGGGATAATACTTTCTGAGGGCACTGGCTTTAAGAAAAAGGGAAAAGGAATGAGGGAAAAGAGAAATGTCAGGGGAAACCTGATTTCAGACCAGATAATCCAGGTAAACGCAAAAGTGACGCAGTATGGGGCAAAAGGCCTTGAAGAGCTTTTCCCAAAGGCAGCTGCTGGTGAGAAAAAAGAGAAAAAGTGAGGGATGCTAATTGCAAGCCGAAGTAAATATTGGGATGGTTGGCCATGTTGACCATGGAAAGACCAGCCTTTCAAAAGCATTGACAGGAAAATGGACAGACACTCATTCTCAGGAGCTCAAGCGAGGCATTACAATAAAGATAGGATATGCTGATGCGACTTTTTACAAGAGCAAGGATGGCAAGTCCTATGCACCTGAAAGCCAGGCAAAAGAGGAAAAGGAAAAATGGCAGGTCTCAAGAAGGGTTTCGTTCCTTGATGCTCCAGGGCATGAGACTTTGATGACAACAACAATTGCAGCATCAAGCATTATTGACGGCGCTGTGCTTGTGATTGCTGCCAATGAGAAGTGCCCGCAGGCACAGACAGAAGAGCACCTAATGGTTCTGGATATATTAGGGATAAAAAATGTTGTGGTTGTGCAGAACAAGGTAGATTTAGTAAGCAAGGAAAAGGCAACTGAAAACTATTTGCAGATAAAAAAGTTCTTAAAAGGCTCAAGCGCTGAAAAGGCGCCAATAATACCGATTTCTGCTAATTACAATGCAAACATTGACATGCTTGTAGAGGCAATTGAAAAAAACATACCAACCCCAAAAAGGGATGCAAAGCTTCCTGCAAGAATGTATGTTGCACGCTCATTTGACGTGAACAAGCCAGGTGCAGAAATAAGCAAGCTCAAAGGCGGGGTTTTAGGCGGCTCATTAATACAAGGGACCTTGAAAAAGGGAGATGAAATAGAAATCCTGCCAGGCCTTGCAAGAAAATCAAAGGACAGGGAAAATGTTATTCCCCTTGTGCTCAAGGTACAGGCTTTGATGGCAGGCAATCTTGTTGATGAGGCAAAGCCAGGCGGCCTTATAGGGGTTGCGACATCCCTTGACCCTGCAGTTGCAAAGTCAGACCACTTGGTTGGCAATTTGATAGGCAAAAAAGGCACTTTGCCGCCTGTTGTTTCTGAAATTGAAATGCAATACTCGCTTTTGAAAAGGGAAGGCTTCAAAAACCCTGCACTGAGGATGGGTGAGCCTATTGTTGTTTCATCAGGCACTGCAACTTCTGTTGGTGCAATCAAAAAGCTAAAGTCAAACAAGCTTTATATGACTCTTAAAAGGCCGATTTGCGCTGAAAAGAAAAGCAAGGTAGCAATTACAAGAAGGATGGGGCAGAGATGGCGCTTGGCTGGCTTTGGGATATTAAAATAGCTAAAGCCTGCTGATAATCTTCAGGGCTTTTCCTCCTGATTCATAGGGAACTAATAAATGATCGTGAAAATAGCCAGAAAAAAAGTTTGCAGGGATTTTTTCCTTTGCAAGGGCTGATGATACTGCGGCAGTTATCCCGACTGCCTGCAAATCAGTGGCTGCAAAGAGTGTGATGAGCGCAAAAGGCCCAACAAATTCTTTTTCAGAATACTTTTGCATTGGCTCTTTTGCAGCCCCAGTAAATACTGCTGTTACTCCTTGTTTTTCCCTTACAATTGCTTTTATGTGGTTAAGATAGCCTGCAAGGCCCATTATCTGCGCTTCTGGAAAAGTTCCTACAAAAAATTTCCCTTGTTCAAGCTTAGGGCAGAGGTTCATTTTTCCCATGCACTGAGTTTTGGCGTGCAATTTTAAATATAGCCTTGCCAATCTGCTTTGGTGTTAACATGAACATTGCAGGCATATGTGCTGTATGCGGAAGGACGGCAACAGAAACATGCAAGAGTTGCGGCAAGCCCAACTGCGGAAGCCCAAAGTGCAAAATAGGCTTTGTTTGCGTCCACTGCGCAAGGGGAAAGGAGATTTAGCTTATTGCAGATTCGCCAGCCACTGAACCAAATCATTTGACAAAATTCTTTTTGTGGAAGGACTAAGCCGCATATAAATATTGGCTGCCTATTTTTCCTATGACCAGATTTGAGGGGAGAATGCGAAAGGTCAGCTCAATGACACTCGATACAAACGTGATAAGCGACATCCCTGCTCTTGCCTATTATGAGCAGGTCTTGAAGACTAAGTCCATTCCGAAAGATGAACAAGACTACTTCCATAGGTGCAGGTCATCCAAAAAAGCCATTTTTATCATGCTTGATTTTGCAATTGAACGTGTTGGCTTGCGGATTGTCTATAAGGAACTTCTTGTTAAGCCCCCGTTGCACATGCTCTATAAAAAAATCTTTCCCTATGACGCAAAGGTGGACAAAAGGTGCAAAAGGCTTGCTGATGCTTATGTCAGGAAGCTATCCATCAATGCTGCAGATGCACTGGTGGTTGCCATGTCAACAACAAACAGGCTGGATGTTCTCCTTAGCTGGAACAGAAAGGACATTGTAAACAGAAAAAACCTTGAAGCAATTGAAAGGATAAACAAGTCTGCTGGCCTCAAGACCTCTGAAATACTGACGCCAAGGGACTTTCTTGACAGGGTAATAAAAACTGACAGAAAATCAGTTGCCCTCAGTCCTTCTCCGCTTCCTCCAATATATCGTGTGGACTCTTACCTTTCCAAACATGGGATCTGAGCTTCTCATCAAGCTCGTGAGGCTTGCATTTCAGTACCTTGAGAAGCTTAGTATATGCTTTGATAGAGCTTTTGCTATTCGCAAGCCTCATGAACTCCTTTGTCTTTCCATTGAACTTGTGGCAAGCAGGGAAAATAAGAACTGAATCATCGTCTTTTCTATTTCCCATAAAATCACCAAGATACTTTGGCTTGAAGGACTTATAAAGAGTTTGTGCTGGAAAAAGGACAACCTTTTTATAGGAATCAAACTCATATGCTTGTTTATAAATATTGGCATGCCCCGGTCGTGGTGCGTTAACTAGGATGCCTGTTTTTTTGATTGAGGTTCTTATTCCCTCAGAGGGCTCGCCTGCCAGAATCCAGCAGGTGAGCAGAGCCCTCGGAGGTATCTCAATGTATTGGCAG
>Ga0180431_10004925_pt1 | contig 16516 bp, 17 predicted proteins | sample SS_ome_11_FD_132459 | JGI IMG/M metagenome (GOLD analysis project Ga0180431, IMG submission 132459) | Hypersaline lake sediment archaeal communities from the Salton Sea, California, USA - SS_1_MS_1 metaG | ecosystem: Environmental > Aquatic > Non-marine Saline and Alkaline > Hypersaline >... | reverse complement strand
TTTCAGCAAAATTTTAATGGTCGAGAACCAATCACACGCAAAATTTGTAAATTCCACCCATTACTGTAATGACTGAAACTTGATTTTGCAAGGCTTGAGCACGGCTTGTCATAACCCGCCCCACCCGTGCCCCACCGGATTCGTCTTCAAGACACCAAACAGGCCGTCCATGCCATTGGTTAAACGCCGGCATCGCTTGTTCTTGACAATTTATCTCCTTTTGTAAAGAATTCTTTGGACATAATATACAGTTAGCTGGTTTCCATCCGGAAATGAGATATTTCTGGATGGAGCTTTCAACGGTCAGCGGTCAGCAATCAGCCAACACCTTGTCTTTAATGTCTTTTGCTGAAAGCTGATCGCGCGAGTCCATAAATGCCTGTTTATGGATGCACACCGGCTGGATACCAACGATGCTTAAAATTTCCACCAAAGTAACCATCCCCATGAGCGAAATCGAGATGAGCGCGATTCGCGCCCAGGGACCCGGGGGCCAAAATGTCAATAAAGTCTCCACTGCCGTTCACTTGCGCTTCAACATCAGTGGCTCCTCCCTGCCTGATTTCTATAAACACCGGCTATTGAAAACGAACGATCGCCGCATTACCCGGGAAGGGGTGGTCGTTATCAAGGCGCAGAAATATCGAAGTCAGGAAAAAAACAAAGAAGAAGCGTTGAGACGGCTCCAGGAGCTCATCAAGAGTATGGCCGTACCAACCAAAAAACGCAAACCCACCAAACCTACGCCCGGCTCTCAGAAAAAACGCCTTGATCACAAAGGCAAGCGAGGAGCGCTGAAAACCTCGAGACAAAAAGTCAGCCTTAATGACTCCAAAGCTTAGGATTTGGTGCTTAAGCAATCGCAGACTTCGATATGCGGATGTCGGTTTTTTTTCAACGCGAATAACCTGGTTGGGACAGACCATGGCGGGTCAGGAGCTATGCGTTATGAGTTCGGATTCTTCTTGTAAATCCTTACACTTTTTTTCCAAAAAAGAATCATTCCGGACCACCAAATCCAAACCCCGAACTTGCGGCCTAAATCGCAGAGATTTCCTCCGTTGGCTTTTAAGGGTCCCTCTTCTCTCTTTTTTTTACTTCAACGTCCGGGAGACCCGTGGAGCTCAATTCCGGACGCTGAAAAATGGGAGGATGGATTCCATTGCCGAACGCTTCATCGGGGAAGATTTCGTCTACGAAATTGGGGTTGGACCACTCAAACGCGTTGCCTTAGGGAAGCTGAGTTTCAATTCCATAGGGAAAACGGGTCGGTACTTAGCCACTCTAAGAGGAGAGACCTTAGGTATTTTGGGATGGGTGGCCGGTTATCGAGTCGACACCTATCGTTCGATCATGGAGGAAATTGACGGGGGGAGGCGGCTTAGGCCCTTATCCTTCGAGGAAGACATAAAGATCGGGAGCAAGGTTAAGGAAAAAATCTATCACTTCAATTATGATAGGCGAACATGGATTAGATCGAGGCGAAGAAGGGACGGATCACTGAAAAAAAGAGAACAGGAGATCCCCGTGGGCGCGACCTATGACGATTTTCTAACAGCTTCTTATAATTTTCGTTATGGGGTTTATGGCAAGATCGAAAGGGGAAAAGCATACACCGTCGCCACTTTCCCACAAAAGCATTTCTCGGATTATGAAGTAAAGGTGGCGGGAAGGGATGAAGAGCGGGAAAAAAGGAAATCGGAGCCGGTGAAGGAAGGAAAGGAGTTTTTTGTCAGACTTTATTTGGATCCGGAGATCACGCATTCGAGGGAAGGCCTTATCGAAGGATGGTTGTCAAAAGAACTTCACCCCACGGAAGGGAGAATCAAAGATGTCATGCTCTTCGGGGATGTGAAAGGAAGGCTGATCGGCAGTAGCCGAACTTAAAAGCAATAGATGAAGGTTGTTGCGTGAGTCTCTTTACTATTACAATTGGAAGAGGACTACATCATGCGAAGCGGGAAGGATGGTTGAGTTGTCCGATCGAATATCTTTCTTGAGAGCGCGTATTGAAAAAAAGCAGTCTGAGCGGTCAGCACTGACGAAATTCATGCCCACAGAGGAAAGGGATTATCCCCTATCCCCTACCGCTTAAAATAATGACCGTGCGAGAAGTTAAATGAAGATTTTGGAGCTAAAGCGTCATTTGAACAAACCTGATGAAACCTACCTGTGCGAGCTGTATAAACGGGGAGATAATTATGTTGTATTGAAATATGTAAACGAAAAACCGGGCCGAGTGGGTTCGATTACTTTCGATATTGGGTCAACCACCTATGCATATTATCGAAATGATGGCGGATATGTACTCTGGGAAATGCGTGGACCTACGGGCCGTCTGAAAGGATACTTGTTCCACATATGTAAAGATCAGCGGGTAAAAGCGGACCGCGTGGAATATGTGGACCTGCTTCTGGATCTTTGGATCGACACAAGGGGCCGACTGACCGTCCTGGATCGGGACGAAGTTGAAGTGTGTGCTGCAAAAGGCGCAATTGGCGCGGAAGACCTGGCCTGGATTGAGGTTCAGGAGCATAAAATTACAAAAAATGCAGAAAAGATCATTTTGGATTTTGAGCGACTCAAAGGCATTTAAAACTTGAAAAACGTTGAATTTTGTAACAAATTACTACGTTCAAATTATGACGGTTCCGTAAGAAGTCGTCGCCCCCTTGAAAAATAGGGGCCAGGCCCTCTTAAATGACTGAAAAGACTGGATTCCGGTCGAAGATCCCGTATTCATCGGGATTTTCACCGAAATGACGGAAAATGGTGATTTCCGACTTTTTACGAGTTCATCAATCATTGCACCCGGAAAAAAAGAAACTGAGTTTACAAGGGAACTGAAAGGGGGAGAATTTCGATGAATCGAGGTGTAAGTGCTCTTTTGGCGTCGTCACTGATAACTGGGATGCTGGTTGTCGGTCAGATCGTTGGGGTGGATGCTCAGACCCAACAGGCCGAAAAAAATGCGGGTTCGCAGGATCTGGACATCATCATGATTGATAACGAAGGTTACAAGAAAGACAGGAGAGGTCCTGTTGCATTCAGTCATAAGAAGCATGCCAGGGAGTACAAGATACTCTGTTGGGAATGTCACCACGAGTACGAAAGTGATGAGAACATTTGGGCACCGTGGGGTGCGACTAAAAAGTGCAGCCAGTGCCACGACCCCTTGATACAAGACCAAAATGAGATAAAGCTACAGACGGCCTATCATTTAAATTGTAAAGGGTGCCACATGAGCTTGGCAAAAGCGGATCAGAAGGCGGGAGCATTCAGGAAATGTAACGGTTGTCATGTGAAAAAGTAAAAAAAAACAGGCCGGAGGACAGGCTCCATGCCTGATAGGAATCCCGGTGCATGGCTGAACGACGCCGGCTCCGTGACGCCGCTAGGTCCAATCCACAGGCGATGTTAATTGACCGGAAACCGCGCGTCGGATCCAGTCCAACCCCTGAAGAACAATCCATTGGCGGGTATAGTTTGAGTCTTGATAGTTTCGCCCTGGTTTGATAAGACGAGCATCCCGCGGTCCCTGAAGGGCAATGCAGGTTGTATTGTCCGAAAAAGGCCCCAACAGCGCCAATCCGAGACCACCGTTCGGGGTAACGAACTCGACGAGAGACGCCACAACACTGCTGGTATGATCGTTTCTTAAATCAGATCTTGAATCGAGACCTGCGACTTTCAACGCCTCCTTCAAGTTCGCCGGAAAGAGATCGGCTGTGATCAAATCACCGAATCCGGCATCAACCAGCTCACGGCTCAAACGTCCGCCGGTGAGTGTATCGATGATTCCCAGCTTTAGCTTCCGTGCCTCCAGTAAGCGCCCAACGACATCTGAAACGGTCTCCTTTTCCACCCCGTAAACGGCTATGCCCAGCCGAGTCCGGATTTCGGTTTCCATCATCGCAATGAGAGCGTCCGCCTCCGCCTCGGTGTCCGCTTTCGCCGTGATGCGGAGGTCGGTTTGACCGGCGTGTGCGGACAACCCCAAAGTGGGGTTCGTTTGGGTCATCAGGTCTCCGATGACCCGGTCTACATTACTCTCTCCCACAGCACAGGTCCTCAGCGTGCGAACCCTCATGACCTTCTTCCCGCCCATTCTCTCTATGAGGATTGGGATTACCATTGTTTTCATCATGTACTCCAGCTCTCGGGGAACGCCGGGAAGAGAAATGATAAAGCCACGCCCTTGCAAATCCTCACTCAAAAAGCAGGGTGCGGTTCCGATTTGATTCGGCAAGGGCATTGCGCCCTCTGGAATAAACGCTTGACGCTTATTGTTTTCGCCCATTTCTTTACCGAAATTGCTAAAACGGTCTGCAATCTGAGCCTCCAACTCCATACTGTAAACAAGTTTACGTCCTGTGGCATTGGAAACCGCCTGACGTGTGACATCGTCCACGGTCGGCCCGATGCCGCCGGAAGTAATGACCACATCAGAGCGGTCCAGGGCCAAGTTGAGAACTTCGGTGATTCGGGTTTCATTATCGCCGACCGTGGTTTTGTAATAGAGGTCAAGTCCAATCTCGCGCAATGCCTTGGCCAGTCTACCGGCATTTGTATCGACAGTCTCCCCCAAGAGGAGCTCGGTTCCAATCATCACGATCTCTGCGTGCATACCACCGCCTCTGTATCACCCATCGGGCTTTTTTGTCTCAAATCACTCGACTTTCTTGAGAAGTTGCGGGGAGCTTCAAACACAGGAACATGCGGATAAAGTGACTCAAGCCTTCAGAAAAACTTTCAGCCCATGTGGATTTTCTCTATCGCTGCATGTCTGAAACAATCCCGTGTGTGATCATTGACCATGCCGACTGCCTGCATGAAGGCATAACAGATCGTCGGGCCTACGAATTTGAATCCGCGACGCTTGAGATCCGTGCTCAATGCGTCGCTCTCAGGCGTCCGGGTGGGAATTTCCTTCCATGTGGTCCATCTATTCCGTTTGGGTTTGCCGCCGACAAATCCCCATACATACGCGTCGAAGCTTCCAAATTCCTTCTGCACAGCGCGGAATGCTCCGGCGTTTTGAATCGCCGCCTTGATTTTGAGTCGATTCCGAATGATGCCCGGGTTCGCAAGAAGGGAAGCGAGTTTTCGATCATCGTATAAGGCGACAACCCTCGGATCAAACTGATCGAAAGCTGTGCGGAAGTTGAGGCGCTTTCTCAACACGATGTCCCAGCTCAGCCCGGCCTGGCTGCCTTCCAAAATCAGAAACTCAAAAAGCGTGGTATCGTCATGGCAAGGAACCCCCCACTCCTGATCATGATATGCGATAGAGAGCTCACTCTTCGCCCATTCACAACGCCGCAATGTACGGCTTTCCAGTCCACCTATCGTCAAGCTTCCCGGCCTCACACCTGCTCGCTGCGCGCCCGCCGACCTTGAAATCAAACAGGGTCCACCCGGCCCATTTCGAAGAATTTCGGGGCACAATGCTACCTTCGCTTTTTCGCGTCTTTCCGAGTTCGCGTGTAAATTCCCACCACGCCCATCTCATCCAGTTCCTCTGATGTATACTGATCGTCCGCTTTCGGTGGACCGACAATATGGCCCTTCACTCGGACACTGTCATCATCCTTGTCAACATTGGCCATCCATTTGAGCTCTCCGCGCTGCTTCCGGAGTTCTTCGTCCCACTCCTTTGTCTTGTCCATACCGGACCTCCTTACCGATTCCATACAGGTAGCGCCGGCCGAAGACCGTCCCTTTTCCCAACCTCTGCATCAGGATCAAGTATCAGCTTGAGGCAGTTCAACGGTTTGCCGACCCATCACTTCGTAAATACCGGTTTTCTTTTCTCGAGAAATGCAGAGATCCCCTCTTTGGCGGCGTCCGTGCAAGCAATTTCACCAAACCCTCGATAGCCGATTTCAAGGGCGTCGGCAAAGCGCTCCGCGGCGGCCCCATCCTTCACGGTTTTTACTACAATGGAAACCGCTTCTTTGCTCAGCGGTTGTTTTCCGGCCATCGGCTGATCAGGCAGCTTGATGTCGGGGATACCGACTGCGCCTTCAGGAATTCGCTTTATGTTCCCTTCTAATCTTTTCACCGCTTCCACCGCCGCCTCGATCAGCTCCGGATAACCGTCCGTCAGCTTGGCTACCATCCCGATATCCGCAGCCTCCTTAGAAGTTATGGACCTGCCCAGGCAAATCATTTCATGGAACAATTCCGAACCCTGAGGCCATTTTCGATACGGGACAATACATCCGCCGATTCCCGGCAGAATACCGAGTGTGATTTCCGGAAACTGGAATCTTGCAGCTTTGCCGGCAATGATACTGTGGCACCTGATGGCCAACTCGAGTCCTCCCCCCAAAGCCAGTCCGTTTACGGCAGCAACAATGGGCTTTTCCATCTGATCCATGAACAGCTGTACCTTGGCGCATGATCTCGAATACTCAATCGAGGCGTCGCTATCCCCAAGCATCTCGGGGAATTTCCCGATGTCCGCGCCTGCTGAAAAGGCAGTGTTGCCATAGCCTGTGATCACAAACCCTTTAACGGAAGGGTCCGCGCTGTTTTCTTCCAAAACCGCCAAAATTTCATCCATCATGTCATCGTTCAATGCGTTCATTGCCTGGGGCCGACGGATGGTGATAATTTTGACCCCATCGATCTCATCCACCAAAAGGTAGCGTTTGAAGTCCTGATAATGGTTTAACTCCTTATGGGCTTGAGGAAATCCAGGCCTGTCCTGATGAAATTTTTTCATGATCCGGTTCACTTCTTCCTCGCCCAATGCCCGCATCACATCAAAGGGTCCGCTTCTAAATCCCAGAGCGATTTGACATCCGAAGTTGAGATCTTCCTGTGTACCAATGCCCCGATCAATGATGTCGAAAGCTTGGGAAAAAAAGATACCCAGCATCCGATCTCGGATGATGCTTTTGATCTCTTCGGGAACCTCAAACGTGACACCGGGACGATGCGTCAGCCACCGGTCAACCGAATGGAAAATCGGAGCGGGCCTATAATGAGTGCCCTCTTCCATCTGCAGCGTGTTCGTCTCAATGATGATGGGATTTCCATTTGCCATGTTCAGGACGAAGAACGGCCCTGCAAATACGTACGCCTCCACGACATTGTCAATCTGGCCCGCAGAGGCATTTTCCAACAAATATCCGGCCTCATTGCACCAATTGTCGAAAATCCGATCCAGCATAAAGCAAATGGCGTTGCCTGTAAGCATGGGAGCCTTGCCTGTTCGCGCAAAAAACCAAAAAAGATAATCAATTGTATCCTGAGCGGCCCCATCCCATTGAATCACCTCAACGGGGAGACTCCGCCACGCAGGTGCAAAAAAATGCGTAACCGTGGTCCGCTCCGGTATTTTCATGTCGGAAAAAATCCTATCCGCAGGAATTGAACTGGTATTGGAAGTGATAATCGTGTTTTCCCGGACGATCCTTTCAACATTGCTAAAAATCCTCTGCTTCAGGGGAATGTTTTCTGTCGCGGCTTCGATCACCAAATCGCAATTCTCAATTTGTTCATATTCCATCGTGTAATTGATATTCTCGAGAACAGCCGCCGCCTTATCCGTCTTCATCTTTCTTTTGTCCATAGCCTTTTTTACGTAGCCTGAAAGGCGTTTTTCCGCATTCTTTAACGCGTCTTCCACCACATCCACCAGGTGGAGTTTGATCCCCGGCAATGCACTTTTGAGATAATACGCGATATCCGGCCCGATCGTCCCGGCCCCAATGACTGCGACCTCCTTTGGAAGCGGTCGTGTGGGTGTAATAAGCAAAGGGTTATATCTCGATGCATAAAGTGTTTGGTGCTGGTTCATGTCTCTTCTCCCTTATCGGTTAAACAGTAAGCGTATCCTATGGCTTGCAGATCAGATTTTTCGTGGTCTGAAGTCTCTTCTATTCTGCAGGCAAAACCTTTGTCAAGGCAAAGATGATAGGGGCAAACAGTGATGGATTGACACAGGATCTTTCGATGTATCTACAAAAGTTCGTGTGAACGAGCCGATTGAAAAGGCGCTTCAGCTTTTTTGAGAGATATCCCCTCCCATTGTGATGACGGATATAAAAATGCGGGGAATTGGCGGCATTGAGGTACTCCAACCCATTAAGGAGGAAAGCCCGGACTCCAGAGAGAAATCACCTGCCTAACCGTCTGCATGAAAAGCTGGAAGGTGGACCTAGCGGGCATACCATCTCAAAATCCCTTCCAAAACACCTCCCCCGATGGCAAGCGCTTTTTCTGAAATAGTGTGGCAGGACTCCCTATTTCCCCTGGGATCGATGTCCCCAATCTTGAGGCCTTCCGCAACCGTGATTCCGGAATGAATGAGGCCCCGAATGACACCGTCAATCTTGGCATTTACGGGTACGCCATCCACAGAACCCACACGATCGCCTTTTTTTACAAAATCCCCGATTTCGGCGTGGGTCTCCAAAAAACCTGCTCTGGGTGCTCTGAGCACGCGATCCGTTGTAATTCCATGGACCGCCCCGGGTACGCCGGTATCGGGTTCTGCTGAGCCCGATTTCAAGAGCCGGCCCAAGTAATGACCCCGGTTGGTTTCCACGACAAAGTGGGCGTCTCGGCCCGCTCTAAACCCCGGACCAAGCGCAATAACCAAGGGAGCGTCCTCCAGGGAAGTGCCTCTATTCTTCTTTGCCAGAATTGCATCCACCAATACGGCCGGCTTGATAACTCTGCGGATCTCACATTGCGGATCCACCAAGATCGCTATCTTGTTTTGGCCCCAAAGCCGAGCGATCTCCTCTTCCTCGTGCACACGCCTCGCTTCGACCCCTTCTACGACCGTGCTACCGGCATAAATCGCCTCGCAAAAAGCAACCTTCCTTCTGACAGCCATGGGCGGATCGATCTCCGTCATGAGAACCTTAAATCCGCAGTGGTGGAGTCTCCAAGCTACCCCGGAAGCGAGGTCGCCGGCACCTCTAATTGCGATACGAATGTCGGAGACGTTAATATGTTTTTGCATCTCCCGATTCTCTCCCTCAAGCCCAATTCGGACAATTCATATCAAACCTGGACGGGTCTGTTTGCATTTCAACCGGCGCCAAAAGCCGTGAGACGACTGATCTACACCGGAACGGCTTTGAACGTTGTGTACCCTTAAGATTTAGCCGTTGCGCGACCAATGAGTCTTTTAGCAGGAACCCACCAAATTTTCAACCCTTCCCGAGCGAGGTTTGACGCGTCCCGCCGCCGGTGCAAATTCCCGGTGTGTTGAGGCGGAGGGAGGAGAATTCAAATCGCCCATACGGGATTGTTGGAAATGGAGACTTTCCTTTGACACCCGGGAACGCTTGCCTTAGATTACGCTCACTCAATACGAATTTTCGGATATCGATCAAAAGAAAACCCGTACGATCCCTATCGAACCGGCATCTGTGTTGGGGCGAATCCCGGAAAGGAAATCATATGAGGAACGAGTATCTGTGCATCCATGGGCACTTCTATCAACCGCCTCGGGAAAATCCATGGGTGGAGTCAATCGAATATCAAGACTCCGCCAAGCCCTACCATGATTGGAACCATCGCATCACACGCGAATGCTATGGGCCGAATGCGCGCGCCCGCGTGCACGGCCACGACGGCCATATCCTCAAGCTTGTCAACAATTACGCGTACATGAGTTTCAACTTCGGTCCCACGCTGCTTTCCTGGTTGGAAGATTGCCATCCATGGGTCTATGCGCAAATCCTGGCCGCAGACCAAGCGAGCCGGATCCGATACGAGGGTCATGGCAATGCACTGGCTCAGGTCTATAATCACATCATTATGCCGCTGGCAAACAGGAGAGACAAGCGGACACAAATTCGCTGGGGAGTCGCGGATTTCAAGCGTCGGTTTGGAAGATCACCCGAAGGCATGTGGCTGGCCGAGACCGCCGTTGATACAGAGACATTGAAGCTGATGTCAGAGGAAGGAATCAGGTTTACCATTCTATCGCCGGAGCAAGCCAAAGCGGTTCGCAGTTTGGCCGGTGAGTCAAAGAAAAGGGCATGGCAAGATGTGTCGGGAGGTCGTATCGATCCGACACGACCTTACCGTGTTATCTTCGGCAAGGCGGGTCAAAGTTTCATGGATGTCTTTTTCTACAATGCCTCCCTTTCAAGGGCGGTCGCCTATGAGAAAATCCTTGAATCCGGTGAAGGGTTTCTCCTGCGAATCGAGCAAGCTTTCGGGGAACGTCGAGATGGACCGCGGCTGGTCAGTGTCGCCACCGACGGTGAATCCTATGGACATCATTTCAAGTTTGGTGATTTGGCGTTGTCTTGGCTGTTTGACCACATCGAGCAAACCCGTGGAATCAAACTCACAAACTACGCGTTTTTTCTCGAAAAATTTCCGCCGCAAAATGAAGTCAAACTCTTTGAGAACAGCTCCTGGAGCTGTGCACACGGCGTGGAGAGATGGCGATCCGACTGCGGATGCAACGTGGACCACACCCCCGGATGGAATCAGGCCTGGCGAACTCCGCTACGGGAGGGACTGGATCGGCTGGCGAAAGAAATTGGGGCGATCTTTGAAAAACGCGGCGGCAGGCTCCTGAAAGATCCCTGGGAAGCCCGCGATGCGTACATTAAGGTGTTGATGGATCCTTCGGACGCTCAACGGGAGCGTTTTCTGAGGCAATATGCCGTCGGACCACCGGGTAAAAAAAAGGCCACGGAAGCATGGCGACTCCTGGAGTCTCAGCGGATGGCTCTTTACATGTTCACCAGTTGTGGTTGGTTTTTCGACGACATCTCCGGACTGGAGGCCGCCCAGGTGCTCAAATACGCCGCAAGAGCCATCGAACTGGTCGAGGGGTGGGCCGGCAAGGATCTTGAGGCTGAAGTACTGGGAATTCTGGGAAACGCTGAAAGCAACCATTCGAATTACGGGCACGGCGATCAAGTCTACCGGCAAGCGGTCAAAGCGTCTCGAATGGATCCTTCCCGCGCAACCGCCCACTACGCCCTGGCAGCTTTGGAGACCGAGCATGCGCAGAAAACCTGCGTGTTTTCAGAAATCGTTCAGCCTTTGAGCCGGCAGCGCGTTGACGATTCGCAGCTGCATGCCCTGCTGGGAGAGGTGCGGGTTGTTGAAAAAATGACCGGCCGGGTGTTTGGAAGGGCTTATGCGGCGATTCGCCGGGATGGAAAAGACCTCAGGTGCTGGGTGGGAAACCTGGGTGCGGACTCCACCCTCGAACCGCTGGCCCAGGAACTCCGTTCGACGGTCAGGGAAAAAACATGGGAGGACATCAATGGAATTGTCCTGGGACACATTTCGGACCTTCAAGTTTACACCCTCAAGAATCTGATGGCGGACACACGAAAGTGCATTATCGAGTCCTTGGCGCATGACGTATACCACCGGATCAAGCAGTCCATCAATGCACGGGAAGGGGACCTCGGCGAGCTTCTATTCTTGCTGGAGGAAACGGAGGAGCGTTTGCCGGCCATCATGATCAACCTCTTTCGGCTCCAGGCCGCGGATGCGTTGCTTGAGGTGCTTGAGTCGGGGCATGGAGAAAACCCTGTCGATTGGTCACAGCTGCGTTTTTGGGTCAATCTGGCCAAACGCTGTGACCTCAAGCTAAACGAAGCAATCATCAAAAAAAAATCTCAGGCGTTTCTCCAGCTTCAACTGGAGCACTTGGCCTCACACCACGGTAAGGCCTCAATAGAAAATATATTCAACTTCTTGAACCTCGCGCAGGACCTCAATATAGAGTTGGATCTTTGGCATTGCCAAAATATCTTCTACGACCTTCAAGGCGATTCGGAATTTGCGGACAAACTTCCTGCGGAAACCGCCCACGCATTTCAGGAACTGGGACAACGACTGGGCTTCCCTATCCAAGGAGAATAGGATGCTGAACTTAATCCTGGTCATTCATTGTCACCAACCGATTGGTAACTTCGGCCATGTCTTCGATATGGCCCACAAAAAGTGTTATCGACCTTTGCTTGAGTTGCTCGAATCCCATCCTGCAGTCAAAGTGGGCTTGCACTTCTCAGGACCGCTCCTCGAATGGCTTGACAAACAGCGTCCTGAAAGCCAGGAAATCTTAAGACGGGTTTTGAGCGCACTTATCAGGGTTCAAGTCTGCTTTTCCTGCACGCCTTATTTCTCCAACCTGGACAAAAGCGCAATTTTCAACTTGAGCTCGAACTTATCGAAACGTGAGCACTCGGTTAGCACCATTTGAGGAGGGATCGTCCCATGCCTTTTCGCGCACCCATTAAGGTTTCCTTCGGCGATATCGATAACGCCGGGATTGTTTACTATCCCCGTTTCTTGCATTACTTTCACCTGGCCTTTGAGGACTTTTTCGTGACTCAATTGGGGATCGAATATTCCGATGTATTGCACAAAAAAAACGTCTCCCTTCCGACCGTCCACATGGAGAGTGACTTTCACCGGCGCCTGGAGTACGGGGATCGCATGGACATGGAAGTCCGGGTCATCACCGTTGGGCAAACCTCCATCACCTGGGGATACAGAGGATACCTGGTGGGAGAGAAGGAGGAAATCGTCGTTGAAGGACACACCGTCACCGTCTGCGTCCGGACCGACACTTTTGAGAAGATTAAAGTACCTGAGTGGTTGCGGCATGCGCTGCAGGACTCCATGCAGGTATTTGGAAATGCATAGGCACCCACCCCGCGAGCGGCACGTCTTGCCGCCTTAATAACAATCCGCGCTTCGCTGAGATCCACGTCAGGGCAAAAATATGCTCCTACATGTGGTATTTTTCTTTATCACCACTACTACATAATGTATTTTTCTCTTGACATTTTTCCTTTTTTTGTTTTTAATGCACATGAAGTATGAATAGATTTAATTATATGGATTCAGCGCTTTGTAATCGTGCGTTGGGGGCCGGTGGAATCTCTCTGAAAAGGCCGCAAAGCCTTACCGCATACCATGGAACGGTAGCGTGGCCTTCAACGTCATGGTCATTGGGACAAAAAGCTTCTCTGGAGAAAGGAGAGCGATGATGCGGACCATTTCGATTGCGAATCAAAAGGGCGGTTGCGGTAAAACAACGACAGCAATTAATCTATCCGCCTGTGTGGCGTTACACGGAAGGAAGGTGCTGCTGATTGATATGGATCCGCAGGGTCATGCGGGACTGGGCCTTAACATAAATCCTGATCAACCGCGAAGCACCGTGTTACAAGCCCTTTTCGCTTTCGATGGAAACGTGGCATCTTTGGGTGATGCGACTGTGCAGTTGACTGAACACTTGCATGTCGCACCTTCAGATATCGAATTGAGTGCCTTTGAACAACATCTGTCCAAGGTAGCGGGCAGAGAGATCAGGCTCAAGGAGGCCATTGAGGGACTCTCTCCAGAATATGATTATGACTATATCATCATAGATTGTCCCCCCAGTCTCGGACTGCTGACTTTCAATGCGCTCGTGGCTTCAACCGAGGTTTTCATTCCGATCGAGATGAGTTCCTTTTCACTGCATGGAACGCGACGTTTGTTGGAGATCATCGACCTGGTCAGAAATAAAACCGGACATGATATCCGGGTCAAAGTCATCGGAACGATGTATGATAAACGAACGAAAATCGCAAACGAAGTCTTGGCAGAAATAAAGAAACATTTCGAAAGTTCGGTCTTTAGAACAGTGGTTCATTCGAATGTCAAACTGAAAGAAGCTGCGAGCTTCGGCATTTCCATCGCCGACTATGAAAAAAAATCAAACGGTTACAAGGATTATTATAAGCTCGCAGAAGAGGTGTTGGAAGAGGAAAGCACCCTCAAAGACCTACTGTCGATAACACAGCCGGAGCCATCATTTCAGTCAGCTGAGGTACCGAAGGAGTTTGTCTTCCATGCGCCGGATGCAAAGTCCGTCAGGATTGTGGGGAGCTTCAACGATTGGCGACCCACCGAAGATTATTTGATGGAGCGCAGTGAAGACGGAGTCTGGTCAAAGACGGTCCTTCTTGCCCCGGGGGAGTACCAGTACAAGTATATCGTCGATGATATGTGGGTTGAAGATAAGCATAACCCGATATTAACCAACGATCCCTTTGGGGGCAGAAACTCCATCATCCAGATAAGCGAGTAAGCGGATCTCAAGTGGAAAAAAAATGCCTGGGAAAGGGGTTGGAGGATGTTTCAAATGTATTCTTGTCGAACAATGATGAAAAAGGAGCAAAGCCGAGTATCGAAGGGTTCTCTTCGCTCATCCTAAGAAAGGAAACCTGCGCATCCTGCACCCACCTCGTTGACCATCCCTCTGCGAAACCAAAATGCAGCGTATTCACCTTTGAAAATGAAAAATACGGTGTCCCTCACCTGGACAGCATCTCAATGCGTTATGCAGAGAACTGCAAGCATTTTCAGCCCGCCACCTCAATGAACACCGGAGAAAAAGCAGAAGGGGGAAGCAAAGGCCCCCCGCAAGCGGACGCGCAAGGCATTGAGGAAGCCGTCAGCGTCCACAGGAGAATCGCGTATCCGAACACTGAAAGCGCTCAGCAGAGTATACGAAAAACCCTCTTTGAATGTCTTGAAGACGGTTTTCACATAAAAAGCATGACGCTCCGAAAGACAACCCAGGGAAATCTTCCCGGTGAAGCGGAAAAAAGAGAAGAAATCACCCTGTTCGTCAAAGGGACCTAACAGAGACCAACGCCGGTGGGTTTATCCTTTTACCGTTCAACCCAAAACAGAAACAAATAAAATCATAGGCGTTCAATTTATGATCCGGGCAATCCGCTCTGGTAGATCCTGTGGAATGTGCAATTTTTCGTCCGGGGTCATTCGTTGATAGGACAACAGACTCAATGAGTTTGCTCAGCCGATCCGAGTCTACAAAACGATTCCCGGAGTCCGACAATGATAGAACATCCCCATGGTGCCGGTAAGAGCAGTTTTGACCTAATTGATGCGAAAGTTCTTCTTGCACAACTTGAACTGGATAGCGGTCTCGTTCTTGTCGATCTGGGCTGCGGCAAAGGGGATTATTCCGTTGCCCTGGCGGAACATATTGGTGAAAACGGACGTGTATATGCGGTTGATGTGTGGCCGGAAAGCATCGCCCAGTTGAAAACCCGAACGGCGAAGCAGCATATCCGCAACATCAAGCGCATTCTGGCAGATCTCGGCCAAAAGCTGCCTATTCAGGATCGTTTGGTGGATATCTGTCTCATGGCTACAGTGTTTCATGATCTGGTGCGAGAGAACTTACACAAAAACGCCCTAACGGAAATAAGGAGAATCCTGAAACCTGCGGGCAAACTGGCCGTTATCGAATTTAAGAAAACCGAAGGAAGGCCGGGGCCTCCACTTCGAATCAAGATTTCACCCCAGCAGCTTGACAGGATGCTTTTTTCTCACGGTTTTGTCAGAATTACAACCACCGACCTCGGTCCCTACAACTACATGACCGTCTTCAGATGTCGGACGGGACAGGGACTCAAGAATCATAAAACTGTTTGAGACAAGCACATTCAAAGACTCCTGGCCGGCTTCACATCGCGTTTGATCGTCTCCAAACAGGAGTTTGATCTCTATCAAAGATTGCTGCTTCAATGCTACAGAGTTGATAGCGCGAGAGGAGTGTTGGTTGTTTCACAGCTTAGACGCGGTTTTGCCGTTTCGCCTCTTTACGATTTCCATAAGGATTTTGCGCGCCGCCGACGACAACCCGAAGCCTGGCAATTCCTCCAGCAAATTCTCGTAAGTGCCATAGCCCCCAAGATACCCGTTGATGCGCGCGGCTGCCGTGGAATTCAAAAAATCTACTGCTGCGGGGTAAATGGTGTTAAAGTCCCGCATCAGGACTTTCTCCGAGCGAAGCCGATACTTCTGATGGTAGTCCTCAGCCAAAAAGAACCTATTGAACGGAAGAATTTCCGTATGGATCTTGCCCCTCATTTTATCTTCCTGAAGGTCTTTCGACGCCATGGCCGATTTTTTCTGCGCTTCACTATGGTAGAATATGAGAGACATATACTGTCTTGACCATGGCTGCGCATCGGGGCTGTGACTGTCCCAAAAAACCTCCAGCAGCTTTTCGTATGAAATGACGTCAGGGTCATAATCCACTTGAATGGTCTCAGTATGGTCGCCCAGACTATGATAGGTGGGATGATCTTTCGTGCCCCCAGCGTATCCGACGCGGGTTCGAACGACACCCCTGATACTCCCGAACCGGGAGTCCGGCCCCCAAAATCAGCCCAACGCAAAGGTGGCCGTTTGTACTGTAATCGGTGCCAAGACATCCATGGGCGGCTTTGTCAAATATTGCACCGGAATCGATTCTGTCATACCCATATCTGGTCCCTCTTTTGTCGATTTAACCGCGTCGCATGAGAGGAGAAATGGAACCGATACCCAACAAAGAACCAATAGGTCAGTCAAAATTGAGCACTTTCTCGAGATGGGATACCTTGGTGTTTAGGGAGTGTGCCCGCGTGGAAACGCCTCTTTGTGATTATTCATTGAAGATATCCCCATTGATAAAAAATTTTTTGACAGTATGGTATCT